>Ga0255310_10000029_pt1 | contig 23958 bp, 32 predicted proteins | sample EtOH1_T0_E1_meta_FD_201359 | JGI IMG/M metagenome (GOLD analysis project Ga0255310, IMG submission 201359) | Sandy soil microbial communities from University of British Columbia, Vancouver, Canada - EtOH1_T0_E1 | ecosystem: Engineered > Artificial ecosystem > Sand microcosm > Unclassified ...
CGTTCGCGGTCGTGATGACCTGCTTCTGCGTCCACGAGCCGCCCGGCAGCTGATTGTCCCAGCCGAGTAGCGCGTCACTCCACCCGATCTGCCCGCCCTGCGTCGTCGACACGGTGGCGCGCGATTTCGTCGGCGTCGATTCGCTGCCAGTCAGCGTGCCGTTGTCCCAGAGTTTCTCGGTCCACGCGAGTCCGTTCAGGCCGGTGCTCTCCGCGTTCCGCGCACGCGCGGCGATGAACCCGAATTGCGACGCGAGGCGTGTAGCCCCGCCGTCACTCGCCGTCGGCGGCGTCGCGAACGTCACCGAGTCAAATTGCAAAAGGGCCAAGAACGTGATCCGAGGATCGATCGTGTACAGGGTGGGGCTGTCCGCCTGGACGAATCCCGTACCCTTCGTCCCGACGGTGCCCGTCCACCCGCTCGGCACGCTCGTGAGGTGCGTGAACGGCAACCCCGAGAGCGCGCTCGTGGCGAACGTGACACGCGCGGCCGTGTTCGTGTCGCCGACGGTGAACGCATTGTTCACGCCCGACGCCGCGCCGACGCCGCCCGTGCGCGTGATGTCGAGCACGGCCGGCGTTGCCGTTCCGAAGGTCGCGGTGCTCGTCGACTTCTCCGCGCCTCCCTGACGCTGCGCGATCGTCGCGTCGCGCGTCTGAGCGAGCACGGCGTGTCCGAGCGTGAGGCGGAAGAACTGCGACTCCGGGTACACGAACCGGTTGCTCCCCGGTGCCGCGCCACCGAGCGACACGTCGGAGTAGGCGAGGCTTGCGATCGTGGTCCCCGCGCGCAGGTACCCCGCGGCCCAATCGTTGGTCTGCCCGGTCGCGAGAAGGGTGCTCGTGTTGTCGGAGTTAACCAGCCAGTCGAGCGCTCCGGGTGCGCCCGTGCGTTGCGCCTCGACGCGGATCCGGTACGTGCCCGCCTTCGCCACCGCGGTGAACGTGAGGGTCTGGTTGACCGCTGGATCGGTGACCGTGATCGTCTGGACGACCGTCGCAGAGGAGGCCTCGAGAAGCGTGACGCGCGCGGACGTGGGCGCGGCCGATGTGGGTATATTGTCGATCGCGGTCTTGTAAAATATCGTCGGCACTGCGCCGGCAGAGAGTTCAAACGCGCGTTCGGAAGGTAAGTAGTTTCCGCCTAGCGGGTCCGATAGTGTTCTCGCGACGAAACGCCGCTGGCCGCCTGTGTCGAGGAGCATGGCGAACGCCTCACCCGAAAACGTCCCGAGGTTGCTCATCGGAGCACCACGCGCAGGCACATGGTGCAGCGCTTCGGCGTGCCGCCCGGCTCATCCTCGACGAGGTTGCACGCGATGCAAAACGCGGACACCGGTGGATCAACGCGAGGCGGGGCCATCGAACACGCGTCCGAGTCGTCGCCGTGAGCGAGCCCACACCGCGAGCAGATGCCGTTGTGGATCATCGCCACGCCTTCGCGGCGAAGTGGATCGGCACCGCGCGGCGGATCACGTCGAGCGGGAAGAAGCACCGCACGAGGCCCGAGTATCCGTGGCCGACGGTCGGCACGTCGGAGCCGTCCGAGGCGAACGAATGCGACACCACGAGGAGCCCCGCAGCCGAGGAGATCACGTCGAGCCCGGACCACACGATCGGCGACGATGCTCCCGGCACGTACCAGTCCACGAGCACGTCTGTCACCTCGGACATGACGAACGTGCCCGAGGCGATCGACAGTTGGATCGCCTCGGTGTTGCCGAGGCCGGCGCCGGTCCACAGGTCGCGCGATGTCGAGGTGACGGTGATCATGGCGTGCGCCTCCCGTTCGACTGCCACAGCCGCGCGACGATCTGCTCGACGCTCGCGTCGCCGCGCAGCCCGAGCGCCCGCGCGAGCCGGCACCGCGCGGCGTAGTCGGCCCGCTCCACCATGGCGTAGGTGATGGTCATGGTGCTGGCTCCTTCTTCGCAGGCGGCTCCCACGCCCGCAGCGTCAGCCACAGCGCGTACCGTGCGCGCCACGGGCCGGGGCCGTCGATGCAGCGGCCGCTGAGGCCGCTCAGCTTGTCGCGCGGGTCGAGCTTGCCGCACTTCGCGAGCGACGCAGAAGCGACCATCAAGGCCTGCTTTGCCGCGACCTCGCGCGAGGCGAACAGGTCGGACACAGACACGAGCGGCGAGATCCTCTGGCACTGAAACACCGAAGCGGCCCGCCCCCGATCGCACCGACGCTCGTAGCGCGGCCCGACGCGGTAACAGGGACCCTCGTCGGCATCGCGCGCGAGGTTGCTCTCCCCGATCGCGATCGCGGAGAGCAGGGCCGCGCAACACTTCGTCGTGTTGCACCCGCGCGGCAGCCGTGGCGCGTCCGAGCACGTCGTATCGATCGCGGACGCGATATGCGCGTACCTTCGCCAAGCCTCGTAACGCGGCTCTTCCCACGGCGATCCATCGTGTCGCTCGGGCGGCACCTTCGTCATGAGCAGGAGGAACACCCACGCGGTCAGGCTCACGACGCCACCGGCTTCGTCTCGCGGTTGCCGCTCAGGACCAACACGGTGCGGCCCACGTCGAGCACGTGGACGATCGCGCCGTCCGCGGCGAGTCGCACGAAGCGCCCGACGTCGCGTCGGTAGTTCCACCACATGACGAACACGGCCTGACGCGTCACGGCTTGCGCTCCTCCGTCGGCGCCGGCTTCCCCGGCACCGAGTACGGCGTGGTCCTGCGCATGTCGCGGCCAGCGTCGCGCAGTGCCTTGCCAGAGGGCGGGGCCTTGCCGCGCAGCTTCAGCCCGAGCGCGAGCGACAGCAGCCCGAGGCCCGTCGACACGCCGGCCAGTGCCATTTCGAGCGGGGTCACTTCGCGCACCCCTCGCTCGACGGGCTCAGGGAGCACCACGCCGCGTGGAACGCGTCCAGCGCCACCGCGATCGGCTCCCACGCGGCCTGCGCCTGCGACTCACAGAGCGCCACGTTCGGCGCGTTCGCGCAGCTCGCCAGGTCCCGCTCTTTCGCCGCGACCAGGCACGGCTCGGCCACCGCGATCACGTCGCGCGCACCTTCGAGGCCGGCCGCTACCTGCGCGCCAGCGCCGCAGCCGGCGGACAGCGCCGCGCCGATCGCCGCGATGGCGGTGCCGCTGTAGGCCTTGCATCTCACAGCGACACCGCCACGCGCGAAGGTTTCGACGTGATCGAGATTCCCGAGAGCGCCCCCACGCCGAGCAGCGAGACGAGCAGGCCGACGGCGAACATGAGCCGGCCGATCTCCTGGACCTTGCCGTTCGAGGCGAGCACGTACATGAGCAGGCCGACGACGGCGACGAGTAGCTGGGTGACGATGACGATCATGATGTGGGGTCCTTCGGTGGCGGGGTTGACTTGGCGACGACGTCGAGCACGGCCTCGCTCTCGGCGATGTCGTCGATCAGGTGTTGCGCGGTCGGGCTGAGGCGCTTGCGGAACAGGAGGCGGAAGACGCGGGCCACCTTGGGGATGTCGAGCCCGCTCGCCTTCAGGAATTGCACGACGAGGGGGAAGCGCCGCGCGATCTGTGTGTGAACGAACGACAGCGCGCCCGTCAACGTCGGCCAGAGCAGCGTGGCCAGCGCCACGATCTCTGGGTGAGCGGCGAGCCATTCGATTGCGCGGATCATCACAGGCACCCCTTCATGGCTGCAATCAGGACAGCCCCACCGGCCGCGACAACAAGCGCGCCGACGGGGCGGACCCACTTCCACACGTCTGCGCGGAGCATTGCCGCCTCGGCGCGGAGCTGCTTGTCCTTCTCCAGTTCGGCGAGCCGCTTCTGTTCGGTGTACGCCAACTCGGCCTTGATGCGGCGCACCTCGGTGTCCTCTCGCTCGTACGCGAGCGCGGCGAAGTCGACCGTATGCGCCGCCAGATCCGGCCTCGACGCCCGTCGCTCGACGCGCTTGATCTCGGAGTCCACGAGACCGAGCTTCGCCGACTGGCGCGACTGCTCTGCGCGCATCCTCGCGACCGACACCGTGAGCGCGTCCAGGCACTCCTGAATCGCAGCCATCCCGGCGCGCAGCTCCCGCACGTACTCCGTCGCGACGCCCGCCTCGATGCTCGCCGCGTGCGCTGCCCGCACGGCGCGCTCGAGTAGCGCGCGCTCCGTATCGTGCGAGAGGTCGCCAAGCGTCCCCGATGCGCGCGGGTCGAACGGGGTGTCGCCGTTGCGGCTCATGCGAGGTCGATCCTGTGGATGATGGTCTGGCATTGCGGGCACGGTCCCATTAGGCACACGTCATGGCCCGCGATGAACGGATGCGGCTCGATAGGGCAAACCCCATCGCCGCCGCACCTCGGGCAGACTGGCTCCTTTGGGATGTCGCCGCCCTTGGTCATGCGTGCCTCCGGGGGCTTGCAGTCACCGTTGCCTGCGCTCATGCGAGGTCAATCCTGTGGACGATGAGCGTCGGCATGATCCGTAGCGTGTCGGTGTTGCCGCTCGGCGGTGTGAACCGCATCCGCACCACGCCGGTTGCGGTGTCGTCGATCGTAGCCGTGGCGCCTCCTTGGCCCGCGTCGGCCTTGTCCACATACCCGCCCGCGTCGGTGGTCCCGATCTGCGATGACGTGCCGGAGACGACCTTGAACGACGCGAACCGCCTGTACGTGGCGCCCTCGTTATCGGTGTTGTTAGTCAGGACGAAGACGCCCTCACACTCGTAGACGCCATCCGCAAGCACGCCGGTGTTGAGGACCGTTGCGATCGTGTCGTTCGTTTTTTCGACGAACGGCGCGACATAGATTCGCCGGTGCTCGACGCCCTCATTGTCGAGCAGGACTTGCGCGCCTGACTCGACGCGCAGTTCTGTGGACGTGCCTCCGATGAGGCTCGCGTCGTTGGCGTCGTACACCACACGCGCCGCCCCGTTGTGGCGGAACTCGACGGACGCAACCCCGGAGATCGTGTCGAGGTAGCAAACGCCGTTAGCGTCGACCACCAAATCGGCCACGTCAGTACCAGCCTCCCGAAGCTTGATGGCGCTACCCGCCGCGTGCGAAATGTAGCAATGCCCGTCGGCGGCGATAGAAATGAAGCCACCTGTTGACAGCAGGAACGCGTTGCCGGCGGTCGCGCTCACCACCGCCGCCGGGGCCGACATGGTGACGGCCCCGGACGTGTACGCGAGCCGGTCGGACGAGCCGTACTGGAACTTCATCTCGGTGGCGGTGTTGCGCAGGTCCCAGCGCGTTATGCCGGTAGAGCGGATCTCGATGTCGACGCAGTACCCGGTATCGTATGCCCCGCCGACGCCCTCGCGCAGATAGAGCCGCTCCCCAGCGCCGTCGTCGTGACCGAGGTAACAGCTGGTCCCGGGGTTGACCTCGAAAAGCCCGGTCGGCTGGAAGCTGGTTGACGTCCCACCGAACTCGTAGCCGTCAGTGGCCGGCGCGATACCGTCGCCGCCGATAAATTGCACCTTCGGGACGCCACCAGCTGTGCGGCGTCGCAGCAAAAAGAACGTGACGCCGTCAGACGTCAAACGCAGCTCTTCGGTCAGGTCCGCACCGCCCGAGCCGTCGGCGCCCAGCTCGATCGCGAGCGGCTTCGCCGTGGTGCCGTCGACGTTCTTGCCAGCGAGCGTGACCGCGGCGTTGTCAGCGCCGGGGGTGACGAGGAGGCCGCCCTGCGTCGCGCCGCGCACGAACGTCGAGGTAGCCGGCTTGATCGATGCGACACCGGCCGCATGCGTGTAGACCGCGGCTAGCTCGGCGGTGAACTCGCCCGGCTCGTTGACCGTCCACGTCAGCCCCGTAACGCCGAGCACTGGCGTCCCGCTGACCGGCGACGTGAGCGCCCACGACGTGCCCGCGTACACCGTGCCGCTCGTCACCATGCAGCGCGAGCCGAACACCACCTTACTCGACGCGTCGAAGTCCGGCGGGCGCGTCCACGCCCCGAGCTGCACGACCCACGGGCCATTGTTCTGCGTGAGCGTCTGCGCCGTCGCAAGCACGCGCTCGCCCTCGACCACGGCGACGCCGTCGATGGTCTGCTCGCCCGACAGCGTGATGTTCGCCACCGCTGCGACGCGGCAGGCGCGCTTCCACGAGTCGGCGCCCGCGGCGAGGTCTACGAGGAGCGATTGGAGGGTCATTAGCTGATGTCCGTGTTGATGCCGGTCACCGTGCCGCCGTACCCGACGACGATCCATTTCGTCGTGAAAAACAGGTCGACCCACCCAGCGGCGGACGCGCTGATCGTGGCAAGCGAGGTGGCGTCCTCGCGGCGGATCTCGAGCGAGAACGCGTCGGCCGTCCGGGCGCGCACCACGCGGACCTGCGCGCCGAAGCTCGGAACAGGGCCCGTGCTCCTCGCGGTGTAAACGCGGTTCGCCGTGAGCGTCGGGACGCTCACCACATCCGCCGCCGTCGTGAACGTCGTAGGCGCGTCGCTGCCCTCGGAGCGCCGGCCGAGCACGCCCGCGCCCTCGCCGACGAAGGTTACATTTTTCGTGCTCGCGAACGTCATCGAGCCGACATTGCTCCACGTCCCGACGAGCGTCCCGCCGCTGAGCACATGAAGCTCGTCGATCGTCGTCGTGGCGAACGTATGCGTCCCGGTCCACGTCACCGGGTCGTCATCCACCGCCACGAAAGTATCTGACTGGGCCTTCAGGTACCCGAGCCGGTTCGCGATCGCGGTGTACACCGTGTCGGTGTTCGTCTCGCGCAGGATGTCGCCGTCCTGCCATACCGTGAGCGTCCCGGCCCACGCCGCGGCCACATTGATCGTGATCGATTTCACCAGACACCTCCACAAATCATGCAGCAGTCAGTCGCGGCACGCCGACGCGGCGACCACGACGCGCACCGACACGCCGGATCACACGCGCGCAGCTCTCGAATCACGGGCTCGACCATCCCCACGCGCGGCGGCCCGCCGCCCACGACGAGCCGCCCCACAGGCGCAGAGCGCGGGCCCACGATGAGCGCGACGACGCGATAGAACAGGCGACGGAGGCGGGCGCGGATGGTCACGTGAACTCCTGTCCGACGACCAGCGACGGCCCGATCGTCATGCCGTGATTCGGGTATCCGACCATCGCCCGGTGCAGCGGGATCCGCACCATCGCGGCCGTGATGTCGTGCTGCGCGCGGATGGCGCTCGGGGCCGTCCCGTCGAACTGCACGAACAGGTCGATCCCGACCATGTGCGCGCCGCGCTTCTGCCGGTACACGCGGCGGATCCGCGAAAGCTCGCTCTCGGTCATCGTGATCCCGACCATGAGCCCCGGGCCCACCTCGAGCCCCGGGCCGATGACCGGTTGCTCCCACGGGTGCGGGTCGCCGACGACGATCGCGTGCCTACTCCAGTTGTCCGCGTTCGCGTCGTCCGTCCCGCCGCCGACGCTGCCCGCGAGCCAGCCGCCGAGCACCGCGGGCCCCTGCACCGAATACAGGTAGAGACCAGGGAGCGAGAGCACGTCTCGCAGGTAGACCATCAGGCCGAGGCTCGGACCCATGCCGGCCCACGTGTCCCACGTCGCGAGGAGGCGCGTGCGGAGCTGCTGGTATGTCTCGCCGTCGATCGTGTCGATCATCCGGTCGCGCGCGTGGTACGCGAGCGCGTCGTCCGGGCAATCAGCGACGAACCGCGCCTTGGCCGCCTGCTTCGCGCCAGCGACAGCCGTGTCGATGAGCCCGCCCACGATCGCCACCCACTTGCGGCCCCACGCGCCGTCCTGCGCGGCGAGCATGCGCTTGCGGAGGAAGTCGGCGTAGTGCGTCGGTGCGGACATGGTCACACCTCCACGATCGACAGCGACGCCGTCGTGAACTGGGGGATCTGCGCAGGCGTGAGCTGGATGTTCGGCGTGCCAGTCCACGCCGCGCCGAGTACGAAATCGACCACGCCGACAGGCGTCATGACCCGCTCGACGACTTCGGCCTCGCGCACGATGCCGCCGATCGGCACCTCGAGCGCGTACGCTGCGAGCGCTGCGAGCAGTGCCGGCTCGGCCGTCGCACGGTACGCCCGCTGGATCGTCACGACGCCGGGCACGGAGATCGACACCGTCGACGCCGCAACGATCGTGGCAAGCGACCCGCTCGGAGCCTTGCCGCTGCTCGTCGTGTCCTGCACGTAGTCCTGCGTCGCGGTCACGTTCGCCGCGCTGTCGATGTAGACGCGGAGCGAGCCGGGCCCGTCCGGGTTGCCGTCGTCGACCGCGGCCCGCGTCGTCCCTGCGATCGAGAGCGTCCAGAAGATGTACGCAGCCGCGGGCGATCCGGTCGAGAGCGTCGCCCACTTCGCCGAGCACCGAGCGCGCAGCGTGGGGTCGCTCTCCTGGTCCGCGCCGAGCGTCGTGATCCACGTGCCCGTCGTGCCGATCGCCGGATTGCTGACGCTCACCGTCGGGAGCGAGGTCACGAGCACGCCGATCGCGCCGTTCGTCACGTTCGCCGCCGAGCCCGCGAACTCGGCCGCGAACGTAAGCTCGAGCGTGCCGCTCGCCGGCAGCGTGCCGCCCGTCGTGTTGCGGAACCTGACCCCGCCGACCGTCGCGACGTATAGCTGCCCCACCGCGATCACATGCGGCCCTCCGCCGCCGTCGGTGAGCACCACCGTGCCGATCGTCGTCACCGGGTCGAGCCTGGACAGGCCGTATTGCGACGCCGCCAGCAGCGTGAGCCAGCCTCGTGTCGAGGTCTCGAGCGTGGCGCCGCGGGCGATGAGCGCGATCGTCAGCCACACGTCCGCGAGCACGCGCGCGATCGCCTTGTGCATGCTCCGCGGGGCGCTCCCGATGATCCACGCGAGCACGGGAAACCCGTCCGAGCGGAGCACGCCGAGCATGGTCTCGAGGAGCGCGTCCTCGTCCTCGGGCTCGATGAGCTGCGAGAAGTCAGCCACGGGCCACCTTCAGGATCTCGACGGTCACCGCCGACACCGACAGGACGAGATCAAACGGACCGCTCGCCAGCGTCACCTTGACCGACACGCGGAACCGGCCCGGTGTGTCGCTCGTCAGCTCGGCCACGGTCGCCGAGAGCACGCGCGGATCTTCCTGGCACTGCGCGACGATCTTCGCCGCGATCCGCACGCGCCGCACAGCCGTCAGCCGCGCGCCGGTCTCCTGCCGCAAGTCGTAGCCGTATCGCGGATCGTCCTCGAGCGTGCCGGCCTCCTGCATGAACCGACGCGCGAGCGCCTCAGCGACTACGCGCGGTCCAGTGATGATCGCGAACGTCGGATCGAGGTCGGCGACACCATCGACGAACGTCGAGAGGTCCGAGCCGTACGCGAGATCCTGCGGCGCCGAGGTGGTCATTCGACGAGCACCTTGGTGGCGGCGACTGGTGAGGGAACGAACGGCGTGATTGACGTGCCAGGGGCGCCGAATGACGCGTGGCTGTGTGCCAGGATCGCGGCTGGGATGGCTGCGAAGTTTGCATCGACGAGGTCCGCACGCGCCGCAAACGCAGTGGCAAGCGCGCCGAGCTGCAGGACAGCCGCGTCCCACGTGATCGCCGTGGCTGACGCACCGACGAAGCCGGCCACGTACGGCCGCGACTCGTCCCCGTTCTCAAACGCGAGCAGCGCGGTGGACCCGCTCGGGACGAGCTGCGACGTGACACCCGCGTGGCCCGGCCGCATCGGCACCCGCGACATCCCAGGGAGGCGCGCGTCACTCGGCTGGAGCTCCAGCGACTCGTCACCGTTCTGGCCAACCACTCGCGCCGTGTACGTCGCGTAGAAATCGAGCTGCGCCGTCTCGCGCCTCACGAGCGCACCGATCGCCGCCGCCATCGGGTCGCGCGCCTCGCCGTAGCTCACCGTCGCTCGGATCGCCCCGCTCGAGACCGAGTAGCGAACGCCCGTCACGCGACGACCCAGGAACGTCACGCCCGGGAGCACCACCGCGCCCTCGACTGCCACGATGAGCCGGTCCTGCGTCGGCTCCTCCCTCACGATCACATGCTCGACTTCGACCGCAGGCGCCGGGTACGTGTCGCGCCCGATCCACACGGTGCCGTCCGGGAGGTGCCGCCACGTCGCGCCCATCGCAGCGGCCACCCGCTGCACAGCGTCGCCCACCGTGCCCGCCGTCCGCGTCCACTGGCTCAGCGCGTCGTCCAGCCCCGTCGACGTCGTAGAGAGCCGCTCAGCGCCCGCCGCTAGGGCATCAGTCAGAATCACCCGCCGCGACTGCGAAACGAAGTGCGCCGGCGGTGGCGCCGCCCCGAGCCCGCCAGCGCCCGCCACCACACGCACCGTGACGCGCTCGCCGCGGTCGGCCTGTGCGCGCGTCGCAGTTCCGACGAGGGTCGTAGCCCCCAGGACGAGCGAGACCGCGCCCTCGACCGTCGTCGGCTCCGTGGCGACAACCTCGAGCGTGGCCGACCACGCCCCACGAAGCGGCATCACCACCTCACCCGACGCGACCGGGAGCCCGTTCAGCTGGACCTGGCTCATGGCGCGTCGGCCCTCTGCTCAGGCGTCAGCGTCGGGTCGTACGACGGTCCCTGCCCCGCGGGCGGGCAGCCACGCGCCGCGACTTGTGCCTGCACGTCGGTCGCCGCCGCGAATGCGATCTGACTCTGCTGCAGGAGCGATTCGCGCTCTGCGCTAGACGTGGCGAGAACGCTCGCGTTGGCCGCAGCCTGACCCGCGATCAGATAGTCCGAGAACGATTTGCGGAGCTGCGCGCATACCGCGTGACCGCCCGCGGTGCCCGTCGCGAGCTTGTCCGTCACCGGGCGCTCCTCGGTCGCCTGGATCGTGATCGTGTAGATCCCGTCCTCGCTCTTGACCGGGCCCTCGATACTGTCGATCGTGATCTGCGTCACGTCGCGGAAGATGCACACCGCGTGGGAGATCGTGACGGCCTCGGGCTTCTCCTTCCCCGGAGTCGGCTCGATCCCTCGCAGCAGCTCGAACGCGAGCACGTGGTGAGCGTCCGTCCAATACTCGATCGTGATCGATACCTTCGCCTGGCTCGTCCCCTTGGCCTTGCTCTTGGCGCTGTGCTCGCCGGGTGCCTTGGGGCGGTCCCACTCGTTCGCGCGCGAGACCGTGACGCGGGCGCGGCCCGGCCACTCGCGATCTTTGAGCACGACCGTGCCCCAGACCGTGGGGTATCTGTCGGCTGAGCCGTACTCGACGAACTGCGTCATGCGTACCCCGCGACAAGGTGGCGGAGCTGATCCGCGATGGCCGCGCCCATGTCCTCCGCGCCCGCGGTGGCGTTCACGTTCGCCACGAACGTCCTGTTCGAGGTCGAGCTGTTGCTGTTCGTGACGGCGCGTCCGATGTTCTCGCCGGCCCTCGAGACGCGTGCCAGTTCGCCGTTGGGGACGATGCTCCCCGACTGGGTCGGCTGGAAATACTCCGGCCCGCGCTCGCCGACCATGTACCCCTGCCCCGCGTTGACGGGGCCGCCGCCGGCACGCCCGGCTAGTTGCATCGCGGCCCCGCCGACGCCTACTATCAGACCCATGGCGCCGCCTCCGAGTCCGCTGATTCCCTGTGCTGCCTTCGATAGACCTTGACCGATGACGCCCGCGCCGCCGCTCGGCCCCGTGACGCTCGACCCTGCGCCGGCAGCCTCGCGCGCAGCAGCCACGATGCCGCGAAACGCTGCCGCAAGTCCGTTGGCCGCATCGGTGGCATATGCCAGCGGCGCCAGCATGAACGAGATCATCCCACCTATCAGCGATATGGCCGCGCCCGCTCCTCCAACGCCGTCAAAACCGGCCTTGAGATCGGTCACTGCTTTGACAGCGGCCACGGTCGCGTCTGCTGCGCCGACTATTTTGTTAGTGGCCACATCAAACCCGGTCGCCATGTCCTCGGCCGTGAAGCTGTCCGCGAGCGCGACGATCTTGGTAATCGAGTCGCCGATCGCTGACATGAACCTTGCGCCGGCCGGCGACGCGAGTACCTTCTGGAACCGCTCGACGGCGCGGACCGCGGGCGACCAATCGATTTTGATCGCGGCGAGCTGCATTTCCGCGAGCGCCTTCGTCTTCGCGATCGCCCCCTCGAGCGACGCTGACGCGCGCTCACCAGCAACCGCTCCCGCCGCGCCGCCGCCGGTCTTCTTGGCGATTGCGGCCTCGATGCCGGCGATGGCAACGTCCGCGGTGATTTTGCCGGCGGCCTGCATCTTCTGGAGCTTCTGATTCGCGGTCTCGCCCTTCGTACCGACGATGCCGAGCGCCTTCGCCATCTCGTCGTAAGCGTCGCTCACGCTGAGACCGGCCTCGGCGAGCTGCATTAGCTCGTCGCCCTGCAGACGGCCCGTCGTCTTGATCTGCGTGATGGCGCGGACGATTCCCTCGCTTCGCGCCATCGGGTTGATGGTCTTCAGGTCGGCCATGCGCTTGATGAGCCGGTCGGCGTGCTCCGTCGAGAAGCCCTGCGCCATGAGGCTGTTCATCGACGAGGCCGACTCGCGGTAGTCGGCGCCGAGTCCAACGGCCGTGCGGCCGGCGAGATCCATCGCCTTCTGCGCGGCGTCCTTCGATCCGGTGAGCTTCTCGAACGCGAACAGCGTCGAGGATCGGAACGCCTGCGCGTCGCGCACGTACAGGATCCCGCTCAGCGCCATCTTCGCTCCGAGAGCCGCCACCGCGAGCGTCGCCGTCGCCGCGCCCATCGCCACGCCCCCGAGCGCGCCACCGACCGCGCCGAGCGAGCCGCCGAATCCCTCCGCGCTTTGCTTGGTCGCGTCGAACGTCGACCGGAGCCGCGCCTGCACAGTGGCCATTGCGGACGGTCCCGAGATCGAGAGCCCGCCGCCCATGTTCTTGAGCTTGGAGCTCCCGGCCATCATCTTGGACGCCTTGCCGATCGCGCCGGCCGTCGCAGCGTCAAGCCGCGCCTGCCGCGCCTTCTCGTCGCCCATGCGTTTCAGCGCCGCCGCGAGCGAGTCCGCCGACACCGCCGCGCCCTTGGCCTCACCCTTGAACGCACGCGCGCCCGCCGACGCGCCCTTGATAGGCCCGCTAAATGCGTCGTTGAGTTTGAGTGTCCAGGTAAGCGCCATGTTTATCGAGCCGAGTTGCCGAGTCCCTTCACGAGTGCTGCCACGAGATCCCTGTGTTCGACTTCGACGAGCGCGCCGGCCAGCGCCTGACGCGTCGGCTCGACCCCTCTGGCGGCGAGCATGAGCCGTGCGGCTTGGATCGGGCTACCGGCCGCCGCTGCCGCTAGCCGCAGAATTCCCCCTCTTCCACCTCCGCGCCCATGCCGGCCTGGTGAAGCAGGTAGTCAGCGATCGTGAGGTAGAGCCCCGGCGCGTCGTACTCGATGGCCTTCGCGTCACCCCACAGGGTCGCCCGCGCGATGGTGTCGCGGACCTTGTCAACGCTCGGGAGCGGCATCGTCACGAGCGCATCCACCTCGGGCCCGCGCAGGTCGCGCAGGAGTAGCGCGTGCTTGATGGCGCGGCGCTCGTAGGCCAGCGCGTGGACGTTGTTGGACGACTTGTGCAGTACGTACGCCGCCGCCATCGCCTCGTCTGTGATCTCGTCCTCGTCGAGGATGACGAGCGCCGCCGAGTCGTAGCCGAATGCCGAGAGGATCGACTGCCACAGCGCGATGTGGAGCGCCGGCTTTGCGAGCTTGATGCGCGCCAGTTCGTCCGCGTCCGGCTCGACGATGCACGCCAGGAGCTTTTTCATGCTCTTGACGCCGTCGCCCGCACGCATCGCCGAAAGCTCAGCCAGCGTCGGCCGGCGCACGGTGAACGTGTACCCGCACGCGCGCAGCGTGACCCGCGGAACGTCCACCTCGATTCCCATCACGCCACCGCGATGTTCAGGCCGAGGTCGTCGCCGCCGACGAGCGAAACGCCGTTGATGAGGAAGTCGAACGCGCTGAACTTGAGCGCGACCTCGACCTCCTCGGTGCCCTTCAGGTCGAACGGGAATTCGAGCAGCCGCAGTTGCGTGAGCGTCTGCTTCACGCTCGGTCGCCCCGGGCGGTCGAGCGTGCCGGTCACGGTGTGGATCTGGTCCAGGATCGCCCCGTGCTCGACCGCGTAGTCGAGCGCGCTGTCGAGGATCAGCGTCAGCGTCCCCTCCACCTTGATCCGTCCAGGCGTGCGGCCCCCGGCCTTGCGGCCCTCGACGAATACGATCGACTCGCCGTCGATCGTCGCGTTGACCTGCCAGCCTCGCAGGCCGGTGAACAGACTCGACCCCTCGGCGAGCGTGAGGCTCTGGAACGTATCGACAAAACCGTCGCGGTGCGGATAGATCATGGTGTCCTCTCAGGCTGCGGCCGGGAGCGCCGACGCAAGCGCGATCTCCCACTCGAACTCGTGGATGCGGTCGAACGCCTTGATTCGGATCTCGGCGCGTAGCGTGAGCGTCGTGCCGATGATGTCGGCCCGCTTCACGAGCGCGACCACGCCCTGAATCTGCCCGGCGAGCGACGACTTGAGGAACGCGGTCCCGGCGTCGTCGAGCGCGTTCGCCGCCGCGTCGGTCAGCGTGCCGTCGCTCTTCGTCGCGAGCCGCTTGCCGAGCTGCTGCAACGAGAACTGATAGAAATCGTTCGCGCCCTTCAGCACGACGCGAGCCTCCATCACGCTCTGAAACGACGAAGTCGGGCCCGAGAGCATCGGCGCGTTGCTCACGTACGCGCCCGCCAGGCGGTCGAACGTGCGCAGCGTCGCCGCTCGCGCATCGTTCAGCGTGCCGGTCGCGTTCTCGTCGTAGTACCCCGCCGCCGCGCCGCTGGTCTCGCCGGTCGGCACGAGGAACGCGCCGTCCGGGATCACGGCGTCGAGGCCGGTGTCCGACGCGTCGCGCGCAGGGTGGATGCTCAGCGGATTGCGCGCCAGCCTCGGGACGATCACGTTCGCGGCGCTCCGCTTCGCCTGCAGCGCCCCCGTGATGTCGCTCCGGTCCGCGGTCAGCTCCGTGTACCCAGCGCAGACCAAGAGGTATTTGTCGGTGTAGCTCGCGAGCGCCGTGACGATGCTGGACGCTGTCACGGCGGGCATCTCGAACGCGCCCCAGATCCAGCGGTGCGCCGCGTGCGCCGCCGCGATCTTCGTCGTCAGCGTCGCCGCGAACGTCATCATGTTCGCCGCGGTCGTCGTCGTCCCGATCACGCGGAACGCCTCCCAGCTCAGCGGCGAGGCGATGCACGCGTCGAGCGCGGTCGCCACGTCCCCCGCCGTCATCGCCGGGGCCGTGTCAGTGTACGTGTACGTCGTGTCGACCACGTACGTACCCGCCGCGAAGTTGAGCGTCACGCCGCTCGGGAGGAGGTAGGTCGCAGCCGTGAGGATCGTGCCGCTGTACGTGTCGCCACCATCGAGCGAGTAGCGGAAGGTCGCGGTGGCGACGGCGCCACCGAGCAGAACCTCGACGATCGTCGAGTAGTCGTCATCGGGCGCGCCCGTGAGCGTCACGACAGGGCCCGCGCCCGTCTGCGTCACTGCGGAGGAGCTGCCCGCGGTGCTCGTCGCGCTGTTGTAGAAACGAGTCGTCTTGCCCTCGCTCTTGATCATGTGCGCGATCAGCGCGTCCACCGCTTTCCCGTGCCCGAGCGCGGCGATGATCGTCCCGAGGTCGGTGCCGCGGAATGAGTAGATCGTGCCCGCCGTGCCGAGGCTCGACCCGCCGATCAGCATGAAGACCCCGCTGTCGTCGCTCGGCAGGACGGTCAGCCCGCCATCCCCAATCGATCCGGTGCTCGCAAGATTCGGAGGTGCCATGTTCGTTGTCCCTCAGCGCCTCAGCGCAGCGTGATGCCGTATGCGGCGGTGATGGCCGCGTCGTACTCGGCCTCCGTGATCGTCCTGTTCTCGGGCCACGCGCGGGCGTTGCCGCCTCCCAGGTGCGTGAGCACTACGAACACGTGCGGGCCCGTGTGCTGCTTGCCTCGACGCACCGGGCCCGGCTTCGGGTTGTGGCCCTTCGCCGTGCCCCATTCGAGCACCGTGCGCGACTCGAGCTTGCGCTGTGGCACGGGCTCGGGCGCGATGGCTCGCGGCACGCTGCGGGGTAGTTCGTCGTCGAGCAAGTCGGCCATGTCGTCCTCAGTGCGTGTGCGTCGTCAGTTCGGTTGTGGTCGCCACGTCCACGTCGGCCGTGAGCTGCAGCAGCCCCTCGACCTCCTCGACCACGACGGTCGACTCGGCCGGATATGTGCCGTCATCGAGCGAAACGTAATGATCGAAGGTCGGCACGCCGAGCGACACCTCGAGCCGGTAGAGCTCCCCTGCCTGGTTCGCGCCCTCGCTCGGGCGCACCCACGATCCATTCTCGATGCGGAGCCGCGCGTCGACCGCGTGCAGCGCGCGGAGCACGTTCTGCCGCATCGCCCACGCTTGCGCGAACGTCGTACCCCAGCAGTCGATCTCTACGTACTCCTGCGAGGACATGAGCGCCCGTGGCTCGTCCACAGCGCGCGACGCGGTCGGCTTCTGCTCGCGCGTTCTCGTCGGGACCCACACGTACCGCGGCGACTCGCCCAGCTCGAACCGGAAACGCTCGCCGAAATGGTGCGGCGCGACCGTCGAACCGAGCACATCAGCCGCGGTGTGCAGTGCGGCCTCTACCTCGGTCGCGAGCGCCTGCAGCGGAAACTCGAGCGTGGGCATCAGAAGAGCCTCTCGACGGCGCGGCTGATGCCGGCCTGGATCGGGGCGTCCCATTTGCTCGGGCCGTATGGGAGGATCTGGCGCTCCGATTGCGACGCGCCCCACCCGGCCTGATGAAAGACCCAGTAGCGCACCGGCTTGACCCGCACCGTGTCGCCGCTGTGCGAGACTTGCGGATTGGCGAGCGCGAGAGTCGGCCCGATGAGCGGCGAGCCGCCCTTCTTGGTCGGCTTCCACGGGGCGCCGAACGGGTCACGACCCGCGGCGAACTCGGCCGAGTATTCGACCTCGACGCCGTCACGCATTGCGCGCGTGGCATCGCCGACGGCGCGCTTCTCCGCCGCGACGAGCTTGCTCATCTCGCGCTCGAGCTCGGCCCAGTCGCCCGGCATTGAGCTACCAGCCACGGGTCGGCTCCCCTGTGGTCGACACCACGCTGGCCACGCCCGTGGTGCGCCGCGCCGGCGCTGCCCCGGCCAGGTTCGCGACGCCCTTCGCCACGTCGCGCAGCCACATCACCGCGTCGTCGCGATTCTTCGCGAGCGCCGCGTGCGCCGGGTCCGCCGGGTTCACCCCGCGCACGCCGACCATCAGATCCCACGTGGCGATCCGATAGACCGCGAACTCGAGGTCTGGCCCGTACGTCGCGACCTCGGCGTCGTACCCGCGCTCTCGCAGATACGACGACACGAACGCCGACGCGGCACCGAGATACGCCGTGAGCACGGGGTCCGAGAGCGACGCGAACGCCGCCCCCGGGCCGTAGTCTCGCAGACTGTAGATGGTGCCGATCATCGGTCAGATCCTCAGTTCAGGAGCCCTTCACGAGTCTGATCGCGTGTGGCATCAGCGCCTTGTGACCGTAGAAGATGCGCGAGCTGATCGCGATCTTGCTCGTGGTCTTGAAGCGGTCGCTGTTCTCGTCGAACCGGCGCAGGCCGAGCGCGTCGAATCCGGGCTTCGCGATGTCGAGCTTGCTGACCACCCAGGGCACCACGCCGCGAGCGATGAGCTTCGAGTCGAGCAGATACCAGTCGTTCGCGTCGGTCAGTTCTGGCGCGTAGACCACACGCAGAATCCCGTCGCCGTACGGGTTGCGAACGGTCGCGGTTCCGGCCGCGCTCGCGATGAGGTCCTGCTTCAGCAGGTTCACGAGCGGCTGGAAGTCCGCCGTGCCGACGATCACGGTGTCGGGCATGACGCCGAGCTTGTCGCCGTTCTCGTCCTTGACCTCCATCATCAGCGCGATCTCGGCCTCGAGATTCACCACGCTCACGACGTCCTTGGTCGACGCCTGCAGGTTGTCGAACGTCCCTACGCTCGCGTCCTTCGGGTTCGCCAGGTGCGCGTCGTGGAACAGCGCGAGGTCATCCCATCCGCAGAGCGCCGTGTTCGCCTCGAGCATCGTCGCGATGAGCCGATTGCGAAACACCGCTTCAGCCTGCAGCATGCGCGCGGGAGCCTCGTACCAACGGCGAGCGCTGAATGCGTTCGTCAGGAGCTTCATCAACTCGACCTCGACGCCGTCGTCGAACTCGACCACGTTCAGCGTGCATTCCTTCTCGCCGATCGTGCGGAACCGGCCGCCCTGGTCGATCGTCTCGAGGTACTTCAGCGCGAGCATGGCCATCGGGTAGATGGTCGTCGGCGACGGCGTGAGGTGGAATTCGCCGAACTCCACCATCCATCCACTGGGGACCTGGAGCATCTGCTGCGCCAGATACCGCTCGTCGAAGATTTGGATCGCCTCCTGCGAGGAGGCCGGGAGGGTTTCGATCGTGGTGAGCTGTGCCATTGTCTTGTCTTTCTCGGCCTCAGCCGACGATCAGCCAGTCGAAGGTTGAGGTGTCCGACGTCGCAGCGGCGCCGCTCAGGAACGACCGGAACACCAGCGTTCCGGTGCCGGGCGCGCCGACCGTGCGGTCAGCATCGGGCACGCGGATCTCGTCGCCATCGGTGCCGGCCTCGGTCACGCGCGACGCGAACACGCGCGAGGTCGCCGACACCGTGATCCCGGTCGACACCGAGAGCACACCAGACGAGAACGTCCCGCGCCCGGCCTGGATGCTCGGGCTCGCAGATGCGCCACCGGCCACCAGCCCGGTCAGGGCCGCGCTGATGTACACGCGCACCTTGCCGTTGGCCTCGAAGCCGTAGAACGTGCCGCACTTCTGTAGCGTGCCGCCCGCGCTGTGGACGCCGACGCTGTTGTCGTCGATCGCGAAGCACGGCGACCCGATCGGAGTCGCGTCCGAGAACGCCTGCCCGCCAGAGCCGTTGGTGCGCGTGTACACGCGATCGGTCTCGATGAGACACCGCCGATCGCCGTCGGCCTCGCCGGATACCAGGGTGCTCGTGTGCGTCGCGATCCCGATGCACGGCCCGGCGCCGCTGGTCGTGGTCGGCACGAGCATGCCCGTGGCCGTGAGCGTCGAGACCATGCCGCCCGCGTAGATGGTCGTCGCGGCGTCGACCGGGACGTGGAACCGCCGCGCGGTGTCCTGCCCGATACCGCCCAGCCCCGTTTCGCCAGTGAGATTCGCCATGTCAGGCCACCTTCCGAGCGGTCGCCTTGCGCGCCGCGTACTCCGTCGCGTTGATCTTCAGCTCGGCGCACATCGCCAGCTCTCGGGCCGTCAGCTCGTCCACGGGCGCAGCGCTCGACTCGGCCGGCATCTCGCTGCGCGCGCTGATGAGCTTCGGCAGGAACTCCGCGGTGGACTCGGCCCAAGCGAGACCGTTCTCGCGGGCGCTGGCCTCGAATGCGGCGCGCCGCGCCGGCGGCAATCGCCCCGAAGTCACGAGATCATGCACGAGCGCGGCGACCTTGGCGGCCTCCTGCTCGTCGCTCTGCGCCTGTACCTGCGCCTCCAGCGAGGCGATCCGCGCCGACGCATCGGCCATCGCCGCGCGCCCGTGCTCGATCGTCGCCGCCATCGCGGTGACCTTCGCCACCGAGGCGACGAGCCCGGTTGCCCCAGTGGCAAGCTCGAGAGCCGCCACCGCGTCGCCGACCACCGTCTCGACCTGTCCCGCCTGCACCTCGGGGCTCAGCCCGAGCAGTTTCGTCACGCTCATGTCCGCCTCTTTCGCGGCGCGTTGCCGCACTTCGCCAGCCAGCTCCCGAGCACGCATCAGCGCGTCCTCGAGCGTGCCGACTCGGTCGGCCAGTCCCTCGTCCACCGCCGCCTGCCCGGCGAGCATCGCGGCGTCGAGCCCGCGGATCTTCTTCGCCGTCGTCTTCGGCCGGTACATCGCCACGGCATCGATGAACGTGTCGGCCATGGCCGACACGCGCTCGCGTAGCCGCGCGGTGGCCAACTCCGTGAGCGGCGCCGCCGGCATCATCTCGGCCTTGCCCGCGGGGCTCCGCTCCACGTGCCACGCGACGCCGGCCTGCGCCCATGCGCCAGACTCGTCGACGAACGCCCCGATGCAGCCGATCGATCCGACGCGGCCCGAACTCGGGACCACGATCTCGTCAGCCACGCCCGCGGCGATCCAGTACGCCGCCGACGCCGCCATTTCGTCGACGTACACGACGACGTTTTTCCCGCTCGCGACCTTCGCGCGGCGCATGCGCTCGACGGCTTCGCTCAGGCCCGCCACGTCGCCGCCTGGCGAGTCGATGACCATCAGCACCGAGTCGACGTCCGACGTCAGCGCGTCCTCGAAGCGCGCCGCCACGGCGTCGTAGCCGTCCACGTAGGCGCAGAGGTCCGCGGTCGCGCGCTGAGCGAGCGGTCCCTCGATGCGAACGATGCCCACGACGTCGCCCGGCGTGCCGTCAGCGTCCGGGCCGTGCGTCGTGGCCTCGGCCTCGGGCGCCTGCATGCGCAACCGGACGGAGCCGCCGAGTGCGCCAGCGTCGAGCGCGAGCACGTTGGACGCGCCGACCATTGCGAGTTCGCGCGGGCCGCACGCATGCACCGAGTAGCGACGGTCGCTAGTATGCGTGCCGCCCACCCAACGGCCGCCCGTCACGGGCCCATTGCCGCCGGTCCAGTCGGTCAGGGTCTTCGCGTAGACGCTCACGCGGCCTCGCTCTCGTCGGGCTCGTCGTCGGCAGCGGGGGACGTTCCTGGCTGGGCCGAAGCCGCTTCAGGAACGCCTCCCACTGCCGCCGACTTCGGCGCCATGCGGAGCCCGAACTCCGCGACGACGGGCGCCACGTCCACGCCCACCGCGCCGAGCGACGCGCACGCCGTGCCGACCACGTCGAGCGTCTCGGCCCGTAGCTTCATGTTCGGCTGCGGACGCGTGTCCCACCTGCCCCACGCGGCCAGGTCGGTGTCGTCGTCGATGTTGTACGCGGTGTCCGGCTTCCACACCTGCTCGCGCAGCGCCGTCGAGAGCGTCTCAGCGTCGGCCGCGAGGTACTCGTTGTGGGCCGTCGCGTTGCTCTGCTCGCCGTCACCGCCGCGTGCGCTCGCGTCCGGGTCCATACCGAGCAGCGCCGCGTGGATCTCGCTCTTCAGCGTCGACAGGTGCTGCGAAAACAGCTCGCCGCCGCGCCCCTTCAGTTCCATCCACTCCGCTTCCCAACCGCCTTCATCTTTCGTCTGGCCCTGCGGCAAGCGCAGGATCGTTTCGCTCCCGATGCCGCCTCGAATCGACGAATAGAACTCGTCCGCCGCGGTCGTGCCGGTCAGGCCCTCGACGTCGTCGGTGGCGAAGTGCGGCTCCTTGATGGCGAGCATCGCCATCCCGTTGCGCTCGCAGAGCCGAGCCCAGTCTCGCGACGTGAGCAGGTACATCAGAGCGGGGAGGCCGATCTGCCGGATGGCGCCGAGCATCCAGCTGCGATCGCCGTGCGGCGCGTAGAGGAACCAGGTCCCGTCCCCGGGCGTCACGCGCAGGCGCTGGCCGTCGCGCGTGCTGTAGGTCCAGCCGTCCCAGTCGTTCCAGTCGAGGCCGTACAGCGAGAGCCGCGAGAGCCGCGGGCGCCAGTCGCCAGCGTCGAGCGCCCACCAGATCCGACCGACCGAGACGCCGGCCATGATGGCGTCGCGAAGGACCGCGGCGATCGTCGGCTCTGGGTGCACGTCCCACCACGTCGCCTCGCACCGCTTGCGAGCGGTCTCGCGCTTGCGGCCGTCGCCGAGCGATGAGGCCTCGACGGTGAACGGCAGCGCCGACCTCGACGCGAGCGCGCGCGTGCGCCGGTTCAGATCGCCAGCCACCCAGGGGCAGCGGAGCGAGGCGTCGATGAGCTGCGAGGACTGGCGGAAGTTGCCCCGGTCGTGCGAGTCGAGCGCGGCGCGAACCGTCGCGGGCGTCCACGTCGAGACGGGCGCCGACCACTGCGACAAGATGCGCGGGTTCGCCGGCGCGCGCTTCGGCGCGACCGTCACGACCTCCGACGTTGCCCCGTCGCCAAGCGCCACGAGCCAAGGTGTATCCGAAAGTTCACACCCTGCGCAAGCGCGGAGTGTATCCTGGCGTTCACACCTGCGGAATCATGGGCGTTTTGCCTGACGCGGAGTGGGCCCGGTGGGGCCGATGTGCCACCGCGCGTGAGTTTTTGTGCCATCGCGTGTAGGCTCTTGACATGGCGCGGGAACGCGAGGTCACGGGGGAGCGAGCCGCGGAGGCTGCGAGGTTGAAAGCTTCCGGCGCGACGACGCGGGACATCGCAGCCGCGCTCGGCGTGTCACGCGGCGCTGTGCTGAACCACGATCGCCGCGGCGGCGCGGCACCGATGACGGACGCCGCGAGCGACGAGACGCGCGCGCTGTTCGAGGCGTTGCTCGCCAAGTTGCGGCAGCAGTTCGACGACGAGGCCGACCCGATCGTGTGCGTCGCGCTCGCCGGTCGCATGGTCCAACTGCAGAAGGCGCTCGCCGTCACCCGCGCACCGTCGGAGCCCGGCGAGTCGGCGCAAACCACGGCGTTCATCGCCAAGATGAAGCGCATCGTGGAGCGCAAGCGCGCCGCTCCTGCGGCCGAACAGAGCGAGGCCGAGCTTGCCGCGGCGGAGATCCTCGCCGCCGTCGGTCGATGATCGAAGACCTCGCGCGCGAGCTCTCGCACTGCTGGCGGTTCTGGGCGCGGCCCGACCAGCTCGCGCCGCCTGGCGACTGGCGGACGTTCCTGGTGCTCGCCGGGCGCGGATTCGGCAAGACGCGCCTCGGCGCAGAGTGGATCCGCGAGGAGGTCGAGAGCGGCGCGGAGCGGATCGCGCTCGTGGGCTCCACTGCGGCCGACGTTCGCGACGTCATGGTGTTGGGGGAGTCGGGCCTGCTCGCCGTTTTTCCTGAGCACCAACGGCCCAAATACGAGCCATCAAAGCGTCGCGTCACGTTCCACACCGGCGCGATTGCGACGCTTTACAGCGCCGCCGAGCCCGACCGGCTACGCGGTCCCCAGCACGATCGCGCATGGTCGGACGAACTCGCCGCGTGGACCCACATCGAGGAGACGCGCAGCAACCTGCTCATGGGTCTGCGCCTCGGATCGAGCCCGCGCGAGCTCATCACGACCACGCCGCGACCCATCGACATCCTGCGCCAACTGGTCGAGGACAGCCACACACCCGGCAACGGGGTGCGTGTGACCCGCGGCCGAACGCTCGACAACGCCGCGAACCTGCCGCCGCAGTTCCTCAGCGACGTTCAGCGCGCCTACGGTGGCACGCGCCTTGGTCGCCAGGAGCTTGAGGGTGAGATCCTCGAGCCCGTCGGTGGCCTTTTCAAGCCGGAGTGGTTCATCCACGTGGACGCCGCGCCGAGGTGCTCGCGCGTGATCGTGGCGCTCGACCCGGCGATCACGACGCGCAACGACGAGACTGGGCTCGTGGTCGTCGGGCGCGCCGGGGACCGCGGCTACGTGCTCGAAGACCTCAGCGGCACGATGAGCCCGGAGGAGTGGGCGCGCCGCGCCGTCGAGGCCGCCAAGCGCCACGGGTCGCAGGCGATCGTCGCCGAAACCAACCGCGGCGGCGACCTGGTCGCCACGACGATCCGCCAGTTCGACCGCCGCGTCGTCGTCCGTGAGGTGCGAGCGAACCGCGGCAAAGACACCCGCGCCGAGCCGATCGCGGCGCTCTACGAACAGCGGCGGATCTCCCACGTCGGGACGTTCGCCAAGCTCGAGCGGCAGATGATCGAGTGGGCGCCGACCTCGCAAGAATCGCAGCGCGCACGCCGGCAAGCGACGTCGCCCGACCGGATGGATGCGCTGGTCTGGGGGCTGACGGATCTGGGGTTCCACCTCGGCGTTGCGAAGCTCGCGCCGCTCTCGACGCCGCTACCTCGGGGCGTGTTCTAGCGGCGGCTGCGGCTCACGCTGCGGGCCCAAGGCGGCCGTTCCGAACGGCAGGGTAGGCACCCCTACCTGCCAGGCACCAAGACGCCGTAAACGGGCGCCTTTCGGATCTATTGCATGGAAGG
>Ga0255310_10000030_pt1 | contig 23536 bp, 21 predicted proteins | sample EtOH1_T0_E1_meta_FD_201359 | JGI IMG/M metagenome (GOLD analysis project Ga0255310, IMG submission 201359) | Sandy soil microbial communities from University of British Columbia, Vancouver, Canada - EtOH1_T0_E1 | ecosystem: Engineered > Artificial ecosystem > Sand microcosm > Unclassified ...
GCTCGACAGCGCGGGGGGAGGAGCGATTTCGATGGAGTCGTCCACGCCATCGAACTCGTAAGCATGATCGGGGGTTCCGAACCGGTCGGCAGTGAGCGTGGCCCCCTGGACGATGCCATGGTGGCCTGCTCCGCTGCTATCGGCGGCGTCGCCGGCGAAGCGGTATTCCGCCAGCAGACCATCACGCAGGGACATGGGAAGGGTTTGCGAGCCCACGGGAATGATCGTTAGTTGCCGAGTCGCTCGAACGGAGTGACGCCGATCCGATAACTCTTCCAGTCCTTGAAGTCGAAGTGCCACCACTCCGCCGAATAGACCGTGAAACCTTCGGCCTCCATCGCCTGGCGCAGCAGCTCGCGATGCCAGCGCTGCCGCGAAGTGCCGCCGGGGTACGCCGGATACGAGCGATGCGAGAACTCATCGTAGGTGCCGGGCATCTCGATGGGCTTGCCGGTGCGCAAGTCGTAGAGCGTGAGGTCCACGGCGCAGCCCCGGTTGTGGCGCGAGCCGGTGGCCGGATCGGCCACGAATTCGTGCTGCGCCGGCGGCGTGGCGTCCCAGAACATCCGGGTCACGTACCAGGGCCGGTAGCCGTCATGGATCAACAACCCGTAACCCCGCGCCTTCAGCTTCCGGTGCGCGCGGACCAGCGCTTCGGCGGCCGGCCGCTGGAGGAAGGCGCGCGCCTGGCTGTACAGTGGCGTGCCCAGGAAGTTGTGCGGGCCCGCGTACCGGATATCGAGCTTGATGCCGGGATCGAGCCGGGTCAGCTCCACCAGCTCGGTCGCGCGGAACGTCCCGGTCTCCACCGGTGGGGTCGCCGCGAGGGCCTCGCGGCGTAGCTCCTCGATGGGGCGGACGGGAACGATCCGGAAGACCGCGCCTTCCTCGGGGCCCAGCGCCCGCCGCGGCCAGCTCGAGTCCCCCGCCAAGATCGCCACAGCGCGGCCCTTCGCGTCCAGCCGGAAGCGCAGCACGCCTCCCTCCGAGCGGAATCGATTGGTGCCGGCGCTGTGCAGGCCGGCTTCGTGGGTGGAGTCGAATCGCGCCAGCAGCCGGCCGCCGCGCTCCAGAATCATGACTCGGGTCGTGCTGTCAGGGCCGTACTCGCCGATCAGGGGGCGCCAGGCAGGGGGCGGCGCGGGCGGTGGGGCCTGCGCGGACGCGGACCCCGCCGCCAGCAGGATGGCAGCGAGAAGAGCGGGTCTCATAACCGTCCCGCTAGGGCTTGGGCCGCGCCCGGAACTTCTCGTACAGCAGCGAATGCCGGTCGTCCCAGGGCATCAGCAGCCCGCGGATGAACACGTGTTTCACGATGCTGCGTACGTCGAGCGGATCGCCGGTGGTAACGAACAGGTTGGCCACCTTCCCCGCCTCCAGGCTGCCGAGCTTGTCGCCCAGGCCCCAGATCCTGGCGGGATTGATGGTCACGGCGCGCAGCGCTTCGTCGGGATCCAGGCCGTACGCCTCGGCGAGGGCCGCGTTGTAGGGCAGGTTGCGCGCGTCGCCCTCGCCCGCGTCGTTGGTCTGGAAGGCGATCTGGACCCCCGCCTTGGCGAGCACCCCGGGCATCGCATAGATCGCGTCGTAGGGGGCGTCGCCGTCGGGTGTCGCGACCATCGGGCCCACGATGACGGGAACTTTACGCGCCGCGAGCGTGTCGGCCAGCATCCAGGCCTCGGTGGCGCCCCGCAGGATGGGCTTGAGCTTGAAGCTGTCGGCCAGCGTGAGGGCGCCGCGGATCTGGCCCTCGGTCTGCACGTCGAAGATGACCGGGACTTCGCCGCGCAGCGCCGGGCCCAGCGCCGCGTAGGCCAGGTTCTGGTGCTCCGGGTTAGGCCGCTCGTTGTAGGCCTTCGCGTTGCGCAGATAGTCCATCAACTCTTTGACCTGGCGGTTCTGGGTCTCCGCCGCGTCGCCCTGGTTGGGGCCGCCGCGGCCGCCCCGGAAGCGCCCGCCGCCGCCCACCCGCGGATAGGTCATCACCATCGCGACCCGGCCGCTTTCGGCCATCTGCTCCGGCGTCCAGCCGTCCATGTCGATCAGCGCCGCGGTCCCCTGGATCAGCCCGCCTTCCGCCGAGGTGATCACGCTGGTGATCCCGTTGGCCCGCGTGATGCCGATATGCGTCGAGTGCGGGTTGACCGCGGTCAGCACGTCGTCCTGCGGATTGAACTGCCCCAGCTCCTGGGTATCCTGCCCACCGGGCACCGAGCCGATCTCCACCAGGCCCAGCCGGGTGCCCGAGTCGATCATCCCCGGATAGACGAAAAGCCCGCTGGCATCGATGACCGTGGCACCGGCGGGCACCGCGATCCCGGCGCCCGCCGCCGCGATCTTGCCGTCGCGGATGATCACGGTGCCGTTGGACACCTTGGGGCCCACCACGGGGACCAGGGTCGCGTTGGTGATCGCAAAGACGGTCGGCCGGTCGGCCGGTCGGGCGGTCGGACTCTGCGCGGTCAGCGAACCGGCGAGCAGCGCCGAGATTGTGCCCGCAGAAAGCAGCCGGTTCACTGGGCACCTCCACTGGTCGTATTGGGTCGCGGGCGCCGCTTCAGCATCTCGATGAGGGCCTCCAGCGTGGGCGCCTTGTTGCGATCGAAAAACACCCGGCCATCGATCAGGGTCATCTCGACCCGGCTGGCCGGCGCGAAGGGGTGGCCGTTGAAGATCGCGAGATCGGCGTCCTTCCCGATGTCGATCGAGCCGGTCAGCTTGTCGATACCGAGCTGCCAGGCCGCGTTCAGGGTGATCATGCGGAGGGCTTCCTCTTCCGAGGCTCCTCCATACTTCATCGCCTTCGCCGCTTCTTGATACAACCGCCGGGCCCGCTCGTCCGAGTCCGAATTGATCGACACCTTCACCCCTCGTTCCGCCATCAGCGCGGCATTGAAGGGGATGGCATCGTACGCCTCCAGCTTGTAGGCCCAGTTGTCCGCAAAGGTCGAGGCGCCGGTGCCGGCCGCGGCGATTTCGTCGGCGATCTTGTAGCCCTCCAGCACGTGCTGCAGGCTGGCGACCCGGAACCCGAAGTCCTTGGCCACCTTGAGCAGCATCAGGATCTCGTCGGACCGGTACGAGTGGGCGTGCACCAGCCGCTTGCCCTCGAGCACCTCGACCAGGGCGTCGAGCTGCAGGTCGCGGGCGGGCGGGATCGGCTCGAGCTGGCCCTTCTTCACCAGCTTCCTGGCCTCCTCGTACGCCTTCCACTCGGCCTGGTACTCGCGCGCGCGGGTGAACGCGTCCCGCAGCACTTCCTCCTGCCCCATGCGGGTGCGCGGATACCGCTGCGGGCGTCCCGGGATCTGCGGCCCGTTGGTTTGCCGCACGTTCTCGCCCAGCGCGAACTTGATCCCCGGGGGCGCCCCCGCCAGCAGCATGGAGTCGATCGGCAGGCCCCAGCGGATCTTCACGACCGCATTCTGCCCGCCGATGGTGTTGGCGGAGCCGTGCAGGATGTTGAGCGTGGTGACGCCGCCCGCCAGCTCGCGGTACAGCCCGATGGCGTCTTCCCGCAGCACGTCCTGCATGCGGACCTGCGCGGTGATCGAGCGGGAACCCTCGTTGATCGCCTCGCCGGCACTGTGCGAGTGGGCGTCGATGATCCCCGGCATCACGTACTTCCCGTTGCCGTCGATCACCTGGGCACCGGCCGGCACGGCGAGGTCCTTGCCGATCGCGGCGATCTTGCCGTTGCGGATGACGATGGTGCCCTTCTCGATGGTGCCATGACTCGCGGTGAGGATGGTCGCGTTGGTGATCGCGACCAGCGTGCCCGCGGGAGGGATCGGGATGCTGAGCACCGGGGGCGCCGCCGGCCGCGCGCTGTCCGGGCGGGCGGGGACCTGCGCCGCCAGGGCGCCGGCCGCGAGCGGGAGGGCGAGGAAGTGCGCGTATCTCATGGCTTCCGCTCCGCGGTAAAGGTGGCGCTGCCGAAGCTGCCCAGCTCGGCGGTGCCCGTCATCTTGTTGCCGTCCACCTCGCCCCGGTAGCTCAGGGTGATGGACTGACCGCCGAACTGCAGGTTCATGCTCCAGGTGGCGGTGCGCCCCGTGATCTGACCCTCGCTGATGTCGTTGGTCCCCATCATGCTGGTCATGGTCCCGCTGAACGAGGTGCCGCTCTGGGTAATGGTCATCGTGATGTCCATCGGGCCCTGCGGCGAGGTCATGTTCATCGCCCAGGTTCCCCCCACTTGCGCTGGGGGCACGTTGCCCGCGCCGTTGCCGCCGGCCGTCCGGGCGGCGGGCGGCGGCGCCACCTCGTAACGAATCCCGTCCACGAAGACGCCGCTGACTCGGGCCGAATCGCTCAGGATATCGCCGTTGCTGATCACCAGGTTGGCGATCTTGCCGGCCTCGATGCTGCCCAGTATCTCCCCGGCGCCTGCCAGTTCGGCGGCGCGGATAGTCACGGACTCCAGCGCCACGTTGGCCGGCAATCCCGCCGCGATGGCCTTGCGGACGTTGGGGATGAAGTCCCGGCTGCCGCCCGAAGCCAGCGCGAATCTGATCCCGGACTTTTGCAGCGTCGCGGCGTTGCCCTCGATCATCTTCTGGGCTTCGCGGGCAGCTGCCGCGCTGTCGCCCAGGGGACGCCGCTGGCTCAGCCGATAGGACCACCTGGTGGTTTGCGCCGGCTGGGGAAAGTTGACCGAGACGATCGCGCTGCTGCCGCCCAGCGCGTCGAGCGCCTCGAAGCCTTCGGTCGCGCCCACGATAGTGGGCTTGAGGTTGAATTCCCGGGCCAGCCGGATCGCGCGCCGGATCTCGTTCTCGCTGTTGGCCTCGATAAAGAGCGGAAGCTGGCCCCGCACTACCGGCACCAGGGCGTCGAGGCTGGCATCGTTCTCGGGCCGCGCCATCCCCCGCGGGCTGGCCTTGTAGCGGTCGAGCAGCAGCGCCTGCCGCTGCGCGTCATAGAACGACTGGCGCTGGTAGGTGATTACTCCGAGCAGCGTCCCCGGGTAATCGCCGGGCACGCCCTGATATCCCATGTGCATGGCCACGGGGGCACGGATGATGTCGGCCGCCGTGACGCTGTCGCGCAGCGGCACCAGCGCCGACGCGCCGCGGAAGAGCCCGCGCGAGGGTGACACCAGCACCGCGGTGATCCCGAGGTCCCGCACCGGCTTGATGTCGCCCGGGCTCACCTTGAGCTCCCGTGCCGCGTCGCGCTCGGGATCGAGGCCCGGCCGGGGACCACCCGGGCTTTGCGTCGCCGCCGCCGCGCCGCCGCCTGCGCCGCCGCCCCCCCCGCCCGCCGCCGGGGCGGCGAGGCCGAGCGACGAGGTCAGGTCGAGCAGGCCGGGGGAGACCGTCTTTCCCATCAGGTCCAGCACCCTGGCATCGGCCGGAACCGGGACGGAGGCTCCTACCGCCTCGATCAGACCCTTCCGGATGACGACGGTACCTTTGTCGATCACGCCGCGCGTCACCGTTTGGATCCTGGCGTTGATCAGCGCCCAGGTGTCCGATTGCGCGACGGCTGAGCAAACGGGGAGTGGGGACAGGGCGGCCGCAACCCCCAGGGCGCGAGCCACCGGAGTCAACCGCATGAGCAGCCTCCGGACTTGGAAGAGGGTGGGAATCTATGGCTCCGCGTCCCGGCGAGCCACCGCTAGATTACGCGGTCCCTCCCTCCGGAGTTGAGCGGCGTGGAGGTGCAGATCTTCGGAATGAAAAAGAGCCCGGAGACCCGTGCGGCCTTGCGTTTCTTCGCGGAGCGCCGGATCCGGGTCCATTTCGTGGACCTGCTGGAACGCGCCGCGGCCCGGGGCGAACTACTCCGCTTCGCGCAGAAGTTCGGCGTCCCGGCCCTGCTCGACCGCGGCTCGCGCCGCTTTGCCGAGCTGGGCCTCGCCGCCGCGGCGCGTTCGGCCGAGCGCTGGCTGGATCTCCTGGTCGAGGAGCCCTTGTTGCTCAAGCTCCCGCTGGTGCGTAATCAGCAGCAGCTCACGGTGGGGGCGGCAGAGGCAACCTGGCGTAGCTGGACTGGAAAGTGAGCCCACGGATGACAGCAGCCCACGGATTGCCCGGATGACACTGCGAAATCTCTGGGTGTTGTTGTTGGGAGTGCCTGGAAGCGCGCATTCGCTCGGCGCGCAGGCCCCGGGCACCGATATCTACCTCGCCACCCTGAGCCGGAGCGGCGACCGTCTCCGCGTCGGCTCCCCCGTCAACCTGACCGCCCGGGCCGGCTACGACAATCAGCCGTCCTTTTCCCCCGATGGGCGCAGCATTTACTACACCTCGGCGCGCGACGGACAGACCGATATCTACCGCCATGATATTGCCCCGGGCCGTTCGCAGCCGGTCACGGCCACGCCCGAAAGCGAGTACTCCCCGACCGTGACTCCGGACCGTGGCCGCCTCTCGGTCATCCGGGTCGAGCGCGATTCCACCCAGCGCCTCTGGTCCTTCGCGCTGGACGGCGGCTCCCCGCGGTTGCTGCTCGACTCCATCAAGCCGGTGGGGTACCACGTCTGGCTCAACGCCGATACGCTGTTCGTCTTCGTACTCGGGACACCCGCGACGCTGCGCCGCGCCGAGCTGGCCAGCGGGCGCGCGGAGATTGTGGCGCGCGATATCGGGCGGACCCTGCTCCTGATTCCGGGCCGCCACGCCATCAGCTACCTGCAGCGCGACTCGAGCGGGGGATGGATTCGCTCCCTCGATCCGGTCAGCGGAGCGGGGGAGAACCTCGCGCGGCTCCCCCAAGCCAACGAGTTCTACGCGTGGACTCCCCAGGGCGATCTGCTCTCCGCTCGCGGCAACCGGCTGCTGCGCTGGCAGGGAGGACCCCAGGCCTGGGAGACGGTCATGGAGTTCGCCGAGCCCGGCCTCCAGAAAATCACCCGGCTCGCGGTGAGTCCGCAGGGCGATCGGATCGCGCTGGTAGGGGAGGACGCGGCCAAGCCATGAGGACACCCTGGGTCTGCTTGTCCGCCGCGCTGTGCTGCGCCGCTCCGCTCGCCGCGCAGGGACGCGACGACCCCGCCATCCTGCTGACCCCCGCGCGGGTCTTCGACGGGCTGGTCATGCGCACCGGTTGGTCGGTGCTGGTGCGGGGCGACCGCATCCTGGTGGCGGGGCCGACGGCGGAAGCCGCCGCTCCGCCGGACGTGCGCCGGATCCCGCTGCCCGAGATGACCCTGCTGCCCGGGCTCATCGAGGGGCACTCGCACCTGCTGCTGCACCCGTACAACGAGGCCTCCTGGAACGATCAGGTGCTCCATGAGGCGCTGGCGCTGCGGGTGGCCCGCGCGGTCAATCACGCGCGCCGGACGCTCGAGGCGGGCTTCACCACCGTGCGCGACCTGGGCAGCGAGGGCGCCGGCGATGCGGACGTGGGCCTCAAGCAGGCCATCGATGAGGGCATCATCCCCGGGCCCCGCATGCTGGTGGTCACCCGGGCCATCGTGGCCACCGGCACCTACGGGCCCCGCGGCTTCGACCCGCGCTGGGACATCCCCCAGGGCGCCGAGGAGGCCAGTGGACTCGACGCCCTCACTCGCGTGGTGCGCAGCCAGATTGCCAATGGCGCAGACTGGGTCAAGGTCTACGCGGACTACCGCTGGGGACCTGCGGGCGAGGCGCGGCCGACCTTTTCGGTCGAGGAGCTGACCCGCATCGTGGAGACGGCGCGGAGCAGCGGCCGGCCCGTGGTGGCCCACGCCGCGACGGCCGAAGGGATTCGGCGCGCGGTCCTGGCCGGGGTCGAGACCATCGAGCACGGCGATGCCGGCACCCCGGAAGTGTTCAAGCTGATGGCGCAGCGCGGCGTGGCGCTCTGCCCCACGCTCGCCGCCGGCGACGCGACCCGGCAGTACCGCGGGTGGAAGAAGGGCGCCGAGCCCGAGCCGGCCGAGATCGTGGCCAAGCGCGCCAGCTTTCAGCGCGCCCTCGCCGCCAAGGTGCTCATCTGCGCGGGCAGCGATGTCGGTGTGTTTGCCCACGGCGACAATGCCCGCGAGCTCGAGTTGATGGTGGACTATGGAATGCCCGCCCTCGACGTGCTGCGGGCCGCCACTTCGGGCAACGCCAAGATCTTCCACCTCGACGACCGTTTGGGCCAGATCCGCAGCGGCCAGCTGGCCGACCTGATTGCCGTGGAAGGAGATCCCAGCCAGCAGATCGCCGCGCTGCGGAAAGTCCGGCTGGTCATGAAAGGCGGCCTGCTGGTCCGGGTCCCTTGACGCCCCTGCGGATCATCCGGTAGCATCCCCGTCCCGGCATTCCATCCGCCGCACCACCCCCAATGGGGAGTTGCGTTATCCGGTTTCGACCCTTCCGCGCCTGGCGTCCGCAGTCTTCGATCGCCGCTGGCGTTGCCTCGCCACCTTATGATGTCGTCACCCGCGAGCAGGCGGCCGCGCTGGCACGCGGGAACCCCCTCAGCTTCCTGCACGTCGTGCGCTCCGATATCGACCTGCCCCCCGGCACCGACCCCCATGCCCCGTCGGTCTACGCCAAGGCGAGGGACAACTTCCAGGCGCTGATCCGGGAGGGGAGCTTCGAGCAGGAGAAGGCCCCGGCGCTCTACCTGTATCAGCTGAATTCCGGCCGGCGCTCCCAGGTTGGCGTGGTCGGCTGCCTGCACGTGGACGACTATGCCAGGAACCTCATCCGCAAGCACGAGAACACCCGCAAGGACAAGGAAGACGACCGGACCCAGCACATCATGACGGTCAATGCGCACGCCGAGCCGGTGTTGCTCGCCCACGAGCCGTCGCCGTACATCGTCCAGCTCAATACCAAAGTGATGAGCCTGCCGCCGCTCTACGACTTCACCGTCGATGAGGTCCGCCAGCGGGTCTGGCGCGTGGTGGATCCCTCGGCCTACGCGGACGCCTTTCGGCGCATCGACAATGCCTACGTGGCCGACGGCCACCATCGGACCGCCGGCGCGTTGCGGGCGGCGGCGCAGCGGCGCGCGGCGAATCCCGGGCACACCGGCAAGGAGGAGTACAACTGGTTCCTCGCCGTGCTCTTCCCGTCGTCCTCGCTGCGCATCCTCCCCTATCACCGGGTCGTCCGCGACCTGAACGGCATGGCGCCCGAGGCGTTCCTGGGGCGGCTGGCCGCGGTCGGGAGAATCTCGGCCAGCGACGTGCCGGTGCCCCGGCGTGCCGGCAGCTTCGGTATCTTCGTGGGCGACCGCTGGTACCGGCTGGAGCTCGATCGCGATTCGATCGATCCCATCGATCCGGTCGGCTCGCTGGACGCCGCACTCCTGATGTCCCGCGTGCTGGAGCCCATCCTGGGCATCGGCGACGTCCGCAGCGACCCCCGGATCGGCTTCGTCGGCGGCGGGCCGGGCGTTCCCGAGCTGGAGCGCCTGGTCCAGTCCGGCGAGATGGCGGTGGCGTTCGCGCTGTACGCCGTCACCATGGAACAGCTGATCCGGGTCGCCAACGCGGGCGCCGTCATGCCGCCCAAGTCCACCTGGTTCGAGCCCAAGCTCAGAAGCGGGCTCTTCGTCCACACGCTCGATTGAGCGCGGAGACTTGACGCAATGAAACTGCTGGTCGCGGACAAATTCGAAAAGGTCGGCATCGACGGCCTCAAGGATCTCGGCTGCGAGGTTGTCCTGAAGCCCGAGGTCAAGGCGGAGGAGCTGGCCGCGACGATCAAGGAAGTGAATCCCAAGGTGCTGATCGTTCGCAGCAAGAAAGTGAGCGACGCGGCCCTCGCGGCCGGTCCGGCCCTCTCCCTGGTCATCCGCGCGGGAGCCGGCATCGACAACATCGATGTCGCGGCGGCCTCGCGCCTGGGCATTTTCGTCTCCAATTGTCCCGGCAAGAACTCCATCGCGGTGGCGGAGCTGATCATGGGCCTGCTGCTGTCGCTGGACCGGCGCATTCCCGACCAGGTGGCGTCGCTGCGCAAGGGCGAGTGGCTGAAGGGGGAATACGCCAAGGCCCGGGGCCTGCACGGCCGCACGCTGGGAATCGTGGGGCTGGGACAGATCGGGCGGGAGGTCGCGCGGCGGGCCCAGGCGTTCGGCATGAAGGTCGTGGCCTGGTCGCGCAACCTGACCGATCAGGAAGCGGACCGGCTGCACATCGAGTATTGCGAGACGCCGCTCGAGGTGGCCCGCCTCTCGGATGCGGTGTCCATCAACGTGGCGGGCACCGCGGAAACCAAGAACCTCGTCAACGAGGAGTTCCTTTCCGCCCTCAAGCCGGGCGCCTACGTGATCAACACCTCCCGGGGGACGGTGGTGGACGAGGCCGCGCTGGAAAAGGCCGCGCGCGAGCGTGGCATCCGCGCCGGCCTCGACGTCTACCAGAACGAGCCGGGCGGCAATCAGGGCGAATTCCGGCCCGCGATCGTCGCGGTGCCGGGCGTGTTCGGCACCCACCATGTGGGCGCCTCGACCGACCAGGCGCAGGTTGCCATCGCGCATGAGGTGATCCGGATCGTGGACGCCTTCATGAGCACCGGGACCGCGCCGCACTGTGTCAACCGTCTGGCCAAGAGCGCCGCGACCCACGTGCTCTCGGTGCGCCACCGCAACCGGCCCGGCGTGCTGGCGCACGTCTTTCGGGTGCTGCACGAAGCGGCGGTCAATGTGGAGGAGGTCGAGAGCATCGCCTACCACGGCGCCCAGGCGGCCTCGGCGCGGATCCACGTGGCCTCCGCGCCGAGTGAGCAGGCTTTCGCCGCCATCCGCAACGGCAATCCGGACATCATCAGCGTGGATCTGACGGCGGTCGGCGCATGAGTACCGACCGGATCCACAACTTCAATGCCGGGCCGGGCGTGCTGCCCGAGGCCGTCCTCCGGCAGGCCCAGCAGGACCTCTGGAACATCGGCGGCAGCGGCATGGGGATCGCCGAGCACAGCCACCGGGGCAAGCTGTTCGAGCGAGTGATCGCGGAAACCGAGGCGGATGCCCGCGAGCTGGGCGGAATCCCCGACAATTACAAAGTGCTCTTCATCCAGGGCGGAGCGACCCAGCAGTTCGCCATGGTGCCCCTGAACCTGCTGGCCCCGGGCCGCACCGCGGATTACCTGGTGACCGGGGTCTGGGCGCAGAAAGCCCTGCAAGAGGCGCGCAAATTCGGCAGCACCCACGTCGCGCTGAGCGGGGAGGCCGAAAAATTCCTCCGCATCCCGCCGGTCTCCGCGATTCGCTACTCCGAGCGGCCGGTCTACGTGCATCTGACCACCAACAACACCATCTACGGCACCCAGTGGAAGACCGAGCCGCCGGTCCCCGCCGGCGTGCCGCTGGTCGCCGATACGTCCAGCGACATGTTCAGCCGGCCGATCGATATCGCGAAGTACGGGGTGGTGTACGCCGGCGCGCAGAAGAACCTGGGGCCCTCCGGCATTGTGCTCGTTATCCTTCGCCAGGATCTCGCCGAGCTCGCCGAGCCATCCCTCCCGGTGATGCTGCAGTACCGCACCTATGTGAAGGAACGCTCCCTCTATAACACCCCGCCCACCTTCGCGATCTACATGGTGGGGCAGGTGCTCAAGTGGATTCGCGCGACGGGCGGCCTCGCCGCGATGGCCGAGCGCAACGAGGCCAAGGCCAAACTGCTCTACGACTTCCTGGACCAGAGCGAGCTGTTCCGCGGGACCGTGGACCCGGCCAGCCGCTCGCTGATGAACCTCTGCTTCAGGAGTTCCAGCGAGGCGCTCGACGCCAGGTTCGTGAGTGAGGCGTCCGCGAAGGGATTCGAGGGACTCAAGGGCCACCGCTCCGCCGGCGGCATGCGCGCCAGCCTGTACAACGCGTGCCCCCGCGCCAGCGTGGAGGCCCTGGTGGCCTTCATGAAGGAGTTCGAGCGGGCCAACCGCTAGCCGCCCTCCGCCGCCATCCGCTTGAGCCGCCGGACGATGGCGGTCAGTCCGTGGGTTCGGGTCATCCCCAGCGTCTCGTCGAGACGCAGCGCGTGCAGCAGGTCATCCGGCAAGGCCGCGACGTCCGCTGCGGTCGCCCCCTCCACGCTCTGGGCCAGCAAAGCGACAAAACCGCGCACCGTCGGCGATTCGCGGGGGACGTCCGCATGCAGCCGGACGGCGCCGTGGTCGTACGCCAGCCAGAGATACACCGGGGTCTGGCACTCCGGGACGCGGTGCCCCTCGCGATCCCTCGCCGCTTGAAGTTCCGCTGGCAGCGGCGGCAGTTTGCGGGAGAGCTCCAGCAGGGTCTCGAGGCGGGTATCGCGGTCGGCGGCGGCGAACCGCATGATGGTCTGGTCGAGTTTCGGCGGCACGGCAGGAGAACGTAATCGAAAGGACGCCCTGGTGGCGCTCGAACCCTTTCCCACCCCTCTGGTCACCCCGCAGTGGCTCGCGGCGCACCTCGGCGACCCCAGCCTGGTGGTGATCGACGCCTCCTGGTACCTCGCCGCGATGCAGCGCGACGGGAGAGCGGAATACCTGGCGGGGCATATCCCGGGGGCCGTCTACTGGGATCTGGACCGGCTGAGCGACCCCGACACTTCGCTCCCCCACATGCTGCCGGACCCGGAGTCCTTGGCGCGTGCGATCGGGGGGCTCGGCATCGCAAACGGCGATCGCGTGGTCGTGTACGACGGGTCGGGCGTGAATCTCAGCGCCCCCCGCGTCTGGTGGACGCTCCGGCTGGCGGGGCACGCTGCGGTGAGCGTGCTCGACGGCGGGCTGGCTCGCTGGCGCGCCGAAGGCCGCCCGCTCGAGCCGGGCATGGTGGCGCGCTCGCCTGTCCGCTTTGCCATCCGGCTCCGCCCCGAGCTGCTGCGCAGCATCGGCGAGCTGCGCGAGGCCCTGGATTCACCCGCCTGCCAGGTGCTCGATGCCCGCAGCCGCGGGCGCTTCGAGGGTAGCGAGCCCGAGCCGCGACCTGGTCTTCGGGGCGGCCACATTCCGGGCGCGCGGAACCTCCCTTTCACCGAGCTGGTCGGCAGCGACGGCCGCCTGCTCCCGACCGAGGAGCTCCGCCGCCGCTTCCTCGCGGCGGGTGTGGATCTCTCCCGGCCCGTGGTCGTCAGCTGCGGCTCAGGGGTTAGCGCGTGCGCGCTCGCCCTCGCACTTGAGCTGCTGGGGGCCTCGGGGTACGCGGTGTACGACGGATCCTGGAGCGAATGGGGCCGGGAAGCCGGTCCGGCCATCGAGCAGGGACCTGCACCGAACGCCTGATTCCCCCCCCGGCAACACCTTGCAGTGATCGGAGTTCGGACATCAGGCGCGGGGCTGTGTGCTCGTGACATGAAGCCGCGTCCCTCCCCGTATCGGCACCTGCCTCATCAATCGCACCAAGGAGTCCGTATGCGCTTCCTGAACGGGACCCCCGTCCTCGTGATCGCCGCCGGGTTGGCGGTTGCGTGCTCCGGCGGGACCACCACACCGCACGGAATGGGTCGCGTCGTCTTTCAGCTGGCCACCTCGGGGACCGGGACGGCCAATGCGCCGGCCGCCGTGGACGTCGTCATCAACAAGGGCAGCGATGTCCTGGTCATTACCCGGGTGCAGCTCGTCGCGCGCAAGATCCGCTTTCGGCAGGAGACCAGTGCCTGCGCCGAAGATCTCGACCAGGACGACGCACCCGCCGCGTCCGAGGCCGACGAATCCCACGACCTGGACGACGCGGATTGCCCGGTCCTGAAACTGGGTCCCCTGCTGCTGGATCCGCCCCTGACCGACGGCGCCGAGACCAGCTTCACCGCCGATGTGCCGGCGGGGACCTATACCCGGATCAAGCTGCAGATCCACCAGCCCCGTGGCAGCCGCGATCAGGAGTTCCTCGCGGCCCACCCCGAGTTCGCCGGAGTGAGTATCCGGGTGACCGGCACCTTCAACGGCGCGCCGTTCAGCTTCGATACCGGCATCGAAGAGGAGGAGGAGATTCGCCTGGCGGATCCCATCGTCGTAACGGATGCGGGGACGACGGCGTTCACGCTCTTCCTCGACGTCCGCGGCTGGTTTCTCGACCAGTCCGGTGCGGCGCTGGTCGATCCCGCCTCGCCCTCCGGCAGCATCCGCAGCCTGATCGAGCACAACATCCGCGGTTCGTTCCACGCCTTCGAGGATGACGACCACGACGGGCACGACGACGGCGACCACGACGGCCATTGAGCCGAGCGGCGTGTCGCTGGACGAGGGGGCGCGCACATCGCGCCCCCTCGTCGTTTATGAGTAAATTGCGTCATGGATCCCGACTCCCCCGAACGCCCGGTGGCCCTCGCCGCGACGGATCGTCCCCTCCCGCTCCGACTCGAGTCGATCGAGGACGAGCGCGCACCGGACGGGATGTCGTGCATCGGCTCGTTCCTGGGTCCCAAGCTGGTCGCGCGCTGCGTGGTGCCGCCCGATGCCGCGGCGTTCCTGCTGGAGCGCGGTCTCTTCAGCCAGCCCGTGCGCCTCGCCCTCGCCGCGCGCGAGGAACCCCCCGGGCTGCAATGTCAGCTCTTCGCGCTGGTCGACCTGCCGGCCGACTTCTTCGCCGGAGCCGAAGACGGCGAGGACGCTTCGCCTTGGGCCGAAAGCGTGCCCGGTGCCTCGTACGATCGCGAGGTGTCCGGCGCTCCCGCGGCGGATGCGGCTCCCCGCGGGTCCGGGGAGGAGGAGTCCGAGGAGGAACAGCAGGCGGCGGTCTTTCTGGGCCAGATCATCCGCTTCGACAAGGATCGCAGGCATCCCGGAGACCTGGCGCTCGAAACCATGGACGTGCTGCGCACCATCGTGCAGGGCGAGGTGAGCGAAGTCGTGGACAAGGTCCTGGAAGACCTGCTGGGCGGAGCCGGTCCGCCGTGACGCTCCCCATCGCGGCCCGCGGCTACGCCCACCCCGAGGTGCTGGTGTCGACCGAGTGGGTGGCCGCCCACCTGGACGACCCCGCCGTCCGCCTGCTCGAGTCCGACGAGGACGTGCTGCTCTACGACAGCGGGCACCTCCCCGGCGCGCTGAAGCTCGACTGGGTGGACGACCTTAACGATCCGCTCCAGCGCGATTACATCGACGCGCCCTCGCTGGAGCGGTTGTTGCGCGCCAGGGGCATCGGTCCCGACACCACCATCGTGCTCTACGGCGACCGCAACAACTGGTGGGCCACCTACGCCTTCTGGGTGCTCCGCCTCTTCGGGCTACCGCGCCTCGTGCTCATGGATGGAGGCCGCCAGCGCTGGAGCGACGAGGGTCGCCCGCTGGTCGCCGAAAAGCCCGTAGTGGTCCCGGGGCACCTCGCGGTGCCCGAGCGCCGGGAAGCGTCGATCCGCGCCTTCCGCGACGAGGTGCTGGCCCATGTCCGAGCCGGCCGCAAGCTGGTGGATGTGCGCAGTCCCGAGGAATTCCGCGGTGAGCGACTGCATCTGCCCGAGTATCCCAACGAGGGCGCCTTGCGCGGCGGCCACATTCCCGGGGCGCACAACGTTCCCTGGGGTCGCGCCGTCGATCCGGCCACGCACTGTTTCAAGTCCGCCGCGGAGCTGCGCGCGATTTACGAAATGGAGCAGGGCCTGGGATCCCAGGAAGACATTGTCGTGTACTGCCGGATCGGCGAACGATCCTCCCATACCTGGTTCGTGCTGACGTACCTGCTCGGCTACACCGCGGTCCGGAACTACGACGGGTCGTGGACCGAGTGGGGCAACGCAGTGCGGGCCCCCATCGAGCGTCCCTGATGAGCGAGCGCGTCGCGGCCCTGACCCGCACCCCGGCCCCGGCCGGTGGTGAATCGATCACCCTGCAGGATGGCGCGCTGCGGGTGCCCGATCATCCCGTCATCGCCTTCATCGAAGGCGATGGCACCGGTCCCGACATCTGGCGAGCGGCGCGCCGCGTTCTGGATGCCGCGGTGCGGGCCGCCTACGGCAACCGCCGCGCGATCGCCTGGTATGAGGTGCTGGCGGGCGAGAAAGCCAAGACGCTGCTGGACGACTGGCTTCCCGCAGAGACCCTCGAAGTGATTCGCCGCCACCTGGTGGCCATCAAGGGGCCGCTCACCACCCCGGTCGGCGGGGGCATCCGCTCGCTCAATGTGGCGCTGCGCCAGCAGCTCGATCTCTACGCCTGCGTGCGGCCGGTGCGCTGGTTCCAGGGCGTGCCCTCGCCGGTCAAGGACCCCGGCGCCGTCGACATGGTGATCTTCCGGGAGAATACCGAGGACATTTATGCCGGGATCGAGTACCAGGCCGGCAGCCCCGCCGTCAAGCGACTGATCGAGTTCCTGCAGCGCGAGCTGGGCGTCACGTCGATCCGCTTTCCGGCCACCAGCGCGATCGGTATCAAGCCGGTCTCGGAGGAGGGCTCCAAGCGGCTGGTACGATCGGCCCTGGAGTACGCCCTGGCCCAGGGCCGCAAGAGCCTGACGCTGGTGCACAAGGGCAACATCATGAAGTACACCGAGGGCGGCTTCCGCGACTGGGGCTACGAGGTCGCGAAGGCCGAGTACGGGGCGGTCGACGTCGATGCTGGCCCCTGGTGCCGGCTGCCGGGCGGCCTCGTCGTGAAGGATGTGATCGCCGACGCGTTTCTGCAGCAGATCCTGCTGCGCCCCCGAGAATACGACGTGATCGCCACGCTCAACCTGAATGGCGACTACATCTCCGACGCGCTGGCCGCGCAGGTCGGGGGCATCGGCATCGCCCCCGGCGCCAACATCAACTACCTGACCGGACACGCCATCTTCGAGGCGACCCACGGCACCGCGCCGAAGTACGCCAACCAGGACAAGGTCAATCCCGGCTCGGTGATTCTCTCCGGCGAGATGATGTTGCGCTACCTCGGCTGGAACGAGGCCGCCGACGGGATCGTCCGCGCGCTCGACCGCACCATCGCCCAGAAGCGGGTTACCTACGATTTCCATCGCCTGATGGAGGGTGCGACGCTGTTGCGCACCAGCGAGTTCGCGGAGGCGATGGTCGCCAATCTGTAGCCGCGTGTCGGCCGCCTGGGGGCAGTATGCCGACACCGTGCTGCATTTCCCCGCCGCCGGGCTGAGCGTCGATCTCCGCCTGCCGCTGCCCAGCGCGATGGCGCGGCGGTTCGCCGAGCTGGGACTGGGCGCGTCCTTCGGCGTGATCACCGCCTGCAATCCGCTGGGTGACCTGCTCGAGCCTGCCGCGAATCGGCGCCTGACCAGCGTGTTCGATAGTGTCGTGCGGGAGCGCTACCCCGGCGCGCCGCGGGCCGACGGCGGCTCGCCGGACGGGAAGCACTCGGAGGCGGGCCGCGCCATTGCGGCGCCGCTGCCGCAGCTGCGGCGCCTCGCGGCGGAGTTCCTGCAGAACGCCTTGTTCTGGTTCGATGGCGAGCGCTTTGTCATCGTCCCGGTGCTCGCACCGGGTCCGCACCTGCCGCTCCCCGTCTCCCGCCGAGAGCGCTGACCCGTCCGGGCCTTACTCCTGCACTCGGGCGCGCAGTCTCGCCAGGGAATCGGCGGGGAATCCGGGCGGCGCGATCAGCTGAAAGACCACGCGGCCGTCGATGAGCTGCTGGGAGAGCACCAGCTCGCCCTGCCCCAGCGCGTACACCACGCGGATGCTCTGCCCCTGGGCCTCGAGCCGGAGCGGGACCAGGCCCTCGACCAGCCGCAACGATCCGCCCAGCCGGCGCACCGCGTCGGGCAGGCTGATCGGCTCGGGCGGCGCGAGTAGCGGTTGTCGCGCAGCGTTGAGCCGAGCGAACCCGCCGGACGCCTCGCCCAGCCGTCCGAGGGCCGGCGCCGCGGCGCGATCCGCGGCGGGGGCGGCCACGGCCTGCGCCGCGCGCGCGCCGGGCGCTGAATCCGCCAGGGTTGCCGCCGTGACGACGGCCTTCTCCAGTCGCTCGGCGGCGCCCTTCTCCTCCGGCTCGGCGAGCGGTTTCGTGGCGGCGTCACGCGGAGCAGGCCCGGCGCGATTCGCGCCGCGTCGCCGCGGGGCGAAGACCGCTGCGGGGGGCGCCGGGACGGGCTCGATGGCGGGGGTGCTGACGGCTAACACGCCGGAATCGGTCCGCTGCTCCGTGGGATTCGCGAGCGTCTGCCGGCTCTCCCGCGCGACGCCCGCCCCGCGGGCGACGTAGCCCAGCCCGACCGCCGCGAGCACGCTTGCGGCCCACGCCAGCCGGCGGCCCCAGTGCGGGCGGGCGCTCCGCTTGAGCTCGGGGGGCAGCGTCGCCGCCCCGGTCGGAGCTTCCAGCACTTCGACCAGCCCTTCGGCCTCGGCGAGCAGCCGGCGCTCCTGCTCCAGACGGGCCCGGCACTCCGTGCAGCCCGCGAGGTGCGCCTGGATCGGCGGCAACTCGTCCGAAGCGATCTCGCCATCCAGCAGCGCGTGGAGGAGACCCTCCTCAAGATGCGACATGTCGTTTCTCCTCCCCCGCCCGGTAGGCGTCGACCAGCCGGCGTCGCGCCCGGGCCAGCGTCGTTCCAATCGCGCCGCGCGCGAGTCCGAGCGTCGCGGCGATCTCGTCGTAGCTGAATCCTTCGGCCTTGAGCAGCAGGGCCTCGCGGTCGCGCTCGGTCAGGGTGTCGAGTGCGGCGCGCACCTGCGCCACCCGCTCGCCGCGGTCGAGCTCCTCGTCCGGTGCTGCCGCGCTCTCCGGCTGCTCCGCCTTGTAGAGGATCAGCCGGCGGCCCTGCCGCGACGCCCTGCGGGCGTCCTCCCGCACCAGGTTGAGCGCGACGGCGAACAGCCAGGGGCGCGGGCTGCGCGGCGGCGCCACCACGGCCCGGGCAAAGGTCTCCTGCGCGATTTCTTCCGCGCGATCACGGTCGCCCGTGCGCCGGTACAGCATGCGCACGAGCGAGTCGTGATACTGGGCGAACAGCTCCGCGATCGGACCGCTCATCGGCCATCGAACTCCTGGAGAAAGCGCGCCAGCTCACCCGGCGCCCACTCGGCCGCACCGCCGTCGGCCACCTGCAGAGTGACGCTGCGCCCGGCCAGCACGATCGGAGTGCCTACCGCGAGCGACGCTTTGAGGGACGGCCGCGCCTGGACCAGTGCAAAGTAGGCGGCGCTGAACGGGGCGATGGTCTTGGTCTTGACGCTGTCACGTCGCGCCAGGTCGGTCCACACGCCGTCCCGCCAGGCGAGCAGGCGACCGCCGGCCCGGCGGATTTCCTTCTGCGCGGCGCTGCCGCGGACGTCGGCCATGACCCCCGTCACCACTCGTTCCTCGGCTTGCAGCGAGGGCGTGGCCGAGAGGTTGGCGCTGGCCTTGGCCTGATCGAAGGCGCGCGCCCCGGTCATTTGTCGCGCCATCAGCCGCCCCGCCGCGGGGGGCGCGCTCGCGGCAACCACTCCGGGCTCCTGCACCAGGTACGCAGTGTACTCGGTCAGGATACCATAGCGCAGCCCGAGCTCCCGCACCCGCGCGACCAGCTCCGGCGAGCCGCCTTCGAGCCGGATCTGCCGGGTCAGCTCGCCGACCCGGCGTGCGGCCCACAGCGGCGGGATGTACTCGTTCCCCTGCACCTGCCGGTCGAACCTCCCCTCCAGCGTGAAGCGCTCGCGCCGGCCGTTGCGGCTGCCCTCGATGACGACCGGGCCGCTGCCTTCACCACGGTAGCGCGCCAGCACCACCAGCTCCTCGCCGTAGAACAGATCCGGCAAGGCGAATGGGGCCTGCTCCTGGAAGCGCACCGGGGCATCCACGATCCGGAGGTCCACCAGCGCCGGGCGCGAGAGCTTGCCGAGGAGACCGCCCACCGCGTCGCCCACGTCGGCTCCGGGCGACACGTAGGTCGCGCTGCCGCGGCCATCGACCGCCAGCCGGTCCAGCAGGTAGGTATTCACGTCGTGGCCGACGCCGACCGTGAAGATGCGCGCGCGGCCGATCTGCGCGGCCGCGCTGGCCGCGATCCGATCGGGTGCCTGCTCTCCGACCGAGGGGAGCCCATCGGTGAGCAGCAGCACCATCGGGAGGCGCTCCCCGTCGGGATGCTCGGAAAGCGCCGCGTCGATCGCCCCCGCCAGGTTGGTCCCCCCGTTGGCGTCCAGCCCGTCCACGAAGCTGCGGGCCTCGGCGACCGCCCCGCTGCTCGCGGCGGTGAATCCTTCGCGAAACTGGCGCACCCCGCTGCTGAAGGCGATCAGCCGGAAACGATCGCGTGGCCGCAGCGCCGCCAGCGCCTGGCGCAGCGCCGCTTTCGCCTGATCCATCTTCTCGCCGCTCATCGAGCCCGACACATCGACGACCAGCGTCAGGTCCCGTCCCACCGCCTCGGTGGCATCACTCGCGGGCGGAGCGAGGAACAGGAGGGCGAACCCGTCCTCTCCCGGCTCGGCGTGGGTGAGGATGGTGCCTCCGACCAGTCCGCGGCGGAACGGCAGCACCAGGTCGACGTCCCCCCGCACCGGCGCGTTTACCGCGATGCGCAGCGTACCATCGCGCCGCTCGTCGCTCAGCTGGTGAGTGGGCGAGTACGGCGTCGCGAACTGGCTTTCCTGCCGAACCTCCACGCTCATGCTGACCGGTGCGTCGCCGCGGTCGCCCGCGGCATAGCGCAACCGCAGGGCATCGCCGTCCCGGCCGAGCAGCTCGGTGAAGCGCAGCGTGACCGTGCGGGTTTCCCCGGGCTGAACCGGGAAGACTTGCGCCCGAATCAGCCCGTGTCCCACCAGCGTCAGCAACGCGGGATCCTTGAGGCGCCGCACGAACCCCTCGTAGATACTGCGGGCCTGCTCCGCCGCCATCATCTCGCCCTTGAGCTCCCGCTCCCCCTGAAAGAGGGAGAAATCGCTGAAGACGGCTTCACCCGGCAACGGATAGAGGTAGGTCCCCTCGGCGATGGCGCCGCCGGTATTGCGGAAGCGCTCCTGGACCTCGAACCGCGCCACCCGGCCGTCCACCACGGCTCGTATGCTCGAGCTGACCCGTACCAGCGGCGAAGGCATCCGGATCTGGCCGGGACGTTCCAGGTCGATCCAACCCTGGCCGGCGAGAGGAGAGAGGGGTGCAGCGAGCAGCAGCAGGGCCAGCCGAGCGCGGGACATCGGGTCCTCACCGGTTTTTGGGGTCGGGGAGGAGATGCGCCTGGCGGGCGTAGTTACACAGCTGGGTCCCTGGAGCCCTCGGCAGGCGGCTATCGGCTCTCAGCCCAAACACAACGGGGTCCGGTGTAACCCGGACCCCGCTGCTTCGCTGAAAGCTGTCAGCCGTTAGCTGTTAGCTCCTAGGGCTGGAATGCGACTCTCGTCGGCACCAGCCGCGTGGTGACGGTCCCGTCGCCCAGCTGCCCGAATTGATTGTCGCCCCAGCAGTAGGAGACGTTGCTTGCCGTCACGGCGCAGGTGTGCAGATCTCCCGCTGAGACCGACCGGAACACCTGCCCGCCCGAGACGAGCACGGGGAGATTGCGGTTGACCTGGGTGCCGTCGCCGAGCTGGCCGCGCGAATTGCCGCCCCAACAGTAGAGGGCGCCCGCGGCGGTGAGCCCGCAACTGTGGGCCTCGCCCGCCGAGATCGCGGTGAAGCTCAACCCGCCGCCAACCGGCACCGGCACGCTGCTGCTTGCGCCCCCGCTGCCCAGCTGCCCGCTGGCATTGCTGCCCCAGCAGAACGCGACTCCGCCGGTAGCGAGCGCGCAGGTGTGGGTGTATCCCGCCGCGATCGCCAGCAGCGTGAGGCCGCCGGACACCGCGGTCGGCGCGGTCTGGATCGCGTTGCTGCCTTCGCCCAGCTGTCCGCTCGAATTGAAGCCCCAGCAATATCCCGAACCGCCCAGCGTGATCGCGCAGGCATGCTGGCCGCCCGCGACGACCGCCGAGTAGCGAAGGCCGCCCAGAACCTCCGACGGGATCAGGATCGAGTCGACGGCGGTGCCCGCGGGGCCGATGCCGACGGCACCGTCGCCCGAGTAGCCCCAACAATAGACCCGGTCGGAGAGCGAAAGCGCGCAGGTGTGGTTCCGGCTCACCGCCATCATTTGGAAGGACAGCGCCGAAAGGATCTGGGTCGGAGCCGTCGCCGGCGAGACCGTGTTGTTGCCAAGGCGGCCGTCGTGGTTGACTCCCCAGCAATAGCCGATGCTCGAGATGGTCACGGCGCAGGCATGGTAGAGCGAAGCGACGATCTGGCGGAAGGTGAGGTTGCCGCTCGCCGCGGTCGGCTGCGGGAAAGCGAAGACGGGTCCGCTGCCCTGGGCCGTCTGGCCGATGCCGAGCTGACCCTCGCCGTTATAGCCCCAGCAGAGCATGACGGCGTCCACCGTGATGCCGCAGCTGCTGCGGCCGCCGGCGCTGACGGAGCTGTAGAGGACGTTGCCGCCGCCGGTGAAGGTCTGGACGAACCCTCCACCCGTGGCGGTGACGTTCTTGGGGCCGCCGGTGCTGCCCAGCGTCCAGCGAGTGGCCGCGCGGCCGTTGGCGTCGGTCACGCTGCTGGTCGGGCTCACGATGCCGCTGCCGGCGATCGGGGTCCAGACGATGGTGACGCCGCTGACCGGATTGCCGAACTTGTCGGTCAGCCGAACCCGCAGCGAATCCGGCAACGCTGCGCCGGGCGTACCGCTCTGGTTGTTCCCGCTGAGTATGGAAAGCGCGTCGGGTGCTCCGGCTCGTGCCGTCGCCGAGAAGGTGAGGGCCGGAAGTCCGCTCGCGCTGGCGTTGACGGTTTGCGTTCCGGCGCTGGTCCCCAGCGTCCAGTGGACGCTGGCCAGGCCGGTGGCATCGGTGATGACGGAGGCGGCGTTCACGCTGCCGCCCCCAAAGGCGACGAACGAGACTTGTACGCCGGCCTTGGGATTGCCGACTCCATCGGTTGCCCTGACCACCAGATCCAGGGGCAACTGGGTGCCCACGGTGCCGATCTGGGCGTCTCCGGAGGCCGCGATCAGGCTCGAGGCCGGCGCGGTAGTGGCCGTCGCGGTGAAGACGACACTGGAGGACTGATCAATTCGGGCCGTGACTGTATTCGTCCCCAGTGCGTTCCCAAGCCGGAACGAGGTGCTGGCCACGCCGTTCGCGTCCGAGGCACTTTGACTCGGGGTCACGCTCCCGCCGCCGGAAGTCACCTGCCAGGTTACCAGCACCCCCTCGACTGGCAGTCCGCCCTGGTCCAGAATCCGAACCACGAGGGGCTGGGGAAGCGTGGCCCCGATCGGGCCGGATTGCGGGGTTCCTGAGACGATCTCGATCGATGCGATGCGCGGCCCGTTGGCGTCGCCCTCCCCGCAACCCGCAACGATCATTGCGGCAAACATCGGGGCCAAAGCGGTCCAAAGGCGGCCTGGACGACACTGCATATCAGTCCTCCGGATATCGGACTTTCCACTGGCCCGGCCCAACAATCAGCGCCGAGACCATCCACCGGTCGGTGGCGGGGGGCATGTTCCTAGGATACAGTGCACCAACACCTTACAAGATCGGGAGGCGGGTCGAGCTGGAGCGTCCGCAGGCTCCCAAGGCACGCCGCGCAAAGAGTGACGCGGCGTCGAAATTCCAGTCGAACGCAACGGCGAGGGGCAAGTTCCGCGCCCGAGGGGATTATGCTTGCCCGATGTCTAACAGCCATCGCCGCGCGGCCTTGGCTCTGGTCGTGCCTGCCCTGCTCTTTTCGACCGGCGGGGCCGCGATCCAGGCGCGCATTTCGGCGGTTGCTGAGCTACGCGA
>Ga0255310_10000031_pt1 | contig 23343 bp, 41 predicted proteins | sample EtOH1_T0_E1_meta_FD_201359 | JGI IMG/M metagenome (GOLD analysis project Ga0255310, IMG submission 201359) | Sandy soil microbial communities from University of British Columbia, Vancouver, Canada - EtOH1_T0_E1 | ecosystem: Engineered > Artificial ecosystem > Sand microcosm > Unclassified ...
ACGGCCACGTGTGGCTGCTGCTGTGCCGTGCGGAGAGCGAGGTGCAGCACTCGTGGCCCGGCTGGAGGACGCTCGACCTAGAGACAGGCGAGCTCTCCTTCGTGCTGGCGTCGTGGCTGTTCGAGGGGGAGAGGATCGCGTGAGGCTGAGCGACTCCGAGGGCGACCTCGAGCGACCTCGAGCGACTTCAAGTGGCGCGTGGCACTTCATGCCACTGTCTACCACTGAGGGTGTCTCTTAGGCGACGCTCGTCGAAGCCGTCTCCTTTTAGGTTCGACCCTTGTTGTAGACACGTTCCACCCACGTGTAGAACTGTTCGACGGTCATCTGCGCTTTCGCGATGTTACAGGTTGTACAAGCCGTAACACAGTTCGCAGGCACGTAGCCGATGTCGCTGTCGATCCTGTCGATCCCGTTGACGCCGATTAAGCTCCACCCTGGAGCGGACGAAGTCACTGGGTGTGACGACGCTCCGCAGTACGAACACTCACGAAGGATCAAACGACATGCTTCGTCATGGGACAGCGCCCAACTGATCTGTCTGGTCGCAGCGTTTCTTCTGACGTGATGAACTTTGGCACCTACCCACCATGGGTATTCGCCGTGTTGCTTACCGATCTGAGCAGCTGCCATTTTCTTCTTCGTCTCTTCAGAGTGGCTCTTCCCTTTCATGCTACCTGGTAGACCATTCTCTCGATTTCGACGAGCGGCGTCGCGAAGTTTCTGTTTTGTCTCTTCTGAATGTTTTCTTCCCACGCTTCTAACTATAACTGATTTGGGTTATCCCTGATTGATTTGAGCTCATCTTGAAATGGGTTTGGGCTCGTATTGAATTGACTTTGGACCCATTTTCGTTTCACTTTGGGCCCTGATCGGGTTACACTGATCGGAGATGCTCGCTGTCTACCGCTGGGACCTGCCGAGGAGCCCGACCATGTTCGACTACTTCGTCGTCGACCTGAGGGAGGACGGGGACTACCTGCTGGTGAGGCTCTCTGAAGCGGTGGGCAGCCGATGGGAGCCGAGGGGCCACAGCCGAGGCTACTGGGACGCGCTCCACGAGGATGGGTATGTGTCCCGCGTCTCTTGAAGCAGGGCAAGTCTGGGAGCTGCTGCACGACGACGCGATGGAGCCAGCGCTCCTGGTCGAGCGCATCCGTAGCAGCAGGAAGGCCGAGTGGGCCTGGCGTTGCGTGAGCCTGCGGAACCTGGTCAACTTCATCGCGGACGAAGCTCGGTGGGACCCCAACGAACATTACAACAGGCGCGGTCAAGGCCTTGTCCTCGTCGGGCGGAGGCTGTCGTGAAGCCAGGCGAGGTGTGGAGCTGTCGGGAGAACAAGTTCGACTCGAGGCCATGGTACTACCTCGTGCTGGAGGCGGACGAGGACGGCGTCGACCTGGTGCTGCTCGACAGCGATGGGGAGCCGATGTGCGACCCGGGCGACCTGGTCCATATGGGTTGGTGCAACGTCCGGTCCGGCCTGCTCTGGGAGGCTGTGACGTGAGCCCGGCGTCGAGGCTCGGGCAGGCGTACCTCTCTTCGCAGGGGCACCTGTACCTGGTGGTGTCCGACCCATGGATCCACCCGTGGGTGTCCGAGACCGAGTGGCGTCACAGCATGGTCGTCTTCACGACCAGGGGTGGTCACGAGGCCTTCCACCGGGGCGAGGAGTCCGTCGCGGAGTTCACCACCCGACCTGGCTGGACCCGCCTGATCTAAGCCTAGTCCTTTTGAAGGGTCCCGTCAACTCTTCTTAACTCAGTTCACTTGTCAAGAGGCTGTGGTACTATCCAGTGGGTGGGCACGGGGTGGATCCTCTTGATCCTCGCTCTCCGCTGTCGGATCCGCGCTCGAGGATCCGGTTCGCTTCTCCCTCGACGGGGGTAGGATGTCCTCATGAACGACGCCAAGTACGTGTACAAGGAAGTGTCTGGGGACGACCTGGAGAAGACGACGACGCTCGGGTGGGAGTACGTCAGCGCTGGCGGGTACATGACCCCGTTCGGCCCAAGGAGCACGTACTTGGTCCGGAGGCCCTTCGAGGCGCCCGAGGCCATGAAGCTGTCCGCGGAGGTCGCTGCGCTCAAGGTCGAGCCGGAGAAGTCCCAGCAGGCCAGGGAGTCGCTCGCTGGGAGGCTCGTGCGCGCGAAGAACGCCGTGGCCAGTCACGCGATCGCCGCTGCGAAGACGGGCCGAGACAAGCCCACGCGGGACGACCTGGTCAGCATGGCTTACCGCCTGGAACGCGACCTCGTGTAACCAAGCGTGCGCTCAAGGCAGGCGAGGTGTGCTTGGTGCCTGGCACGTGCGGCGAGCTGGACCGCGTCGTGCTGCTGCTGGACGACGCGGCAGCAGAGGGTGTTCAGGTGCTCGTCCTGGACGGGCGCATCATTGGGAAGGAACCAGGGCAGACCTGCTACCTCAAGAGCCTCATCCGCATGTTCGTCCCTCTTTAGTTCACTTGTGACCAGGATCTGAGAGAGTACTACTCATGAGCGATTCGAAGGACCGTCAGAAGACTGAGCTCGGGCGACTCCAGGCGATGAACGACAAGGTCACGGCCTTGCCGAACGACCTCGCGCTGGCGCTCGCCAAGGCCTCCTCTCTGCAGGCTGACCGCGTCGACCACGTCCTCGCCCTCCACAGGGGCGGCTCGACGGTCGAGGACATCGTCAAGGGTGAGAAGGATCGGTTGGACGCGCTCGGCGAGGCGTACGACTTCGACCTCAACTCGGTCGGTTGGCTCCAGATCTCGCCGTTCCTCTCCGAGTTCACGCGTTGGATCCGCAAGCGCTGTTCGAACAAGTCCGGTCGCCACGAGATCGGCACTGCTGCGGCGTGCTACAACCACAAGACGGAAGAGGTGGAGATCGTCTTCAACCCTCGCTTCATGGCGTCCGTCGCTGACAAGCAATCAGCTCCCGGCCTCGTCGATCCGAACGGGTCAGCCGTGAACGAACACGAGCACTTCCACCTCATCTTCCAACACGTCACGTCGCGCCGTCGCGAACCGCACTCGCTGTGGAACATCGCGACCGACCTCGCCATCAACAGCATGATCTCGCGCTGCGACACCATGTCGCGCTTGCCGAACATGCTGCTCCTTCCTGGCCTCATGAACCGTGGCCCGGCGGATCCCAAGCTCCCGAAGGAGGTGCTGGAAGCGCGAGAGAAGCTGAACAAGATCATCGCGGAGCTCCCGGCTGAGCAAGCGTCGGAGTGGTACTTCAACAAGTTGAAGTCCGAGTCCGAGAAGCAGGGTTATTCGTGGGGCAAGAACGGCATGAAGGTGCCTGGCGCTCCGCAGCCCGGCGAGGACGGTGAGGGTGATGAGGGTTGGGTCCTGTGGCCGAGCGATCAGCACGGCGGGTGGGACGACATCCCCGAGGAGCTTCGCGACATCGTCGACGGCAAGATCAAGCACGCGATGCGCAAGGCTTGCGAGAAGGCGGACAACTCGCCGAACGGTTGGGGCAACGTCCCGTCGGAGCTTCGCGAAGAGATCCGTGCTATGGCGTTCGGCTCGGTCGACTGGCGACAGGTCCTTAAGAACTGGACCGGCATGCGCCAGGCTGGCGGCCGCTGCCGCAGCATCAAGCGCATCGACCGCAAGTACCCGCTCGTGCACCCGGGCATCAAACGCGCGCGCAACCCGAACATCCTGATCGCGGTCGATCAGTCCGGGTCGGTCGACGACCAACAGCTCGCGCGCATCTATGGCGCGCTCGACGGGTGCTCGAAGAAGTGCACGTTCGATCTGCTCCCCTTCGACCACACGGTGGCGAAGGAGGATCTCATGACGTGGAAGCGCAACACCAAGCCGACGCTCATGCGCGTGCGCGGCGGCGGCACGTCGTTCGACGCGGTGGTCGAATTTTTGAATGATCCAAAAAACCGTGGTCGTTACGATGGCGCCATTATATGTACAGATGGTGAATGTGGAAAACCTCAAGGATCGCGTGTGAAGTTGGCATGGCTGATCACACCGGGACACAAGCTGATGTTCGAGCCGGATCCGGAGCAGCTCGTGATCGAAATGTCGGACAAGGACGACGTGGCGACGGGCCGTTGGTGAGGAGGTGTCCGAGCTGCGGCTCGGACATCGTTTACAAGACGAAGCAGTGTTGGCGTCAAGCTGAGAAGGCTGAACGACGTTGTAAACCTTGCGCTGACGAGATCACTCGAGCGAAGACACGTGACGAAACGTGGCGTGCTGAACATGCTCACGCTCTACAGAAGGCTTGGGCTGATCCTAACAACGGGCTCAACTCTGAAGCGTACAGACAGAAACTTGGCGCTGCGCAAAGAGCAAGAACCGACGATCGTTCAGCTGGCGCCTTGAAGGCTGCTAAGAAGCGTCGCGAAAAAGGAACGCAAGATCTCATCACGCTCGCGATGCACACGCCCGAAGCGAACGCTAAGCGTTCACGAAGTCACCTTCTTCGACGCGAGCTTAATCCTGAGCTATGGCAGACAGATAAGGCAAAGGCTGCTTGGAAGGCAAATGGCGAGAAGGGTAAGACCTACATCGACAAGGCGACCGCCGCAGCCCACAAGAACGGTTCGCGTTCAGCCTTTGAACGCTCTTTCGAAAAACCTCTGTATGATCTCGGCTTCTTGCCTACGCAACGTGTCGGCCGGTGGTGGGTCGACTACCTCAACCACGAGACGAAGGTAGTTGTGGAGTGTTACGGCGACTGGCACCACTGCCACTCGAAGTTCGACGAGCGAATTCAGAGATTGTACAAAGGCATTCATCCCGAGCTTGGGCTGATGCCCGTCGAGAAACGAGCTCGTGACGAAGAACGTCTTCACGACATTGAAAGTAAAGGCTACATGACTGTCGTGATCTGGCAACATGATTCCAAACGATGGCTCTCCTGGATCGAGAGCTCATTCCAAGCCAACAACTCAGTAGGATGAATTCAATGAACAAGGAACAAGCGTTCGCGATGATCGAGCAAGCGAAGGTGCGCATGCTCACGGATGAAGAGTGCAACGAGCTCGGCACTTGGGCCGAAGCAGCGAAGACAGAGATCGTGTCAGACGCCGGCCGCGGCGATCTCTCCTCCAACTCGCTCGTCGAGTGGATCACTCGGTTCACGAAGGAGATCTGTCAGGCGGAGTTCTTCAGTTTGAACTTCAAGAACGTGAGCAAGACGATCATGCCGCACGTCGTCGCTGTGTTCGAGCTCAACACGTCGAAGCGTTGACGAGAGATCGAAAGTCAAGATGGAAGGGTAAGTTCGAAGCATGTTCAAGGTCACTGGAAGCGACGGAAACACTTTCGGCCTCGTCGATACCCTCGTCGCGGTGAACGCTATTGTCGAGATGAAAAAGACGGGTCGGGACGGCAGGAAGCTCACGAACCCAGCCAACGCGACGAAGGCGTCTTCGCTGACGCTCACGGTCGCCGAGGTCCCCGACAGCACCCACCCAGGCTACGTCAAGCGATAGCTTCGGGCTACGCAGAAGGTACGATCAAGAAAATGTCGACAATCAACCAGCTCATCCGTAAGGGTCGCAAGGTCCAGAAGTCCCGTCGCAAGGCTCCCGCGCTCAAGGGCGCTCCGATCAAGTCGGGCACTGTCACGCGCGTCTGGGTCATGACGCCCAAGAAGCCGAACTCGGCCAAGCGCGTCGTCTGCCGCGTGCGCCTCAGCACGGGGGTGGAGATCACGGCTTACGTCCCTGGCGAACGCAACAACCTCAAGGAACACGCAACTGTCCTCATCCGTGGTGGTCGTGTCAAAGATCTCCCAGGTGTTCGTTACCACGTCGTTCGCGGAGCGAAAGATTGCGATGCTGCTGTCGGTCCTTCGCAATCCAACGAGCTGAAGAGGAACCAAAGTCGTTCCAAGTACGGTGTGAAGAGGCCAATCAAGTGAACGACTGATGTACGTCGATCTTGATAAGCGTCGCTCGACGCAACGTGCGTATCGTGCTGCTAACCTCGAAAAGCATCTTGAGTGGCAAAAGAATTTTCGAGATCGACGTACTCCTGAAGATCAGGCTAAGCACATCGCCGTGGTAAAGAGGTGGCGCGAGGACAACAAAGAGTACGTTCGTGCGTACAAGAGGCGCAAGTACCACGAGACGTACGCTCGTGTTCAAAAGTTGAAAGCAGATCGTGGGTGCGCTCGATGTCCTGAACGTCACCCTGCTGCGTTGGACTTCCACCACGAAAGCGACGACAAAGAAAAAGCTGTCTCCCAAATGATCAACAAGTGTGGATGGGAGAAGTTGATGGTCGAGATCGACAAGTGCACAGTTCTCTGTGCTAATTGTCATCGCAAGCATCATTTCGAGCTGAACACAGCGAAGAAAAAAGAAATCACTGAACGTGAGCACGGGCTCTTGGAACAAGTAGACGAAAGGTGGGCCTGACCGTGATCGCGCCGTGCGTCGTCAAGTCGAAGATCGACTGGGACACGCAGTGGCCGCGCGACCTCAAGAACGACGAGCTCGCGTACGTCTACTGGATCGAGGACAGCTACCGAGGCGACTGCTTCTGGCTCCATTTAATCTCGCTCGAGCGAGCAGGGAAAGAGTTCACGCTCATGTTCCGTGTCGATCAGAGGCCAGAACGATGGCTCGAGGTGCTCGCGTAGGGTTGGGATTACTAAGAGCCGTTTTTCAACAGCGAGAGCTGCAGAGGCCTTAGATTGTCATGCGTGCGGCGGTCAAGCTAGCCGCCGAAGAAAGAAAGCAAGACATGTCCCGAACCAAGCGAAACCGCCGTTTCCAGTACGCAAACCAGCACGCGTCGATCCAGACGCGCCCGAATCTCGCCGCTCAGGTCGGTGGGGAGAGCTTCACCGCCAACCGCGAGGACGAGCTTGCGGCCAGCATCTACACCGATAGCTCGAATGCGACTCAGTTCGCGGTCAAGCTCGGCGGAGCGGAGCTCACGCTCAGCGGTCGCCAGGCTCGCACGATCCAGCGCTTGCTCAACAAGCACTACTCCTCGTGCAACACGCAGTCGTACGTTCAGCCAGGAACCGACTCGTTCTGATCTGAACTGAAGCGCGAGTAGAAATCAGCGATCGCTCGGAGTTGTCCGACGGTCGCTGCGTTCTTTAAGCGGTTCGCTAACCAGCTGACGACGACCGTGTTCTCTGGCGTGTAACCCTTGGAGTTATCGATACGATCCAACGACGGAGATTCGTCAATGGGCCCGCGACGTTGGCCAAACTTGACTCCGCGCTTGAGAACGATGCCTAGCACCGGGCAGCGTTCAGGAACTTTGATGTCTGCCATCGTCAGAGTACATTCCAAACCCTTATCCTTGGCTCGTTTACGCGCGCCTTCGAGAAGTCTTCTGACGGTCCTACCAGGACAGCTCTTACAGTAGACGTAACGCTTTCGTCCTTCGCTGTCTACCCAACCTGACGCGCCCTTAGAACGAAGTGTGAAGTTGTCCTCAGGTTGAACTTTCTGACAATGTTTACAGAAGTGATCCACGACTAGAAACTAACGCACTAGCATCTCGTCTGCCCGCTTAGCTCAGTGTTAGAGCAACGGACTTTTAGTCCGGAGGTCCCTGGTTAAACCCCAGGAGCGGCCTCCAAGGGAGAGTAGCTCAGTGTAGAGCGCCAGGCTTTGGGTCTGGAGGTCGCGCGGTTCAACTCCCGTCTCTCCCACCATTTTTACCAGTTTCGACGTCGACGAAGATCGATGTCGAAGTACGAACCGAGCGTCAGGCGCGGTCGGGTACCAGAGGTTGGCTTCGCTTGCGCTCGGCGATGCTTGATCGCGTCAGGGCACGCTGGTTCCGTCTCCGGAGGCTCCGGGATCACACTCTCGTTCAACTTTTCGCGAAGTGTTTGAACAGACATGACGCTCGTTATTTCGTCCTCCATGAGGTAAGTTTCGAGTACCTCTTCGAGACAAGAATTGTTCTTCATCGTCATCATTCCACCTTATCCGCTCTGTCAGATAAAAGAACTCTTGTGGTTCGCTTTTGAAGAGGCTCGGGTAGAGTTGTCTTCATGAGCGACACCAAGCGTAACGCGGGCAAGTTGATGATGGCACGTCTGGCTGAGATCGGCCGGGCCAAGAAGAAGGCTGGCACGGCGACCACAGAGGAGCTCGCCAAAGCGGCGGGCATCCCGGTCAGCCAGGCCTACAGCCGGCTCTACTGGCTCGAGGTCAAGGAAGGGAAGCTCGAGAGCACCGGCAAGGGCGCCGGCCGCGTCTGGCGCCTGGCGAGGAAGCGCTGATGCCGGTGAAGGTCCTCCCTCAGGAGGACCGCACGGGCGAGGTGTGGTTCCCGTTCGGCTTCGAAGCCTCCGAGGAGGCGTTCGTGGTCACGGGTCCACCCTCTGTCGCGGTCTCCTACCCCACGAAGGCGCGCACCCTGACGCACTCTGTCGTCCACCTGCGCAGCGGCCTGCCGTCCACCCGGCTGGAGCGGTCCCGGCCGGGTTGGATCAGGAGCTACGTCCCGCTCGTTCGTTGAAACGGTTCGCTTGTCAAGAGCACAAGGTAAGATGGTCTCATGATCAACAAGGACAAAACCATCACGGTCGCCGAGCTCCTCGCCATCCTCGCTGACGGGCGCATCAGCCCAGACATGCCGATCGCAGTCTACCGCAGCCACCCGGACTGCCTGGTCGGCCACGTTGCGACCGAGATCCTGACGCTCGCCGACGGCAGCAAGCTGTTGACGTTCTACACCGGCGAGCCGGTCGCGAGACTCTCGAACATCGAGTCGGCGGCCGAAGTGTTCCCTTGAAAAGGGTTCGCTTCTCTCCAGACAGTGGTAAGATGGTCTCAACTCTCGACAAGGACGGAACATGAAGCTCCTCGACATCGGAAGCACCATCGCTCGCGGCACGAACATCAACTCGATCGTCGTCCCGCCCGAGCTCCGCGTCAAGCACGCGACCGGGCTGCCGTGGGTGGACGACCTGCTCGGCGGCGGCTTCACCCCATCGATCGCTGGCATGCTGACCGGTGACAGCGGCGTCGGCAAGTCTACGATGGTCCGCACGATTGCGGACGCGCTCACCCTCCAGGGTCACATCGTGCTGTACAACTGTCTCGAGGAGAGCGAGTACCAGGTCAAGATGGCCTGCGAACGGTTGGAGCTCGACGCCGGCTTCGTCATCGCGCAAGACCTCTTCGTGCAGGACGTCATCGCTCACGCGAAGGAACTGCAGAAGAAGTGCAAGAAGGGCAAGAAGGTGTTCGTCATCGTCGACAGCCTCCAGTGCATGGACGACGGCAAGTACGACACCGGCAAGACGACGAAGCAGACGCCGATCAACTGCGCGCGCGAGCTGATCAAGTGGGCTAAGGAGACGTTCGGCGTGCTCCTCTGGGTTCACCAAGTGACGAAGGGCGGCGTGTTCGTCGGCGACAACACTGTGAAGCACGCCGTCGACCTCCACATCCACTTCGGCTTCGACAAGGACAAGAAGTCACCGACGCATGGTGAGCGCATCATCCACAAGATGAAGGATCGCTTCGGCCCGGCCATCGACCCGCAGTGTGTCGAGATGGTCGAAGGCGGCCGCCTCGTGATCAAGGAGATCGAGGAGATCGACGAGGACGAGGACGACATGGACGAGGCGGCCGAATGAGCACTGCCGATATCGCGCTGTGACTGAGCGGATTTCTCATAGGCGTCGTCATCACACTAGTGGTGCGTCGCACGCGGGCTCGTCTAAAGGAATTCCAGGAATTCCGAACAGAACAACAGACCATTGCAGTCCGTGACGACGCTACTCATACTATCATCGACATCCCGTGTGAGAACCAGGTTGTTCGTGTCTTCTTGATCCGAGATCAAGCTGTACAATTCGTGTCTGCGGTCGTCGATTCACTTCAAACCTGAAATGATGGATCCCGATAAAGTCAAGAAGCTGTTGGAACTGTCGGCTCGTTACGCTTCAGCTGCTCGCGCGGCCGAGGCTCGACGAGGGGCAGCATCGTACCACGCTCGCGAAGGCAAGCGAACCGAAATTCTCCAAGAGGAAACGGTTCGCTTCTCAAGAGAGAAGGGTAGTATAGACCCATGATCGACAAGGTGAAGCTGAACGTCGCGTTCCAGATGATGCGCAAGGCCGGGCTCGTCGCCCGCCAGAACTTCTCGTGCTGCAGCTCGTGCGGCGGGTACGAGTTGACCATGGACGTCGTGGCGATGCCGGACAAGAAGCGTGCCAAGGTCAAAGGCGTGTGCTTCTACCACCGTCAGGACAACGATTACCTCGTCCGTGGAAAGGACCTGTACCTCAGCTTCGGTTCGCTCGACTCCCGCGAGCTCGGTCAGATCGGTCTCGAGACGGTCCAGGTCGGCCACCTCGTGACCTCTTGCCTGACCCAGGCCGGGTTGGCCTGGGAGTGGGATGGGACGGAGTCTCAGCGCATCCTCGTACGAGCCTGAACGGTTCGCTTCTCAATCAAAGGGGGGTACTATCAGATCGTAGTTGAGCGATGGATTTCGTCGAGGACTAGTATCTAGGAACCTCACATGAGTACCAGGGAAAATCGAAGGTGGCGTCTGCCGATCGAGGGGTTAGCGAACCTCTTGGTCGGCGGAAGTGATACGAGCCTTAAGCGTCGACTTAAGCGCTCGAAACGCCTAGGTCGGTAGTTCAACTGGTAGAACAACGGTCTCCAAAACCGCAAGACGAGGGTTCGAACCCCTCCCGGCCTGCACAAGATACGGCCCGTAGCTCAGCGGAATCAGAGCGTTCGCCTACGAAGCGAAGGGTCACAGGTTCGAATCCTGTCGGGGCTGCCAAGTATCTCTAGGGCCTAGAGCGTATCTAGGCTTCATGAGAACTTGCACATCTCCTGGGTGTGATAGCATTCGAGCTAAACGAAGCTCAAGATGCGATCCGTGTCGAAATTCGAAGTATCGCTACGGAATGACGGTCCCTGAAAGACAGATGCTTCTTGAACATCAGAAAGGATGTTGCAAACTTTGCGAGATTGAGATCAAGTTCGATGGTGTCACCAACGGGAATTCCGCATGCATCGATCATTGTCATCAGACAGGTCGGATTCGAGGAATCCTATGTCATAACTGTAACACTATGTTGGGGTACTTCGAAAACAAGGTTCTTGATCTTGAGCATCTCAAACGTTATCTGTCTCCGTAGCCTAGCGGACAAGGCAGCCGCCTTCTAAGCGGCCGGGAAACCATCACTGGTTCGAATCCAGTCGGAGATGCTATGCTTCGTGATGCGACGGGAGTCGCAGCTCCCCTGTCTAGGGAGTGAGACGGGTTCGAGTCCCGTACGGAGCGCTGAGGGAACGTGGTGGAAATGGCAGACACAATAGGCTCAGACCCTATCGCCCTTCAATGGGCATCCCGGTTCAAGTCCGGGCGTTCCTACGGGTGGCTAGCTCAATCGGTAGAGCACCTGGCTCTTAACCAGGAAGTTTTGGGTTCGACTCCCGAGTCACTCACCACGGGCATGTGGCGAAACTGGCATACGCAGCGGGTTCAAATTCCGACGTCGAAAGACATGTGGGTTCAAGTCCCACCTTGCCCACCACGACGGCTAGTTCAATCGGTCAGAACCCCCGTCTCATAAACGGGCACGTCTCGGTTCGAACCCGAGGCCGTCGACTTTTGATTCGCTTGTCAAGAGAGATCGGGTAGTATCTGATCATGGTTAGCAAGAAGAACAAAGAAGAGCTCAAGCGGTTGATTGTACAGTATGATGTTGCTTCGCGAGCAAGCTCGCAGCGAAGAACATCTCAAGGCTCTCGAAGTAGCGAACGACGAAGCCGACTCGGCTCGAGAAGCAGCGTGGTCCGCGCTTCTCTTCTTCATCAATCATAACATCTGAGGTTCGTCATGCGTTTCTCCATCGTCCTCGCTATCGTCATCGTGACTGCTTTCCTTGTCGTCTACATCCGCTCGACGCTCGGCGACAACGCCGTCATCGTGTTCGGCTTGTTCGGGTTTTGGGGCGTGCTCGCCTTCTTCAAGCACGTGATGAACACATGAAGTCTCGTGCCACAGTCAGCGATTGTGTGGCGCTGCTGACGCTCAACGGCGACAGTCGGCGCGACGAAGCGCAGAGGCTCGACGCTCAAGAACAGCGCTCTCGCGACGAGTCGTACACGTACCACACGTGCTCGACGTCGAAGTGCGGAAAAAAAGTCCGCGTGTACCGTGCTCCCGAAAACCGTCCTGATCTTTGCACGGATTGTTGGATCAGTTGGATCACTTCTCAGCAGGCTCGGGTACAGTAAGAAAGTCAGTCGGCGAGAGGGTCGGCTAACGAACTCCAGAGAGAAAAAATGGACATCAAGACGGCAGTCAAGGTCATCAAGGCGCTCCCCCCGCACATCAGCGTGCTCTTCCGCGGACCGCACGGCATCGGCAAGTCCGAGGTCGTGAAGCAGATCGCGACGGCTCTGGACCTGCGGCTGCTCGACCGGCGTATGAGCCAGTGCTCGGAGGGAGACACTGTCGGCCTCCCCAAGCAGACCCTCGTGAAGGGTCCGGATGGCAAGACTTACGACATCACGGCGTTCTGCCCGCCCGAGTTCATCGCCATCGCGAAGCACACGCCGAGCATCCTGTTCCTCGACGAGCTCAACCGCGCCACGCAGGAGGTCATGCAGGCCTGCTTCCAGTACGCGCTGGACCGCTGCGACTTCCAGGGCGACAAGTTCAACGAGCAGACCCGCGTGTTCGCGGCCGTCAACACCGGTGGCAACTACCAGGTCAACGAGATGGATCCGGCGCTGCTCGACCGCTTCTTCGTGATCGACCTCGCACCGACCGATCTGGACTTCTTCGACCACTCCGAGGGGAAGATCGACAGCGACCTCATCCGCTTCCTCAAGGAGCGACCGTCGCGCCTCGACCCCGCGAAGGCGAACCCTGGCTCGGTCCAGCCGTCACGTCGCTCGTGGTTCCGCCTCGACTCCGTGTACAAGGCGAACAAGATCTACGAGATGGACATGGACAAGGACGCGGTCGGCAAGGGCTTCGCCTACTCCCTCGCGGTCGGCCTCGTCGGCCTCGAAGCGTCCTCCGACCTCGTCGACTTCCTCGGGAAGCGCGACACGCGGTTCAACGCCGAGCACGTCGTCGATCAGTACGAGACGACCCGGCCGAAGATCAAGAAGCTCGGGCAGGACAAGCTCAACACCCTCATCGACCTCCTCGTCGAGCACGCGAAGCAGAACGTGTGGACGATGGAGCAGTCCACGAACCTCGGCCACTTCGTCTCGGACATCCCGGCGGAGCTGCGCGTGTCCTTCATCACCAACTTCACGAAGGGCCTGCGCAACCACCCGAACTTCACCCCCAACTTCAAGGTCATCAACACGACGGTCATGAAGCACATCGTGTACGCGTTCAACCCGAACGCCGTCATCGGCGGGCAGCCGCCGCCGAACGCGACCAAGGGCAAGAAGTAGTCGGTCAGCTACCTAGTCTTCCTTCCGCGCGGTCGCTCTCCTCTCGGGGCGACCGCGCTCTTTTGCCGCAGTAGCTCAACTAGGCAGAGCATCTCATTTGTAATGAGGCGGTTGTAGGTTCGATTCCTATCTGCGGCTCGAGCGACATACTTTATCTGTCTCATTGTCGGGTAATTCAGCGGTAGAATAATCGGCTGTTAACCGATCAGTCGCAGGTTCGATCCCTGCCCCGACAGCTGGCGATTAGCTCAATTGGTAGAGCAGTGGGTTCTGATCCCACGTGTTAAAGGTTCGAGTCCTTTATCGCCTTCCATGAAAAAAGTTGACGAATGGCGTAAACGGACACGAGCGCGAATCGTCGAAGCTATGGGCGGCTGTTGCGCGCTATGTGGATACAACACATGTCGGGCTGCTCTCGTAGCTCATCATCTCGAACCAGAGTTGAAAGACTTCACACTTGGTCGATGTACGAAGAGCTGGAAACGAATCGTCCAAGAGCTACGCAAGTGCGTTCAACTATGCAATCGTTGTCACGTAGAAGTTCATGAAGGAGTTCGACATATTCCAACTGATGTTGCGCGATTCGATGAACGGTTCGCTGAGATACCTCCGTTCAAACGCGAAACAATTATTCCTCATGGAACGCGAGTGGCATACACTTACCACAAATGTCGGTGTGAGAGTTGTTCTGTTGCGAATACGACATACTGTAGAAAGAGACGATCCGTGGCGCAGCTGGTTAGCGCGTTGCTCTGATAAGGCAAAGGTCGGTGGTTCGAATCCACCCGGATCGACTACCAATGAGATTATTGGGTATCGTCGATGATCTAGTCGACCTCGTCCTGTTCACTTGCGTCCCGATGACCATGCTCATTTGGTCGCTCGAGTTCTTGATCTTCGTCCGATTCGTGCCTTGAGCCTATCTTAGAAGCATGGATACCAACGACCCTCGCGTCCAGCACGTTCGGACCCTTCAGGATCCCATCGTCGCCCAGGACCACACCGCGCCCTTCGTGCTGAAGGTCGCGACGCCCTCTGTCCCTCGAGGCCAAGAGAGCACCGGCGGCCCCATGGGAAATCCCTTGAAAGCTAGGACATATGTCTTGGTAGATGTCCTTCCTAAGGATCTTCAAGAACGTATCAAGGTTGCTTTTGAAGCGTTGTCCTGGGGATGACCTTCGTCATGCTCATTCAGACGTGTGATACTTGCGAAGACCTTCACTAATGCGTTGACGGTGCTCTTCGGTGAAGGTTCCAAGCTTCTTACCACGTTTAGCTTCTGAGATCTTTCGTTTGGTCTCGTCTGAGAGCGGACCACGTACTTTCCCACGACCTGCGGCTGCAAGGTTTTGTCTGTGTTCATCAGAGAAGATCTTTCTACGAGCTGCCATTGACATTTTTGTTCTTGTATCTTCGCTGAACGGTCCGTGCGGTCGTCCGCGTAACGAAGCCGAAAGTTTTGCTTTTGTCTCATCTGAGATGGAACGGCCAACTGTTCCTTCGCCACCATCGCTCTCGTTGTAGAGTTCTATCTCGAATTCACGCAGACGAGCGATCCAAAACTTCTCGGCTTCCATAGCTTCGACGGCGGTGTCGTACCATTCCACAACATGCCAATCGAAAGCGTCTAGACCATGCTTACGAAGAGCATTGTAGAAGTGGGACGCTCGGCCAGCACGAACTTTCCCACGATGATCCGCCCACCGCTTCTTCAGGTTGCCTGTCCAACCGATATAGCCTTTTCTCGCTGTTTTGTGTTCGATGAAGTAAACGTAAGCCATAGAAAAGAAATTAGTTCACTTCTCTTATACACTCTGATAGGATCTGAGTGTGAGCAAGGAAGAATGCTATGCCGCCTTCCCCCTCCCGCAGACGACTTCTCGAGAGTAATCTTTGGCAGACGACGTGGATACGATCAGATCATAACGATAACGAGCTTGGGACGATCCCAGGCGACCTTCCTTCGGAGAATTCGAGACAACATGAACATCGAGAACAACACCGAGACCGTCGTGTCGACCACCAACGAGCCCAAGGCGGCTAAGGGCAAGAAGACCCGCACGGTCGACTACACCCGCACGGACAAGAAGCCGCACAGCTTCCGCTACAAGCGCGGCAGCGCGTTCACGGCTCGAGCCGGCGCCATCGCGCTCGCCAAGGAGTCCGACGGAGCTCTCGTCATCGGACCGCTCCCGACCGGCGTCGAGGCGCAGGCGGACGCGGAGAAGTTCGAGACCGGCACGCTGAAGCTGGTCAGCGTGAAGAAGCGCCCCAACGGGAAGTGCGCCATCACGTTCGAGAGCGACACCGGCGCCCAGGTCATCGCGTACGACGCTCGCGCCGCGCGAGCTGCCCTCCGTTCGGCCTAACATCGCCCTAGTGGCTCGCTGGGCAGGTATGGAGGGCGCGGAAGCCTATAGGCGTCTGGCTCGATTGCTGCCTCAAATGGAATGAGCTCGTACACAACGGTCGAGCTCGCGTCCTTTCTGAAGGAGCACTGCTCCTCGTCATCGCGGAGACAGTGACTTTGGTCAGCGATCAGCAACACACGTACCACGGTTCCCACTGCTTCGATCTGTACGCAGGAGAATTGGTGTACCACATCTCGAACGCGGCGTGCGCTCACGACGCCGACTACGAGAGGGTCGTATGACGATCTCGCTCCACCCTGGGTTGGGTAAGGATGCGCTCTTCGACGAGGGCCTGTCGAGAGCTCGCTCTTGGCTCGATGATCATGGGTTACCACAGCCTCATCATCTATTCTCTTCTAGGGAGGAAGCGAACCGTTTCCGTCGGGACTTCATCCGTAAATCCTGGTTCGGGGCTCACATCATCGACGAGGGTTTGAGCGCCATCGCTGTGAACGTCAAGAAGTGCCGAGTGGCCACGCGCGTCCCAGGTTGGTCCTGGACGTACCCTGGGTACAAGGCGGATCTCACCCCGTACGGGGTCATCTGCCACGAGTTCGGGCACCACGTCGATCACGTCCTCGGAGGCGCGCGGGGGATCTCCAAGAGGAAGGCCTGGAGAGAGGTCATCGACAACGAAGAGGAGATCTCCAGCTACGAGCCGAACTGCACGGAGGCTTTCGCTGAGGCGTTCAGGCTCTTCCTGACGAACCCAGACATGCTGAAGGAGGGTCGGCCGGAGCGGTGGGAGTACTTCACGCAGACGCTGAATTTTACTCCTCCTCACACGTCCTCGTGGCGCACGGTCCTGAAGCACGCTCACCCGCGCATCATCTCCGCTGCCGAGCGCTGGATCGCCGACCGTTAAACTGGTTCGCTTCTCTTCTACGTCTAGTAGGATCTGATCATGGATCAAGCTCGCGGACCAATCATCACCGACAAGACGACGCTCTCGGAGCTGCAGAAGGCCGGCGCCGTCACGCTGAGCGACATCCCGCTCACTGAGCTGCTCGAGTTCGTCAGGAACACGTGCTTGTCCGTCTCGAGCGACTCTGAGGCAGACGAGGATATGAACTGGGGAGACGACTTCGCCGAAGCTGCTGAGGCTACTCAGCGCGCCATCGAGGCGATCGACCGCGGCATCCGCAAGGGGTTGTGAATCATGAACGCGATCCAGAAGTACGACAAGGCTAACGATAGACTCGTGTGGGTCGACGAGGTTGACAACGTGGTCGGACACACTCAGTTCGAGAACTTGTTCGAACGCGTCTGCGCCGACGTCAAGAAACTGCCAGTTCACGACCAACGAGAACGGAGAATGAGCTGATGGCTGGTTTCGGAGACAAGCTCCTCGCTCACCTGAAGACCGTCCCGCAGGCCTCCACCGAGGAGCTGGCTAAGCTGGCCGGCGTCACCCTCGAGCAGGCCTACAGCAGGCTCATGGCGCTCTCGTACGAGAAGCGGACCATCAGCGCTGGGAAGGGGAAGAACCGTGCCTGGTCGCTCCCTGGCGGCGAGCCTGTGGCGGCGGCGGCGACCCCTGCCGTCGATAAACCGTCGGTCGTCGGCAACCGCAACCACGGTTGGAAGCCGTCGCTCGCTCGCTTCGAGCCTATCGTCGAGACGCCGAAGGTCGGCTCGAAGCTGCTCGTCGAGTACCCCGAGGAGTGGCGACACACGGCGCTCGTCTCCGTCAGTCGCGAGCCGAACGCCCAGGGCGCTGCGCTGTGCTGGGACATCCGCAACAAGATGTGCACCTTCGTCCCCATCAAGTTGGAAGCTATCGTCAAATACGGCGTGAAGGTCGTGCTGGTGAAGAGCGAGAAGGACGTCGTCGCACTGGAGAACGAGTAGAGATCGGTTCGACGCTCGAGCGACCTACGATGGTCGCATGACCAAACCCAAGAAGAACACCAAGAAGTACAACCTCTCCCGTTCCGAAGTGGCATCGCGCATCGAAGAGATCATCGATCGCCTCGAGAAGCTCGACCCGCCGAATCAAGCTCCAACCGATGTCACTTACGCGATCGAGAGCCTCGCCACTGATCTCCATGACCTCGCGTACGAAGTGACCGACGAAGCGGTCTGATCAGAATGGGTGCGAGCTTAGATGAGCTCGCACCTTTTCTATCCACTCAATGAAGTCTGAGACAGTCATCGTTCGCTTGGCAAGGTTACATTTCGAGCAACATGAAACACAGTTGATTGTTGTGTAACCTTGTGAACTGTCAAGACGATCAATTCCGTTGACACCACGGAGAGTCCATGGAATTCTCTTTTTGAGCACTGGCTCGATCGGAATCGATGGGTGACCACAGAAACGACATTCGCCGGCAATTAGATCTTTTGCTGTACGATCGTCTAGTGCCCACTCAATACCTCTTTCAAAAGCATTCTTTCTGATCGAACAAAGTCTGGCACCGACATGGAATCCGTGTGACGACGATCTTTTTCCAGTAGCAGCACGTCGCATCTTCTCGATAGTCTCAGGCGAATGCTTTCGAGCTTTCATAAAGTCTAAGTAGAAGCCTTTTGGCTCTTACTCAAATGACTTTCAATGCGAACTCAAATGAGCTTCGGTCCTAACCCGTTTCGCTTTAAGCGGTTCGCTTGTGGAGACATCGTGGTACATTGGTGATCACGATGAGAGAGAACCTCTGCGACAAAGTGAACGCCGGCGACATCATCTTCTTCGGCGAGGAAAATAAGCTAACTTCCACTTGTGGGAAGAAAGTCTATCGTCCTCGACGCTCGAGATTGTGAGTACCTCAGACAGACATACTCGTATGATCCCTTAACGGGCGACATCACGCTGTTGCGCTTGAACCAGATCACCGGCACCTCGAAGAGCTCAGGTTACAAAGAGATTGGAGTCAACCTTCCATCAGGTAAGCGTTTGCTCAAAGCTCACTGTATCGCTTGGTTCCTTCACTACGATCAGTGGCCATCTGACGAAATTGATCACAAGGATCAGGACAAAGGCAACAACCGTATCGACAACCTACGTCTTGCGACGAGCGGGTCGAACAAAGCGAACACTCGAAAGTACAAGACTTGGGGAAAGAAACCCACATCGTCAAAGTACAAGGGTGTTTCGTGGTGTAAGCGTGACAAGTACTGGTTCGCATATGTCGGTGTCGGCAAGAAACAGATCGAGCTCGGCAGGTTTGAAACAGAACTCGAAGCGGCAAAAGCGTATAACAAAGCGGCGCTCGAACACCATGGTTCGTTCGCTGTAATGAATGAACTTCCATAATACGAACAACTTTGCGCAAGGCGGCCTACGGCAAGTACAGGCGCATCCTGTACGGCCTGGGCGCAGAGGGGCGCAACCGCGCAGCTAAGGTGCTGACACGGCTCGGCGAGGAACCCGGTCGCATCTGACTCTGGCACGGTCCTTCAAACAAGCGAACCAGAACTTTTCTCTCGACAACGGTTCGCTTGTCGGGAGGGTAGGGTACTATGGTCTCATGAACAACGCCGCCGAGTTCACGTTCTCCCTCATCGGATTCACCTACGGCCGTAGGACGAACATCGCCAAACGGGTCCTGAACAACAAAGACGCCGCCCTGCTCATCCTCGCAGCGAACGGAGGCGTCATGCGGGTGGGCGACGTCAAGGCCGTCATGGTCGATCCCTCGGGCCCTGGCGGCGGCCATCCGGTGTACGAGTTCACCGGCACCCGCGCCCAACTCGAGGCTTTCGTCATCGACTTCTACGAAGCCGGCTCGGCCAACTCCGAGGACGTCGAGTTCTACTTCGAGGATGCAGAAGAAATCGGCTGAATTCGGTTCGCTTGTGGAGAGCTTCGGGTAGAATGGTCTCATGACGTCAATCGTGAAGCTCTCCATTCAATGCGACCACGACAACACCGGCAAGCGCTCGCCAGGCTCTGAGATCGCCTACATGTACTTCGACAAGGGTGGCGTCGCCGAGACCGACGAGTGGCAGGACCCGTTCGGCGGGTCCTTCACCGACGACGAGGAAACCATGTTCCAACGCGTCGCAGTTGGTGCGGCCCAGAGCTTGATCGTCAGCGCGGGGACGAAATGGGAGGCAACGCTCCGCTGTCGCCTCGTCGCGACGTTCATGTAGTTCGCTTGTCAAGAGGACAAGGTAGGATCAGATCATGATCGAGCTCAAGGCGCGCGACTTGAAGGTTGGCGACGAGTTCACGGTGAACGACGGCGAGACCTGGAACGAGGTCGAGGAGATACTGCATCTACGAGGACCTGTGCTGTATTTCGTTGTGCGCGCGACGACGTTCAACGAGCACGGCGCGCCTTCTGTTCTGTCGACGAAGAAAGTTCTCTTCATGCTCCCAAGCCGTCTGGTCATCGTCCGATGAGCGTCACCTTCGTCCCGGAACTCGAAGATATGATCGCTCCAATTTTGAATTCAGCGCCATACATCAAGGTTCTGATCATCGACGAGAGCGGCCCAGGCGTGGAGATCCGAGTCATGAGCGACGGGCAGGTCCTGTCGCTGCCGCTCGACAAGGGCGTCGAGCACTACAGGTCGTCGCCGCTCTGGGTCGAGCTCACCACTTAGGAGCATGGTTCAACTCTTCGTCGTCAAGGACAACAACTCAGGCGAGTACTACGTGCGTCACACCGAGCGCGTCAAGGTCGAGTGCGCCGTTCCACGCTGACATGACGTACGCTGGTCATAAGAAGGACGCCGAGCAGATCGCCCAGCACTTCCGCGGCGTCGGGCGCGACGTCAGCGTGCTCGCGCTCGTGCCCTCGATGGCCAGGTAATCTGGTTCGCTTGTAAAGAGGACGAGGTAGGATCTGATCATGGCAACCAGGAACGTCTATCGCGACGCCAAGGGTCTGTACTTCAAGGCTCGAGGTCTGAAGTTCTACATCGCGCCGGACGCGGGCTACCGCGAGGGAGACAAGCTGACCGTCGTGAACGTGACCCGCATCCCGACTTGCGACTGCGCGACCTACCAGGACTTCATGGGTTACCCACGTTACGTTGCGGTACGTGGCACGTTGTGAGGACGCAACTCTGGCTTCCACTTCTTGAACGCGCAGATCTTCTGAACGTGCTGACCTGTGATGCCGAACAGATGACCGAGCTGTCTAGTCGATAGACCTTCCTCGACGTGACGTCTACGGATCTCGTCGACGATCGACCATGTAAGCCTGGCATCGCCGTGGTTCTCGCCTGCCCGTTTAGCACGCTCTGTCTCAGTCATCGATTGGCCTGACATGCGGTGGTTAGGACCGCTGACACGTTCTCGAGCAGCATCAGACCATCGGTAACCGCTTGAGCCATCGCCACCCTCGGTGAGGTTGGCACCCCACGTCGTGAACGTGCCGAGTTCGGCGATCAAGCGTTTCTCTTGTTCAAAGGCGTAAGCCTCATCTTTGGTCGCGATCACCACGCGTCGATGGGTTTCGCGCAGCCAGCCGTGTTTGCGAACGAACGCTTTCCACACCTTACCACGCTCGTTTCGTCGAACCCGGTCCCACACTCCTTTCCCAACGTAGAAGGGTCGATCTTCAGTGAGAGTGTGATCGACGTACACGAAGAAAACACGTTCCATGACGAAGAAGTTAGTTCACTTGTAAAGATGGGTAGGGTAGAGTGATCTTATGACGAACACGAACGACAAGAAGCCGCGCCCCTACGTCAAGTCCTTCGAGCAGAGCGATCTCAACTGGGATCCCATCGTGAAGGACCAGTTCACCGTGAACGAGGAGACCGGCGAGGTCATCCGCGCAGGAGACAGCGTCGCCATCGTCCGGCCTGGTTTCGAGCGCTGGCCGCTCGGCCACGCGAGCGACGTGTACAAGGCTGCGAGTCACCGACACACCGTCGACATGATCCTGACGTCGACCGATCAGGTCGAACCCTTTGGCAAGCCGCTCATGTCTGGCCATGGCTACCGCGTCGTCCATGAGTTTTCTGTTCGTGACGAGCAGATCACTCAGGTCCATGGCCTGCCGGTCACCAGCCGCATGACGACCGTTCACGACCACACTGCTCTTCACGCTCTCAAGGCCCGCATGGTCGTCTACGTGGGCGACACCACGCTCGGCTCGATCGTCGGCGCCCGCGCCATCCACGTCGCCGAGAACCCGGAGCGCTGGCGCGCGGAGGTCGAGGTTATGGTCGAGCGCAGCCGCAAGGCGCAGGAGGCCCTCACGACGCTCCTCGTGGCCGCGGACAAGTTCGTGCTCGGCGACGCCGATCGCTCGCTCCTCACGGCGCTCGGGGTAAAACCCGCAGGGAAGGACTTCGGTGTCACTCTCTTGGATTCGATGATCCGATACCACAAGGGTGTCGCGAAAGACATCACATGGGGAGTGTGGGAACGACGCCTGTCGGACGACGCGATCATGTCTATGATCAAAGTCATGGGACCGAAGAAGTACGGTGTGGCGCTAGACCTCGCTCTCGGAGGAAAGCGTTACGGCGGCAAGCACACCGAGGAGGCTCGTAAGCAGCTTGCCGTCGCGGCTTGAACCAGTTCTCTTTGTCTACGTGGATCGGACGACCGACGGTCGTCCCTTCTACGTTGGCAAGGGCACGATGTGGAGGCTTCGTCAGAAGTACCGCAACAAGCATTGGCGTCATATCGCCGATAAGCACGGGTGGATCCGCGAGGTCGTCTTTGCTACGAAGATGGAACAAGCGGCTTTCGACCTCGAGGTTGAGCTGATAGCGTTCTATGACACGTTCAACGGTTGGGGCGCCAATTATAGCGTCGGCGGCGAAGGACCACTTGGCTACAGACATACTGAAGAAACCAAGGAGCGAATTCGCCGAACGACCACAGGACGTAAGCGTGGACCGATGTCAGCACTCGCTGGTGCGAACCACCCGATGTACGGAAAGCGTCACACGGACGAAGCAAAACAGAAGAACAGGCTTGCCCATTCGGGCGAGAACAACTTCACCTCTAAGCTGACCTGGTCACAGGTGAACCAGATCCGCGAACGATACTCGCGAGGCGGATGTAGTCACCGAACCTTGGCACGAGAATTCGGAGTCAGTCACCGGGTGATCGGACGCTTGCTTCGCAACGAGCTTTGGCAACTTCCTTAGCTTCGGTTCACTTCTCTCCTCAAACCGGTAGGATCTGAATCATGGGAATCGACTACTCGTTCAGCCTCGACATCGGCTACAAGATCTCTGGTGAGGACCTGCCGGATAGCATGTTCCGGATCACCGAGCAGAAGTCTCACATGGAGGATCGCTTCGACCCGAGGTCGGGGAAGAAGATCGCTCCGGTGAGAGTCATCGACGAGGAGGGCGGCGAGGAGACCTACATCCTCGACGGGAAGGAGCACGAGGACACGTGCGAGCTCGCGGAGGCTCTCGCGGAGAAATTTGGCTGCGATGTGGACTGCGAGCGTGGGTACGGGGGTGATGACTTCTCGATGAGCTTCACGCTCCGACTCGAGCGAACTGGAGAGGACGACAACGGTTGGGGCAATGTCGCGGTGGGGTCTTCTATCCTCTTCGACGTGGCCACGTCCGCCAAGGCTCGCGCCGCCATGAAGAAGCTCGGGAAGGATCT
>Ga0255310_10000032_pt1 | contig 22882 bp, 37 predicted proteins | sample EtOH1_T0_E1_meta_FD_201359 | JGI IMG/M metagenome (GOLD analysis project Ga0255310, IMG submission 201359) | Sandy soil microbial communities from University of British Columbia, Vancouver, Canada - EtOH1_T0_E1 | ecosystem: Engineered > Artificial ecosystem > Sand microcosm > Unclassified ...
CTCCCCGTCGTGGAGCAGCTCTCCGGGCGTGATGTGGTAGGTCCACATGGGCTAAACAGGGCAGGGTTCGTCTGCCTTCTTCTCCACCAGGGCGATTCCCGTGCGCTTTTCCCCCACCGCCATCGGAGCGGTAAGGCGGGCGATCTCGGCCCGATAGGCGTCGCATTGGCCGAGCAGGAAGGCGATGATCTGCGCTCGTTCGTCGGGTGCTTGGTTCATGGTTCTCCTTTTGCCCCCTTGCGGGCGGCTTTAGATGAGGCGTTCGATGGTTGCCGATGCCTTGGCGGTAAACGAGGTACCGGAGAAGGTCAGCTTGATAACGATGTTGGTGCCGGCATTGTTGATGTCGATGTCAGCGCAGCCGTAGTAGTTGTCGTTCGTCGCGGCCACGAAGGTCAGGGCGGGCGCGGCGGTGCCGCTCTTGAACAACGACAGGTTCGTGGGGGCTTGGGCCGAGCCGTTGGAGTCCGTCCAGGTTGCCGTCCAGCCCAGCGTGGCGGTGTTTTGCGCGCTTACCTGCATCGAGAAAGTCAGACGATAGCGCCCCGCAGCGGCGGCGGGGGTCACGGTCAATACGTTGGCGTCGGCGGCACTCTCGGCCTTCTGAGAGGTGATGCCGAGCAGCAGGGGCTTGCCCTGCCCGGCCAGCGTCAGGTTGTTGGACTTGGTTTCGAGCCCGTTTGCGTCCCAAGTCGCCTTGGCCGCGCCGGCGGACAGGGCGCCGGCGACTATGGCCCCTTGGGTTGCCGTGAGCGTCAGAGCGGTAGTGGCAACGTGCTGCGTCGAGCCGCTGGCTTGTGCAACGCCAGTCTTGAAGATCAACTGGCCGGGGGCGGCGTTGCCCGTTCCCAGGCTTCCTTGGATGACCGCATCCTGCCCGGCTATGTTGGTGTCCGTCCCGCCCCGACTACCCTGGAAAGCAATCGTCTGCGCTACTGGGGCAGCGGCATCGTGGTCGCCCAACTGGAGCGTGGCCGCCGCGCGGCGGCTAAGGATGGTGTCAATGGCGGCCTCTGAAGTGAAGGTGGCGGTCCAGCCCAGCAGGCCGGAGTTCGTGATGGCGTAGAACGGGTTGGAAGCGTCGGAGTTGTTCCATGAGAAATCATTGTTCCCGGCCAAACTCAGGACGATGTTGTTGGGGTCGAGCCAGAAGCCGTAATTGCTGCGCGAAAGGAACGACAAGGACGGCGCGGCGGCGGTACCATTCCCCAGCAGGATCGGCAAAGCCGTGGTGACGTAACTTCCATTATCTGTGATGGAGGAGTCGGAGGGGGTGGCTCCGGCTCCGCCGCCCTTGGTCAGCACATTCGCCGTCAGGGCCGCGCTGGAGGCAATGGTGCCCGCCGCCGTGAAGCCAAGGACACCGCCGGAGTTTCCGCTGGTGAGTCCGGTCCCGCCCGCCGCGACCCCGACGGTCCCGAATGTCATGTTGGAGCCGCCCCCACTCAGGAGTGGCTGCCCCGTAGTCCCGCCCGTAGTGGGAAGGACGAAGCTGTAGGTTCCGGCGGCGGCCTGGGGCTGGATTGAAACCGCGCCCGAGGTATTCCCGCAAAGGTTCAGAACGCCCAACTTCTTCGTGGCGATGCCGACTGCGAGGGCGGTCCCGTGCGGGGAAACAAAGTCATCCAAACCCTCGTTGGCGAGTAGCGTGATGCCCTGCACCGTCCCATATTGGGGATGGAAGTCCACATATCCGCCGGCGATGGTGTTCCCGGTCATCACCCAGCCTACGGCCTTGTTGAAGTTCACCGGCGCTAAGGCATTGGCCGTCCCGTCTCCAGAAAAGATGCAGCCGGAGATGACTCCGCCGAGCACGGAGTTGGTGGCGCCGATGTTGATGTCGCCGCCCATGCTGCTCTTGTTGTTCTCGAAGTGAACGCCGACGATGTTCACCGCCGCCCGAATGTTGCCCGCAACACCGTCCACATCAACGCCGGCCTGGGACACGCCCTCGCAGTTTCCGCCACTGACGTACAAACTGTCTGAATCAACGAACCGGATGCCCTTCTGCGCCGGCCCGCCGCCGAAAGTCGTGCCATAGATTCGGATGTTGTTCGATAGCGCCTGAAGGTCGATGTTGATGGTGTTGTTGGAGATGATCTGTGAATCGAAAATGGTTCCCAGGAAGCTGGAATTGGTGCCCTTCACAACCCGCAAGCCAACCCCAAAGAGCCGGATGCGAACGTGGGAGAGCGTCCACTTGGTCGTGTTCGTCAGCAGGATGCCGGGGGCGGTAGAACCCGCTCCGGGGCCGATGAGTTCGATGTCTCGGAACACCTGCCCGGTGCTGCCATCCGGCGTAGTAAAAATCGTGGTTGCGTTACCCGTGGTGGTGAGGCTGGAGGAGTTCTCATTCGAGCCGGAGATGGTGACAAAGCTGGGAACACTGATGCTCGACTGCACCAGGTAGGGACTTGCTTGGGAGATGGGCGGGATGAACAGCCGGCCGCCTTGGCTGGGCAGAGAGTTGATGGCGGCTTGAAAGGCAGCGGCGGAATCCGCTACGCCTGTGTCATCTGCCCCAAACCAGGTGGGCAAAACCGGCGTAGTGCGGGGGCCGATTTCAACCGTCCCCGTCCCGTTCAGGGTGAAAACCCGTGTGTTGTTGGCGACGAAGGGGCCGTTAAGCGTGGTAGTTGTGCCCGTAGCAATCGAAAAAATCGCGCCCTGCGGGAAAAACAGGGCGATGTTCTCCGGCACGGTCATGTTGACGTTGACCGCAAGCGTGACGGCGCCCAGGCGCAACTGGACCAGCTTGGTGATGCCGGTAAAGGGGTCGAAACTAACGACCTGCGATCCGAACGTCAGCCCTCCACAGTCCACCGTGCCGCCGGCGGAAGGAAGGTCGTTTATCGCGGCGAGAATCTTGGCGCTCCAGTCCGCGCCGTCGAACTGGTCGGCGTAGCGGACGCTGTTCAAAATCTTCGCATCAATGCGCGCGCCCGTCTGCCTGACGAACGGGCCGGTCCCGGTAGTTTGTACGAGGATGGTGTTCTCGGCGAGGGGGTCGAGCGTCCCAACGTCGATGGTGCCGCCGCCGGTCAGGAGGACTTCGATGGGGCCGTAGACAGGCGCTCCATCAGAGTCGTGGGCGGTCAGGGTATAGAAAGTGCCCGCCGGCTCCAGTTCGTCGTTGCCATACACGCTGGTCGGCGTGGCGATGTTGCCGTTGGCGTCGAGGTCTATTGATACCGAGGTCGGAACAACCTGCCCGGTGTTGCGCGACGCTTCTTGGGAAAGAGTAAGGCGCAGCCTCCCCGAGGCGAGAGGGGCGCCCGAAGCGTTAGTGAAAGGGCCGTTTACCAGAGTAATCATGGTTGGGGAACCCAAAAGCCCGGATCGACCGGGACGCGATTTTCTACAACGGAAGCGTTACCGAGCAGACCCAGCCCTGCTCCGGCGACCGCGAGGGAGGAAAGCGAAATGTTTGCTGCTCCGGTGATTTCCGTCGCCCCGCTGGCGACGGTGCCCGAAGCAGCCACCGCCAAAGCCGCCAGTTGGGCGGCGAGAGAACCGATTTCCCCCTGCTGCCCCGTGGCGGAAACCGTCAGAGCGGCGAGATTGCTATTCGCCGCCCCGGAAAAAATCTCCTCGCCGACGCCGGCCACGATGAGGGCTTGGAGCGTCGCCGCCGCCGCGCCCGTAATTTCCGGCACGGTGTTTGTGCCAGACGCCGAGACGGTAAGGGCTTGTAGCGTCGCAGCGCCCGTACCCGTGATCGGGGGATCGGTGTAGGTGCCGGAGGCGGAGGCGGTGAGCGCCTGAAGGGTTGCAGCGCCCGTGCCCGTGACTTCGCTGCTGACCGTGCCGAAGGCTGAGGCCGTTATGGCCTGGAGCGTCGCGTCGGCGGTGCCCGTAAACGCCGGCGGTGTGTACGTCACCTGAAGCTGCGCCGACGAAACCGTGACCGTCGGGGAAGCGTCGGTCACGCTCACCCCGAACGACGTGAGCCCGTTGGTACCAACCCCGTTTACGTCGTCAACCGTCCACGCCGCCCCCGACTTGGGGTTGGTCGCGTAGTTGTCGTTCCGCAACGCAATGTTGGCGTTGCCGTTGCCGGGGTTGTGCGTCCCTGACAGCCGGTTGGTGGTGTCGTTGCACCGGATCGCGGCCCCGATGGTCGATGCCTGCGAACCGTTCTTGAAGTCCTCGTAAAGGACTTGAACGCTGATGGAGGTGCTCCCCGCCGGGACCGTGAAGGCGGGGAAGCCCATGATCAATACACCCGCCGCCGAGCAGGTGGTGGAGTCGTTTACCGGATTTCCGCTGTCTGGATGGTCGTCCAGCAGCAAATGTCGGTCGGTGCCCGACCAAGTTCCAGTGACAGAGACTTCGCTGGTCGGGTTTGCGGTTTGCGTAGCCATCTACCGCCCCCTTTTAGGTGAGCGGCTGAGTGATGGTCAAAGACGAGACGGACACGGTGCCGCCGGCCACAATGGAAACGGAGTTGAGGTTGAGATCGCAACCCGAGGTGCCCACGGTTCCGTCCATGAGGACGGTAGTACCGTCGGACTTCACCATGCGAAACCAGGTGGCGGTGCCGGTGGCGTTGGCGCTGGCGTCCTGCGTGATGGCGTTGGCGGTGAGGACGTTGGAGGCCGCAGCCGGGAAGGCGTCGGCGTTCAGCGTCAGTTCGGCCAGGAGAACTTGGGAGCCAATGGCGGTGTCCGCCGTCGCGGCTTGGGTGCCGTCGTAAATGCGAAGAAAGCCGCTGTTGGCGACGTTTCCGATGCCGGCGTCGAGCATACTGTTGGCGACGGCGACTGTAATCTGAGGATTGAGAGCCATTGGAGGCGCCTTTCTAGTTGTTGGAAGTCGGCCCCACCATGCAGGCGGGGTTGCTTTTCATTGCCTGGATGAGGGCATCGGCCAGGCGGAGTGCGTGGTCTTGGGCGGCGTTGACGAGAAGCAGAAGAAGGATGGTGGCGAGCAAAGCACTTCTCACAAACCCGCCTGCCGAAGCTGGGCCTCGGTGAAGGCCAGGGAGTAGTAGCCGGTGAACAAGCCTCCGAAGATGCCGTATGTCTCTACGCCGACAAGGCGCCCGTCGGCGGCATAAATCCCCGCGCCGGAATCGCCCATCGCGGCGGGCGTCGCAATGATGTAAACCGTAGCGCCGGGAACCATCTCCGCCTCGGGCGTGACAACCGCACCGGCGAGATAGCCGGTGCGGTAAATGTCGCGCATCCCGCGCGGGCTTCCCCACCAATAGACACGCTCGCCCTGTTGGACGGGCGCGCCCCGTCCGATCTTGATGTGGTCCCGAAACGGCGCATCCGCCAGCACGACCAGCAAGGAGTCGTGGCTGTCTGCCACGCGCCCCGCAATACGGTGGGCGGTTGCCTCCCCGTCCAAGTACACAACCTCTCCGCCCAGGTCACAGTGGTTGGCGGTGAGCAGGACGCGAGGGGCGACGGCAGTTCCCGAACAGGCGGCTGCGCGGCTGCCACTCCGAAAAACGACGGCGTGGGCGGCCTTCCTTTGGGTCCGTTGCGGGGAAAAAGCGGCCCCTCCCGCCAACAGGGCGAGAAGGACGAGTAACGGGAGGAGAAGGCGCTTCTTCACGATGTCCGATCTTTGGGGACGCGGCGCCCATCGGGGCCGTACCGCATTTTGCCTTTGACGCGGGCCTGCCCGAGCAGGCCGAACACGGGTTCCCCCAGCGCGCGCGGCGCGGGCGGCTTTAGTAGGTAGCAGCGGAGGCGTTCGATGCCGGCCTCTACATCGGGACCGATCAGCCTCTCGGCGGCGGCCAGGAGTTTGTTGGTGATGGGATTGAGAAGCCCCCGAACCAGGCCGTCGGAATGGCGGTGGTCGCAGTTGGCCCTATCCGACAGAGGCGCCAGCGTGAGCGGGTCGAGACCCCCCTGTGCCGCTCGCATCTTCTCGCGCTCGCCGGGAAGAAGGTTGAACAGAACGGCGTCCCGAGCATCGGAACGCGAACTCCGGGGAGCCATCTTCTTCCGCCTCTGCGGTGAGGGGGTCAACGGGCGGAGGCGGAGAGCACACTTACGCACCCCGGATGAGAGCAATGAGGCGCTGGACACCCTCGCGGCCAACCAGGCCGACGATGACGCCGAGGCAGAGGCCGAGCAGGAAAACACCCATTGGAGGCTCCTTGATTTGATTCACCGGCCCCGCGCGCAGGGCGGGAGAGGGGCGGGGGCCGGTGAGCTGTTGCCGCTGGTTGGCGGCAAACTTCTATACAGCCCGCAGGATGACAGAGATTGCCACGTCGGCAATCTCGGTGCCGGCGGCGCTGAAATCCGCGCCCAAACTGTCGCCAGGACTCAACTGATAGTCGGTCAGCGTCGAGGACAGGGTGGGGCTGGCGTTGGTGTCCGCCGTTCCCTTCAGGTTCACGGTGCCGGCGTGGACCGCCGTACCGCTGGCGATAGCGGTTCCCGAAGCGGCCTTCTTCACGGTCAGCGTCAGGGTGCCCGCCGTGGCTTCGGCGGTGCCGTGGCGCTCCGTGATCTGCTGCACTTGGAGAATCTCGCCAGTGGCGTTGGTGAAGAACACAATGTCCCGCAAGCTGCCGGCGCCAGCCTTGACGTAAGAGGCCAGGATGGGCTCGCTGGAGGGGGATTTCCGAGAATCGCTCAGGTTGGACATGTTGGTTTCCTTTGCCGGGGCGACCGGCTGCTCTTGTACTGCTTCGCCTGCGTGACCGCCGGCTAAAAGGTCCGGTTTTGGGGTTTTGCGCCGCTTACCGGAAACGGCGCTTTAGCGGCCCTATGCCGGGCCGACAACGGTGTAGCTGATCCCTTCCTCGTTACTGTCCAGGGAGGGGAACTCCAGGTCGAGGAAGGAGGCGGATTTCTGTCTGTCGAAAAGGGCGCGTGGACGAGGGTGCGTCGGGCAGGTGGGGCTGCTCTGCTCTGGTTCCATGTCTCTCCCCCATAGGGTCCAGTCGTCGAAAGTCAGGGGGGTGACGCCGACTCGCGCACAGAAGGCTTGATAGGTGCTATACGCGAGTTCGTCCTTGGACATGAAAAGCCCGCCCTAGTACTCTCCATTATCAGAATAGCATACGTGACGTGGTGTTGTCAAGCGAAATCGTAACGCGGTATGCAGACGCGGCGAACACCCGCTAGAACTGGGTCGCCGCCGGCCAGAAAAAGCGACTATCCCCTTCCCTATCAATGGCCTGTGGGGAACCACCCCGAGGGACTTTGTTTTTCGCTAGGCAAGGCTGTGCCGCCGAGCCGGCCTGGGGACACCACCCCCGGCCCGCGCGCGATCCAAAAAGCATGCTTACTTCCCAGCGCATCGTGTTGATTACACTGCACTTACGCGCCGCGCCTCCGCCTGGCGCCGGCGCACGGGCGGCGCCGGCGCATGGGGGTGCAGCTCGATCCGTGCGCCTGTTCCGACGCAGCATCCCACTTGTGACCCAAAGCGGCGTTAACTCCAATGGAATCAACATGCTGGCGCGGATTGGGAATCAGAGAACGGGCGAAATGGGCGATATATGAAAAACCATATGCGCGCGAGCGACAAAAAGTGCGAAACTGGAGTCCGCATTAACTAGCCTATTATCAGCGCGTTACATGTAGCGGTGACACAATTTGTCAATGACTTTACATAATCTGTCAACATTCTAACGTTGAGACAAGCTAAGTCGTTTAGACTCAACGCGCGAACGTTGGCAACAGACGTGCTAGTATAACTGGCATCACAGACGTGCAGGAGGACAACATGCGATGCAATCAATGCGAAGCGGCGATGATCAACGGCGTGTTCTGCCATGAAACAGGATGCCCTAACACGAAAGCCCGCTACAACACCGAGACGGGCGAATGGCAGAAAACCCGCAAGTGTTTCGAGTGCGGCTGTGTCGTCCTGGCGGACGATCCGTGCTGCATGGCGGAGTTTTTCGAGGCCAGCTAACCCGCTGCGCCTAGTCCCTGACGCCGGAGCCTACCAGCTACCGGCGCATGGGAGTCGGCACAAAGGGAGGAAACATGGCGGAGGCAATCGAAGCAATCTACGCACGGCAGTTGATGGATAGCGCGGAGGAATCGGCAACTTGGCGCGGCCACTCCCTCACCCCGTTCTTGGGGAGCGGCCCGCACGTCTGGAACGCCCGCTGCCGTTCCTGCGGAAAGGGCGTATGGGTGAACACGCTGCCTGCGCCGAATGAGATTGACATTTGCGGGGAAGCTGTCGCCCTAGGATGCAAGGACTAACGCACCACTAACAGCACTCACTAAAGAGGAGGCACACAATGCCACGCACGGCGACACCGGAAAAGGATTTCCAGGCGGTAGCAAACGAGGGGAATTATATACTTAACTCCCAAACCGTTGAAAACAGGGCGACTAAAGTACTTGACTCCCGTAAGGGAGTTATGTATCATAAGGACATGATGTATCAGGCGATTTGCGTTACTTGCGGGGCGCTGAACCCCGGCTCCCGTTTCCCCGAAGAATCCGAGGCTGTTGGCGAGCGGCACCAGAAGGAAAACACCTTTCGCGTGCTGCGGTCGGAGCCGCTTAACCCTGACCACGGTTTCAAGGTTCAGGCAGACAGGCGGGCAAGCGGCTGACCTACAAAGGGGCTGACCGCATGAGGAAAGCCCCTCGCGCCTTGAACGCCATTGCGGATGCGGTTCTGTCCTACCGACCGAGGCCTGAAACGATACGCGCCTAAGCTGGCGTACCAAGTAGTACGGCAGGAGAAACGAGTCAGCCTGTTTCTGCCGGGCGCGATACAGTGCCGATACAGCAACCTCGAATGGACACCCTGACCGTTGGCGAGTAGGCAGGACAAAAGGAGGCAACGATGAAGTGCTACCACTGTAAGCGCGAAATCAAGCCACGCGAAGCGCGGGCCTACAGTTCCTACCGCGTACGTTCTGACGGGCCGCTCCATCGCCGTTACTGGTGCGCGGCGTGCAACACAGACGAGATCACCGACGCAGAATCCCCCAGAGAGGTGCCTGAATGTCCCTCCTTGGGCGGGCGAAGGAAAACACAGGAGGCTATATGCAAGTCAACGTAGTGGGCAGAACGTGGGAAGGGTTTGAGGCGACTTACTCTTACTCCATCGGGGGCGAGAGCGTGCCGGACGCGGCGACTGTGCGCCGGCTGGCGGGGGATTTTCAGGCGGTGACGGACTACCAGATCATCGGGACCGAATACCACTATCAGGCGATCCCCGGCGGCACCCGTACCGTGACGGATACGGTGGTGCTGCGGGATTGGGACAACGCAGAATCAGAGGCGGCCTTTGCTATGGCCGGAGGAGACTGACATGGAAAAGTAAGAGAACCGGAAGGCCCTGTCATCGTGAGTCGTTACAATCCCCAAAGGGGACGGGGCCCCGCTCATCCGCCGCATCGTGGCGGGAGTTCCGGCGCAAGGTTGCGTTGCATGAGGTGGGGGAGTAGTGCCGGCTCAAGGCGCAGATCGGCGGGAAAGGCGGGCGGCCCGCTTGGGGCCGCCTTCCTTTTGGGCTACTTCGAGGGGTTGTCGGGTCACTCTGACAAACCAGACTCCGGGGGTGTCAGTTTCGTACTTGGCAATCCTGTACTCACTCTCCAGGCGGAGGGTGCGGATCAGGCGCCGGAGGCGATCCGCTGCTGTGCGCCAAGGCCACTTGAGCCCCAGGGACACGCAATCGTCGGGGCCGAAGAAAAGCCCGATCTGCTGATAGGGGGTCATTTTCCCCTGCATGATGAGGTTCTTGATGGTGACGTACGCTTCATGCTTGTCGAGCACGTTGGGCTTGGGCTTCCCCTTGCGCCTGGGCGGGGGGCCGGTTGTGAGTAACTTCATATCGTCTACCTCGCTTTCGTCTTACCACGTCACACTACCCCGTCTCCTGGGAGCTAGGCTGTTCAAAGTAGCACACCCCCAAAGAAAAAGTCAAGTGGCTTTCCGGGCTTGGGCCGGCCCTCGGAATGAGACACGATCCAAGCAGCCTATATCCCCGAGTACCCACCGAGTCCCTACGAGGTGGGGTACTAGGGGTATAGGGGGCGTGAAACACGAGTACACCTTCAAGTGCTTGAAAACAAACCTACTTACAGTTTGTGTACTAACTAGTAACATGAGACACTTTTTGTTGCAAACAAAGGACTTACGGGTGGGTGTCTCACTTTTTTATCACACTTTGACACAGTGTGAAACACCCCATATTTTTCAACAACTTAGGTGTGTTTCGCCCTGTTTCAGGTGCAATTTTGCCCGAACGCCTGCGGACGCGAAAAAAAGACTTGACACGCAGACGCATCGGGCGTACTCTTAGAACAAGGACCGAGGCTCAACATGACCTATGCCGCCGACGTTGAGAGAGTTCGCCGGGAGTTGTGGAAGCAGCGGCTTGACGCCTGGGCCAACAGTGCAAGTTGGGCCGTGATAGTCGCCGCCATCGTCGGGGTGTTGACCGTGCTGGTTGTAGCGGCTGCCGCTGGGAGGTTGACGCCGTGATTGAGGAGCAAATAGTGACAGTGGGCGCCCACGGCCTTGCTCGGGTCAACGGCAAGCTGGAGGAGCTTCTGTCCTGGGACGAGCTGGAAGCGGCGCGCAAGGCGCTGTTTTTTGAGTTCCCTGCGGGCTTTGAAGATGATCCGCTGCTCGGACCGGACGGGCGCCCGTGAGCTTCCTTGACCTAGCCCGCCCTCTCGCCGCGCGCGGCCTCCCCGTTGTGCCCGTCGAATCGGGCACGAAACGCTGCAAGCTCCCAAACTGGCCGAACCTGGCTTCAACGGCTGGGCCGGTGCTGGAGGAGTGGGACCGCCTCTATCCCAGCGCGAACGTCGGCTGCGTCGCCAAACCAGACGGCGCCGCCATCCTCGACTGTGACACGCCGGGGTTGTTGGAGCGGATTGAGAAGGAGACAGGACAAACAATCCCCACCACCCTTCTCGTCCGCTCCGCTGGCCGGAGTTGCCCCCATGTCTACTTCCTCCAGACGGAGCGCAGTCGCGCCATCGGCAACCGCAAGGCCGCCAGCCTGTTTGACTTCAAGGTGTCCAATTCCTATGTGGTGGGGCCGGGTTCCGCCATCGTCACCGCTGACGGCCCGCGCACCTACGACATATTGGTGGACGCCCCGCTCGCTCCCTTTCCAGACTGGCTGGGGGACTGGATCGAGGCTCACTCCCAAGCGCAGAAGCCCATGCCCGGTGCCCGCGCCACGATCCCCACGTCCGAGGGCTTCGACATTCACGCCTTCCTCGAACACTACGGTCTGGGATACGAGATGGTCGGGAATTGGTACGTCACCGATGTTTGCCCGGTAGCGGGCCATAAGCATGAGCAAAGCGCCCGCACGGGCTTCTATTATGATGGAGAACATTTTGGCTTCAACTGCTTCGCCGCGAACTGCCCCGGCGCTTCGATGACTGCGGGGGACGTGATAAAGCACCTCAACAAAGGGACACCGCTGACGGCGGTCGCCCCCTACGCCGGCGAGATATGGAAGCCCCGCGAGGGGCTCGCCTTGCTCGATCCTGACGTTGCCGCCGCAGACTGGTTCATCCCGGCGCCGGCTTTCCTGGCGCGGCGCGTACCGGAGCGGCGTTCGCTTGTTACGGATGCTGACGGCGCCACCTTGCTGTGGTCGGAGAGCGTGAACCAAATCTTCTCCTATCGAGGCTTGGGCAAGACGATGCTCACGCATGGGCTCATCCGTCTGTTGATCTCCGGGGGGGAGTTCTTGCGGTTCGGGAGTCGGGGCGGAAACCGCGTCTGCTTGGTGGATGGGGAGCTGCCCGACAGCGTTCTCCAAGAGCGGCTAAGGATGAGCGGCTTGGGGGAGAACCTCTGGCTGATGAACCCCGGCACCATGCCCAATGAAGCCCTGCCCCACCTGGCCGACTACATCTATCAGGCGGAGTTGCTGAAGCGGCTGGAGACCCTTCGCCCCGACGTGGTGGTGTTTGATACTCTGACCGCCTGCTTTCGTTTCGACACCAATGACAGCGAGGGCTGGGATCGCGTCAACTCCTTCTATATCACTCTCCGGCGTAAGGGGTATTGCGTCCTGGTGGTCCATCACGCCGGCAAGAACGGCTCTCAGCGCGGCAGGACGGACGGCGACGACAATCTCGACTTGGCAATCAAACTGTCTCCCCCGCGCGGCTGGCAGCCTGGCGACGGGCTCCAGTTCAAGCTGGAATATGAGAAGGTCCGCGCCGGCGGCAGTTTGCCGGAGTTCGTCGCCCGCTACGACGGCAAGAGCTGGGAGTGCGGCGCAGACTTGGACGAGGAGACGGCGGAGATCGTGGGTTTGCTGGCCGCCGGCAAGAGCATACGATCCATTGCTACCGCCCTGGACGTAAGCCCCAGCAAAGTGCTGAGAGTGAAGAAGCGCGCGGAAAAGAACGGGACGAAGTTTGATGTTTGACAAGTTTGATGTTTGACAAGTTTGCTGGGGCGGCGCATACGCGAGGCGTGCGTCCTGTGGCGAATACAAGACAGCCGCGAGTCGCCACGGACTTCAGGTCGCGGACGGCCAGTACCCAATCTGGTCCCCAGCAAAGAGGTTCCGGGGCGGTGAGGAAGGGGAAGAAATGAACAAGCGCCCGAAGCGCTGGAAGTGGGCATGGAAGGTATTCTTTAAGGATGGGTGCTTTGAGTATTACGCTCACGATGGGCTATCCAAAGTCCAAACCGGTCTTTGGCTAAAATCAAAGTCTGGCCCTGGCTTCTTTTCGTTTCCTAGCCGCCACAACGCAATGCGCTGGCTCGATACCGGCCAAGACAAGGAGATCAAACGCGTCCGCGTGGCAGGAATCACCAAGATCGGGGTGCTGCGTGCTTATGTGGCAAATCTCCTGACCGAAACCTACCCAATTTGTCAGCTATCGGATTGGCTTTACGTTCCGCGACAACGGAGGAAGCCATGAGCGCGGCAGGAGAGAGGCTGAGGAAGTGGTGTGAGGACAAGGACACGGAAATGTTTGAGCCTGGCGGCTCAGGGGGTAGCCATGACCGACGCGATTGAGGAGATGGCCGGACTAGCGGCGGACGCCATTGAGAACACACGAATCGGCAAGGAACTGGCGGGGGTTGCGCTGACCCACGACGACGTGACCGCCATCATCGCCCGCTACTACCGGGAACTGGAGGCCAAGCGATTACTGGCAACGTGGGCAAATGAAGGGCAGGTGCGGGAGCTTGTACTGGCGGCGCGGGAACACGTCAGTCAGTCCGCCGGATGGCCGAGCGATAGCGGACGCAAGGAGCGGCTCCGCGCCATCCTGGAGAAGTTCAAGGAGGTAAGGTAATGGGTAAATGTTCTGTGGTTTTTCGGGAAGTTCGTTGCGTCATCGAAGATGAACTGACGCAGGTCTACGTTCACACAGATGCTATTGGGGATTGTCCGCTTGGTGTTCAGGGTTGGCATCACAAGACGTTCCCGCCATCCAAGAACCTTGTTGAGATTATCACTTCCTTCGCCACAGACGACCCTATTCTGTGGCCGCAGGAGGCTCCCGATGCCAAGTGAGCGCGAGGAACTGGCGAAGCTGCTGCGCGTGTTACTGGATGAACTGGAGTCTGGCGCAATCTTCATTGATGTTGAGTCTCCAATCAGGGAAGAGATTGTGCTGGCCGACCGCCTCCTACCCCACATCCAGCAGCGCGTGGACACGGCGGTGAATGCGGAGCGTGGTGGTGTTGGGTAAACGGACTATCTGCCGTTGTGTACAGCCCGCGGCCTACCCTCTGGACGAGCCCTCGCTCTAGTGCTATGCGCAGGTACTCTCTCGGGATGTTGTGGTCCGCGAGGTCTTTCGGGCGCAGCACACCGACAGCAACCGCCAGATCAAGAAGCCGGTCTATCTTGGGTTTCGCCATGTTTACTAAACCTATGCAAATATACACAATTACCTAGGATTAGTAAATTGGAGAGATGCGCGAAGATTGCCGAAACGTGCATGACGGAGCAGGGCGACCACTACGCTTCGCTGTCGGCCACATCACCAGATGGGCCAGCCATCGCCGCCGCCATCCGCTCCGGGGAGGGCCGGTGAGCTGCATCCACCTCCACCTCGACTTCGAGACCCGCAGTCGGCTCGACATCCGAGAGGTCGGGTTGGACAACTACGCCCAATCCGCCGAAGTCCTGATGCTCGCCTATGCCTTCGGCGACGCCCCACCCTCCCTCTGGTTCCCCCACGAAGGCCCGCTACCCGACGCTCTGTGGCTCCTGGCGCGGCCCGAGGTCATCAAAGTTGCGTGGAACTCCGCCTTTGAACGGGCTATTTTCAAGCACGCCTTGGGCATCGACATCCCCATCCGGCAATGGCTCGACCCCGCTGCGCGTGCCCGCTATGCCTTGGGCACCGCCAGCCTGGCCCAGACTTGCGATGTGCTGGGCTTGGCCGAGGAGGAAGGCAAGCTCGCCTCTGGCAAGAAGCTGATGCGGCTGTTTTCCTTCCCGGTCAAGACGAAGAAGCGGCTAGGGCAGTTCAACGATTGGACGACGCATCCGGCCCAATGGGCGGAGTTTGCCGAATACTGTCGGCGGGATGTGGTGGCTGAGAGAGCCGTCTTGCACAAGCTGGCGAAGTTCCCGTTGCCCTTGATGGAGCGGCGCCTGTGGGCGCTGGACCAGGAGATCAACGAGAGGGGGATGCCCGTGGATATGGCCTTCGTCACCGCCGCCCGGCGCTTGGTGGACGACGAACGCGCCCGTCTCATGGCCGAACTGACTGACCTCACGGGCCTAGAGAACCCCAACTCCGTACCGCAACTGCTCGGCTGGCTTAAGGGCGAGGGCTATCCCCTCGGCTCTTTGGGGGCGAAGAAAGTGGAGGCCGTTCTGTGACCCATCGCCTGCTTCCCTATTTCCTCTACCTCGCCGGCAGCCTGTTCTTCGTGCTCGGGACGCTGGTAGCCATCTACCAGATTGTGAGGGGCCGTTGACAGAAGCCGCTCGCCGCGCCCTGGAGCTTCGCCAAGCCCTCGCCAAGTCCTCCGTCTCCAAGCTCGAAACGCTAGCCGCCCGTGTCTCCCCCGACGGTCGCGTCCGCCACAACTACAAGTTCTACGGCGCCCACACCGGTCGCTGGGCCGGCGAGGGCGTGCAGCTCCAGAACCTTCCACGCGGCACGGTCAAGGATGTGGAGGCCGTGACCGCCGCCATCCTCATCGGCGGGACGCTTCCCTGCCCCGCCCTGGAGGCCGTCTCCTCCTGCCTCCGTTCGGCCTTCCGCGCCCCCGAGGGCTACCGCTTCGTCGTCTCCGATCTGGCGCAAATTGAATTGCGCGTGCTGGCTTGGCTGGCCCAATGCTCTCCCCTGCTCTCAGCCCTTGCCGCCGGCGCCGACATCTATACCGACTTCGCCGCCGAGGAGCTTTACCATGTCCCCAGCGCCGACGTGACCAAACGACAGCGCCAGGTGGCAAAGTCCGCCGTCCTGGGTTGCGGCTATGGCCTCGGCCCCGGCGAGGAAAAGAAGGACAAGAACGGCGACGCCTTCCTTTCCGGCCTGCTCGGGTACGGCGCCAACATGGGGGTGGACATCACGCCAGAAGAAGCGGCCCAGGCCGTCCAAGCCTTCCGCTACCGCTACCCCCAGGTGCCCGACTTCTGGCGCACTATCGAGAGGGCCGTGACCGGGGCCGTTGCCTTGGGGGAGAAGTACACCGTCGGCCCCATCTCTGTCGGCGCCCTCCCGCGCAAGCTGCTGTGGCTCACGTTACCCTCGGGCCGTCGTCTGCACTACCTCCGCCCGCGCATCGAGACGGGGGCTTGGCCCGATGGTCAACCCAAGCGCGTCATTGCCTACGAAGGCGTCAAGATCGGCAAGACGTGGGGGCGCAAAGAGACCTACGGCGGCCACCTGACCGAGAATCTCTGCCAAGCCATCGCCAGAGACGTGCTGGGGGAGGGGATGCTGCGGGCCGAGACCGCCGGTTTCGAGATCGTCGGGCACTCCCACGATGAGGTGATTACGCTGGTGCCCGAGGGCTCCCCGCTGGGCGTGGGGGAACTCAACGCCGCCCTGGTGGCCCCGATGACGTGGGCGCCCGACCTCTTGCTTTCGGCAGAGGGCTGGACGGGACAAACGTACAAGAAATAGTTTAGATTGTACTTGACATTGGCTGTGGACGTGGTATTCTGACTGAAGGAGGAGACATGAAGAAACTGGTCAATGTGGTGGAAGTCGAGGGAGAGGGGCTGGCTGCGCTGCTCGGGGAGAACGTCCTTCTCATGTGCGCCAACTACTTCTATGCCGGCAAGCTTACCGGCGTCAACGCCAACTTCGTCCAACTGAAGGATGCCTCCATCGTCTATGACACCGGCGCCTGGACGACCAAGAGCTACCAGGATGCCCAGCGCCTTCCCGCGAAGTTCTGGTACGTCCAGACCTCGGCCATCGAGTCCTACGGAGTCGGAAAGTGAACTGCCGGAGGCTGTCCAAGCGGCAGCGATGGAGCTGGAGCGGGAGCTGGAGCGGGAGCAGGAGCGGGAGCGGGAGCTGGAGCGGGAGCGGGAGCAGGAGCTGGAGCGGGAGCAGGAGCGGGAGCAGGAGCTGGAGCTGGAGCGGGAGCAGGAGCAGGAGCGGGAGCGGGAGCGGGAGCTGGAGCAGGAGCGGGAGCGGGAGCGGGAGCGGGAGCTGGAGCTGATGGAAAACACATTCAAGAAAAAGACATACCCGTTGAATAAGGCGATCCTCCGCCGCGACATCGACCGGGTGCGCGACAACTTCGATCGCTTCGTGATGGCCGTCGCCAGCGAGACCTTCTTCCAACTGCTCTGGCGCGTCCTTCGTAATCAGTTGGGGGCGTTCCGCCGGCCCCGAGCGGAGGGCCGATGAAAGACCGTCAAGAGACCTGGAGCGAGATCACGTTGGCGAACGCCCTAAGCGTCCTGGCCTTCCGGTCCACGGTAGTTGGCCTGACCTCTCCGGTATGGGTCGCCCTTGACGGTAAGGGCGTGCTGCTCTACCTCCCCACGCCGCCCTGGACAGCCCTTCGCCCCGTTGGCGCGCCCGACGAACTGCCCGAGAAGGTGGACGTGTTTGACAGCGGGCGGTGCGTGCGATGAGCGACCAAGCCCCGAAAAGCCTTCCTTCCGACCTCATCGCCGAACTTACGGGGTTCGACCCCACGCGCGCCGGCTTCGGGTATGAGCGCCCCAGCGATGGCCTCACGAATGACTGGATTACGCCGCGCTGGGTATTTGAGCCGCTCGTTTGCGACGCGGGCGAAGAAGGCGGCTGCGAGGCGTTTGATCTCGACCCCTGCGAATCCGACGAGCAGCCTTGGCCGATAGCAAAGCGAGGTTATCGTTTGGGGCGCGGAGAGGACGGGCTGCTTCTTCCGTGGGAAGGGCGTGTTTGGTGCAACCCCCCATACGGGCGAGAAACCCCTCGGTGGATTGACAAGATGGCGGAGCACGGCAACGGGGTCATGCTCATTTTTGCCCGCGTCGAGACCAAGGCGTTCCATCGCATTTGGCAAACTGCCGATGCCCTCCTGTTCTTCCCGAAGCGCGTGACCTTCTGCCGCCCCGATGGAAAGCCGGCTAAGAGCGGGACAGCCCCAAGCTGCCTGGTCGCTTGGGGGAAGAACAACGCTTACGCTATCGGGAACCATGCCGGGGCGCTGATTGACCAATGGTTATGGAATGAGGACATGAAGCTCGCCCGCCCCGCACGAACGAGGACTCAATGAGTAGGCCGGAAGGTTGGCCCCGCCGACACGGGTGGGAGATTCTGTGGGCAGCCCTGATTATCTGTTGCTTGGGCGGCTGGCTCTGGGTTGTGGTTTCGCTTTTGCGGGGGGCGCGATGAGCAACATTACATCCGTCTACGGCGGACGCGCCACCATCACCTTTCACGAAGCCCGTCACTACTACACCGTCCGCATCCCCGGCGTCGAGGACCGCCTGTACCAGCCCTCCGTCACCTCCGTCATCGGCTGCCTGGACAAGTCCAACGCCCTTGTGCCCTGGGCGGTCAAGTGCATGACCGCCCGCGTCAAGGAGCTGGTGGGGACGGCGGAGACGGTCGAGAGGGAAGCCCTGCTGGGCATCCTCGACGCCGCCCAAGAGACCTGGCGGCAGGTCAAGGAGCAGAGCGCCGACGTGGGCTCCCTCGTCCATCGCGTCCTCGAACAAGAGCTTCTGCACCGAGCGGGTCAAGCCTCCAAGCCGGCGCTGCCTGTCGTCGCCGACCCGCTTCTCGCCCCCGGCCTGACCCCGCTGATGATCGAGCAGGCGAACGATTCGATCTCGGCGGGGTTACGGTTCTTTGACGAGCACCACATCGAGGTCATCCAGGCCGAGGCCCCGCGCTGGAGCCCCACTCACGGCTACATCGGCACCGGCGACCTGATTGCCCGTGTAGACGGCGACCTAGCCGTACTCGACTGGAAAACCGGCAAGCGACTCTACCCCACGGTGTTCCTCCAGCTCGCGGCGTATCAGAAGGCATATGAGGAGGAGTTTGACAACCACACCTTGACGCGGCGCTTGGCCGTGAACATCGGACGCGACGGTACGCTGTCAACGGAGGAGCGCAACAACGACACACTGGAAGCGGACTTCTCTGCCTTCCTCGGGCTGCTGGCCGCCTGGCGCTGGAACTGCGAGAACCAGGGCAAGTATTCGAAGCCGGCGCCGCGCGTCCTCGGTCCCCTACCAAGTTTCTCGGAAACCCTCCGAGACTAGCAAAGCAACGCAAATCGCAAACAACGAGGAGAACGCATGTCGCTGATCGTCGAACAAAAGCAAAGCAATTTCCTTCCGATGCCGGAGGGATTGAACCAAGCCGTCATCTCCGAGGTCAAGGACTTGGGCAAGCAGCCCGGCCCTTATGGGGAGAAGGAAACCGTCGTGATCCGTTTCACCAACGCCGCCGGCGAGGAGGCCAGCAAGTTCGTCAGCCCATCGCTGCACGAAAAGGCCAACCTCACCAAGGTCGTCAAGGCCGTGCTCGGGACCGTTCCCGACAAGCTCGATCTGACGACATTGGTCGGGGTGCCCTGTCAGGTGCTCATCACCCACCAGAAGCACAAGACCAAGGGGCACACCATCGCCCGCATTGAGAGTGTGCTGAAGGCGGCGCCGGGGCAGAAGCCGATCTTGCCTCCGGTCTCTGCGGCGACGAAGGCCGCAGCTGGGCCGAGTCAGGAGATCACCGACGAGGACATTCCGTTCTAGCCCCACCCATAAGAGGGCAGACGGAACACGCCGCCGTGGGCCAACACGGAAAGCCCGCATAGGCCGGTCCCTTCGGGGGCCGGTACTACCGGGCGAACTTCAGGAGGCGCGTTGCACGCATATGTGGGTAAGGCTTGTGTCAAATGCGGCAAACGAAAGCGGTATAGACGGAGCAAGAGTTGCATTTTCTGCCAGAAGGTACGGGCCAGTAGGTACTGGCGGGCAAACAAAAAACGGATGCAGTCATACATAGCCGCGTGGCGGGCGGTCCCCGAGAACGCCTATCGACGTTTTCTCGGAGGGCTGAAGCGCAAAACGAGGGTGCTCGAAAATGAATTGTCTTTTGAGCAATTTGCTGCCCTTCAAGGCGGGCCGTGCGTGTATTGCGGGGAGAGGTCTTGGGGCGTAGATCGCGTCAAGAATGAGTTTGGCTACACGCTGCTCAATTCGGTGGGCTGCTGCAAGATGTGCAACCAAATGAAGCATTGCTTCGGCGTGAAGGCTTTTCTGCTCGCCGTCAACGCCGCCGCCAAGTACAGCCCAAACTACCCGGCGTTCCGAAGGCGCTGGCTACGAACGAGAAAGAAACTGGAGGCAATGAAATGCCCCTCTTTGAATATACCTGCCTTGACTGCGACCGAACCGAAGAAGTCCTCCAAACCTTCAGCTCGGCCCAGGAGCCGCGCTATTGCGCCGTCTGCGGCTACCAGATGACGCAATCCGTCTCGATGCCGGCGAGAACGCCGGGGGCGTGGACGGGGCAGGGGCGTCCGCCGGAGGAGAAATGACCTGTACGAGCTGCTTCGAGAAGTACAAGCCCCACGGCTTTGCCAGTAACGTCTGCTTGAACTGCTACGCCCGGATCGTCCCCGAGGCGTTCTGGCCGAAGGGCGTCCGGGCACAACTGGATGCACTTAACAAGGAGGGGACGTGACGGAATCGGAAAAGGTTGTGCTTCGGGCGCTGCACGCCGAAGGGTACACCGTTATTCGAAACGGCGCCCCGGATTTTGTTGCTTATAAGTGGCGTGATACGGGCAACAAGAAGTCGCCAGACGACATTTGTTTTGTTGAGGCAAAAACGGCCACTGACAAGTTGAGAGACGATCAGAGAATGTGGCTTTTCTTGTTGGAACACTTGGGAGCGAAAGCCCCCGTAGCCCGGATTCATCCTTGTGGTGCAGTCGTCTACCGTACGTATTTGGAGGACAACCCCTTTACTAAAGGGCGAGGGCTCAACGCCGAGGGGAAAATAATTGGTGCCAGCCACCTCTCGAACCCAAAGGAGATAGTCGATGGCAAAGAAAAAGAATAAGGGTGCGCCCCGCCCATCCGAGCGGGAGCAGCTCGTCGAGATCATCAAGAAAAGAATGATCAAGGACGTTACTTTTGATTCTCCGAGTGTGGACGTTGCGGTCCGCCTTGCCGCTCAAGAAATAGAAGAAGTCCTAGTCGTGCTTTTCCGGCCCGAGTACGCGGTGGTCCCCGATCGTTCGAGTCCTGCTCCCTGGCCCGGTTGGTCGGTTGTGCGGAAATACTCTGACGACGCTTGGGGGTGCGCGATTGTTGCGACGTTTTATGGCGACAACACTACCGCAAACGCCCGCGCCTTGGATTATGCGCGTTTCTTGAAGGATCACCCTTACCGCCTACAATAGCCACAGGATGTGCTTAACTCCGAGCTAACACCAACATCTCGCGGTTGACAAGGAGCTTCTGGTGAGCGAAGATAAGGCGAACGTGAAGCGCGAGGCGCTGGCGGCGTTGCACATCCGGCTTTGTGATACCGCCCGCGATCTGATGGCAAAAAAGAATCACGACTACGCCCACCGGGACGACCCCTTCCGCAACTTCCGCATGTTCGGCTCCCTCGGCATTTTGGTGCGCCTGAGCGACAAGATCGCCAGGTTGCGTTCTTTTGAGGAGTCTGGTAGATTCGTAGTCCCCGACGAGAAGTTGGAGGACACCATCTTGGACATCATCAACTACGCGGTGCTTTACCGCGCCATGAGAGAGGCAGAGTGACCATCAAAGATGTCACCCCGATCCAAACCGCCCTTTGTCCCATCTGCCGCCGCCTCCGGCTCGCCAACAAGAAGTGCCTCCGCTGCTTCCCCGCCCCGGTTGCTCTCTACCCAGCAAGCAGCAGCGTATTTGGCAGTCTCTACCAAGACCCTCCGCCGCCTGGCCCGGCGGCATAGCCTCCCTATTTGCCGCTTGACAAAACCGTGTCGTTTTGATAGGGTAGACCTCGACGTTCTGATTGAGCGCCACAAGGGGGTAGCCCAATGAGAGGCGACGGTAGCCTGTTCAAGCGTGGTAAGACTTGGTACATGCAGTATCAGCAGGGCGGACAGACGATCCGAACATCCTGTCGGACGGAGAGCAAGGAGATCGCCCGCGACCTGCTCCGAACGGCCACCGGCAACCTGAGCGCGGTGGAGAAGGCGCGCAAGGTGCTCAACATCGCCGCCCGCCTGACTGGCAACCCCTTCGCTGGCGACCCCCTGGTCTCCGAGTTGGTGGCCGACCTGCTGCTCTGGTACCGGGCGGTCATGGGTAAGACGCGCTTCGCCAAGGACTGCGAGGCCCACTGGAACAACCACCTGGCCGCCGCCTTCGGTGACTGGCGGGTGTCTCGCGTCACCACCGACGCTCTTTGGCGCTACCGGGACACCCGGATGGACGAAGGCGCGGCGCCGGCCTCCATCAACCGGGAACTCCAAGTCCTCCGCAAGGCGTTCAAGTTGGCCGCCAACTCCGACCCCCCGAAGGTCGAGCGAGTGCCCGCCTTCTCTTTCCCCAAAGAGGACAACGCCCGCAAGAACTTCGCCCTACCCGAGGAGTTGACGCGCCTCCGCGCCGCCGCCTCCGCCGAGGGGCTCTGGTTCCGCTGCATCTTCGACATGGCGGTGGGGCTGGGCTGGCGCCGGGGGGAACTGCTCTCGTTGCGCGTCTCCGACGTAGACCCGGCGGGGCGGACGATCCGCCTCCAGACAAGCAAGAACGGCGAGCCGAGGGAGTGCCCGCTGTCCCCCGATCTCGCCGTCTTGTTGCAAGCCCAAGTCGTCGGCAGGGCACCGGCAGAGAAGCTCTTTCCCTCCGGCTTCGACAGAGCTTGGAACCGCGTTCGTACCGCCGCCGGCTGCCCCCACCTCATCTTCCACGATCTGCGCCGCACCAGCGCCAAGCTGAAGCGCGCCGCCGGCGTGGATACCTCCCTGACGATGGCGATGATGGGCTGGAAGTCGGAGTCGTTGTTCCGCCGCTACGCCATCGCGGATCAGACGGACCTGCGGACGGCGATGCAGAAGCAGACGGCCTATGAGGAAGCGATCTGTGCCAGTAGTGGCCCAAGCGCAAACTAAGCCCTTTGCTTGCAACGTCGCTGCCTGATTTATAATCAATTCGGCGGGGGCGACCGGGAGACCGGCACCCCTTTGTTTTCAACGCGAGACGCGATGTGCCCACGCGGCGAAGTGGACCCAAAGGGACAGGGCGGGACAGAGAAGTAGCCCACTTGTGGCCCACCCAAGTTCGCCCCTTGACAGCAAAACCCGCAGGGGGTAGCCTGCGGGGTGGAGGTTGCTATGATGGTCGCCTTTTTAGTCGGCGCCCTCATCGGGTTGCTGTTTTGGCTGCTGCGGAATGATTCTCCGCTCTAGTCCTTGCCCCCAAGAATCTTGTACAGGCCGCCGCCCAGCAGGCCGCCTCCGAGCAGATACTTCCCCACCGTCTTTGCTCCCCGCACAAAG
>Ga0255310_10000033_pt1 | contig 22743 bp, 31 predicted proteins | sample EtOH1_T0_E1_meta_FD_201359 | JGI IMG/M metagenome (GOLD analysis project Ga0255310, IMG submission 201359) | Sandy soil microbial communities from University of British Columbia, Vancouver, Canada - EtOH1_T0_E1 | ecosystem: Engineered > Artificial ecosystem > Sand microcosm > Unclassified ...
TGGGTTACTACCTGGCCGTTCTTAAGAGCGGTGCCGGCATGGAATACCTTAACGTCTACCGAAAAACTGCTGTCCAAGCCTTCGATCACGTCGCCTTTGCGATAGTTCTCCGGGTAACCCTGCGCTGCCATGACAACACCCAGCGCCGGCCGAGCATCCCACTGCACCTCTACGCCGACAAGCTGGCCGCCCACCGCCCGCTGACAAAGGCTGACGATATCCGAGCGTAATCGCATCATCAATGGCTGCGTTTCTGGGTCGCCCAAGCGGCAGTTGAACTCCAGAACCTTGATGCCGCCATCCAGGCCGATCATCACTCCCGCGTAAAGAAACCCGACATAGGGATGGCCATCAGCAGCCATGCCCCGCACGGTGGGCAAAATAACTTCGTCCATAATACGCTGATGAATTTTCGCCGTGACCACAGGGGCCGGTGAATAAGCCCCCATACCCCCCGTATTCGGGCCTTGATCGCCATCGTCACGCGCCTTGTGATCCTGTGACGTTGCCAGTGCTAAGGCATGTGCGCCATCCACCAGGCAGATGAAGCTGGCCTCTTCACCGACGAGAAATTCCTCCAACACCACTTGGCGACCCGCGTCGCCAAAGACGTGCCCGTCCAGCATATCGGTGATGGCAGCGGCCGCTTCGGCCTCGGTCTGAGCCACCACCACGCCCTTGCCCGAGGCCAAACCGCTGGCCTTCACAACGATGGGAGCGCCCTGCTCGCGCAGATAAGCCAGCGCCTTATCCACCTCAGTGAAAGCCTGATAGCGGGCAGTGGGAATACGATGCCGAGTCATGAAATCTTTGGAATAGGCCTTGGAGCCCTCCAACTGAGCCGCTGCAGCCGTCGGCCCAAAACACGCCAAGCCCGCAGACGTAAATTTATCGACGACGCCCAGCACCAGCGGTACCTCTGGCCCCACCAGAGTGAAATCCACACCGTTGTTTTGGGCGAAATGCAGCAAGCCATCGACGTCTTCGGCGGCCACCGCAATATTTTCTACCTTGGCCTCATGCGCTGTACCGGCGTTACCCGGCGCGACGTAAACCTTGTCGACACTCGCCGATTGGGCGCATTTCCATGCCAGCGCGTGTTCTCGCCCACCCCCACCGATCACCAATACGTTCATATGCTTGAATCTTCCCGAATGCTTGATTAACCAAGGTCATTTAAAGGCCGCCAAGATACCACCCAAGGGTGATAACTGCATCCTGGATCGACCATCCGTTCACCGAGCATGTCGCGACTCCAGCCATTGATAGAGCGTCGGCAAAAGCAGTAGCGTCAGCAAGGTCGAAGAGATGATGCCGCCAATCACTACCGTGGCCAAAGGCCGCTGCACTTCGGCGCCGGTGCCGTAAGCCACGGCCATGGGAACAAAGCCCAGCGAGGCGACTAGGGCAGTCATCAATACCGGTCGCAAACGACCCAGCGCGCCTTCTTCTATGGCCTGATCCAGCGGCTGGCCTTGCTCTTGCAATTTTTTGATGAAGGTAAGCAGAACCAGTCCATTGAGCACCGCGACGCCGGAAAGTGCAATAAAACCGACGCCGGCAGAAATCGACAACGGGATACCGCGCAACCAGAGCAATAACACGCCGCCAGTCAGCGCAAAAGGCACGCCGGTAAATACCAGTAAGCCATCTCGCAGATTACCAAAGGTGGCGTAGAGCAACATGAGAATCAACAACAAGGCCACAGGCACCACGATTTGTAAGCGCTTGGTGGCTGACATTAATTGCTCGAACTGACCACCCCAGCCCATCCAATAACCGGCCGGCAAGGTAATTTGATCGGCCATGGCCCGCTGCGCCTCAGCAACAAAACTACCGATGTCTCGGCCACGGACATTGGCCGTAACTACCACGCGGCGCTTACCGTTCTCGCGACTGATCTGGTTCGGGCCTGGGGCAACCTGCAAGCTCGCCAGTTCGCCAAGCATCACAAAACCAGACGCTTTGCCCTGCTGCCCCGGCAGAGGAATCGGCAATCGAGCGATGGTATCCCTATCATTACGCACAGATTCCGGCAGGCGAACGACAATAGAAAACCGACGATCGCCTTCAAATACATGGCCTACCGGTTTGCCACCGACTGCAATTTGGACCACTTCCTGAACCTCAGCCAAGCTCAGGCCATAACGAGCGATTTTGCGACGATCCAACTCAACCGTAAGAATCGGCAGGCCGGTAACCTGCTCCAACTTCACATCTTCGGCACCGCTAATACCCTTGAGGACAGCGGCTACCGCTTCGCCACTGTCTTTCAACACCGCCATATCGTCGCCGAAAACCTTCACCGCCACGTCGGAGCGCACGCCAGAAATCAACTCGTTAAACCGCATCTGGATAGGTTGGGTAAACTCGTAGTTGTTGCCAGGGATTTTTTCTACCGCTACCTGAATATCCGCGACCACGTCGGCTTTGAGCTTGCCCGGATCAGGCCATTCATCACGCGGCTTAAGCATGACGAAAGTGTCCGCGACCGAGGGCGGCATCGGATCGGTGGCGATCTCTGCCGTGCCAAGCTTGGCAAACACTTTATCCACCTCGGGAAAAGCGCGGACAGTTTCCTCCAACTGACCTTGCATCGCCACAGCCTGAGTCAAACTGGTACCTGGGATACGCAACGCATGCAGGGCAATATCACCCTCGTCCAAGCTGGGCACAAATTCAGCGCCCATGCGACTAGCCACCAGCCCCGACAGCGCCAGCAAGACCAAAGCGCCCGTAAACACCACACTACGGTTACCCAGCGTCCAGCGCAGCACCGGCAAATAACCACGCTTGGCCATCTGCATCAGAAAATTTTCTTTCTCCTCGACCCGTTTAGTCAAGAAAATAGCCACGGCCGCAGGCACAAAAGTAACCGAGAAAATCATCGCTCCAAAAAGGGCCACCACAACGGTGAAAGCCATCGGGTGAAACATCTTCCCCTCAACCCCACTCAGCGTGAAGATGGGCAGATAGACCACCATAATGATCAATTGCCCGAACAGCAGTGCTCGGCGAGCTTCCTGGGTGGCGGAAAAAACGGCTTCCAGCCGCTCCTCTCGGCTCAACAAGCGACCCAACCGATGCTGAGTTTCCGCTAACCGACGCAGGCTATTTTCGACAATAACCACGGCACCATCGACGATAATGCCAAAATCCAGCGCGCCCAGGCTCATCAGATTAGCACTGACCTTATAAGTGACCATGCCGGTAAAGGTGAATAGCATGGACAGGGGAATAATCATCGCTGTGATCAAAGCAGCCCGTAAATTGCCCAGGAACAACAGCAATACCACGATGACCAGCGCGGCGCCCTCCAGCAAATTCTTTTGCACTGTAGCGATGGTTTTGTCTACCAGCGTGGTGCGGTTATAAACCGTCTTGGCGGTTACGCCTTCCGGCAAGCTACGATTGACCTCGGCCATCTTCGCCGCCACCGCCTTGGCTACTATCCGGCTGTTCTCACCCATCAGCATAAAAACCGTACCGAGCACCACCTCACGACCGTTTTCTGTCGCGGCCCCCGTACGCAACTCCTTACCCAAGCTGATTTCGGCAACGTCTTTGAGCGAGATAGGCGCGCCATCACGAGTGCTGATTACGATACTGGCGATATCCTCCAGCGACTCCACCTGTCCGGGGATACGCACCAGGTACTGCTCGCCGGATCTTTCGATGTACCCAGCGCCTGCGTTGCCATTATTGTTAACCAACGCCGCCACGACATCCCGCAAGCTCAAGCCATAAGCCATGAGTTGAGCCGGATCCGGCGCCACCTGAAACTGCTTAACATAGCCACCGATGCTGTTAATTTCGGTCACGCCCGGCACCGTGCGCAGTTGCGGCCGAATAATCCAATCCTCAATGGTCCGCAGCTCCATGGAGGTGTACTCGCTACCGTCTGGCTTCAGCCCACCCGGCTTGGGCTCAACCGTCCACATGAATATCTCGCCGAGCCCAGTGGCGATCGGCCCCATACTGGGCTCCACACCCTCGGGCAAGCTGGCGCGGGCCTCTTGAATGCGCTGACTGACTAATTGGCGGGCAAAATAGATATCCGTGCCGTCGGCAAAGATCACCGTCACTTGTGACAACCCATAGCGGGACAATGATCGGGTTTCGACCAGCCCGGGTAATCCAGTCATCACCGTCTCGACAGGGAAGGTCAGCCGCTGCTCCGCCTCCAGGGGAGAATAACCTGGAGCCTCCACGTTGATCTGAACTTGGACGTTAGTGATATCGGGTACCGCATCAATCGGCAATCGACCGGCATTAAAAATACCCAGTGCAGCCATACCCAACATTAAAAACAATACCAGCCAGCGTTGATTCAGTGAGAATCGCAATAATTTCTCAAACATGATTATGCCCCTATGGTTTAGTGATCGTGGCTAGCGCCGGCTTTACCCACATCAGCTTTGAGCACAAAGCTGTTAGTGCTGGCATAGCGCGCACCGGCCGGCAATCCACTGACCACCTCCACCCACTGGCCGTCCTTGCGGCCAAGTTGCACAGGACGAACCTCAAATTCATTACCAAAACGGCCAAACACCGCCGGCTCATCTCGAAAGCTCTGGATAGCATCAATACGCACAGCCACCGGCACCTCGGCAGCCTCGTGCAACACATCTACCGAAACAAATAAGCCGGGACGCCAACGCCCCTCAGGATTCTTAAGCAGAATGCGCGCCTTAGCCGAGCGGGTTTGTTCACCCATTAACGAACCCACGGATGCAATCACGCCTTCGGCGACTTCGCCAAAGGCAGTGGCCCGCACCGTCACCGGTTGACCGACTCGAATGATTTCCAGATCCTTGGGATACACTGTCATTTCAGCCCAGACTGTCGACAAATCGGCCACCGTGCAAATCTGCGTGTCTTCGGTCACCGCTTCTCCCATACCTAGATGACTTTCGGTGATCACGCCATCAATGGGCGAGCGAATCTCATAACGAACAACGTCAATGTCCGGTCGATGCAACTTAGTCAACCCCAACAGCCGGAGTTTATGCTCGATGCCGTGATGAACAATTTCTGCCTCAGCCAGGACTAGTCGGCTGGCCAAGTAGTCTTGCTCAGCAGAGATTTTCTCCTCCCACAGTTGCTTCTCGCGATTAAAGGTCTGGCGCGCCAACTCCAAACGCTTCGTCGCACTTTCGTGATCCTTATATAGATCAGCCAACTCATGGCTCTCCAGAACCACCAGCACATCGCCTTTGCGGACGGTATCACCGACATTGTGAAACGTCTTTCGAATGACGCCAGAAATTCTGGGCACCACATGAGCCACCCGACTTTGGTTGAACTGGATTTCTCCCGGGCGCTGCAACACCGAATGAATACGAACGGGCCCCGCCGTCTCGATTGTGACCCCCGCTTTGCTCGCTGCGGCATCATCCATATAAACACGACCTTCCACCTGATCGTAATGCCATTGATAGGAGCGGCCTTGATACTCGGCCTTCGCATCAATCGAAAAAGAATGTGGCTCAACCAGCTCTCGATCCCCCAACAGATAGTCGCCCTGCGCTTTAAAATTAACCTGCTCCGCCTCCACACCCAAACGATGAACCGTAACCTGCAGCTGGACCTGCGCCGGGTTTAATGGCTTCTTATTCAAATAGGTGTAAACCCTAAATTCAGGCGGCACTCCTTCCTCATAAATGGTCACCTCAACCGCAAATCCGCCTTCTTCAAACCAGCGGCCACCGTGCGGCCCCCTTGCGTAGCTTGCTTGACCGTCGACCTCGCCATGCTCATCTCCACCGAGCGCAGGTTTATCAGAGCTGAGCACCCACCAGGCCAGCAAAAGCCCGCCGATTAAAATGAGTGCGATGATAAGACTGTTACGTTTCTTCATTTGAAATGCCCCAAGTTAGATAGGCTAAGGAGCCGTGACTGATGGCGCTGTTACCGCCAACTCGCCGCCGACGATACGCTCAATGCGCGCAATAACGCGCTGACGATCTGCCTGAACCTGTACGAAAAGACTGTTTGTCTGAAACAGGGTGCGCTGAGCGTCCAAAACTTCCAGAAAACCAAACTTCCCCAATTGATAACCCTTTTGCGTTGCTGCAAACGCCCGCTCCGCACCGGGCAGCAAAGTTTCACGCAGCGTGGCCAACTGGTCGCTAAGAGCCAAGTATTGTTGGTGGTTTTGTAGTAATTCCGTGCGCCGCCCGACCCCATCATCCAAGCGCTCATACTCTGCTTTGTCGAGGCGTCGGCTGGCTTGCTCGACGCCCCCACGGTTGCGGTCAAACAGCGGTAAGGGCAGTGAAACACCCGCGTGATAACCCACATCATCAAACTGACTATAACGACTAGCGCCGGCAATCAATGTCAAATCGGGGATACGCTTGGCCTTCTCCCCGGCCAGCAATGCTTCTTGCCGCGCCAGCTCGTTTTCCCAGCGATGCTGCTCCGGCGCCTGAAGCAATCGATTTTCCAATACATCCAGCGGGGGAATTTCTGGAGTTTCGTCCAGTACGCCTTGAACTGCCTCAAATTTTGGCGTCTGCTGGCCCATACTTGCCGCCAGTGCTGATCGTGCCGCATCTAAGTACCGTTGCGCCTGCGCCAACTCTACCTGGGCATTGGCCTGGACAAGCTGAGCTTTGACATGCTCGATCGGTGAAACCTTACCCGCCTGCACCCGTTTAGCAACAACTTCCGTCGTTTGATCAGCAACATCGGCTAAATCCTGCGCCAAATCCAAACGCATTTGCGCCGCAAGCATGTCGATAAATCGCTGCTTAACCTCAAAAATAATATCCAAGCGTTTGGCCGCATAACTCCAATTTGCCAACAGGCGAGCTTGATCAGCAACGGCAATACGGGCACTGCGTTTACCACCCAACTCGATCAACTGACCAACTTGTAGAGAAATAGCCCGATCCCCCGCCTCAGCTAGCCGATCATTGCCCAGGTTCTCATCCATAATCGTTAGCATGGGATTAGCCAATGTCTTAGCCTGGCGCAGGCTGCCGTCAGATGCTTCACGCTCCTGCGCAATGGCCTCCAAACGCGGGTGATGCGCCAGAGACAACGCCATCACCTCAGCCAAAGTCAGCGTAACAGCATTGCGTGATATTACCGATGTTGCTTCGGACGGCGAGTCATCTTCGATAACCCCAGTCGCCGCCACAGATGGGCTGACAATCTGCCCTAGCGCCATGCCAATAAAAACACCCAGGTATGCGCCATAAAGCCGGCAACCCTTTAGGAAACCTAAAATTTTCATGGGATAAATCCGCTAAAACTAAACACGGTTACACAGATTACGCATCGACAAGCACACGTCGACAAGCAAACTGCATGACATCAGTCGTTACCAAGCTCGCTCAGAATCAACCACGAGCATTAGCAATCAAAAAAATTAAGCTTTGGGAGGTCGTAACAGAGGAGGAGCCGTGGTTCCGACAACGGAACAACGAGAACAAATCGAATAAACCCGACTAATCGATGCCAGCATCGGCCGAAATTCGCCGTTTAGCAAGGGAACCAAGTGGTGTGAAAGGTGACACGAATCATGATGATCGTATAACGGCTGGGTATCCACATCAGCGCCAAAATGACCGGAATCATAGGCGAGATGTTGGTGATCAACTTCGTGAATCCAAGAATCCAGAGAACTGGCAAAAGCATAACTGCTCGCAGTGTTCGCCATAAACACCAAGAGCACAAACAACCGCAACCGTGTAGCCAGAAGTTTCTTCACACTAACCTGCGAAAATACGATTTCCTGGAAACTTAGAGCGTAACTTTAACCCACCTAACAAATGATTAAGCCGTACGCCCCGCCTTGGACTACGACTCTAACACAAAGCCCATAACGACGTAACCAGCGCAAGTAAGCGTAAAAGAGGACCTGATCAAGCCGTCACGCCGCCTAATACGACAGGCGGCGCGAGCTAATTCGCAGAGATTTAAAATTAAATTAGCTGTTAGCCGTCTTGCTGGCCAGAACAACCAACTCAACCACGGCCATCGGCGCAGTATCCCCAGGCCGGAACCCAGCTTTTATAACCCGCATATAACCACCCGGACGGGTGACAAAACGTGGGCCAATTTCATTAAACAACTTGGCGACCGCATCACGATCACGAAGACGATCAAACGCACGCCGACGACGCTCGGGCGCATCACTCTTGGCAAGAGTAATCAGCGGTTCGGCTACTCTGCGTAACTCCTTAGCCTTTGCAAGAGTAGTTACGATCTGTTCAGATTTGATCAAAGAAGCCGTCATGTTTCTGAACATGGCGTCCAGATGTGATTTCTTACGCCCTAGCTTCTTCCCACTCTTACGATGTCTCATGATTATCTTCCATCAAACTATATAAAAACCAGCAAACCAACTCGCCAAATAAACCAAATTTGATCAAGCTGGGCTAGCTTTCTGCTGAACCTCTGCGGGAGGCCATGAGTCAAGCTTCATACCCAATGACAAGTCATGTTGAGCAAGAATCTCTTTAATTTCTGTTAACGACTTCTTCCCTAAATTTGGAGCCTTCAACAAATCACTTTCTGTGCGCTGCACAAGATCACCAATATAGAAAATATTCTCTGCTTTCAGGCAATTTGCCGAGCGCACCGTGAGCTCAAGATCATCAATGGGGCGCAACAGAAAAGGGTCCATCTCAGCTCGCTTCGAGCGCGGCGCCTCAACGGCTTTGCCCTCTAACAATACAAACGAGGACAATTGATCCTGCAGTATTCCCGCCGCTCTTCTAATGGCTTCTTCCGGCCCAATAGTGGCATTTGTTTCAATCTCTAACACCAGCTTATCAAGGTTGGTTCTCTGTTCAACGCGTGCCGATTCAACAGAATAAGAAACTTTTTTTACTGGGCTAAAAGACGCATCAAGCTGAAGTATGCCAATGCTCTTGGACTCTTGATCGTACTCCACGCGCTGACTGCTTGCTTCGTATCCACGCCCGCGCTTGATTCTAAGGCGAACATTGAATTTTGCACCTTCGTTCAAATGCGCAATAACCAGATCAGGATTCATGATTTCAACATCATGATCCAGCTGAATATCACTAGCCGTCACCTTGCCTGGTCCCGCACGAGCAATCGTCAAAACGACTTCATCATGCGTGTGCATACGAATCGCCAAATTCTTCAAGTTAAGAAGAATTTCGATCACGTCCTCGTGAACGCCTTCAATAGCGCTGTACTCATGCAGCACACCATCAATTTCGACCTCAACAACCGCAGCACCCGGCATTGAGGACAACAGAATACGGCGGAGAGCATTACCTAAAGTATGAGCAAATCCACGTTCCAGAGGCTCTAAAGTCACGCGAGCAAGCGTCTCAGACATTAGATCCACATCAACCAAACGGGGTTTTAAAAATTCTGTCACTAAGCCTTGCATGGGTGTCACCTCTTATTTCGAATACAACTCGACCACGAGGTTTTCATTAATGTCGGGGGAGAGATCCACACGATCAGGCAACCTTTTCAGGGTGCCAGACAGCTGCTTTTCATCAACCTCGACCCATGATGCTAACCCTATTTCTACAGCCACCTTAAGAGCCGCCTGAATGCGAAGCTGATTTTTTGAAGCCTCCGCAACCATCACAACGTCACCCGCTTTGACCTGACAAGACGCTATGTTTACTGACCGCCCATTGAGGAGAATATGGCGATGACTTACCAATTGTCTTGCTTCTGCACGAGTAGACGCAAAGCCCATACGATAAACAACGTTATCCAGCCGACCTTCCAGCAATTGCAGCATGAGCTCACCCGTCGAGCCTCTTTTACGGGATGCGCGGGCAAAATAGCCACGAAACTGCTTTTCAAGTACGCCGTACATACGGCGAAGCTTCTGCTTTTCACGCAGCTGAATGCCATAATCTGACAGTCTTCCCTTTTTCTGTCCATGCTGGCCAGGGGGAGAGTCAATCTTACATTTTCCCTCGAGAGAAGACCCCCGGCTTTTCAAAAACAAATCCGTGCCTTCTCGCCGAGATAATTTGCACTTCGGACCGATATATTTAGCCATATAAACTCCTGATTCCTTTGGACGAGTCCTTATACCCGACGACGCTTGGGTGGCCGGCATCCATTATGAGGAATTGGCGTGACATCCGTGATGCTAAGAATTTTAAAACCAACATTATTCAGCGAACGGACGGCTGATTCACGACCAGGCCCTGGACCTTTAACCTGCACATCAAGATTTTTAACGCCGCATTCCTGCGCTTTTTGGCCGGCTTTTTCAGCAGCTATCTGGGCAGCAAATGGAGTGCTTTTACGCGAACCACGGAAACCCGAGGCGCCTGAGGTGGCCCATCCCAAAGTATTACCTTGGCGATCTGTGATGGTGATAATTGTATTATTAAAGGACGCATGGACATGAGCGACAGCATCAATGACCGTCTTCTTGACGCGCTTACGTGCCGTTGGCTTGGACATATATTTAATCCTGATATATCAAATTTAAGCTAGACTTAAATTTACTTCTTAATAGGACGACGCGGGCCCTTGCGGGTTCTTGCATTTGTTTTTGTTCGCTGACCACGAACTGGCAAGCCACGGCGATGACGTATCCCACGGTAGCAGCCAAGATCCATGAGCCGCTTGATGCTCATTGAAACCTCACGCCGAAGATCACCTTCCACGGTGTATTTAGCGAGCACCTGACGAATAGATTCGATTTCGCCCTCGGTAAGATCTTTAATCTTAACGTCTGGTTTGATGCTAGCGTCTTTACAAATCTGCAACGCACGAGCGCGCCCGACACCATGGACAGCTGTCAACGCTATCCACGTATGCTTCTGCTCTGGGATATTGACTCCCGCTATTCTGGGCATTCGAAACTTCTCCTAACATCAAAATCATGACCAAAGGGGCTAGCATTCTATTTGATCAAAGCAACAGCAGCAAGCGCTGCGTGACAAACTAGCCTTGACGCTGTTTATGCCGAGTATCTTCACAGATAACTCTTACCACGCCATGCCGCTTAACAACCTTGCAGTTGCGACACATTCTCTTAACAGAGGCACGAACCTTCATAACAAACACTCCATACAAAATACACGCAACTAAACAGAATCAGCCCGTCGTTTTAAGATTGGCCTTTTTCAGGAGGCCATCATATTGATGCGACATCATATGTGTCTGCAACTGAGCCATGAAATCCATAACCACAACCACAATAATCAGCAGTGAGGTGCCTCCAAAATAGAAAGGAACACTCCAATACAGCGTCAAAAACTCAGGTAATAAGCAAATTGTGACTATGTATATTGAGCCAATTAAAGTTAGACGAGTTAACACACCATCAATGTAGCTAGCCGTAAATTGCCCTGGCCGTATACCCGGAACATAAGCGCCAGAGCGTTTCAAATTATCGGCAGTGTCTTTGGAATTAAATATAAGCGCCGTATAAAAAAAGCAGAAAAACACAATGAATCCTGCATACACGAGAACATATAAAGGCTGCCCTGGAGACAACAAAGTGCCCACAGAACTAAGCCAACCAAACCCCTCAACCCCGGATAACCAGCTACTTAACATTGCTGGAAATAAAATGATACTGGACGCAAAGATGGGCGGTATAACGCCAGCCATATTAAGCTTCAAAGGCAAATGCGTCGTCTGCGCGGCATAAAGTTTTCTGCCTTGCTGTCTGCGAGCGTAGTGTATTGGGATACGCCTCTGCGCCCGCTCAACATATACAACTAAATAGATGACTGCCACCATAAGTAACAGCAACGCTATCGTAAACAAGGCATTCATTTCGCCATTACGGACCAGCTCAAGCGTCCCGCCAAGCGCAGAAGGCAGGCCGGCGACAATGCCAAAGAAAATCAGCATTGAGATGCCATTACCAATCGCGCGTTCGGTAACCTGCTCACCCAGCCACATCAAGAACAACGTACCGGTAACCAGGCTAATCGTTGAAATCGCAACAAATAAAATCGGATTTAGCGAGGTGACTCCCTGGCTATTCAACGCCAAAGAGGCCCCGAGCGCCTGAAAAAACGCCAAAACTACTGTTGCATAACGAGTATATTGGGTTATCTTGCGCCGCCCCTGCTCACCTTCTTTTCTTAGCTGATCCAGGTGAGGGACCGTTGTGCTGAGCAGCTGCACTATAATTGAGGCGGAGATATAAGGCATTACGCCTAACGCAAACACCGAATACCGCATTAAGGCGCCGCCAGAAAACATATTAAACATATCAAGGATTGTTCCTGAATTATGCTTAAATAAGTTTTCCAAGGCTAACGCGTCAACCCCTGGAACCGGCATAAAACTGCCGATGCGGTAAACAATCATCGCACCAAGTAAAAACAGCAATCGCTGTCTTAACTCGGACATTTTTCCAGAGGTTGGGTTCATCTTAAGTTACTTAATCCTGAGATTGACTGCTCAGTCGATCTTGCCGCCGACAGACTCAATGGCTTTTCTCGCCCCGACAGTCACGCCAATTCCTTTAATTGATATGGGCTTAGTGATCTTACCTGAAAGAATCACTTTTACGACCTCTACACCCGCAGGAACGATCGAAGCTGAAATCAAGTCGGCAATGGTTACGCACTCCATCCCAGAGAGTGTTTCTAGTTCCGACAATCGGACTTCAGCACGACTGGCTTTCAATTTTGAGCGAAACCCGCCTTTCGGCAAACGCCTATGTATAGGCATCTGACCACCTTCGAAACCTGTCTTATGGTAGCCACCCTTGCGCGAGGTTTGTCCCTTATGTCCTCGGCCACAGGTTTTTCCAAGACCTGAGCCGATACCTCTTCCCACACGTCTAGCCGCAGTTTTTGAACCAGGCGCAGGTTTAATTGTGTTCAGCTTCACGGTCAGGCTTCCTCTATTTTTAATAGGTAAGAAATTTGGTTTATCATGCCCAAATTCTCAGGCGTTGCCTTCACTACCTTAGAGTGATGCAGCTTTCTTAATCCTAACCCACGTACGCTCTGCTGATGCGAACGCAACCGTCCAGAGACACTGCGTATCAGCGTGATTTTCAGATCACTAATTGCGCTCATAGTCATTAACCTAGTACTTCATCAACCGTTTTGTTGCGCTTAGCAGCAACGAACTCTGGTGAGCGCACTGCCTCCAGCCCCTTTAACGTAGCTCGCACCACATTGATTGGGTTACGACTACCCAGACTTTTTGCGCGCACATTGCGAACGCCTGCAACTTCAAGCACAGCACGCATTGCGCCCCCGGCGATCACGCCAGTTCCTTCTGAAGCAGGTTTCATCAAGATATGAGTTGCGCCATGACTGGCCTTTACAGAATGCTGCAACGTGCCATCAGAAAGGTTTACCTTGCGCATATTTTTACGAGCGCGTTCCATAGCTTTTTGAATAGCCTGCGGAACTTCTCTGGCCTTACCGTACCCAAAGCCAACACGTCCGTCGCCATCACCCACCACTGTTAATGCCGTAAACCCGAACTGTCTACCACCTTTTACGACCTTAGCAACACGGTTGACGGTGATTAGCTTTTCTTGCAAACCATCGGCATTTGGCTGATTTCCTACACTTGCCATAGTACACCTTTAAAATTTAAGCCCGTTCTCACGCGCTGATTCAGCAAACGCCTTAACTCTTCCATGATACTTAAAGCCCGAGCGATCAAAGGCGACTTGCTCGATACCTTTCGCCACTGCCTTTTTTGCAAGAGCCTTGCCAACGGCAACTGCAGAATTCACATTTCCAGTGTATTTGAGTTCTGCCTGAACATCTTTTTCTAAGGTAGACGCCGTCACCATAGTCTGCGAACCATCAGCAGAAGTAATCTGGGCATACATATGCCGGGGTGTCCGATGCACACTCAATCTGTAAACATTTAACTCGCGAATCTTGGCGCGGGTGCGCCGGGCGCGACGTAATCTGGTTTGCTTCTTGTCCATGGAATAAAGCTCTTTTTGAATGATCGCAGAAGACCGGGAAGAATATTACTTCTTCTTGGCTTCCTTCAAGACAATTTTTTCGTTGTCGTAACGCACGCCCTTGCCTTTATAGGGCTCCGGCGGCCGGAAAGCTCGAATTTCAGCAGCCACTTGACCTACAACCTGCTTATTTGCGCCACGAATTATAATTTCAGTTACAGACGGAGTTTCTACTGTAATTCCTGCGGGCACTTTATAAGCCACAGGATGTGAAAACCCAAGCTGCAAATTCAGCGCTTGACCCTGCGCCTGCGCACGATAACCGACGCCGACCAACAACAGCCTACGAACAAAACCACTGCTTACACCTTGAACCATATTGGCTATCAAAGCGCGAGTTGTGCCGGCCATGGCAATCGATTTTTGCTCAGCATCTTTTGCTGACACATTAATCTGGCCATCATTTTTAGCAGCGGTCACCGTGCTAGCCAACACCAAACTTAACGATCCCATCTTACCTTTCACAGCCATATCCTGATCAACAATCTGGACATCAACTCCGGCCGGGATGGTTATTGGCTGATTTGCTACTCTAGACATTATTTAACCTTACCAATTAGTAAACGGTGCACAGGACTTCGCCGCCGATACCATGTTGCCGCGCATATTTATCGGTCATGATACCCTTAGATGTCGAGACGATAGCGACGCCTAAGCCGCCCAAAACTTTCTGCACATCGTCCTTTCCACGATATGCACGTAGCCCTGGCTTGCTTATCCGCTTGATGTGCTCAATAACGGGTCGGCCTTCGTAGTATTTTAATCCTAAAACCAGATTCTTTCTGCCGGCTTCATCGGATACTTCACGCGCATAAGCCAAGTAACCTTCTTTCACTAAAAGAGCAGCGATACTAAGCTTTAATTTCGATGCAGGCATCTGTACTTCGTGCTTTTCAGCGTGCTGCCCATTACGAATTCGAGTCAGCATGTCAGCGATAGGGTCAGTCATGTTCATAAGATATGATCCAAATTAGTCAATTACCAGCTAGCCTTGCGGAGGCCCGGAACATCACCACGCATCGCCGCTTCACGCAGTTTTATACGACCCAAACCAAAGCGTCTGTAATATCCATGAGGTCTACCCGTAATACCACAGCGATTGTGTTTCCGCGAAGGACTAGAATCTCTTGGCAACTCAGAAAGCTTACGAACAGCCGCTGTTTTCACGTCATCCGGGGTGTTGATGTCGTTAATTTGCTGCTTTAAGGTCGCACGGAGCGCGGCATACTTGTCTACCAATTTCGAACGACGCTTTTCACGCTCAATAACAGATGTCTTCGCCATGTTCTTACTCTATTTGCGAAATGGGAATTTAAAACTTTCGAGCAGCGCTTTTCCTTCCGCGTCAGTTCTCGCAGTCGTTGTGATGGCAATGTCCATGCCTCTCAGCGCGTCGATCTTATCATAATCAACTTCAGGAAAAATTATTTGCTCAGTCACACCCAGCGAATAGTTTCCTCTTCCATCAAAAGATTTTGACGGGATACCTCTAAAATCTCGTACTCGCGGCAAGGCGATTGTGACGAGACGATCAACAAATTCGTACATTCGACTACCACGCAAAGTAACTTTGCAGCCGATAGGCCAACCTTCACGTATTTTAAAGCCGGCAACTGAATTTTTTGCATAGGTAATAAGTGGTTTCTGGCCACTAATTTTTGCAAGATCGCTCACTGCATTATCAATAATCTTTCGATCAGCCACGGCCTCGCCAACTCCCATATTGAGAGTTACTTTAACGAGCCTTGGTACCTGCATCGGATTGTGATAGCCGAAGCGCTCTGTTAATGCAGGCACCACAGTCTTTCTGTAATGCTCTTGTAATCTGGCCATATCCAATCTCTACCCTAATTAATCAATTACTTCATTATCAGACTTGAAATAACGGACTTTTCGACCGTCTTCCAGAGACTTGATGCCCACGCGATCCGCTTTCTGGGTTCGCGAATTAAACAGCATGACATTTGAAATATGTATGCCCATTTCTTTTTCAACTATCCCACCGGCAATGCCCTGAGACGGATTAGGGCGAACGTGACGTTTCGCCACGTTTACACCTTCGACGACGATTTTATTTTCCGTCAAAATACGCAGAATCTTACCGCGTTGCCCTTTATTTCGTCCGGTGATTACCTGAACTTCATCACCTGATTTAATCTTTTTCATGTCGCCCCCAGGCTTTAAAGAACTTCAGGCGCGAGCGAGATAATTTTCATAAATTTCTCATTTCGCAGCTCACGCGTCACCGGTCCAAATATACGGGTTCCGATTGGCTGTAGTTGATTATTGAGAAGCACTGCCGCATTACTGTCAAAACGGATGATCGATCCGTCACTTCTGCGCACACCCTTTCTCGTTCGTACGACCACTGCGTTATAAACGTCCCCTTTCTTAACACGACCACGCGGTATGGCATCTTTCACAGAAACTTTTATTACGTCGCCAATATGGGCATAACGACGCTTTGAGCCCCCCAAAACCTTTATGCACATAACACGCTTGGCGCCGCTGTTATCTGCCACCTGAAGTTCGCTTTCCATCTGAATCATAAATAACCGCCTATATTTTCAATGCAGCAAAGCAATTTCAATCAGTTATCAATGCGACGCTCAAGTACTTCGACAAGACGCCAGCACTTATTTTTAGAAATTGGGCGTGATTCGGCTATTTTTACCAAATCACCTTCATTGCATTCGTTAGTTTCATCATGGGCATAAAACCTAGTCATACGCCGCATGTATTTTTGATAGACGGGATGCTCAACACGGCGCTCCACAAGCACAGTAATAGTTTTATCCATCTTATTACTAATGACTCGTCCTACGACTGTTCGACCACGAGCGCTTAAACCCAGCTGATTAGCATCCATGTTATACACCTACACTCAACTTTTGTGTTAGAACGGTCTTGACGCGCGCAATCGAACAACGCAGAGCTTTGAGCTTATGCGTCTCAGTAAGCTGACCTGTTACGTGCTGCATACGCAAACTGAATTGCTCCCTACGCAAGCCTGCCAATTCTTTGCGCAATTCTTGTGGCGCCAATTTAGCCAATTCTTCAATATTCATTACAATATCGTCCGAGCAACAAAGGTGGTTTTAATCGGTAATTTAGCTGCCGCTAAACGGAAAGCTTCACGCGCAATTTGCTCACTTACGCCCTCCATTTCGTACAAGACGGCACCGGGAACCACTTTGGCAACCCAGTATTCAACGCCACCCTTGCCCTTACCCATACGCACTTCAACCGGCTTCTTGGTCACGGGCACATCGGGAAATACTCGAATCCATATCTTACCGCCACGCTTTATATGCCGCGTAATCGCTCTACGTGCCGCTTCGATTTGTCTGGCAGTAACACGGCCACGGTCAATCGCTTTTAAGCCATACTCACCAAAGCTAACTGCTCCACCTGTGTATGCCAGGCCACGATTTCTGCCTTTTTGCTGCTTTCTGAATTTTGTACGCTTTGGTTGCATCATGATACTAACCCTTCACCGCAGGCTTCTTATCGGGGGCCTGGATATCTTGAACGCCGGTTTTACCAGCAATCACTTCACCCTTGAATATCCAAACCTTAACGCCTATGACACCATAGGTTGTTTTTGCTTCAGCCAATCCGTAATCAATATCGGCACGGAAGGTGTGCAAAGGGACGCGCCCCTCTCTGTACCATTCCGACCGGGCTATTTCAGCGCCATTTAATCTTCCGCCCACTTGAATCTTTACGCCCAAAGCGCCTAAGCGGAGAGAGTTAGCAACGGCGCGCTTCATTGCTCGCCTAAACATAATTCTCTTTTCAAGCTGTTGTGCCACACTTTCAGCAACCAGCAGTGCATCCAGCTCGGGCTTACGTATTTCTTCGACGTTAACATTGACGGGCAGACCCATGATTCGAGAAATCTCATCACGCAACCGCTCAATATCCTCGCCTTTCTTACCTATAACTATTCCAGGCCTTGCCGTATGAATAGTAATCTGAGCGCTTTTAGCTGGACGCTCTATAGATATCTTTGACACAGAGGCATGGGCTAGCTTGTCCTTAATGAACGCTCTAACACGAATATCACTGTTTACGTATTTGGCATAATCTTGTTTGTTCGCATACCAGGTTGCATTCCAGTCGCGAACAATACCAAGTCTTATGCCAATAGGACTGACTTTTTGACCCATGCCTTCCTCTTTTAGCCTCAGCTATACTTATGCAGCTCTACTTACTCTTTAGTTGCCGGAGACCCAGACCCAACTAACCGACGTAGACAGCGATGTGACTGGTGCGCTTTACTATTCGGTTGCCGCGACCTTTAGCTCGCGCATGAAACCGTTTAATTAAAGGCCCCTCGTCCACCATAACTTTAATAACACGCAGATCATCAACATCAGCACCTTCGTTGTGTTCTGCATTTGAAATTGCGGACTCGACCACTTTAAGCACTAAGCCAGCTGCTTTTTTTGAGCTGAATCTCAACAACTGCAGCGCAGGAGCAACTTTCATGCCTCTTACCTGATCCGCAACCAACCTTGCCTTTTGGGGCGATATTCGCGCGTGCCGGTGTTTCGCGACGACTTCCATAATTTACATCCTCTATTTGGCTTTTTTGTCTGCCACATGACCCTTATAGGTACGGGTCGCCGCAAACTCGCCCAACTTATGACCAACCATGTTCTCCGTAATCAACACGGGGACATGCAGCCTTCCATTATGAATGGCAAGAGTCAATCCCACCATGTCCGGCAGGACCATGGATCGTCTAGACCATGTTTTAATCGGTCGCTTGATACGGCTACGCTGCGCTTCTGTCACCTTATCGAACAAGTGACCATCGACGAAGGGGCCTTTTTTTATCGATCTAGGCATAATTGATAACCTTTACCCTTGCTTCCTGGCATTCCGGCGACGGACAATAAACCCCGATGTGCGCTTATTCTTTCGCGTCTTATAACCCTTAGTTGGCGTACCCCATGGCGACACCGGATGGCGCCCGCCCTTGGTCCGCCCCTCACCACCGCCGTGGGGATGATCAACCGGGTTCATGGCAATACCGCGAACGGTCGGACGTATTCCACGCCACCGATTTGCGCCGGCCTTACCTATAGAGCGAAGATTATGTTCGGAGTTACCGACTTCACCAATCGTGGCGCGGCAGTCGATAAGTACCTTACGCATTTCACCTGAGCGCAAACGCAAGGTTGCGTAGCTGCCTTCTCTTGCGACAATTTGCGCGTAAGCTCCCGCACTTCTGGCTATTTGCCCACCCTTACCAGGCCGAAGCTCCACATTGTGAACTACGGTACCTACCGGTATGTTCCGCAATGGCAACGCATTACCAAACTTAATCGGCGCATCTGGCCCCGAATGAAGAACGGTTCCAGCCTCCATACCCTTTGATGCCAGCACATATCTGCGCTCGCCGTCTGCATACAACACAAGCGCGATGTGTGAAGATCGGTTTGGATCATACTCTAAACGTTCAACACGGCAGGGGATGCCATCTTTGTTGCGACAAAAATCTATCACCCGGTAAAGCTGTTTGTGCCCACCGCCCTGATGTCTAACCGTAATCCGGCCTAGCGAATTTCTTCCGCCATTTTTTACTTGCTTAACTACCAGCGAAGACAGTGGACGCCCTTTATGCAGCCCAGGTGTTTTAACCTGAACAAGAAAGCGTCTACCCGCCGATGTTGGTTTAGATTTTACTAAAGCCATTTAACCCACTCCGAATGCGGAGGCATCGATTATATGCCAACCAAGTTAATGTCTTGGCCTTCTGCCAGCGTCACATATGCTTTACGCCAGCCAGACTTTTTACCAATAACGCGCCCCGTACGACGAAACTCTGGCTTTACGTTCAATACGGTTACTTTTTCTACCGTGACCTTGAACAATGTTTCCACCGCCGCCTTGATTTCGTTTTTAGTTGCGCCCTTAACTACACGAAACACAAATTGCTGGTCACGCTCAGCCGCTTTTGTGGCTTTCTCAGACACCACGGGCGCAACAATAATTCTCGTCAGTCGCTCACTGTTCATGCTAACCATTCCTCGATTTTGCGTATAGCGTCCTTCGTGACGATAACCTTGTCCGACGCAACCAAACTTACCGGATCAAGCGAAGACACGTCTAATACGCTGAGGTAGGGTATGTTTCTAGATGCCAGATCAATGTTCTGATCGTACTCAGACATAACAATCAAGCACGACCCAGATGTCCACCCCGAAAGCTTTGTAATCAAGGCTTTTGTCTTTGGTTCATCAATACGCATATCATCAACTATCGATATGCGATCTTGGCGCACAAGCTCAGACAAAATTGATCTCAAAGCCCCTCTGTACATCTTTCTATTAACTTTTTGCGAGAAATCACGATTCTCTGCGGCGAAAGTTTTTCCACCCCCACGCCACAGCGGGCTACGGATAGATCCTGCACGTGCGCGACCAGTGCCCTTCTGACGCCAAGGCTTAGCGCCACCGCCGCGCACAGCCGAGCGATTCTTTTGCCCTTTCGTGCCCGCACGTCCGGCAGCAAGATAAGCGACTACTATCTGATGAATCAAGGACTCATTGAATGAAGCAGCAAATACAGAATCAGAAATCTGCAGGCTCGCTTTGCCATTGGCCAATTTAACTTCCATATCTAGCCCTTCTTAGCAATTTGCTTTGGCTTGACGACAATTAAGCCACCCACCGGACCAGGAACCGCGCCCTTGATAAGGAGAAGGCTGCGTTCTACATCTACCCTGGCTAATTCAAGGTTAGTTGTGGTGACCTGAGTAGCTCCCATATGCCCTGACATGGGCTTACCCTTGAAGACCCGACCCGGCGTTTGACGCTGACCAATCGATCCGGGTGTACGATGCGACAGAGAGTTACCGTGCGTCATGTCTTTGGTGCGAAAATGATGGCGCTTAACCGTTCCCTGAAACCCTTTACCAATGGTTGTGCCGGTAACGTTAACTATCTTTACTTCGCTGAAGCGATCAACACCAATTTCATGCCCCACTTCTAAACCAGAAAGCTCACTCTCGCTATCAACTCTAAACTCACCGACCGTCGAACCGGCACGACTGGCGGCTTTTGCGAAATGCCCAGCCATTGGCCTGGTGACACGCGAGGGGCGACGCTCACCTGCCGTTACTTGCACAGCACAGTAGCCATCATTTTCTTTAGTTTTTATCTGAGTGACTCTGTTCTTGGTCGCCTCGATAACTGTGACGGGCACACTTACACCGTCCTCAGTGAACAACCGAGTCATCCCGAGCTTCCGACCTATGATTCCGAGCGCCATCTTCTTTCCTCTATCACAAATCTCTAGCATCATTTCTTCTGCCGCGAAGCAGTGATTATGAGACCACCAAAAAGGGGGCTCATTCTACACAAACAACACTCAGAAGACTAGCGTAGCGTGAGCCTATTTAATTTCGATAGCCACTCAATAAAAACGAGTGTCAAATCAACCATTATTAGTGCTTACAGCCAGAAAAACCCTGCACCGCAAGCGTTGCTCAGCCAAATTTTTTCTTGGCCGCTAAAGCAATTTTAGCTGCACATCGACGCCTGCCGCCAAATCGAGCCGCATCAACGCATCAACGGTCTTTTCAGTGGGGTCTACAAGCTCCAGGAGGCGTTTATACGTTCTGAGCTCATACTGATCACGAGCGTCTTTGTCGACGTGCGGCGAGGTCAGCACCGTATAACGCTCTTTACGGGTAGGCAAAGGAATTGGCCCCTTAACTTGCGCGCCCGTGCGCTTTGCGGTCTCCACGATTTCTCTCGCCGATTTATCGATCAATCGATGATCGAAGGCCTTCAGCCTGATACGAATTCTTTGATTTGTAGCCATATATTTTACTCTGACATGTTTCAGGCGAGCCGAAAATTACTCGATATTTACTTACACGATGATTTTTGTGACGACGCCGGCGCCCACTGTGCGTCCGCCTTCACGGATCGCAAAGCGCACACCTTCTTCCATCGCAATCGGAGCTATCAGCTTCACCGTTACCCGAATGTTATCCCCCGGCATCACCATCTCGGTGCCTTCCGGTAAATCCACCGCACCCGTCACGTCCGTGGTACGGAAGTAAAACTGCGGACGGTAACCATTGAAGAACGGGGTATGACGCCCGCCTTCTTCTTTGGTCAAGACGTACACTTCACATTCAAACTGAGTATGCGGCTTGATCGTACCCGGCTTGGCCAGTACCTGGCCACGCTCGACGTCATCCCGCTTGGTGCCCCGCAACAAGACACCCACGTTGTCACCCGCCTGACCCTGATCCAGCAGCTTACGGAACATCTCTACGCCAGTGACAATGGTCTTGACGGTGTCTTTGATGCCGACAATTTCAACTTCTTCGCCCACCTTGACGATGCCACGCTCTATCCGCCCGGTCACCACGGTGCCACGACCCGAGATCGAGAACACGTCTTCAATCGGCATGAGGAAGGGCAGGTCAATCGCGCGCTCCGGCTGCGGTATGTAACTGTCCATCGCCTCCACTAATTTGAAAATAGCGGGGACGCCAATGTCCGACGCATCCCCTTCCAGTGCCTTCAGGGCGCTACCCACCACGATCGGGGTGTCATCGCCCGGGAACTGATACAGGCTCAGCAGTTCACGAACTTCCATCTCAACCAGCTCTAACAGCTCAGCATCATCCACCATGTCAGCCTTGTTTAAGAAGACGACAATGTACGGTACGCCCACCTGGCGCGCCAGCAAGATGTGCTCACGCGTCTGCGGCATCGGACCATCCGCCGCCGAACAAACCAATATCGCGCCGTCCATCTGCGCCGCACCCGTGATCATGTTCTTGA
>Ga0255310_10000034_pt1 | contig 22536 bp, 15 predicted proteins | sample EtOH1_T0_E1_meta_FD_201359 | JGI IMG/M metagenome (GOLD analysis project Ga0255310, IMG submission 201359) | Sandy soil microbial communities from University of British Columbia, Vancouver, Canada - EtOH1_T0_E1 | ecosystem: Engineered > Artificial ecosystem > Sand microcosm > Unclassified ...
AGCAGCAGTTTTTCTGCCTTCATGATCTCGGCAATTTTGCCGGCGACCAAATCGGCATTGATATTGTAAGTGTTGCCTTGGCCATCGACGCCAATCGGCGCGATGACTGGGATGAACCCGCCGAATTCCAGCATGGAGACAACATTAGGGTTAACGCTGGCAACTTCGCCGACGTACCCGATGTCCTCAACGGCGCCATCGCGGGATTTGAGTATCATCTTGCTGGCTTGAATCAGCCCGCCATCCTTGCCCGTGATGCCAACGGCACGGCCACCGTGCGCATTGATTAAGCTGACGATCTGCTTGTTAACCAAGCCGCCCAACACCATCTCCACCACATCCATGGTTTCCCGGTCAGTCACCCGCATACCATCGACGAAGCGCGACTCTTTACCCATTTTTTGCAGCAATTCGCCGATCTGTGGGCCGCCGCCATGCACGATCACCGGATTGATGCCCACCAGCTTCATCAACACCACGTCTCGGGCGAAACCTTTTTGTAGCTTCTCGTCCACCATGGCGTTGCCGCCGTACTTGATGACAACGGTTTTGCCGGAAAATCGTTGAATATATGGCAGCGCTTCAGTGAGGACGCGCGCGACATTCATCGCGGCTTCGGAGGAAAGGGGCATGAATACCTCTGAAATCGGAGCGCACCCGGGAGGGTAAGCTCCCGGTGCAATCATTGTCGATTTATTCGTTAACGGCGTGGATCATTGACCAGTAGCCGAACAGATTAACGGGCTCAATGTCGATGATCTTAAAGTTAGCATCCTTAAGAAACTTATCCAGGGGGAATACGGATCGGAAGCCCAGAAAGGGCGTGATCACAGAAGTAATTCGCTCGAATCCCCGGACAAAGGAGCTGCTGTGGCTAAAATGGTTGACGACAAACAAATCGCCGCCGGGTCGACAGACGCGCTTCATTTCTGCGACCATTTTTTTTGGGTCCGGAATAACGGAGGCAACGTACATGGCCGTTACTTTATCGAAAGTGGCGTCATCGAATTCGAGATTTTGTGCGTCCATGACGTGAAGCCGGGCATTGTGCAGTTGATCCTCAATAACCCGCTTTTCAGCCAAAGCAAGCATCTTTTCGGAGATGTCGATGCCGGTTACTTCGACACTTTTTGGGTAATTGGCCAAAGAGATGCCCGTGCCGACACCAACTTCTAGCACCCGATCCCCAGGCCGACAATTCATTCTTTCTACAACCCGTTGACGACCGGGGTTAAAGATCGCTCCGAAAACCTGGTCATAGCCAGCGGCCATCCGATCGTAAGTCTTTTCGACGAATGTTTGATCCACGGTTCATTCCTTGTTCAACTGATTTGCTAGGGTCTCGCGACAGCTACCCTAAATTTTCCGCTAAAAGGTCGCAAGCTATTCTCACCGAACCCCTATTATAAATTAAGATCGTGCTCATGGCGCGTTCTTGGGCTCCATGGCGTGGTTGTCTTGGCTAAAAAACCATCGCATATGGGCCGGGTGCGCCTTTTTGTTAATGACAACGCCCTAGATAATGGACTAACTTACTCAACTTTGCTACCACACGCCTTGCGAGAAAAAATGAACGAATGCAATGTTATCAACGCCTGGGTTTCGCCCGAAGGTAGTTTGGAGGTGCTTTCGCAGCTCGAAGTAAATCGCCTTTGCGATACCAGCTATGGTGGGCTGCATTCCCTATTGCGGCGTTGTGTGTTGGCCGTTCTCAACTGTGGAAGCAATATTGATGATACAAGGCAGGTTTTTGAAACGTATAAAGATTTCGATGTACATATTCGGCCGCAAGATCGGGGCATCAAGCTTGAATTGAACAATGCCCCGACCTCCGCTTTTGTTGACGGAGAGATGATTCGAGGTATTCGCGAACACTTGTTTGCTGTGGTTCGCGACCTGGTGTACGTCAGTAACGAGGTGGAGGGCAGTGATCGCTTCGATATGAAAACCGGTGCCGGCATCACCGACGCGGTTTTTCATATTCTGCGCCATGCGCGCGTGCTGCTTCCAAATGAAGAGCCCAGTTTAGTGGTGTGTTGGGGGGGGCACTCCATCGCCCGCGAGGAATACGATTACACCAAGGAAATCGGTCACGAGGTTGGGTTGAGGGGCTTAAATATCTGCACCGGTTGTGGTCCGGGGGCGATGAAAGGGCCGATGAAGGGCGCCACCATCGGTCATGCCAAACAGCGTATTCGTCATGGCCGGTACATTGGTATTTCCGAGCCGGGAATTATCGCCGCTGAACCACCCAACCCCATCGTCAATAATCTGGTCATCATGCCGGACATTGAAAAGCGATTAGAAGCTTTTGTCCGTGTGGGTCACGGCTTTGTGGTATTTCCCGGCGGTGCGGGTACGGCGGAAGAGCTGCTTTATATTCTGGGCGTGCTGCTGCACCCAAATAATGAAAATTTGCCATTTCCTTTGGTGCTGACCGGACCAAAAAGCGCGCAGGGTTATTTTGAGCGCCTGGACGGATTTATCCGCAGCACCTTGGGCGAGGTTGCGTGCCGTCGGTATGAGGTGATTATTGATAATCCGGCGGCGGTGGCTAAGCGGATGAAGGAAGGCATTCATGCCGTTCAGAAATTCCGCCATGCCGAGAGCGACGCCTACAATTTTAATTGGCGGCTGCATATCGAAGGCGACTTTCAGCAGCCTTTCGTTTGTTCGCACGAGAACATGGCTGCGCTGAATTTAAGTGCTCAACAGACACCCCACCGCTTAGCGGCCAATTTGCGGCGGGCGTTTTCGGGGATAGTTGCGGGCAATGTTAAGGAGTCGGGTATTCGCCTAGTCGAAGAACATGGGCCGTTTCAGATCAAAGGCGACGCCGCGATCATGCGGCCACTGGATCAGTTATTGTCATCCTACGTGGCAGAAGGCCGGATGAAATTGCCGGGTACTAAGTATGTCCCTTGTTATCAATTGGTGGCCTAAAGTGCAAGGCGAACCCGCACTTGTCCGGGTTCGCTCTCATTTGCTTGGGTCACAAAGCCAAATTCATGCGCCATCGCTCGCATCGTCATGTTTTCGGCCAGAATGTCTCCAGTCAATTCGCCAATGCCCTGCGCTCTGGCGTAGTCGATGATTTCCTGCATCAAGGCATAACCCAGCCCGGTACCCTTCAGCGCGCTGCGCACCAACACTGCAAATTCCGCTTTCTCTCCGTCCGGATCAGCGGCAATATGCACCACGCCGCTGATACCATTGTCATCCAGCGCAATAAACGCCATTTCCCGGTCATAGTCTATCTGTGTCAGGCGTGCCGCCAACAGATGTGACATACGGCGCATCATCGACAAAAATCGTAGCCGGGCATCTTCCGGATCCAACGCCTCGACCATTGCGATCAGGGCGGGTTCATCCTCCGGGCGAATAGGTCGCAGATCATAACGCGCACCGGATTTCGTTGTAATGGGACGGGCAAGCTGTGCTGGGTAGGGCGATATCACGAGGCGATCCGCCGGTTCACCCACAGCCGGGGCGACACGAATGCGCGCATCCAGTGCCATGACGCCATTGGCCGAGGCAATCAATGGATTAATATCCAGCTCACACACTTCTGCAAAGTCAGCGGCAAGATGTGAGATAGCAATCAGTGCCCGGATAATCGCATCCATATCCACAGGCGGAACATTGCGATAGCCGCGCAATCGTCGCACAATCCGAGTTCGATCAATAAGTTCGCGCGCCAGAACATCGTTGAGCGGTGGCAGGCCAATCGCCTTGTCAGCGGTGATTTCCACACTCACACCCCCTTCGCCGAATAAGATCACCGGCCCAAAGGTCACATCCGTGTTAATGCCAACGATCAGTTCGACAGCGCCTTTTTCACGGATCATGGGTTGCACACTGAAGCCATCAATTTGCGCCTGCGGATGCGTGCGCATCAACCGCGCCAGCATGGTCTCGGCTGTTGCGCGTACCATATCCGCCCCTTCCAGGCCCAAGGCAACGCCACCGACATCAGATTTATGGGCAATATCGCGCGACATGATTTTTAATGCGATAAGACTGCCAAACTTGTTGGCGATTTCGCCCGCCTCATCCGGATTTTTTGCAACGCGGGTCTCTACCACCGGTATGCCATAAGCTGCCAGCACAGATTTCGCTTCCGCTTCGCTTAGCCATTCACGCCGCTCTTGCAACACTCGATTAATTAGTTGGCGCACCTCTCCGCGCTTACTATCATGTAACACTTCGCCGCCATTGGCGGGCGTTTGCATCAGCAAATCCTGATTGCGGCGATAGCGCAACATATGCCCAAATGCGCGCACCGCCTGGGTCGGCGTCTCGTAGCTGGGCACGCCCGCCGCGCGAAACATCGCCCGCGCCGGTCCCGTGCTGGCGCCGCCGAGCCAACTGGTCAGTACAGGCTTTTGCGTATCATGAATATTGTCCAGCACCGCTTGGGCGGCTTCGCTGCTATTGGCAATTGCCGTCGGGCAATTCAGCACCAGCAGCGCGTCTACATTTTCATCTTCCAGCAAAGCGCGGGTGGCCTCGGCATAACGCGCAGCGGGGGCGTCGCCGATAATGTCAACCGGATTGCCATGCGACCAGGTAACCGGGAGCGTCTTATTCAATCGCGCTAGGGTTGTCTCGGATAATGTGGCCAACACACCACCATCGTCGATGAGTTCGTCTGTCGCCAGCACGCCAATGCCCCCGCCATTGGTGAGTATCGCCAATCGTTCGCCAGACGGGCGTATCCCAGCAGCCAGAGTTTCCACCGCTTCGAATAGCTCATCCAGCAAGGTTACCCGCAACATACCAGCGCGGCGAAATGCAGCATCATACGCGTCATCCGATCCGGCAAGCGCGCCGGTATGCGAGCTTGCCGCTTTCCCCCCTTCCGTGTGGCGGCCTGCCTTGATGACGATAACCGGCTTGATACGGGCGCAGGCGCGCGCCGCCGACATGAATTTGCGAGCGTTAGTAATCGACTCCACATACAGCAATATCGCGCTGACATCGGCATCATTGGCAAGGTAATCGAGCATGTCGCCAAAATCCACATCCGCCATTCCGCCCAGCGACACCATGTGCGAAAAACCAATGTTACGTGAAGCCGCCCAATCCAGTATTGAAGTCAATACCGCACCTGATTGGGTTACAAAGGCGAGTTTGCCGCATAAGACACTTGCCGGAGCAAAACTTGCGTTCAGATTTACGCCAGGAACCAGAATACCTACGCAATTTGGCCCGATAATACGCAACAGGTGTGGTTTGGCTGCTTGTAGTAATTGCTGCTGCAGGGCGCGCCCTTCTGCGCCCAGTTCAGAAAAACCGGCGGTGATGACGATGGCTGCTTTTACGCCGTGTCGACCGAGCGCATCAATTAACCCAGGCACAGTAGCGGGCGGCGTGCAGATTACCGCAAGGTCCGGGATAATTGGCAGGCTTGCCACATCCTTATAGGCCTTGACTGAGGCAATCGTTGCCTCTTTGGGGTTTACCGGCAGGATTGGCCCTGCAAATCCCTGGCTTTGCAGATTTTTCATCAGCACCTGACCGACTGAGCCTAGCCGCTGGCTGGCCCCGATCAAGGCAACACTCCTGGGTGCGAACAGAGCGTGTAAATTACGCATGGACGTCATGGGCTAGTTATTATTCGCCCGGCCCATCGGCGTCTCCCTCATCGGCCCTGTCTATGGTTAATTTTGCGTGGGGCGAGATGCTGCGCAGATGCACGTCTCGTTGTGGGTAGGGTATTTCGATGTTGTGATCGACAAATGCCTGGTTCAGCTGCATGTGCAAGTCGTGGCGAACAGGCAGCAAGTGTTCTAAGGCGCGCACAAAGACGCGGATCTCAAAGTCCAGTGAACTGTCGCCAAACTGCTGGAACACGACGACAGGGGCGGGGTCATCCAGCACATAGGGATGGCTTTTGGCCGCATCCATCATGACTTTTTGGGCGACAACGGTATCGGAACCATACGCAATACCGATTTTGATAACGACTCGGACAGTGGTATCGCTAAGCGTCCAGTTCACCAATTGATCGGTGATGAATGTCTTGTTGGGGACGATCAGCTCTTTGCGATCCCAGTCGGTAATGGTGGTCGCACGAATTTGGATGCGCGACACCGTGCCGCTGACGTTGCCTACGGTCACCGTGTCACCCACGCGGAAGGGGCGTTCGAACAGAATGATCAGACCGGAGATAAAATTAGCAACGATTTCCTGCAAACCAAAGCCCAAGCCCACGCTGAGTGCGGCAACTAACCACTGCGCTTTACTCCACTCTAAGCCCAGGAGATTCGCGGCGATGATGGTGCCGATAATGGTGATGAGGTAACGGGCAATGGTGGACATTGCGTAGCGGCTGCCTTGATCCATCGCCAGCCGTTGCAGAATGACTACCTCCAGCACGCTGGGCAGGTTGCGCGCAGCCAGGCTGGTGAGCACCATAGCCAGCAGCGCGAGACCCACGTTGGCGACAGTAACCGATTGTGTACTTAACGTCTCACCGGCACCTGTTGTGTACTGCCACAGCGTGACTTGATCGAAAATCCGCAGTGCCGGCGTGATATCAGCCCAGATCAGCCAGAGACCACCCGCCAGAGTAAGGGCAAACAGCGTACGAAGCATGGTTCGGGCTTTGTCATCCAGCGTTTCCAGATCCACGTCCATGTCGAGCAGTTCGGTGTTTTTGGTTTTAACGACGGGTACCTCGTCGAGGTTGGCCACATGCGCGGCCAGCTCCGCTTCCCATTGCGCACGTTCCAACTGGGCGGCCAGCTTGCGCTTGGTGATCGACAGCGCTCGCAATATCAAATGCAAAATGATGACCGCGCTGACTAGCAGCCAGGCTGATGAGAAGAATTTGCCCTGCAACTGTATGGCCGTGTAGTAATAGCCATAGAGCGCCAGCAGGCCAAGGGCGGCAGGGGTCAGGAAAACAATAGGGAACCAAACCATTCTTAAACGCCAGACCCAGCGCTGTTGCCTTGCCGCCAGGAAGGCGGCTACGGTTCCCTGTTCGGGATGTAACGCCCGCCAGAGAAAGGCAGAAACCGCAATAGAGATGACGAAGAACATCAGGCGTCCCAGGCCCGATTGATAGGTTTCCTGATGTTGTGTCTGGGTCATCACGATAACGAAGGTGCTGATGGCCATCACCGGCAGGAATCGAGTCAAGTTGCGCTGCAGCAGCAGGCGCGGCTTTTGCTTCCAGTGGAAGTGCTGATGCAGTACGCCGCCCTCCTGGCAAAGGATGCGGAACGCGTTGATCAAAAAAGTTGCTTGGGCAACGTTATAGAAGGCAGCGCCTATCCCCGTTGTTGCCAGTTTTGCGGCAGGGGCATGCACAGCCAGCCAGCCGATAGTCCCGGCCAGGAGCGGGCCAGGCAGCGCTAACAACAGGCTAACGGCAATGGCATCAAACGTGTAAGTGATGCGATCATGATCGGGATTATCCAGCGGCTTAGCGTCTTCTATTAGGCGCCGCGTAAGTTGGCTGCGCCGGTTATAAAGTAAGTATTCGATACCTACGATCAGCAAGGCCAATAGCGGGTAACTGACCAAACCTTGCCAGAGCTGCCCCATAAAAGTGAACCAGAGCCTGGGCTGGAAGAACCAGGCCACGCCCTCCAGAATCGCGCCGGGCCACTGAAAGTTGATGATGGGGGCGTTGGCAATCCACAGCAAATTCTCTTCCAGTAGTCGGGAGTATTCTTCGGATTGAGCGACCAGCTGTCGCTGTAGATTGTCCAGCTCGGTCAGCTCGTTGACGTAGTTGACGTAAGTGCTGCTCAGCCGGTCGATTAACCCGACCCGATCCGTCAATAGTTGATAAAGGCTGTCTTCTACCTGCGTCCGTGTTCCCTGCGGCGGCGGAGTATCGCTTTGCTCAATAAGCTGCCTGGCAGCAGCCGATGGGTTTTCCAGGCTGCGGCGCTGTTCCTGAGCTTGAAACTGGCCGAGGCGGCCTTGAGCAATTTCGTTGCTGCGTGCGCCGGCGTCGGCTTCGTATTGCTGCATTTCGGGCAACTGCCGGCGCTGTTTATGCAGGACCTGGCCGAGGGCGCGACTGTAGCCGGCGATATCCAGCTGGGCCTGTGCGCTACGGCGTAATTCGTTCACCTGATCCAGTTGCCGGCGAATTTCCTCCTTACGCTTGCCGATTTGTTCAAGTCGGCCTACCAGGTAGGAAAGCTTGCCGGCCAGTTCGGCGTTTTCATTGGCCGCCGTCTTGACAGTGGGGTCCGCTGCCTCGGCTTGTTCTGCTAAATCTTCAGCTTCTTTTTGATGTAATTCGGCTTCTTTCTGGCGCAGGCTGGCGAGTTTTTCGTTGAGCGCCGCAATCTGGTTACCCAGTTGACTGGCTTGTTGGCGCTTCACATCCAGGCGTGTGGCCACCAATTGTGAGCGTATATCCAGGCTCGATTGCTCGGCTTTCAGCTTGGTGATTTCGACCGTGCGTGCGTTGATTTCAACCTGCGCGGCTATTTTTTTTGCCTCAATCACCACCAGGTTAGCGTCTCCGCCCGTTTTGCCCGATTTAAGATCGCGTAGTTGATTGGCGGCTTCCTGTTGGGTGGTTTGAGCTTCTTTAAGGAATTGCTGAATATAAGGCAGCGCACTGGTCAGATCGCTGGCTTGCCGTTCGAGGGTTGTTCGTTCGGCATTGAGGGCGGTTAAATCCGCTTGAATTTCTGCCAAGCGCTTTTCCATTGGAGCTATTGAGGCGTAAGCGGGCAAAACGGAGTCACTGGTTGAGCGGCGCAATTGGGCACGCAGACGCTTTAGCTCACTCGGTCCGGTGCGCACGGCGCGTTTAAACTCCGCTGCCTCCCGCTGGAACTGCTCCGTGTTTTGTATACGCTGGAAAGCCTGGTGATAGTACCCAAGCGCGTTTTGTCTGGTGGCGTCATCAAGGGTTTTATTGGTTTCGATTTTGTCGATGGCAGCCTGAATCTGGCTTGCCGAAGCGGCCCATCCCGTGAGTGGAGCGGCGCACAACAGCAAAGTGATCGTTAACAGCAAAAGCAAGCTTTGTCCCCAGCGAGGGCCGGATGGCAAAGGCGCGGCGACGGATTTTTTGATCAGAAAGTTGTTTGTCATGAGATATCAAGACCGCCTTAACTTGGCTACGTATTTTGTTGGCAAACGGGCCAATAATAACAGGCTAAGCAGCATGGCATAGATGAGGGGTTCACGTATGTCCGCTTTCACCAGCCAGATAAAGTGCAATGCCGACAGGATACCCGCAAAATAAACGCCGCGATGCAACCGCTTCCAGCCGGGCCCGAGCCGGCGTATCCAGCCTTGGGTGGAGGTGATCGCCAAGGGCAAAAGTATCATCAAACTAAGAAATCCCAAGGTGATGTACGGGCGTTTAATCACATCGCCTAGAATGCTGGAAAAGTCTAATTCCCGATCAAATATCGCGTAAATGCAAAAATGTGCCAAAGCGTAGAAGAACGCATACAGGCCGATCATACGGCGCAAACGGATCGGCCATAGCCAGCGGAAGAAGCGCTGCAATGGCGTCATCGCCAAGCACAATAGCAGCATGCGTAAAGCCCACAGGCCGGTCAGGTGCAGCAAGGTCTCCACCGGATTGGCGCCCAGATGATTGCTCCAGGTGCGCCAGGCGATGGAAAGCGCTGGGCCAAGCAGCAGCAAAAAAATGAGCGGCTTTAACCTCTCTATGGTTAATCCCCGGTGGCCAATCGATTGGGTTGTTTGGGTTGCCATCATTAGAGCTTTCTTTGACGTCGCTGATCGAACTTTACCTGTCGAATGGACGTGCCGCAATCCAGAACACCATGGTCAGCAGCCCGGGCCCTCCCCGCACACGGTCATCTCGGTGCGCTTGACAGGACATTAACCAAACTCGTGGCGGGTCGGCCGGCGTCTCACAATGACAACAGTCTGATAAGCGTTCGAGAAAAACCAAGAACTATTGGGGGGGGTTAGCGTAGCGTTGTTCTTAAATAAATTTTCATTCGCCGGTAATTTCGATACTTATGAGCGGAGTCCGACAGGTATACAAATCCTTGATCGCTGCCAGAAAGAGCCTGCTCTCGCTCCAGCTCACGTAGGCGTTGTTGGTCTGTCGAGAGCTTTGGCGCACCACTAAATCGGGTCTCGCTCAGTCCGCAAGGCAGTGTTGCAGCAGGCGGAGGTCATGCTATGGATTAGGGACTGACCGAAACGTCGCTTTTTATTGCCTAAAAATTACCTTTCTTTTCTCGGTTATCGTCTCCGAGCTGCTTTCTTCCGCTGAGTAGGAAGCGCCTTCGCCGAACTGAGCCTGAACCTCTTGCGCCACCGCACTGCCTAAAGACAGCGACACGTCGCGCATCACTTTGCTGCGATTAAGCGTAAGGTTGGTGCCTGACGCATTGGTCATCTTGGTGTCCGAACCTTCGCCCATCGCAGAAAAAGCCGCCTTGATTTCATAAGTGCGGGTATCGATCAAAGAGAATTCGGCGACTAGATTCAATGAAAGTGTGTGTGAAGAGGCATTGGATCCCTGGATTGGGTTGTCGTCGCGGCTGAATTCCACGTTATTGATGGCGCCGAATAACACGTAGTCCGCACCGGGATAGTAGCCGCTCTTTATGCGCCCGATGATGTCGTAAAGATTTTCTGTGTTACTTTGCGTCCACGGCTTACCCTGCACTAATTTATAACCCGCCTTGAGTAACTCGCCTTTTACATCGGCCGTGAATTTGCGTAACTCACCCCGATCAATCGTGGTTTGATATCCGCTTGAATAACTGACGGATTCTTCGCCACTCGCTCTGTGATGATCGGAAGAATTGTCTGAGAATGAATGGCTCGCCGCCGAATTATGATTGCGCGACGAGCTGCTGCTACTGTGGTTGCCCTTATATTCATAGCTCTGAAAATACTCCCTTACTTTTTCGTCGTAAGAAAGATCGGTCACCGCAATCTTGGGGCTAGCCAGCGCGCCCTGCTGGCAAACCAACCCCATAAAAGCTCCCGCCAACACGAACGTGAGTGCGCGCCTGTTAAATTTAAAGGCCATCACATGGGGCTCCCAAATTAGTGCGAGGATGTCTTGCGAATTTCTTTTTCGTCAGCCCATTCGATGGTGCCGTTCTCGATATCGGTAAGGATTAGACTGAACTTGTAGTACACATCCTTGGTGTCGCTGCTACGCTTTACGATGGACGTAATGTTGCCTTCGATACGGTATTGCGCGCCCTGCATTTCCCCGACCTTGGCAGTCTTAGATTTTTTGTAGAGGCCAGATTGGCTTTGACGCGCCAACTCATCCGTCTGATTCTTCATGCCATCGATGTCGGTAGCAAAACGCATGGTGCCACTCTTGAGGATTTGCACGCGGATAGAATCGGTGATGGAACGCGTGTCGATGTACTCGCCGGTTTTGTTTTTTACATCAGAGATAGTAACCAGCGGCTTTACGGGCGCGCCGGCGACGGATTGTGCCAGGGAGCGAGCCATCGATTCGGCGATCATCTGCAAATCGGTCGAACCGAATTCGTTGGTGACCTGCTCGACGGCTTTGGCGTCGCCGTAGCTGACATTACCGGAACCCACCGTGGGTGATGACGTGCCGGAACAACCAAACAGCAGGCCGGTGACCGCAACCAAAGAGATGGAGCGAATAAATAAAGAATTCATACTGATACCTTTCCTTTAATTAGAAGTAATGAGCTTAATGAGGTGCTGTTGGATCGTTAGGCCGGTTATTTTCGGCATTAAATTGAATGCGGAAATCCCGCGCCTTGGGCGTAGGCGACCTTGCCTGAAGATTCTGGCGAGCGCTGCCCTGCATTAACACCGGTTTCCAGGGTTCGTCATCCCACACCTGAAACCCTGACGCATCCAGCCACTTTACTCGATAGTAAATCATCCGGCGCTTGTAGTCTGAGTTGGCAACTTCAAGCTGCAGGGCAAGAAAACCATCGCTCTCTTTAGCAGCGAGATTAACCACTTTGACGTAACTGGAGGTGCCTTGATGCTCGATTTTTGCATCCATCGGCCCCGCACTCACCGGTGCCGTCGCACAACCCAGCAAAGACATCGTGGGCAATAAAAGCACGATAGGCAGCAAAAAGTATTTTAGGTTCATATTTTCTTAACCTCTTTCAGTTTGGGCTTAACTTTAGTTGGTTTGTTGATAGTTTCTGGCTGTTTTATCGGTTGCTCGACAACTTTTGGAGCCATTATCTCGGGTTCCGGCAAATTTTGCGCCGGATTCTGTGCCAGGTATAGGCCGTTCCCAGCCATGCGGATCACTATAACCGAATGTTTTCCTGAAACATTGATTTCTTTTGCCGGACGCCCAGCCAAGGACAGGGCGTGAGTCCCCGGCGGCAACATAGCACGCCCTACCGAATAAAACGCCGGCAAGGTGCGCCAGGTGCGCTCGTCCGCCTTTTCCGTGCCCACCGCTGCTACGCTGGCGGCCGCACCGACCAGCGCGCCGGCCAGACCAAGCGAGGCCGCTTTGTCCTGCACTTGTTTCTGAACCACGCCCTTGGCGATAGCCCGCACAGAGGATCGAATAATGATGCTGGGCATCTCGTCCGCAAGCGCACGGCGCGCCATCTGATCCGCGTTAGTAATCAGAACTAAAGGCTGCGGCTTGCCATCCAAGATCAGGTTACTGGGCACAACAGACGAATCTACCGGCTGAAGCACCGGCCACGAGAGGGCCGTCAGCACCATAGTTAGCCCGCGCTCGGTCGGAATGGGCAAAGGAATGGGAATAGTTTGAGAGATTATCGTGGGTGCATAGCCCGTTTCAACCACAAACAAAGTATCGACACCCGGCTTATTTTGACGCATCTGCGATACGCGGCCATCAAGGCCTTTAAGCCCCTCTTCCAGCGTAGCCTCACCGGGACGCATCTCGATGGCTTTACGGTAACCGGCAGCGGCCAAAGAAGGCTCGCCCAGCGCTTCGTAAACAAAACCCGCCAGGTAATTAGCAAAAGCGGATTCGTAGGAGTTCTTGAGCGCTTTCACCTGAGGATCATCAAGCGTTTCTACGGGATAGCCATCCAGCTCTTTGAAGGAAGTTGCCTTTAGCCCTTTTTTCTCGGATTCTTTTTTGACAGACTCAAGTTCTTTGGCACGAAATTCAGCGATGATAGCTTCCCGCTCGTGCATTTTCTTGACTTCGATGCGCGCCGCATCAAAATCGCCCAACGCCAGATGATCCAGCGCAATGCGCACGCTGACAAAGACTTTTTCGTAGTCACGACCGTCATAACGGCGGGTGGTGTCGCTAATCAAAACCGACCCAATATCACCCAGCACCTTAGAAGAATCTGCCTTTACTGCATCCTCCCACAGCCGAATTTTTTCATCCGCCTGCAACCAGGTATCACGGCTTTGGGCATAGTCCCCTTTCATGCGCAGCAACTCGCCCTTTTCCAGATAAAAAAGCAGGTCTTTCTCCGTACCTGTATTGCTTGCCTCCAGATTGGACAATGCGCCATCGACGGAACCGGCTTTGACCGCATCCATGGTAGAAGCCATGTTTTGACTGTAGCCCGCACACCCAGACACCAACGCGAGGCTGCCAAGCAAAGCCAAACTTCGGATCGTTTTGTTCAACTTAAAATGGAACAAGGCTATCTTCCTCTCCTTATATTTATTATTTATTGCCTGGTCGTTGCCGAAACTTGGTTGATATCCTAAAATTTACCTATAAATCCTATGGTTATCAGGTTCATGTTATAGCGCTCTGTGGTTTCATCACCCACGGGGTGAGTTTCGTACTGCGCACGGATAGAAAATGCCGGATCCACATTGTACTGAACACCGCCACCCACCAAAAAATCTCTGCCCGTCGCACTCAATGCGGATGGGCTGGCCTCTAACTCCCAAACCGATAATCCCGCTTTACCGATGATAGAGAACTGCCGGTTAAGCGGTAAGGCGCCCGTCACTGCAAACTGCCATTCAGAGGCCTTTACACTGGACGTTAGGCTGCCGTTCTTAGCACTGATTTCTCCAGCATCGACGTATCCACCCTCAAATCCAAGGTGGTCACTAAACTGATACCCCAGCACCGCCCGAAGGGCGACGTCCGTATCTTTGCACTCACTGGTTGCCGGCAACCCCGCACAATCTTTACTTACCGAGCTCTGACCAAGATCAGCGGCGGCATAAAGACTTGGGTTCGCCGCGGTCGCCAAGGACGCAGCAACCACCAGCATCATTCCAATCAACATAGTTTTCAATTGCATAATCATTTCCTCCGTGTGGTCATCAAAATAGCATTCGTCACCGTGGCTCGGCTATTCATTTGTTTACCTTACATGCGCCTAATTTAGATCGCTCGTCAGCTAAAGCCCTGCCAACTCCCGAACATGCGCCGCAACACTGGCGCCGAGAGCGTAGAGGTCGTAACCGCCCTCCAGCATAGAGACCACGCGGCCTTCACAGCCGTGATTAGCCAGCCGCTTGATCTCGTAGGTAATCCAGGTAAAGTCCCGCTCGCTCAACATCAGATCCGCCAGGGGATCGTCCTTGTGCGCGTCAAACCCGGCAGAGACAAAGATCATTTGCGGACGAAATCGTTCTAACGCGGGAAACCATGAGTCACTGATAGCTTCGCGAAAATCCGCGCCGCGAGCACCTGCCGCCAGCGGAACATTGATAAGCCGTGGATTATCTTGAATCAGCGGCGTGTTGGGATAAAACGGATACTGGAAGCTGGAGCACACCATGACCTTGGGATTGTCTCGAAAAATGGCCTCGGTGCCATTGCCATGGTGAACGTCAAAATCGAGGATGGCGACCCGGTCAAGCCGGTGTTTATCGAGCGCGTGCAGAGCGGCGCAGGCAATATTATTGAAAAAACAAAAGCCCATGGCGGCGGCAATCTCAGCATGATGACCCGGCGGACGCACCGCACAGAAGGCATTTGTTACCTCTTTCTGCACCACCAGATCCGTGGCCAATATACCTGCGCCCACGGCGCGCTGGGCGGCCTCGAAAGTGTAGGGGTTGAGGAAAGTATCCGGATCAAGCGGCACTCGCCCAGTTTGGGGGACGATACGCTCCAGCTCATCAATGTAGGTGGCTGGATGAGCGCGTTCTAATTGCTGGCGACTCGCCAGCGGCGCTTCGTAGTGACGCAACAGCTCGAACAAACCCTGAATAATCAGATAGTCCTGAATAGCTTCCAGTCGTTGCGGGCTCTCTGGGTGGCCCGGCCCCATGTCGTGCCGTCGAAATACCGGATGCGTAATATACGCGGTCGTCATTTGCCCACCCCTCTGGGCCTGCCGATACAGGCTTTATTTTTTAGCGAACGTTCCGAGTAAGGCGAGCAATTCGTCGGTCTTCTTTTGTAATAATGGCAAATTTCGGCGCGTTTCTACGTTGAGGCGAACCACCGGCTCGGTGTTTGAAGGGCGCAGATTAAAGCGCCAGTCTGCATATTCCACCGATAATCCGTCAGTATGGTCAACGTTTAGCGCATTCGGCGCGTAGCGCTGCTCGGCCGCCTTTAACGCAGCGGCTGGGTCGATGATTTCGCGATTGATTTCGCCACTGGCGGGATAACGCTCCATACACTCATCCATCAGCTCGGCCAAACTCTTGCCCGTGCGTGATACCTGTTCGGCCACCAGCAACCAAGGGATCATACCGCTGTCACAATAGCCAAAGTCGCGAAAGTAATGGTGCGCGCTCATTTCGCCGCCGTATATGGCATCTTCACGACGCATCCGATCCTTGATGAAGGCGTGACCAGCCTTGCTCATTACCGGGATACCGCCGGCCTTTTCCACGGTTTCGACTGTATTCCACGTCAGGCGGGGGTCATAAACAATTTTGGAGCCGGGAAATTTGCTGACGAAAGCCTCGCCCAACAAGCCAACGATGTAATACCCCTCGATAAACCGACCGCGATGATCGAAGAAAAAGCAGCGATCAAAATCACCGTCCCAGGCAATGCCCATATCCGCGCCGGCGCGAGTCACCGCATCAGCTGTGGCTTGACGATTCTCCATCAGTAAGGGATTCGGCACGCCATTAGGGAAGGTGCCGTCCGGGTTGAAGTTGACCCGAACAAAATTGAAGGGAAGATTCGGCGCCAACGCATCAATGACTGGCCCGGCGCAACCGTTGCCTGAATTGACCACCAGCTTGAGCGGTTTGAATTGCGTCGGCTGAACATAGGTAAGCAGATGATCAACGTAGGCCTTGCGGTGATCCAGCACATGGCGCTGACCTGGCTTAGGCGCGGACACAAATCGATCGGCCTCGGCCGCACTTTGAACCTCCGGTAAACCGGCGTCGCCGGACAGCGGGCGGGCCTGTTCGCGGACGAATTTTATGCCATTGTAATCGGCCGGATTATGGCTGGCGGTGACCATGATGCCGCCGTCCATTTTGTAATGGAAGGTAGCGAAATAAACTTCTTCGGTGCCGCATTGGCCAATGTCGTAAGCATCACAACCCTGAGCATTCAGCCCAGCGATAACGGCATCGCGCAGGGCCGGGCTGCTGAGCCGCATATCCCAACCCACCACCACTTTGCGAGCACCCAGGTAGTCAGCAAAGGCACGACCAATCCGATAGGTAATCTCTTCGTTGAGTTGATCCGGCAAGCGGCCACGTACGTCATAGGCCTTAAAACAAGTCAGCTTTTCCGTCACGTTCTGCTCCCTCAATGTATCCGTAGACCATCTGTAGAATCGGCGCCTCAGCGCCCGTATTTATCCTCAAACCGCACGATGTCGTCTTCGCCCAGATAACTGCCCGATTGCACCTCGATGAGATGCAGCGGGATCTTGCCTGGATTCTCCAGCCGGTGCGTAGTACCCAACGGAATATAGGTTGATTCGTCTTCGTGCAGCAAAAACTCGTCTTCACCACGGGTTACCCTGGCGGTGCCGGTCACGACCACCCAATGTTCAGCGCGATGGTGATGCATTTGCAAGGACAAGCTGGCGCCCGCGTTGACACAAATCAATTTGACCTGAAAACGATCACTGGCAACGATGCCTTCGTACCAACCCCAGGGGCGGTAAACCCGGCGATGGCTCACTCGCTCTTCGCGGCCTAACGCGCGCAGCTGCTCAACGATAAGCTTTACATCCTGAGCCCGATCACGCGGCATCACCAGTACCGCATCGGCGGTTTCGACCACGATATGATCGCGCACCCCAATGGCCGCCACCAGTCGGCTTTCGGCATGAATATAGCTGTCGCTCACATCCTCCAACAAGACATCGCCACGGATCACGTTGCCTTGCCCATCGCTGAATGGCTGACTTTCTCGTAACGACGCCCAGGAACCGACATCGCTCCAGTTGGCCTGAAGGGGAACAACCACCGCTTGACGAGTTTTCTCCATCACCGCGTAATCGATGGAATCGCTGGGGCAAGCCAGAAAGGGCTTAGCTGAAAGGCGCGTAAAATTCATGTCACGCGCGGCTTCGGCCAATGATTGCCGGGTAGCTGCGAGCATCTCTGGTGCGAAGCGCTCCAGCTCCTGCAGATACGTGGCGGCGGTAAATAGGAACATGCCGCTATTCCAAAGGTATTCGCCCGAGGCCAGGTATTCCCGCGCCCTATCCAGATTGGGCTTTTCTACGAAGGCGTCCACTGCCCGCGCCGATCCATTAATCGCTCCCGCCCTGATGTAGCCATAACCCGTTTCGGGGCTGTGCGGAACAATTCCAAAAGTGACCAGGTGGCCCGTAGCAGCCAGTTGAGCGGCCTGTTTCACCGCCGCCTGAAAAGCTTTGACGTCATCAATGACGTGGTCAGCAGGCAACACCAGCAGAATCGCATCGGGATCGGATTGGGCCGCTTCGAGAGCGGCTATGGCGGCGGCCGGCGCCGTGCTGCGACCGGCAGGCTCAAGAAAAATGGTACTGGGCGGCGTCTCAATCTGGCGCAGCTGCTCCGCCACCAGAAACCGATGAGCCTCATTGCAGATAACCATGGGCGACGCCACGTGGGTCATCCCGCGCAGGCGCAGAACGGTATCCTGTAATAACGAATGCTCGCTGACCAGGGGCAGGAACTGCTTGGGGTAGTGCTCCCGCGACAACGGCCAAAGCCGAGTGCCCGAGCCGCCAGAAAGGATAACGGGAATCAGTTTCGATGCGCTCATGTCGGCTTTTTTCATCCTTGCCAAAAACTCCCTATTACAAGCCTAAAACATTACAACTTGTCGAGACCGAATTGGCGCATTAATAAACGATCCAACAGCCTGGATGGTATCAGCCACTTAAGCACCGGCCCGCTATGGCTGCCCAAGCCGGCACGCACCACGGTGGGTGGGTTGGCCACCAATATTTTGTCCAGCACGCGTTTGGCAAAAACGGGAGCGGCTGTGGAACGCATCTGCGAGGCGTTGGCCCGGGCGCGGATTTTATCGGCAACGGCGCTATACCGGGAGCTGGCAGGCAGCACGCCCTCGACGGCGGCCAGCGCATTCGCACCAAAGTTGGAACGAATGGCGCCGGGCTGAACAATAACCACTTTGATGTTGAACGGCGCCAACTCCATGCGTAACGCATCCGACAGGTTATGCAAGGCGGCTTTAGTAGCGCAATAAGCACCGGCAAACGGGGTGGTGAGAATGCCAGAAATGCTACCGACATTAACGATGCACCCACCACCGCGCCGAATCATCTCTGGCAGAGCAGCCTGGATCACCGTAATCGGCGCAAAAACGTTGGTCTCGAACTGCTGGCGCAACTCCGCCAGAGGTAATTCGGCCAGCGGCCCCATGGCGCCATAACCGGCATTGTTGATCACGATATCAATTCCGCCGGCTTCTTCGCTGATCTGGCGGGCTACTGCGGCAACTTCGTCGATATTATTCACATTCATGCGCAGCGGGCGTATGCCCTGGCCAGCCAAGTCAGCCATCGATTCCAGCCGCCGAGCGGTCGCGTAAACCGTATGACCGCGCGCCCGGCAATCCTCGGCCATGGCCCGGCCGATGCCGGTAGAGCATCCGGTAATCAAGATAATTTTCTGAGTCATGGCGCTTTTCCTTGACGACCAACAGGTTCTTTAGCGGGTGCGGCGCTTAACATGGGCTTGAGATAGCGACCGGTATAGGAACGAGGATTTTCCGCCACCGTTTCTGGCGTACCAACCGCAATAATCTCGCCGCCGCCATCGCCACCTTCCGGCCCAAGATCAATCACCCAATCTGCCGTCTTGATTACATCCAGATTGTGCTCGATGACGATCACGGTATTGCCTTGCCCCACCAACCGCTGCAAGACTTTAAGTAATTGCTCGATATCATAAAAGTGCAAGCCCGTAGTGGGTTCATCCAGAATATACATAGTGCGGCCGGTATCGCGTTTCGAAAGCTCCTTAGCCAGCTTCACCCGCTGCGCTTCGCCACCAGACAAGGTAGTCGCGCTTTGCCCCAGCCGAATATAGCCCAACCCCACATCAACTAAAGTTTGCAGCTTCTGCGCCACCACCGGAACCGAACGAAACAGCTCCAGCGCATCCTCCACCGTAAACTCCAGAATCTCATGGATATTTTTGCCCTTATAGCGAATCTCCAAAGTTTCTCGATTGTAACGCCGACTGTGACAAACATCGCAAGCCACATAAATGTCAGGGAGAAAGTGCATCTCCACCTTGATCACGCCATCGCCTTGACAGGCTTCGCAACGCCCACCTTTGACGTTGAAGGAAAACCGACCGGCTTTATAGCCCCGCGCGCGGGCCTCTTGCGTGCCCGCCAACAGATCGCGGATCGGCGTAAATAAACCCGTATACGTAGCCGGATTAGAACGCGGCGTGCGGCCGATCGGGTTTTGATCAATATCGATGACTCGATCAATCAATTCGACGCCTTCGATCCGCTCAAACGGCGCAGACGCCTGCGAATTGTCATTGATCTGACTGGCCAGGATTCGAAATAAGGTGTCATTGATCAACGTTGACTTTCCTGACCCTGAAACACCCGTAATGCAGGTAAATACACCCAGGGGAAAGGTGGCGTCCACTGATTTTAGATTGTTACCGCTCGCGCCATAAAGCCGCAACACTCGATCAAAATCGGGCTGACGGCGCGGGCCGGGCATTTGAATAGCGCGCCGACCGGACAAATACTGACCCGTCAACGAGGCGGAGTTTTGGCGAATTTCCGCCGGCGTTCCTTGCGCCACGATATGGCCGCCGTGCACACCCGCTCCCGGTCCCATATCGACCACGTAATCGGCCATCTCGATCGCGTCCTGATCGTGTTCCACCACAATCACCGTGTTACCGATATCGCGCAAATGTATCAGCGTGTCTAATAGGCGCTGATTGTCCCGCTGATGCAGGCCGATGGACGGCTCATCCAGCACATACATCACCCCGACCAAGCCCGCGCCGATCTGGCTGGCCAGGCGGATGCGCTGAGCCTCCCCCCCGGACAGGCTGTCCGCGCTACGCGACAGCGACAGATAATCCAACCCCACATTGACCAAAAACTCCAACCGCTGGCGAATCTCTTTGACGATGCGGTTGGCGACCTGGCCTCGCCAACCCGGCAGCTCCAGCGCACTAAATAACTGCAGCGCCCGACCCACCGGCAAACTCGACACGTCGGGCAGATTCTTGCCACCGACATAGACGTGCCGCGCCGATTGATTCAAACGAGCCCCCGCACATTCCGGGCACGACCGCGTGCTAAGGAATTTTGCCAGCTCCTCGCGTACCGCTGGAGACTCGGTCTCGCGGTAACGGCGATCCAGGTTGGGAATCACCCCTTCAAAAGGATGCGTGCGAATGAACTGAGTACCCTTTTCAGTGATGTACTGAAATTTGATTTCTCGTTTACCGGTGCCGTAAAGAATCGCCTGGCGAATCTCCTCTGGCAGCTCATGAAACGGCATTTCGGAATCGAAGGACAGTGCCTCCGCCAGGGACTGAATCATCGCGAAATAAAAGGCATTGCGTCGATCCCAGCCACGAACCGCACCACCACCCAAACTAAGCTGCGGATGCACAACCACTCGCGCCGGATCAAAAAATTGCTGCACGCCCAAGCCATCACAGGCCGAACACGCACCCGCAGGATTGTTGAAGGAAAACAACCGGGGCTCCAACTCCTTCAAGCTATAGCCGCAATGTGGGCAGGCAAATCGCTCAGAGAACACCATCACCGGCCGCTCCGGTTCGTCCATAAACGCAGCGGCAGCAACACCTTCGGCTAGGCGCAGCGAGGTTTCGAAGGATTCCGCCAAACGTGCGGCCATATCCGGGCGAACGCGGAAGCGATCCACCACGCCTTCAATATCGTGCTTACGCTTGGGGTCGAGTGTCGGCAGTTGATCCAGATCGACCACTGCACCGTCGATGCGCACCCTGACCAACCCCTGCGCCCGCAAGTTGGCCAGGATATCCCGATGCTCGCCTTTGCGCCCGCGCACCACCGGGGCCAGCAATAAGATGGCCGTGCCCTCCGGCAAGGCCATCACCGTATCCACCATTTGGCTTACCGTCTGGGCATCCAGCTCCACACCGTGCTCAGGGCAACAGGGAATGCCCGCGCGCGCATAAAGCAAGCGCAGGTAGTCGTAGATTTCGGTAACCGTACCCACCGTAGAGCGGGGATTATGAGACGTGGATTTTTGCTCGATGGAAATCGCCGGCGATAAACCTTCGATGTGGTCGACATCAGGTTTTTCCATCATCGACAGAAATTGTCGCGCATAGGCCGACAATGACTCGACGTAGCGGCGCTGGCCTTCGGCATAGATGGTATCGAACGCCAGCGAAGACTTGCCCGAACCGGACAAGCCCGTGATACAGATTAATTTATCTCTGGGTAGATCCAGGTCGATATTCTGCAAATTATGAGTGCGCGCCCCGCGTATCCGTATCGCCCGCATGCTCTGCCGTCCCGTCTGCTGCCGTTGTTGCCTGTGGGTTAGCTGCGCGAACGCGCGAGCTAATCGAACATGTTAATATACGCTGTCCACCACGGGCAGTGCAAAAAAGCGCAGCACAAAAAGCAGGATGCATCAGACCATGTCGAGCACACCCAAAACACCCGCCATGACGCCGGGAGAATGGCGAGCCAGCGTCTCTCTGGCCGCATTATTCGCCGTGCGTATGCTCGGCTTATTCATGATATACCCGGTGTTTTCTGCGTATGCCGAGCACTTACAAGGCGCTACCGCTACCCGCATCGGCGTGGCGCTGGGCATTTATGGCCTGACTCAGGCCTTACTGCAAATCCCGTTAGGCATGTTGTCTGATCGTATCGGTCGCCGACCCGTCATCGCTGGCGGCTTGCTGATGTTTGCCCTCGGCAGTGTCATTGCCGCAATGGCTACCTCCATCCAGGGCGTAATTATCGGTCGCCTTCTGCAAGGTGCCGGCGCCATCGGTTCCGCCACGCTGGCCTTAACCGCCGATTTAACCACAGAGCAAAATCGCACCAAGGCGATGGCCATTATTGGCATCACCATCGGCATGTCGTTCGCCATCTCATTAGCCCTCGGCCCCGTTGTGCATGATTGGCTGGGCATGGCAGGCATGTTCTGGCTCACCGCCGGGCTGGGCATTGTCGGCATCGCGATT
>Ga0255310_10000035_pt1 | contig 22502 bp, 19 predicted proteins | sample EtOH1_T0_E1_meta_FD_201359 | JGI IMG/M metagenome (GOLD analysis project Ga0255310, IMG submission 201359) | Sandy soil microbial communities from University of British Columbia, Vancouver, Canada - EtOH1_T0_E1 | ecosystem: Engineered > Artificial ecosystem > Sand microcosm > Unclassified ...
GTAGACCGAGGGATCGTCCCACGGCAGCGCGTCGAGGTCGACGTGGACTCCCTGTTTCGCGAGCATCTCCCGCCCGCGCTTGAGGACCGACAGCGTCTTGAGGCCGAGGAAGTCGAACTTCACCAGCCCCGCCGCCTCGACATATTTCATGTCGAACTGGGTGACCGGCATGTCCGAGCGCGGATCGCGGTAGAGCGGAACCAATTCGTCCAATCGGCGGTCGCCGATGACCACGCCGGCGGCATGGGTCGAGGCGTGGCGCGGCAGGCCCTCCAATTTCATCGCCAGGTCGAACAGCCGCTTGACGTCGGCGTCGTTGCGATACTCGGCGGCGAGCTCGCTGACGCCGTTGAGGCAGCGCTTGAGGTCCCACTGGTCGGTCGGGTGGTTGGGGATCAGCTTGGCGAGGCGATCGACCTGGCCGTAGCTCATCTGCAGCACGCGGCCGGTGTCCTTGAGGACCGCGCGTGCCTTGAGGCGGCCGAAGGTGATGATCTGGGCGACGCGGTCGCGGCCGTACTTGCGCTGGACGTAGGCGATCACTTCGTCGCGGTGGGTTTCGCAAAAGTCGATGTCGAAATCCGGCATCGACACGCGCTCGGGGTTGAGGAAGCGCTCGAACAGCAGGTTCAATGCGATCGGGTCGAGGTCGGTGATTGTCAGCGCCCAGGCGACCACCGAGCCCGCGCCCGAGCCGCGGCCGGGGCCGACCGGAATCCCTTCGCCCTTGGCCCATTTGATGAAGTCGGCGACGATCAGGAAGTAGCCGGCGAAACCCATGCCGGTGATGACGTCGAGCTCGAAGTCGAGGCGCTCGCCGTAGCGCTGCTGGTCCTCGAGGCTGCGGCCGGCCATGCGGACGGCGAGGCCGGCGTGGGCGTCGCGGCGCAGGGTCTCGTCCTCGTCGTCGGACAGGCGCGGCAGGATCGGGTCGCGCTTGGGCGCGGCGATCGCGCAACGCTGGGCAATCACAGACGTGTTGGCGATTGCCTCGGGCAGGTCGGCGAACAATTCGGCCATCGCCGCGCCGTCCTTGAGCCAGGCCTCGGGCGACGATGTGACGCGCTCGGCACTTTCGAGATAGGCCGAGTGGGCGATGCACAGCATGGCGTCGTGCGCGGCGTGGAACGTCGGGTCGGTGTAGGCGGCGGGATTGGTCGCAATGAGCGGCAGGCCGCGCTCGAAGGCGAGCTCGACCAGCGCCGTTTCGGCGGCTTGCTCGACCGGATCGCCGCGGCGGCTCAATTCGACGTACAGCCGGTCGGCGAACAGCGCCTGCAGCCGGTCGAGCCAGGCGCGCGCCTTGGCGTCCTGGCCGTCGGCGATCAGGCGGGCGAGCGCGCCTTCGGACCCGGCGGTGAGCGCGATCAGGCCGTCGCTGGCGCCGTCCAATGCGACAAGCGCAACATGCGGCTCTTCCGATAAAGGCCGGTCGAGGTGGGCCGACGAGACCAATTTGCAGAGGTTGGCATAACCCACTTCGTCCTTCGCCAGCAGCACCAGCCAGTCGAGAGTCGCCCCACCGCCGCCGATCTCCGCGGGGCGAGCGATCGCCAGCATCGCGCCGATGATCGGCTGGACGCCCTGGGCGGCGCAGGCGTCGCTGAACGGCATCGCCGCGTAGAGCCCGTTACGGTCGGCGAGCGCGATCGCCGGGAAACCGAGGGCGGCGGCACGCTCGGCGATCGTCTTGGGCTCCATCGCCCCTTCGAGCATGGTGAAGCAGGACAGGTTGCGAAGCGGAACGTAGGGCGCGGTCACGAGGCGACTATGGGGTCGACCCGGCCGCGATGGAAGCGTCGACGGCGACTTATCCCCAGCTTAGCGGGGCGCGGTCCAGTTGCCGGCCAATATGTCGCGAATTTCCCTCATCCGGCCGCGATAGGCATCGGCGATGCAATCGTCGGAGCGGCACCGCTCGCGATAGGTGATGAAGCGGCTGCGGGTGCTTTGCAGCAGCGCCCGCTGGTCGGTGTCGGCCTGCGCCATGGCGCCGGCGAACTGCGCCGCCATCTGCCGGTCGAGGCTGGCAAGGTCGGCATCGTTGCACACCGCGATTTCGCCGCGGGTCCGCGCATATTGGCAATTGAAGCTCGGGCCCGGGCCCGAGGCTTGCGGCGCCGCGCCTGGGGGCATCGGAGCTGCCGGGGCCGGCGCCGCCGGTTCGCCGGTCAAAGGCGGGATCGTTACGCCCTGGTCCGCCGGAGCCGTCGTCAGCGGCTGGTCCGCCGGAGCGCCGACCCGGGCGAGCGTCGCCAACGGGGTGACGATCGCGTCGGCGTTGGCGAGGGTCAGCACGTCGCCGCTGCCGTCCGCCGCGGGCTGGATCGCATAGTCGATGTCGGCGGAGAGCGTGCGTCGGCCGCCGACCACCGCGACGCCCGGCGGCAGATCGAGCGACAGCGTGCCGGTGCAGGCGATGGTGCCGAGATCCTCGTCGTGGCTCTTGAGCATCGGCGCTTCCATCCGCACGACCGAAAAAGACGCGAGCTTGTCGAACGCCGCCTGGTCGGTGCCGCGAAGCTCGGCCGCGCGGCGGAACAGCTCGCGCTTGATGAGGTCGTAGGTCGCTTGCGCGGCGCAACGCTTCTCGGGGTCGGTGACCGCCTTGCCGGCGACCTGCGCGTCGCTCAACTTATCCGAATTCTCGCTCCGGGTGCTGGCGAACACGAACAGCAGCAGGAGCAAGACGAGGACGCCGCCCAAAAGCGCGATCGCAGTCGGATTGAGGCGTTTCATCGGAGCGCTAACGCGTCGGTCCGGAGTCGGGTCCCGTCATTCCAGCCGGCCGTCGTGGAGGCGGAGGACGCGGTCCATCTTGGCGGCGATGCGCTCGTTGTGGGTGGCGACCAGCGCCGCGCTCCCCTCGCCGCGGACGAGGTTGAGGAATTCGGCGAACACGACATCGGCGGTCGCCTCGTCCAAGTTGCCGGTCGGCTCGTCGGCGAGGACCAACGGAGGGCGGTTGGCGAGCGCGCGGGCGACCGCGACCCGCTGCTGCTCGCCGCCGGAGAGCTTGGACGGGCGGTGATCGAGGCGGGCGGACAGGCCGAGCGCGCCCAGCACCTGCTCGGCGCGGGCCCTCGCCGCTTCCTTGTCGCCGCCACGGATCAGCACCGGCAGCATGACATTCTCGCGCGCGTCGAAGTCGGGCAGCAAATGGTGGAACTGGTAGACGAACCCCAACGCCTCGCGGCGAAGCTCGGTACGGGCGTCGTTGTCGAGCTCCGACGCCTCGCGGCCGGCGACGCGGATCGATCCCTCGAAGCCGCCCTCGAGCAGGCCGACCGCCTGCAGCAATGTCGACTTGCCCGAGCCCGACGGGCCCAGGAGAGCGACGATCTCGCCCGGCTGGACCTCGAGATCGACCCCACGGAGCACCTCGATGGTGACGTCGCCCTGGGTAAAGCTGCGCTTCAGGCCGTGGGTCTTCAGAACCGCATCACTCATAGCGCAGGACCTGGACAGGATCGGTGCTGGCCGCCTTCCACGCCGGGTAGAGTGTCGCCAGGAACGACAGGATAAGCGCGGTCAAGACGATCGCGGTGACTTCGAACGGATCGGTCTTGGACGGCAGCTCGGAGAGGAAACGGACCGACGGGTCCCACAAATTCTGGCCGGTCAGGAACTGGATCGCGTCGACCACGCCCTGGCGGAAGAACAGGAAGATCGCGCCGAGGACCAGGCCGGCGAGAATGCCCAGCGAGCCGATCGTCACGCCGACGGTGACGAAGATCTTCATCATCCCCCTGCGGCTCGCGCCCATGGTGCGCAGGATGGCGATGTCGCGGGTCTTGGCGCGGACTAGCATGATCAGCGACGACAGGATGTTGAACACCGCCACGAGCACTATCAGCGAAAGCACCACAAACATTGCGATGCGCTCGACCTCGAGCGCCTCGAACAGGGCCGAGTTCATCTGCCGCCAGTCGACGATGATGCCGCGGCCGCGGACCAGCGGCTGCAAGGGCGCGAGGATCTCGCCGACCTTGTCGGGGTTGGTCGACTGGATCTCGACCATGCCGACATTGTCCCCCATCATCAGCAGCGCCTGCGCGTCCTGCATCGGCATGATGACGAACGCCTTGTCGTAATCGTAGATGCCGACCTCGAACACCGCGCCGACCGTGTAGGAGACGATGCGCGGGACAGTGCCGACGACCGTCGAGCGGCCTTCGGGGCTGATCAGCTGAATCTCGCTGCCCGGATAGGCGCCCAATTCCTCGGCGAGGCGCGAACCGATCGCGACGCGGTCGCTACCGGGCGTGATCGAGGCCATGTCGCCCGACTTGACGTTGTCGTTGATGGTTGTGTTGGCGCGCAGGTCCTCCATCCGCATGCCGCGCACCAGCACGCCTTCGACGCGGCCGTTGGCCGACGCCATCAAGGGCTGCTCGATGAGCGGCAGGGCCGACGTGACCCCGGGCGTCTTCTTCGCGGCCACCGCGATCTGCTGCCAGTTCGACAGCTGGCCCTCGTAGCCTTGGATGATTGCGTGGCCGTTCAGGCCGACGATCTTGTCGAACAGCTCGGCGCGAAAACCGTTCATCACGCTCATGACGATGATCAAAGCGGCGACCCCGAGCGCGACCGCGGCAAGGCTGATCGCGGCGACCAGGAAGATGAAGCCCTCGCCCTTACCCGGCAGCAAATAGCGGCGCGCGATCATGCGCTCGTAGCGGTTGAGGATCATGACGTCAGCCGCCCAACCACCGCGTCGGGGGCGATTTCGAGCTTCTCGCCGGTGCGGCGGTTCTTGAGCTCGACGACGCCGCTGGCGAGGCCGCGCGGGCCGATGATCACCTGCCACGGCAGCCCGATCAGGTCCATCGAGCCCAATTTGACCCCGCCCCGCTCGTCGCGGTCGTCGTACAGAGTCTCGACCCCGGCCTCGGTCAGGCGTCTGTAGAGGTCCTCGGCGAGATCGACGCTGGCTTCGTCGTCGGCGCGCATGGTGACGAGACCAACCTGCCACGGAGCGACCGCTTCGGGCCAGACAATGCCGTTGTCGTCGTGGCTGGCCTCGATGATCGCCCCGACCAGGCGCGAGACGCCGATGCCATAGCTGCCCATCATCGGGTTCAATGGCCGGCCGTCGGGCCCCGAGACCTTGAGGCCCATCGAGGCGGAATATTTGTCGCCGAAATAGAAGACGTGGCCAACCTCGATGCCGCGGCCGGTGCGGCGGCGCTCCTCGGGCAGCTCGGCCCAGCGCGCTTCATCGTGGGTCTCGTCGGTCGCGGCGTAGGTCGCGCTGACCTGCTCGAACAGGCCGTGGAGCCCGGTTTCGTCGCTGTAGTCGAGATGCTCGCGGTTCCAGTCGATCGCCTCGAACGCGGCGTCGTAAAACACTTCGCTCTCGCCGGTCGGGGCGAGGACGATGAACTCGTGGCTGAGGTCGCCGCCGATCGGGCCCGACGCGGCCTTCATCGGCACCGCCTGGATGCCCATCCGCTGGAAGGTGCGCAGATAAGCGAGCAGCTGGCGGTAGTAACTGAGGCGCGCGCCCTCCTCGTCGACGTCGAACGAATAGGCATCCTTCATCAGGAATTCGCGGCCGCGCATGACGCCGAACCGCGTGCGGACCTCGTCGCGGAACTTCCACTGGATGTGGTAGAGAGTGCGCGGCAGGTCGCGGTAGCTGTTCATGCCGTCGCGGACGATCGCCGTCAGCATCTCCTCGTTGGTCGGGCCGTAGAGCATCTCGCGATCGTGGCGGTCGCGGATGCGCAGCATTTCCGGGCCGTAGGCGTCGTAGCGGCCGCTTTCGCGCCACAGCTCGGCCGACTGGATGGTCGGCATCAGCATCTCGATGGCGCCGGCGCGGTCCTGCTCCTCGCGGACGATCTGCTCGATCTTCTTCAACACCCGGAAGCCGATCGGCAGCCAGGCGTAGATGCCGGCAGCGGTCTGGCGGACGAGGCCGGCCCGCAGCATCAGTTTGTGGCTGACGATCTGCGCGTCCGCCGGGCTTTCCTTGAGGACGGGCAAGAAACAGCGGGAAACGCGCAAAGTTGGGATGCCTTCCGGCTGTGGCTGTTGGCTGCGGCGCCTCCTAGGGCGGCAGGATGACCAAGGCAATGCGCGGACGGCGCCGAGCGCAGCTGTGTCTCGACCGACACATGCGGTGCACAAAAACTGCTCCGGCGCATCTACGCTGGTGACAAATTGGCGCGAAGCGGCTTAGCGTCCTGCCTGTTCCGGACTGATGCTCATGGCGGAGGTTCGGGGAGTCAAGGGGGCTGACGAGCAATCGTCACGCAGGACGCCCGGATCGCCAGCCGATCCGGGCGTTTGCTTTTGTGTGGTAGCGCCAAACGTTCCCGGCGTTGGCAATTGTCCGGGTCGAGCCGCAAGCTCCTCGAAAAGCTGCACAACAATCCGTTGGCGAATGCGCGCCTTTTTCGCTAATGCGCGACAGCGAACAGGAGGACGAAAATGCGTAGCAGATTGATGCTCACGGCCCTTCTCATGGTGATGGCTGCAAGCCCGCCCGCCCTGGCCCAGCAAGGGCGCGACGTCGGCGGGATCCCGACCGAGACCCAGCGGCGCCTCGCCCACAAGACCGTATTACCCTGGGACCTGCTTGGATTGTTCGGGCTGTTCGGAGTGCTCGGACTGGGTCGCAGGCATCCCGACGACAGCTATCACCCGGCGCCGCTTGAATAAGCGGGACATCGGACAGGAGGACAAGACATGCGCATACCCATCGCGATGATGCTCGCCGCGGCCGCAGTGCTGGCACCCGCCCCCGCGGCGGCGCAGGCCAATAACGCTGCGACCGATGCGACCGCCGCCAACACAGAAGCGCCGGCAGCCGACGCCAACACGACGACCACGACGACCACGACCGTTGAAAACAACATGGCGGTTACGGAAGCCGCGCCGGCCGACACGATGGTGACCAACGAAACTTTGGCAACTCCGGTCGTCGACAATCGTCCGAAGAAGATGCCGTGGGGCCTGCTCGGGCTGCTCGGCCTCGTCGGCCTGCTCGGGCGCCGCCGCTCGGACGGCTAACGGCTAGTCGACAAGAAGGGCGAGCAGCGCAAAGCTCGCCAGCCAATGCTCGCCCATATAGTCGCCAGCGACGTGCGGCAGCGCCGCATCGAGATGCTCGCCGCTGGCGCTGCGGGCGAGCTCGGCGTCGTCGGGGGCGAGCAGCGGCGCCAGCGTTCGCCAGCACCACGCGCGGCTGAGGTTCAAACCGTCGAGGTGCGCGATCTTGCCGTCGCTGCGGTCGCTGACGATCGCGGGAGTGAATAGGGTCGCCGGCTCGCGATTGGCGAGGCGCGGCAAAAAGGCCGCGAACCAGCGTTCGAAGTCGGCGGATGGCAGAACGCGCGCCATGCACAGGGCCTCGACCAGCGCCGGCGACAGGAATTCGTCACCGCCCGGCTCCCAGGCCTGGCAGTCGCGGTCCTCCCCAAACCACGCCATTGCGCAGTCGCGGGTGCGCCGCTCGAGCGGGGCATCGAACTCGCGGGCCCATTCCGCCGCCAGGACAAGCGCGAAGGCGGAGTTGAAATGGGTGCCGGTGCGGATCGGGTAAGTGAGGATCGCAAGATAGTCCTCGAAACGGGTGGCGAACGCGCGGGCGAGCGGTTCGAGCGCCCTGCCCCAGTCCTTATCTCCGTGCCGGGTGGCTTCCTGGTGCAGCGCGAGCTGCCACGCCCAGCCGTACGGCCGCTCGAAGCCGCGGCTCAAGGGCCGGTCGAGGTAAGCGAGCTCGGTGGCGATCTTGGCGGAGGTGAAGGTGGTGTCGGCGAGCGCTGTAATTGCGCCCGCTTCCGGCATGTCGGGGAACAGCCGCCGCAGCGTCAGCAGCGTCCACCAGCCGTGGACGCAGCTGTGCCAGTCGAAGCTGCCGTGGAACACCGGGTGCAGCATGCGCGGCGGAGCCAGGTCGGCGTCGCTGGCGAGCACATGGTCGGGCTTATGCGGATATTCCTTGGTCACGTGGCCCAGCGCGATGCGCGCGAGCCGCGCGGCCGTGTCGGCGTCGAGCTTCACCGGAAGCCCGCGAAATAGATGATCAGGATGTTGACCGCGAGCAGCGGCAGCGCGGTCGCGATCTGCGCGCGGATGACGCCGTACTGGTCCTTGAGTTCGAGCAATGCCGCAGGGACCAAATTGAAGTTGGCGGCCATCGGCGTCATCAGCGTGCCGCAAAAGCCGCTCAGCATGCCGACCGCCCCGATCACCGCCGGATTGCCATGATAGCCAACGATTAGCAGCGGCACGCCGATCGCCGCGGCCATCACCGGGAAGGCGGCGAACGCGTTGCCCATGATGATCGTGAACATCGCCATGCCGAGCCCGAACACGGCGACGGTGGCGAAGACGTTGCCCTCGGGGATGATCGCCTGGGTAAGCTCGCCGATCACCGTGCCGACGCCCGCCGCTGCGAACAGCACGCCCAAGGCAGCGAGCATCTGCGGCAGGACCGCCGCCCAGCCGATCGCGTCGATCAGGCGGCGGCCTTCCTGCAGCGGCGCCAGCGCCGGCGGTTTCAGCCACGCGAAGAGGGTCGCCAGCGCGAGCAGCACGCCAAGGCCGAGGAACACATAGGTCTCGCGCTTGGCCTCGATCCAGCCGTGGCTGCCGAGCGGCGTGTAATTGTACAGCAGGGTTCCGACGAGCGCGGTGACCGGGATGATCAGCGCGGGCAGGAACAGCTTGTTGCCGAGCTTTTCCGACCAGGCCTGGCGCTCTTCGTCACTCGTGGTTGGCGGATGGCTGCGGCCGATGAAGCCGAAGCCGGCGAGGCCCGCGAGGCCGAGCACGAGGAGGCCGTTGCCGAAGTCGCCGATGACGTCGCCGGCCAACAGGCTCGCTGCCATCAGCCCCCAGAAAGCGGCGTTGCCGAAGCGCTTAGGGTTGGCGCGGTCGAGCGCGGACAGCACGGAGATCGCGGCGAACATCGCCCCGGCGAGCGCGTACAGCCAGTGGAGCGTGATCATCGCCCGCGCCTCTTGAGGCTGCGATCGAGGAGCAGCAGCCGCGCACCGTGGACCAGGAACGCGCACACCGCCGACGGGATCGCCCACACGGCGAGCTCAAGCGGCGTCAGGGAATAGCCGTAAGTGACCAGCGTTTGTTGGATGAGGACGATCGAGCCGATGGCGATGAAGATGTCCTCGCCGAAGAACAGGCCGACATTGTCGGTCGCGGCGGCGTACGCCTTGACCTTGTCCGCGGTCGCTTCGTCGAGCTCGCCATGCTGTTTCTCGGCCGCGGCCAGCGCCATCGGCGCGACCAAGGGCCGGACCGTCTGCGGGTGGCCGGCGGTCGAGTGAAGGCCGATCGCGGCGGTCAGTTGGCGGTAGAGCAGATAGAGGATCAGCAGCCGCCCGGTGGTGGCGTTTTTGAAGCCGCGAATCAGGGTCGCCGCGCGCTGCTGCAGGCCGTGACGTTCGAGGAGGCCGATGACCGGCAGCACGATCCAGACGATGGCGATGATGCGGTTGTCGTTGAACGCTTTGCCGAAGGTGGCGATCACATGGACGAGGTCCATCCCGCCCAGGAGGCCGGTGACGATCGCCGCCGCGGTGACGACCAGCATCGGGTTGAGGCGCAGGGCAAAGCCGATGACGACCAGCGCGATGCCGAGCAGCGGCCAGGTATTGGTCATGCGCCCGCCTTTCCGAAGCCGCCGCCGCCGGGGGTTTCGATGACGAACGCATCGCCGGGGAGGACTTCGGCCGAGCCGGTCGCGGTCAGCATCTCGATCGATCCGTCGGCGCGCTCGACCCAGTTGCGGCCGGGTTGGGCGTCGCCGCCGCCGGCCAGGCCGCGCGGAGGCACCCGGCGGCGGTTGGCTAGGATGTTGGCGCGCATCGGCTCGAGGAAGGTCACCTTGCGGAAGATGCCGTCGCCGCCGCGGTGGGCGCCCTCGCCGCCCGAGCCCGTGCGGATGGCGAATTCATCGAGCCGCACGGGCAAGCGCGTTTCGAGGATCTCGGGGTCGGTCAGGCGGCTGTTGGTCATGTGGGTCTGCACCGCGTCGGTTCCGTCATGGTCGGGGCCCGCGCCCGAGCCGCCGGCGATGGTCTCATAATATTGGTGGGCGTCGTTGCCGAAGGTGAAATTGTTCATCGTGCCCTGAGATGGCGCGAGTCTCCCCGTGGCGGCGAACAAGGCGTCGGTGACGACCTGGCTGGTCTCGACGTTACCGGCGACGACCGCGGCGGGAAATGAAGGGCTCAGCATCGAGTCTTCGGGGATGACCAAGGTAATAGGCCTCAGGCAGCCGTCGTTCATCGGGATGGCGTCGTCGATCAGCGTGCGCACGACATAGAGCGACGCCGCCCGCGTGATCGAGAACGGGGCGTTGAAATTATCGGATAGCTGTGCGCTGGTGCCGGTGAAATCGAAGGTCGCCGCGCGTGCCGCCCTGTCGATGCTGATCGCGACCGAGACGTGGGCGCCGTTGTCCATCTCGTAATCGAATGCTCCGTCGTCGAGCCGATCGAGCAGCCGGCGCACCGATTCCTCGGCGTTGGCGAGGACATGGCCCATGTAGGCGGCGACAACGTCCGCGCCATAATCGCGCACGGTTTCGACCAGCGCTCCGGCGCCGTGGACGCAAGCGGCCAGCTGGGCGCGCAGGTCGGACAGGTTGCGGTCGGGATTGCGCGCCGGATAGTGCCCCGAGGCGAGCAGCGCGCGCATCTCGGACTCGCGGAAACGGCCCTCGTCGACCAGCAGCTGATTGTCGATCAGCACCCCTTCTTCGTCGATCGTGCGGCTGCCGGGCGGCATCGATCCGGGAGTCACTCCGCCGATGTCGGCATGGTGCCCGCGCGCGGCGACGAACGCGGACGGAGCGGCGTCCGCGTCGCCGTAGAATACCGGGACGATCACGGTGATGTCGGGAAGATGGGTGCCGCCGCGGTATGGGTCGTTGAGGACATAGGCGTCGCCGCGGCGGATGCCGCGCCCGTCGCGATTACTGCCGCGGCTGTCGATGATCGTGCGGATGCTTTCACCCATCGAGCCGAGATGCACCGGGATGTGCGGCGCGTTGGCGATCAGCGCGCCGGATGCATCGAACAGCGCGCAGGAGAAATCGAGCCGCTCCTTGATGTTGACCGAGGTCGCGGTCGATTGGAGGGCAACGCCCATTTCCTCGGCGATCGCCATGAACAGATTGTTGAAGATCTCGAGGCGTACGGGATCGGCTTGCGTCCCGATGGCATGGGCGCGGGTCGCGGGGGTGGTGCGGGTCAGAATGAGCGTGCCGTCGTCGGCGCGTGCCGCGCTCCAGCCGGGTTCGACGACAGTGGTCGAGGTGGCGTCGAAGATCATGGCGGGGCCTTCGGTGACTTCGCCCGACCCCTCCACCATCGAATCTTCGTTCGACGGTCCCCCTCCCCGTTCCGGGGAGGAGACGGCTTCGGCGACCAGCGCTTCAACGACCGGTTCCGCTTCCTCCTCGACATAGCCGAAGCGCTTGCGGTGCAGAGCCTGGAAGTTCGAGCGCATGGCCCCGGCCGGCTCGATGTCGACCTCGAGCGTCATGTCGCTGCCGGGCATCCGCAGGCGGGCGCGGCGGTGCATGGTGATGCGCGCCGGTTCGAGGCCCTGATCGATGAGTGCGTCGCGCGCGACGGTTTCGAGGGTGCGGAGTCCCTTGCTGAAATCCTCGCCGAGCGGCTTCAGCCAGCTCTGCTCGCGGATCGCTTTTATGTCGGCGAGGCCGATGCCGTACGCGGATAGCACGCCGGCGAGCGGGTGGATGAGGATGCGCTCCATGCCGAGCGCGTCGGCCACCTTGCACGCATGTTGCCCGCCGGCGCCGCCGAAGCAGGCGAGCGTGTAGCGGCTCACGTCATGGCCGCGCGCGATCGAGATCTTGCGGATGGCGGCGGCCATGTTGTCGACCGCGATCTCGAGGAAGCCTTGGGCGATCTGCTCGAGCGTCAGGCGGTTGTTGAGCGCCGCCGCGATTTCGGCGAGCCGCGCCTGCGAAGCGTCCGGATCGAGCGGCTGGTCGCCGTTGGGACCGAACACGGCAGGGAACCGCTCGGGCACGATGCGGCCAAGAAACAGGTTGCAGTCGGTGACGGTCAGCGGCCCGCCATTGCGGTAGCAGGCCGGTCCCGGCTGGGCTCCCGCGGACAGCGGCCCGACGCGGAAGCGCATGCCGTCGAAACGGCAGACCGAGCCACCGCCGGCCGCCACCGTGTGGATCTGCATCATTGGGGCGCGGATGCGGACGCCGGCGACAACGCTTTCGTCGACCAGCTCGAAGCGGCCGGCATAGTGCGACACGTCGGTCGAGGTGCCGCCCATGTCGAAGCCGATCAGCTTGTCGCCGCCGTGGGCTGCGCTCGCCGCGACCATGCCGACGACCCCGCCGGCGGGACCCGACAGGATCGCGTCCTTGCCGCGGAACGAGCGCGCTTCGGCAAGCCCGCCGTTCGACTGCATGAAGTGCAGCCCGGTCGCGCCCGCAAGACCCGTGGACACGCGATCGACGTAGCGGCGCAGCACCGGCGACAGATAAGCGTCGACGACGGTGGTGTCGCCGCGGCCGACGAGCTTGATCAGCGGCGCGACCTCGTGGCTGACAGACACCTGGGTGAAGCCGATGTCGCGGGCGATTTGCGCCAGCTGCGCCTCATGGGCGGGATAGGCCCAGCCGTGCATCAGCACGATGGCCAGCGCATCGATGCCGTCGTTGTGGATGCGCTCGAGCGCGGACCGGGCGCGCGCGTCGTCCAGGGTGACCAGCACCTCGCCGTCGGCGCCGACCCGCTCGTCGATTTCGACCACCGTCTCGTAGAGCATCGACGGCAGCACGATGTGGCGGGCAAAGATCTCCGGCCGTGCCTGGTAGCCGATGCGCAGCGCGTCGCCGAAGCCGCGGGTGATCGCGAGGGCCAGCCGCTCACCCTTGCGCTCGAGCAGGGCGTTGGTCGCGACGGTGGTCCCCATGCGAACTTCGCCGAGCGAGCCGCTCTCGGCTTCGAGCACGCGGCGGATGCCCTCGACCGCCGCATCGGCATAGCGATGGGGATCTTCTGACAGCAGTTTCTCGACCCTGCGGCGGCCTTCCGGGGAGGTTGCGACCACGTCGGTGAACGTCCCGCCGCGGTCGATCGCAAAGGTCCAGACTCGGGTCACGCCGTCCTTGGAGCAAATGCCGGCGGCGCTCTCAATCGATTATGCGGCGATCAGACCGGATGCAGCGCGCCGCGATAGTCGGGATCCTCGAGCGCGCGGCCGGCGCCCAATGCGACGCAGCTCATCGGGTTGTCCGCCACCCGGACGGGCAGCCCGGTCTCATCGGCCAGCACGATCGCGATATCGCGGAGCAGCGATCCGCCGCCGGTCATGGTGATGCCCTCGTCGATAATGTCGGCGGCGATTTCCGGCTGGCAGCGCTCGAGCGCCACCCGGACGACGTGGACGATGCGGGCGACCGGCTCGGACAGCGCCTCGGCGATCTCGGCCTGGTTCAAGGTCACCTCCGTCGGCACGCCGCGCGCCACGTCGCGGCCGCGGACATAGGCGACCAGGCCCTTGCCGTCGTCGGGGAGCTTGGCGGTGCCGATCTCATGCTTGACCCGCTCGGCGGTGGCGTCGCCGATCAGCAGATTGTAATTGCGCCGCACATAAGCGGTGATCGCCTCGTCCATGCGGTCGCCGCCGACCCGAGCCGACTGGCTGTAGGCGAGGCCGCGCAGCGAGATCACCCCGACCTCGGTGGTGCCGCCGCCGATGTCGACGACCATCGACCCGATCGGGTCCGTCACTGGCAGCCCGGCGCCGATCGCCGCCGCCATCGGCTCGTCGATCAGCAACACCTGGCTGGCCCCCGCGTGCGACGCGGCATCGCGAATCGCCCTTCTCTCCACAGATGTGGATCCGGACGGGACGCACAGCACGACCTCGGGCCCGCGCGAAAACCGCCTGCCACCGCCCTGCGCCTTCTGGATGAAATGCTTGATCATCTGCTCGGCGACCTCGAGGTCGGCGATGACGCCGTTACGAAGCGGCCGGATGGTCTTGATGTAATCGGGCGTCTTGCCCATCATCAGCTTGGCATCGGCGCCAACCGCGCGTACCCGCCGGATGCCATTGTGCATTTCCATCGCCACGACCGAAGGCTCGCTGATCACGATACCGCGGCCCTCGAGGTAGACGACGGTGTTGGCGGTGCCCAAGTCGATCGCGATGGCGCGCGATGCGAAATTGAGAAAGCGCGGCAATGCCATGATGTGCAGAAACTCCTCCCAGACGCGCAACGGTCCACGGGCACGATGGGTTGCGATACACGTTGCGCGCCCATGACCAGCCCCGAACCCCAACCCGATGTGCCCGCAACCTCGCTCGATGGCCGCCGCGTCCTGGTTGTCGAGGATTCCCCTGTGGTCGCGGCGGCCTGCGAAGACATGCTGCGCGACATGGGATGCGCGGTGATCGGGCCGGCGACCACCATGGCGGCCGCGCTGCAGATGGCAACCGAGGAGGAAGCGGGCGCGGCAATCGTCGACATCAACATCCGCGGCGACAAGGCCTTCCCGGTGCTGAAGATCCTCTTGGCGCGCAGCATCCCGTTCCTGCTGACGAGCGGTTACGCGGACTGGACGATGCCCGAGGAATGGCAGGGGCAGACCCGGCTGGCCAAGCCCTACACGCCCAACATGCTGCGCGAGAGCCTGCTCAAGCTGCTGGGTTGAGGCAACGCCTGTCGCGGGGTGGTAGCGGAGGAGGGACTTGAACCCCCGACACGCGGATTATGATTCCGCTGCTCTAACCAGCTGAGCTACTCCGCCCCAGGTAAACCACGGATCTCGTGGGGCTTGTCGTCGCGCCCGTCGCGGCGGGAGCGGCGCGGGATATAGGTCCCGCCCTACTCCCGGTCAACGCGAGGAACCGCTTACCCCCGGTCTCGTTAAGCGACCAAAGGTGGAGGCGCTTTGAATGGACCCGTTGACCCCGCTCGACATGCTGTGCCGGATCATCCTGCGAGGCCGCGAGTACGAGGCGCAGACGCCGATCGACTATGACGGCAACGAGGCCGCCGACAATGTCGACGACGAGGACGAAGGCGCGCTCTCGGTGCTCGACGACACGATCAACGACAGCGTCGAGGAGGAGCTGCGGGCGATCCTCGAAGACCTCGGCGAGGACCAGCTGGCCGAAATCGTCGCTTTCTGCTGGGTCGGGCAAGGCACCTACGAGGCGGCCGACTGGGACGAGGCGATGGAGGAAGCCACCGCGCTCGCCAGCGGCGGCGGCGAAACGGCAATCGACGAACTGATGGACATGCCGATGCTGGCCTCGGTGCTCGAGGCCGGGCTCGCGGCGTTCGAACTGAGCTGCGACGGGATCGGCGACGTCAGCTAGGGCCGCGGAACGGGTACAGCGCGAGCGTCTGCCACGGACCGCCGAGATAGCGGTGGAGGCCGAGGCCGGCGATGCGCAACGGGCGCGGGACGAAATCCTGCTCGAGCGAATTGACCAACTCGCGGGCAATCTTCGGCGATACCTTGTTCTGGACGGTGACGTGCGGCCGCCAGCCGGCCGAGTCCTGTGCGCCCAGGAGGCCGTGTAGGTCGTGGGCGAGCCTGTCGCGGAGCGCGTCGAGCTCGTCGGACACGACGCGCAAGGCGACACCGCCGCCTAGGTCCATGATCCCGGCAATGCGCGCGGCGGGCGCTGGCCCGACGGCGATATCGGCGAGACGGTCGCGGATTTCGCGTTCGGCCGACGGCGCGAGGGCGTGAAATAATGTGAGATGCGCGGCAAGCTGGTTGCGCTCCGGCGGGTAATGGCGGCGGCGCAACGCGTCGAGCCGGGCGAAGTCCTCGCCGCCCAGCTCCGCGGTAACGATCAGCGCGGCGGGCATGCACCCCCCCCTTTCGTCATGCTGAACTTGTTTCAGCATCCATGAACGCCAAGATCCGAGGTCATGGATCCTGACCTTCGTCAGGATGTTCGACTTGCGGCTTATGGCCTCAAATCTCGAGCTGGCTGCCGAGCTCGATGACGCGGTTGGTCGGCAGCTTGAAGAATTCCATCGCGCTTTCGGCGTTGCGCAACATCCAGGCGAACAGTTTCTCGCGCCAGATCGCCATTCCCGGCCGCGACGAAGCGATCAACGTCTGCCGGGCGAGGAAGAAGCTGGTGTCCATCATCTTGCACACCGGGCCGCATTCCTTGAGGTTCGAGAGTACCGCCGGCACGTCGATTTCCTCCATGAAGCCGTAGCGCAGCTTCAGCCGGAAGAAGCCCGAGCCATATTCGCGCGACTCGACGCGCTTGTCCTCGGGCACATAGGGCACGTCCTCGATCCGCACGGTCAACAAGATGACCCGCTCGTGGAGCACCTTGTTGTGCTTCAAATTGTGCAACAGCGCATGGGGGACGCCGCTGCCCGAGCTGGTCATAAACACCGCGGTGCCGGGCACCCGAGCGGCGCTCGACGCGGCCGACTTGATGAAGATCTCCATCGGCAGGCTCGCTTCCTGCATGCGGTCGATCATCAGCTTGCGGCCCTTCGCCCAGGTAGTCAGGAAGGTGAAGGCGATGGCGCCGACCAGCAGCGGGAACCAGCCGCCAGCCGGGACCTTGAGCAGGTTGGCCGAAAGGTAGCCGAAGTCGACGGTGAAGAAGAGCACCAGCAGCGCGGCAACCGCGAAGCGGTTCCACTTCCACATGGTAATCAGGACCACGGCGATCAGCACCGTGTCGATCATCATCGCGCCGGTCACCGCGATACCGTAGGCGGCGGCGAGATTGGACGAGTTGCGGAAGGTCAGAACGAGGATGATGACCATGATCATCAGCGCCCAGTTGATCACCGGGATGTAGATCTGGCCGGCGGCGCTTTCGCTGGTGTGGGCAATCCGAAGCCGCGGCATGAAGCCCAGTTGGATCGCCTGCTGAGTGACCGAGAAAGCGCCCGAAATCACCGCCTGGCTGGCGATGATGGTGGCCGCCGTCGCCAGCAGGACCAGCGGCAGGCGCAGGGACTCCGGCGCCAGATAGAAGAACGGGTTCTTGACCGTTTCGATCGCGCCGGCGGCGGGCAAGGAAAGCAGCATCGCCGCCTGCCCCATGTAATTGAGAAGCAAGGCCGGCAGCACGAAATAGATCCACGACACCTTGATCGGCCTGCGCCCGAAGTGGCCCATGTCGGCGTAGAGCGCTTCGGCGCCGGTCACCGCGAGGACCACGGAGCCCATCGCGACGAACGCACGAAACGGCTCATCATAAAAGAACAGGAAGGCATTGAGCGGGTTGATGGAGGCGAGGATCACCGGCGGATGGTCGACGATGTGCATCACCCCGAGCACGGCGATGGTCGTAAAGTACAGGATCATCACCGGCCCGAACATCAGCCCTACCCGGGCGGTACCGCGCGACTGGATCCAGAACAGGCCGACGAGGATGCCGATCGACACCGGGATAACGAACGGCGCGAAGCTCGCCTGGACGGTGGTCAGGCCCTCGACCGCCGACAGCACCGAGATCGCCGGGGTGATCATCGAATCGCCGTAAAACAGGGCGCATGCGAACACGCCCAGGAGGACGATGCCGCCCGTCCAACGTTTCTTGCCGCCGCTGGTGGTGCGGTTGATCAGGGCGAGCAAGGCAAGGCTGCCGCCCTCGCCCTTGTTGTCGGCGCGCATGATGATGGTGACGTATTTCAGCGTCACGATGATCATCATCGACCAGAAGATCAGGCTGAGGACGCCGTAGATGTGGAGCTGGTCGGGGACGAGCGTGTGGTGCCCGGAGAAGGTCTCGCGGAACGCGTAGATCGGCGACGTGCCGATATCGCCGAAGACGATGCCGACCGCGCCGATGGCGAGCTTGTAAAGCGGACCCTGGGCGTGGCCGTGGGCAGCAACGTCGTGCGGCGCGGCCGCCTCGGCGCCCCCAGTTGCAGTGATGTTCATTTCGTGAAGTTCAGCCTCGACCGTCCGCGAACGCGCATCGATATCGCCCCAGAATTGCCGTCTGAGAGGCGGCGCGCCGCACTAGCACCGGGAATCTGGGGCTGCAATCTTGCGAGGACAAGGGACGAAGCCCCGTCTATAGCCCGCCGCGAATGCAAGCTTCCGGAGCGGAAATACAATGCGGATTGGGGTGCCCAAGGAGATCAAGAACAACGAATATCGGGTGGGACTGACGCCTGCATCGGTCGCCGAGCTGGTCGCCGCCGGTCATCAGGCATTCGTCGAGACCAAGGCCGGAACCGGCATCGACTGCCCCGACTCCGCTTACAAAAAGGTCGGCGCGGAAATCCTTCCCGATGCGGCGTCCGTGTTCAAAGCCGCCGACATGATCGTCAAGGTGAAGGAGCCGCAACCGCAGGAGATCGCGCTTCTCGAGCCGCGGCACATCCTGTTCACCTACCTCCACCTCGCCGCCGACAAGCCGCAAGCCGAGGGGCTGATGAAGTCCGGCGCGACCTGCATCGCCTATGAAACGGTGACCTCGAGCACCGGCGCGTTGCCGCTATTGAAACCGATGAGCGAGGTCGCAGGGCGGATGTCGATCCAGGTCGGCGCCCATTACCTCGAGAAGGAGCAAGGCGGCCGCGGCGTGCTCCTCGGCGGCGTCCCCGGCGTTGCCCCGGCCCGCGTCGCGATCCTCGGCGGGGGGGTCGCCGGCGTCAATGCCGCGCAGATGGCGGTCGGCATGCGCGCCGACGTCACCATCTACGACATCTCCAACGAGCGATTGGCCGAGCTGGACATGTTCTTCGGATCGCAGATCAAGACCGCCTACGCATCGCGCAGCGCGATCGCCAACGCGGTCGAGAAAGCCGAACTGGTGATCGGCGCGGTGCTGGTGCCCGGAGCGGCAGCGCCCAAGCTGGTGACCCGCGAGATGCTCAAGACGATGAAGCGCGGCAGCGTCATCGTCGACATCGCCATCGACCAGGGCGGCTGCTTCGAGACCAGCCACGCGACGACCCACGACGATCCTGTCTACGAGATCGACGGAGTCATCCATTATTGCGTCGCCAACATGCCCGGCGCGGTGTCGCGGACGAGCGCCTTCGCGCTCAACAACGCGACCCTGCCGTTCGCGCTCAAGATCGCCAATCTGGGTGCCAAGGAAGCGATGAAGCGCGACCCCCACCTCGCCAACGGATTGAACGTGTCGGGCGGCAAGATCCGCCACCAGGCGGTGGCCGAGGCGCTCGGTCTGAAGTTCGAGCCGGCCAGCTAGGACCCAGGCTCGAGCGCCGCGATCGCCTGCTCGACGAGCGGCCGCCAGCCAACATCGCCGGGAGCTTGCGCCAGCAAGGGCTTCCATAGTTTGACGGCGTCCGCCCGGTCGCCCGAGCGGGCCAGCGCCAGGCCGAGGAAGAATGGGGCTGCGGGATGGCCGGGCGCGAGTTCGGCGGCGCGGCCGTAGGCGAACTCGGCGGCGGGGGTCAGCATTCCGGCATGGTCGACCAGCGCGTTGCCGAGGCCGATCCACAGCTGCGGGTCGCCGGGATGCTCGCGCACTGCCGAACGCAGGATGCCGGCCGCGTCGGCGGTGTTGCCCCGGCGCGCCATCGATTCCGACATCAGCAGCCAATGCTCGGAAGGCGAGAAATCGCCGAAGAAGGTGTGGCGCGCGGCGGTCAGGGGGATGACCTCCTTCGATGCGGCCGTGGTCCGAGGTGAACCGGCGAGGCCGGGACTCCCCTGCAGCGCGTAGCCCGTCGCGCCGACCAGCAATGCCGCCGCGGCCAGCTTCAGCATTGGCCCACGCAAGCCGAGCAGCCGGAAGGCGCCGAGGCTGAGCGCGATCAGCGCCGCGAGGACGATCCAACCGCTCATCGCCGCCCCAGCCGGATGCGCTTGCGGACCAGGAGCGCGCCAAGCAGCAGCAGGACGATCGGTGCGCCCCACAACGGCCAGCCGATCGGCTTCACTGGCGGGCGGTAGCTGATCCAGTTGCCGTAGCGCTCGACCAGCCACGCGCGGACCGCGGCGGGGCTCTCGCCCGCGGCTATGCGCGTGCGCACCAGGTGGCGCATGTCGCCGGCGAGCTCGGCGTCGCTGTCGGCGATCGACTGCCCCTGGCAGACGAGGCAGCGCAATTCCTCCATCAAAGCTTCGGCCTTGGCTTCCTGGCGCGGGTCGGGCAGCTGGCGGTTGGCCCATTGCGCGGGAGGGAGCGAGGAGTCGGCGAGCGCCGGCTGTGCTGCGACCAAAGCAATGAGGATGAGTAGAAACCTCACTTCGCCTGCTCCAGCTGGGCGAGGATCGCCGGCACGTCCCCCGGCTCGATCGGGCCGACGTGCTGGTGGCGGATAATGCCGCGGCCATCGACGACGAAGCTCTCGGGGACGCCGGCCGAGCCCAATGCAAGCTGGACCCGGCTCAAGTCGTCGGCACCGATCCGCTCGAACGGGTTGCCGTGCGCGGCGAGGAAGGCGGCGAGATCCTCGGGGCGGTCGCGGATCGCGATGCCGTCGATCACCACGCCGCGGGCCTTGAGCTGCTGCAGCACCGGCGCTTCGGCGACACACGGTACGCACCAGCTGGCGAACAGGTTGACGAGGCGCGGGCCGCCCTTGAGATCGGTCGAGGCGAGACCGGGCTTGCCGGCGACAGCGGCGGGAAGCGCGAACGCCGGCACCGGCTGACCGGCGAGCCGCGAGCGGATGGTCGTGTCCTCGGGATGAGCGAGCCGCCAGACCAGCGCGGCGAGCAGTAGCACCAGCAGCACGACCGGGGTCAGGCGCAGCCAGCGGCTCACAAGTCGCGCTCCTTGCGCCAGCGCCGCCACGCGCGGCCGGCGAGCGCGAGCAAGCCGCCCAGAGCGATCAATATCCCGCCGAGCCAGATCAGGGTGACGAACGGCTTCCACCACAGCCGCAGTTGCCAGCGCCCCTCGCCGTCTGGCTTGCCGACGACGGTGTAGAGCTGGCCGCCGAGCATGGTGGCGATCGCCGCTTCGTTGGTCTCGGTCGGCGGATCGGTGAAAAAGCGCGTCTGCGGCTTGAGGACGAGAACGCCGCTGCCGCGCGACGCGCGCAGCTCGGCCTCGATCGCGGTCCAGTTGGGGCCGATCGCCGGGCTTAATCCCTGCAGACGCACCAGCCACGGGCCGACCGTCAATGTCTCGCCGGGACGCACGGCGGCGAGCTTCTCCTGGGAGAAGGCGCTGTCGGTGGCCATGCCGGCGATAGCGACGGCGACACCGAAATGGGCAAGCGCCATGCCCCAGGTCGAAAGGGGCGTGCGCCGCAGGTTGCGGCCGAACAACGGCAGGATGCTGGCCGGGGCCAACCAGGCGGCGATCGTCAGGCCGAGCCTTGGCAGCAAGCCGATCTGCGGCGCTGCGAACAGGCTGACGGCCAGCGCGGTCGCGGCAAGCAATGCGGGGATGGTGAGCTTCTTCAGGACCGGTCGCGTCTCCCGCCGCCACGCGAGCAACGGCCCTACCGCCACGAGCGCGGCCAGGATCAGCGCCAGGGGACCGGCGACGGCGTTGAAGTAAGGCGGGCCGACCGAGAGCTTCTCGCCGCTCAGCGCCTCGACGAACAACGGATAGAGCGTGCCGAAAAAGACAATCCCGAGGATGACGGTGAGCAGGAGGTTGTTGACCACCAGCCCGCTCTCGCGGCTGACGAGCTCGAACGGCGCGCCTTCCTTGAGCCGCGCGGTGCGCAGCGCGAACAAGGCGAACGCCGCGCCGACGTAAATCCCGAGCAAGGCGAGCAGGAACGTGCCGCGCTGCGGGTCGATGGCGAAGGTGTGGACCGAGGTCAGGATGCCTGAGCGGACGAGGAAGGTGCCGACCATCGACATCGAGAAGGCGATCATCGCCAGCATCATCGTCCACGCCCGCAACGCCCCGCGCGCGGCGAGCACGTTGACCGAGTGCAGCAGCGCGGTCGACGCCAGCCACGGCATCAGCGAGGCGTTCTCGACCGGGTCCCAGAACCACCAGCCGCCCCAGCCCAGTTCGTAATAGGCCCAGTAGCTGCCGGCGGTGATGCCGAGCGTCAGCAGCACCCAGGCGCCGAGCACCCACGGCCGCATCGCGCGGCCCAATGCGCGGTCGACGTCGCCGGTCAGCAGCGCGCCGACGGCGAGGCTGAATGCGACCGACAGGCCGACGTAGCCGAAGTAGAGCGTCGGCGGGTGGAACGCGAGGCCGGGGTCCTGGAGCAACGGGTTGAGGCCCCTGCCCTCGAGTGGCGCCGGGTCGAGCCGCGCGAACGGGTTCGAAGCGACCAGCAGGAACGCGTAGAAGCCGAGCGCCAAGGCTCCCTGGGCGCCGAGTGCCGCGACCAGTGTCGATTGGGCCAGCCGTCGCGAGCCGATGGCGAGCAAGGCGCCGGCGAGCGCGAGGACGGTGACCCACAAGAGCATGGAGCCTTCGTGGTTTCCCCACGCGCCGGCGATCTTGTAGATGAACGGCTTGGCGCTGTGGCTGTTCTCGGCGACCAGCGCGACCGACAGGTCGGTCCGCGCAAACACCAGCAATAGCATCGTCATCGCGGTCAGGGCCAGCGCGCCCTGGAC
>Ga0255310_10000037_pt1 | contig 22138 bp, 25 predicted proteins | sample EtOH1_T0_E1_meta_FD_201359 | JGI IMG/M metagenome (GOLD analysis project Ga0255310, IMG submission 201359) | Sandy soil microbial communities from University of British Columbia, Vancouver, Canada - EtOH1_T0_E1 | ecosystem: Engineered > Artificial ecosystem > Sand microcosm > Unclassified ...
CCTACCAAATAAAAACGAGCAATGGAAGACTTGAAAAATGAAAACAAATCTCTCGTTAATGAAATAATTAAACAACAAAACGCAAGAGAACATTTAGCGAACGAACGCACTCTTTTGGCTTGGATACGAACAAGTATTGGGATAATGGCATTTGGTTTTGTAGTAGTAAAATTTTCTCTATTCATCAAACAGCTTTCTTTTTTACTCCAGAAGGATATAGTCATTCCTCAACACGGCTATTCTTCTGTGATTGGTATTGCACTTGTAGCGGTTGGAGCCACCGTTTTATTATTGGCATTTATCAAGTATAAACAAACAGAAAGGCAATTGAATAGCGACAGTTTCAAGTCGTCATCAACACTTGCTCTTTCACTAACCATAATTATTCTTTTAATAAGCGTATTGCTCATTCTATACCTGATTGAAAACACAAGCAGGTATTAGTAAATATCAACAGCCATGATAGAAAAACTTCTTCCCAATACACATCATGCGACAGAAACGCTTCGGAGGTCTATTTTTAAAACCATTAGTTACAGAGTGGTTATTTTAATTTTGGACTTTATTTCTATTTATCTATTTACTGGACAAATTAAAGTAGCATTTGGTTTTATGATTGTGAGCAATATCTATACTACTCTTGGTTATTTTTTTCATGAGAGAATTTGGGACAAAATAAAGTGGGGCAAAATAATTTATAAAAAGACAGACGTATAATTAACCGAACAAACTCAATAGACAAATGCCAGCCGCTAACAAGTGGTGACCGATGCACAACTACCCCCTGAAAAAACATAAGATTAAATCATCGCTTACTTTCCGGCGATGATTTTTTGTACGTCCGGATTTGTTTTTTCGATGTTATAGTGATACCCTGAGCCGCAGGGAAGGAAACAAGGATAAAAAAAGAGATTGCACAATGTGTTTTTAACTTCTTTCCTCCCTGCCTGCCGGCCAGGCAGGTTTGCCACGGCCATTACTTTTATTTTACGGCTTTCCCACTTCAATAATTTTTTTAGGTTGTAAGCAATGGCGCTCATGAGGATGCACTTGGCTGCCTGTTTTATGCCTCTTGTGTTTACCCGTCGCATGGCAAGAAAGTTGACCAGTGTGCTGAGGACGGGTCATCGCGGAATACCACCACATCGCCAAGCCCTGAGGTTGGCTGAAATGCTTTGGCGACATCACTTCTCCCGGCAGATTTACTAAAACAAACATTTCTTTAATAGGTCAACACACAAAGAAAGAATATAAAGCCATACATTTACTATTTCACTTTCATGGCTAACAATACATCGCAACATATATTACCCACATCTGCAAACCTCCTGGGATTTTGTCTTTTTGTTATTACATCTCTTCATATTACAAACAAAGCAGCATCCAGCGCTATAGATGAATTCACTTCAATTATCGCCCTGTTGCTTACTTTGTCATGTTTGCTTTCATTTATTTCCATTCGGACAAAAAACGAAATTAGAGAGAAAAGACTTGAGTCAACAGCTGATTATTTATTCATCGTATCGCTTACAGGAATTGTAATTGTCATTTTACTTCTTGTTTTTGACATTATAAAATAATTTCTCTTTTACACTTTAACGGCATAATCTATACAGGAAACAAAGCACCGCAACCAACATAGTCTTGCCGCAGTTGGGGCGGGACTATGTAACAATCAGCAGTGGGTAATTCTCTTGTACTGCGGTTCAGGACCCGACGAACAAATTCCAACGTTAGTTCTTAATATTTAACTTTATCAAAAAGCCAGTCAGCAGTTCCGGCAGGGGGATTTCTAATATCCCACCACCGGCAACACCTGGCATATAGCAGATATTTTCAAAGACTGCAATATTATAAGATGAAATTATCCCGAAACGTGAGATTACTGTTGCTGGGCGCCAATATCTGGTACTTTGGGGAAGGAATGATGGGACCCTTATTTGCAGTCTTTGCTGAAAAAGTTGGTGGTGATATACTCGATATTACTTGGGCCTGGGCAACGTATCTGATTATTACCGGGTTATTTTATATTTTAGTTGGAAAACTTTTAAATAATAAAACATACAAGGTTAAGGTCATGGTGTTGGGATACATTCTAAATGCACTATTGACTTTTGGATATTTACTTGTGGACTCACCTTTTACATTGTTCCTTGTACAGGCCGGATTAGGAATTGCTGAGGCGATTGGAACTCCTGCATGGGATGCACTTTACGCTAAGAACCTTGAAGATAATTTAGACTCTTACGCCTGGGGGCTTTCTACCGGGCAATCACAAATTGTCACAGGCATCGCTTTTGGTATTGGAGGCGTAATAACACACTTCATTTCATTTAATGCGTTGTTTATTACAATGGGTATAATACAGATAGCAGCAGCAATTGTAACCGCTCAACTACTTTTTAGTAAAAATAAATAGTCGGCTATAAACAAAAACAGCCGCTAAAAGATCATTAGCAATATAGCGGGGACGAGAAAATAATAATCGGTTCGGGGCTTGACAGAACACAGAAATCCTATACTTCGCAAAGCCCGGCACGGTTGCTGCCACCCCCCAAACCATAAACTAAGTCAGCATCACTAAAAGCCGACAAAAAATACAGAAAAAATTTCCACCCAATGTCCAATTACCGCAATCTTGTTTGTTATAAATGTATAATTCAAATAATTTATAACCCGTCTGCCGGCTTATCTCCCTAGTGGTTGGTTGGCAGACAATCAAAAGCGTAAAAAAATGGATGAATTTATTCTGATCTTCAGACACGAAGACGGCCACAAAGTGGCTTCGCCCGAACAAATGGAAGCATGGATGAAACAAACTATGGACTGGATCGGGGGTATTGCTGCCCAAAACAAATTCAGCGGAGGCAATGGTTTGCCTTTTGATGAGGCACGGGTGGTACGGCACAACAAGGTTGTTACCAACGGGCCCTTTGGCGAAATAAAAGAAACAATCGGCGGATACATTATTGTAAAAGCAGATTCTGTGGATGAAGCGGTTGAATTTGCAAAGGGCTGCCCTGTTTTACAGGGAGAAGGCAATAGCGTGGAAGTAAGAAAGATTGCCAGAAGAGACGGCGTTCATTAAAAGCGGGTAAAGCCTCTGTATTTTTACAGGGGCTTTTTTTATTTATGGAGCACCAGGAATTAATACCGCATTTATTCAGGGCAGAATTCAGAAAAATAACGGCTGTACTCTGTAAATTTTTAGGCATTGAGCATATTGAAACTGCGGAGGACATTGCCAGCGAAACATTTTTATCAGCACTTGAAACATGGACGTATAAAGGAATTCCCGCCAACCCGACAGCATGGCTTTATTCAGTTGCAAAAAACAAAGCAAGGAATTATATAAACCGGCATCAGGTTTTTACCAAAAAAATTGCCGGCGATATAAAACACTCCTCACCGGGAAGCGAGGAGATTGAAATTGATCTTTCAGATAAAAATATCACCGATAGCCAGCTGCAGATGTTGTTTGCGCTTTGTCACCCCTCTATTTCAACAGAAGCACAGATAGGTTTATCGCTTCGTATTCTTTGCGGATTTGGCATTGAAGAAATTGCAAACGCTTTTTTAACCAATAAAGAAACTATCAACAAACGGCTGTCAAGGGCGAAAGAAAAATTAAGACAGGAGAAGGTGCAGATTGTCCCGGTAACTGACGGGATTAGGGGCATCACCGAAATCAATAAGCGGTTAGAAATTGTTCTTACGACCCTGTATTTACTTTTCAGTGAAGGATATTATTCCGAAAGCAAGGACACGGTATTGCGGGAGGACCTTTGCCTTGAGGCCATGCGGCTAACCCATTTGCTTATTGAAAACGGGGAAACAAACCGACCTAATGTAAATGCTTTATTTTCCCTGATGTGTTTTCATTCTTCCCGGTTTGCCGCAAGGAAAAATGAAAACGGGGAAATGATTTTATATAATGAACAGGACGAGACTCTCTGGAACCGGGAACTGATTTCAAAAGGCATTTATTTTCTTCGCCAGGCATCGCAGGGAAACGAGATTTCAAAATATCATTTAGAAGCAGGCATTGCTTATTGGCATACCATAAAAACCGATACAAAGGAAAAATGGGAAAATGTTTTACAACTCTACAACCGCCTGTTGCAAATTGAATATTCCCCTATAGCGGCGCTTAACAGGACCTATGCTCTTTCCAAAGCAAACGGAAAACAGGAAGCCATTGCAGAAGCGGAAAAACTAAACCAGGCAGACAATCATTTTTACTTTACACTGCTTGGCGAACTGTACACGGATGTAGATAACAAAAAAGCAAAACAATATTTTCAAAAAGCCCTTGCACTGGCAAAAACGCAGACAGACAAACAAACGATACAAAAGAAAATTGACAAACTCTGACAGCACAAATACCCTGCGACAATTTGTATCTTTATTTATCAACCATTCCCCGCAGAAAGTTTCAAAATTCTGCCACAAACAAAAGCCAATAATTATGTTCCTCGGTCATTATGCACTTGGATTAGCAGCCAAAAAAATTGACAGTAAACCATCGCTGGGTACTATGCTGATGGCGGCACAGTTTATTGATCTGCTCTGGCCCCTCTTTTTAATTTTTGGTATTGAGTCCGTGAAGATTGAACCTGGCAATACCTCATTTACCCCGCTGAATTTTACACACTATCCCTGGTCACATAGTTTACTGGCAACGGTTTGCTGGGCGTTGTTGTTTGGGGTTGTGTATTATATCTTCAGTAAAAACAGGAAGGGGGCATTGTTGTTAGCGGTTCTTGTCATCAGTCACTGGTTGTTGGATTATATTACTCATCGGCCTGATCTTCCACTGACATTTTCGGGGGATGAAAAATTTGGTCTTGGCATGTGGAATAATAAAATACTCACCCTGGCGACAGAGGGAATAGCGTTTGTGCTGGGTGTTTTTATTTATTTAAGGACAACAAAGCCTGTTGGTAAAAAAGGAAGATTGCTAATCTGGAGTTTTATTATTCTTATCAGCGCTATTTATATAATGAGTTCTTTTGGTCCGCCACCCACTTCTGAAAAAATGATTATGTATTCGGCTCTTGGCCAGTGGCTTTTTATTGCCTGGGCTTACTGGATAGATAATAACCGAACGGCGGTTTAATTTTTATTTGTTACTTCCCCCATGATCATTTCTGTCAACACGTCTTTTCTTGTTTGCGGGTCAATAAATTTTTTTCTCATGCGGGTAATTTCGTAATCATACACAGAAAACTGCAGACCTGTTTTTATTCCTGCGGAATCAATTGCGGCCTTTTGACTTTTATCATAGATGATCCAGAATTTTTTTCCGTTTCGTAATAATGAATCGCTATACACCTGCCGCAGGGAAGCGGAATAGAAATTATAAGAAGAGCTGAAAGTGTTGGGCCAGAAATAAACTTCTTTTGGGTCCGCTTTTCCCCTTGTCAGATCTGCCAGCGGCTTGCCACCCTGGTAGCCGAGAAGCTGCGGGTAAAAATTACTGTTCAGTAAAAAGAAAAAGAAAACCATTACTGCCACTGAAACCGCAACAGCTTTTTGCATCGCCATCATGTTTTTGGTAAGAACAAAATAAAATACAAAAGCAAGAAGAGGAATAGCGCCAATAATGAGCCAGCTATTTTTTACAGGAAAGATCCATGTGTTTACCACAGCGGCGAGTAACAGCAACAAAGCGGACGCAGCAAACTGAATTATTAGGAATGTTTTTCTCCATCTTTTATCATTCCACCGTTCTGCAAAGAAGTTGGCGGTCATCAGTGAAGCGACCGGCACCACAACCGGCATGTAGTGCGGCAGCTTGAAGTTGGAAAAATTGATAAGCAAAGCAAGGATTAAAAACATTCCGGTGCTGAGCCACTCTTCCTGTCGGGTAAAAAAGTTTTTCAACCTTACAAGCAAGGCTATGAGGGCAACAATACACCAAGGCGCAAAGGTCCACAGGAAAGTGTGCAGGAAGAAAAAGCGATCTTCTTTTCCAACAGGAGCACCAAATCTTTTATCTCCCCGGATGCGGTCGAAACTGTGATCCCATAAAATATATCTTACCCCATTTACTCCTTTTATTCCCTGTGATACTTTTTCGGGGTGCAGGTTGAACTGAAGATAATAGCAATACACCACCGGTGAAATAAAAAGAAAGAAAAGAAAAACAACGATCAGCCAATGCCAGTCATACAACAGCTTCCAATCTTTGCGGTAAAGAATATAAAATAAAATACCAATAACGGGAGTAACGAGGCCAACATGTCCTTTGGTAGCAAACCCAACAGCCAATCCCAGCGAGGCCCAGAGCAACGACGTGATTTTTTTATGATGTACATAAGCAACAAGCTGCCAGGTTGCGAATGCGATACCTGCTGTAAGGATTGCATCCATCCGTACATCGTTGTTGGCAAGAATAAGACAGAAAGAAGAAGCGGCGATCAAGGCAGCCAGCTTGCCGGCTTCATGGCCGTGCAATTCTTTTCCCAAACGGAAAACCGAATATGTGCCGAGTATGGTAAAAAGAAATGAAGGGAATTTGAACGCAAAAGTGGTAATGCCGAATAAATGATAGCTCAGTGCTGTGATCCAGAAAAGAAAATGTGGTTTATCAATATAATCGCCGCGGTGGTCAACCAGGTTTACATAATCTCCCGTCAGGTACATCCTCAGTGCAATATTGGCGTGGTGGCCGGAGTCATTATCCATCAGCGGAACAAAGAGCCCGGCGATGTATACGAGTGCCAGTAATGTGTAAAGAAAAATATAAGTGCGGTTGGAAAGAAGCGGTTGTTGCAAAGAAAAAGATTTCAGCAAAACTAAAGTGTTTGCAATAACTCTTTCACTTTTTCGCCAATGTAATCTCTTACTTTTCTGAAATCTTCTTCGTTCATGTCTTTTGGGTCGGGAATTTCCCAATCAATAAATTTTTTTGCCGGCATCCACGGGCAGGCATCGCCACAGCCCATGGTTACCACCGCATCAAAAGGAGCATATTCTTTTACTTCCTCCAAAGATTTTGAATGATGTGTTGAAAGATCATAGCCCAGCTCTTTCATTGCAGCAATTGCTTTCGGGTTTATTTTACCCGAAGGTTTTGAGCCTGCGCTGTAAGCTTCTGCGTTTTCACCGCCATGGATTTTTGCGAAAGCCTGGCTCATTTGAGAACGATTACTGTTCTCTACACAAACGAAAAGTATTTTCTTTTTCATAACAGAAGTAAAAGTATGCCATCTGCCTCAGGCGGATGGCATACATGTTTTCAGCAGCAACCTCCCACAGGAAGGCCGCCACAACAACCACCATTTCCGGGGTCTTTAATGTTTGTGTTCATGGCTTTACTTTTTATAATGAATAATAAAAAAACTAACAACAACCGCTGCCCGGTTCGCAACATTTGCGTTCATCTTTTGCCGGTTTCTTTGCATATACCGTAATGCTTTCAATCCGCACAGATCCTTTTTTGTATTCACTGATTTCTTCATCACTCAGATAGTTCTTCAGAATTTCATCCGGAAGCACAATTGGTTTTTCTTTCTGCAAAACCACATCTGTAAACCCTCCCTCTTTTATAATATCCAGGTACTCCTGCTTCTGAATGGCGCCTGCCACACAACCCGCATACAACTCCGCCACCTGCTTCCATTTTTCAGGCAACTCTCCCTGTAATACAATATCGGAAATGGAAAAATGACCACCGGGTTTCAACACACGATAGATTTCGCTGAACACTTTGTGTTTGTTAGGAACAAGATTCAATACACAGTTGCTTACAATCACATCGGCTTTGTTGCTGAATAGCGGCATGCTTTCAATATCGCCCCGGCGAAACTCAACATTCTTAAAACCAAGTTTCGAAGCATTAGTTCTTGCCAGTTCAATCATCTTTTCAGTAAAATCAATACCAATCACCCTCCCCCTTTTTCCCACAATGCGCCGCGCAATAAAAGCATCGTTACCTGCTCCGCTGCCAAGATCAATCACCGTATCACCTTCTTTTATTTTGGCAAACTCCGTCGGCAACCCGCAGCCGAGGCCGAGGTCCGCATCGGGATTGTAACCTTCGAGTTTTGAATAATCATCGGACATAATGTTGTACACACCGGTACCGCCGCAGGACGAGGTGGCTCCGCAACAAGAGGAAGCATTCTGTGTTTTAGACTGACTGGCTATTTCGCTGTACTTTTCTCTTACCAGTTCTTTGATTTCTGTTTCGTTTTTCATGACTATGTTTTTTCCCCCATCCCCTAAAGGGGTGTAGGAGAGGTTAAAAAATTATTAGAACTCCTTTCTGCAATAGAGTTTTTCATAAGCCCCCTTTAGGGGGTTGGGGGGTTAGCAGCAGGCTTTTTCATTCTGCACTTTCAGTTTATTGAATAAAAAACTGAATTCGCCCATAAACTTTTCAAAGGCTTTCCAGTTGATGCAATAACAACTGCGGGGGCCGTCAATTGTTCCACTGATCAGGCCGGCATTTTTTAATTCTTTCAGATGCTGGCTTACGGTGCTTTGTGCCAGTGGCAACAAGTCCACTATTTCCCCACAGATACATTCATTCTTTTGTGCCAGCACTTTCAGAATAGCAATGCGGGCAGGGTGACTTACGGCCTTTGCAAATGCGGCGAGGTCCTGTTCTTTTTGTGAAAACTCTTCTTTTTTATGAATAGCCATATTAAAAACTTAATTTTTTAAAACTGCAGAAAAGAAAATTCTGTATTGTATTGAAAGGGGTTGTGTGATCAACGGAAATACATTTGATTTTTTGAAACCAGCGGCTCAACAAACCCGAAAGAGATTCTTCATTATATTGTTTTACGGGCAAGCCACTGCATTTTTCCGGACCCGAGGTTGAGAAAGTCCCGATTACCATCTTGCCGGATGGGGAAAGGTGTTTTTCAGCAACGGATAAATATTGCTGAACTTCTTCTTCTGTAGTTAGAAAATGAAAGGCGGCCCTGTCGTGCCAGAAATCAAATTTTTTATCAACCGATAAATCTTTAATGTCAGAAACGATCCAATTCACCCGTTTCGCCGCATCTCCTAACCGCTCTTTAGCCCTGCTGATAGCAGATTTAGATATATCAAGCACGGTAATATCAGTATACCCCATTTGTAATAACTGGTCGACAAAATAGCTATCACCCCCGCCCACATCAATAATGGCTGCATCTTTTGCAATCTTCAATTCATTTACAAAGGCAAGGGAAACCTCCGGCCGTGGTTGGTACCAGCTTACTTCGGAAAGCTGTTTGGTGTTATATATTTTTTCCCAATGTGTTTTTGAGTTCATCTATTAATCTATTATCGCAAATATACGATAAGATAATTCAGACAACCAAAATTCCAGAGACATATTTTTAAAAAATGTCAGTCAGCCGATCTTTTTTTGACGAGGGAAATAATTATTCCGCTGAGAATGATGCAGGTAATCCCCGACCAGGAGATGATATCTGGGAAAGCATCGCCAAGGGCCATGCCGATGAAAACAGAAAAAATGATATTGGCGTAACCAAAAACCGAAACAATTCCTGCTTTGTCGGAACCATATGCTTTGGTAACAAAGTATTGCCCGAACAAAGCAGCAAGCCCCATAAACAATACATACAACCACTCTTTCCCCTGCGGCCATCGCCAGTCAATAATAAAAAGACCATCCGGCTGCATACCGGAAGCATAATGAATCAGCATGGAAACAGACGGAACAATAAAACCGCTTAATAAAAAAGACAATACAATAACCCGCGGATCGTAATATTTTGCCAGCCGGCCAACAGTTAAATAAGCAATTGCAGAAGTAATCCCTGACAATATTCCCGCCACATGATAAAACCAGGGGAAATGCATGACCGGTTTGTAAATGAGTAACATGCCGGCAAAACCAAGTACCACCGCCAGCAAAACTTTTTTCCCATGATATTCTCCAAAAAGAAAAAAAGAAAAAATGGCGATGAACAGTGCGGAAGTAAGATTGTAGCTCATCGCAGTTCCCAGCGGAAGATGCAGAATACAATAGAGTAAAGTATAAAGGGCAAGGGTTCCCATAAAGCCACGAAAAACCAAACGGGAAAGTTTGCCTCCAACCTGCACGGGAGGTTTTATAAAAAGTCCCGGGAGCAACACCAGCAAGCCGACAACGTTTCTGTAAAAAACAAGTTGCCCGGCATTAAAACCTTCCTTCAATGATTTTGCAGCGCCGCCCATCATTGAAAAGCCAAGAGCAGCAAGCAGCATGAAAAAAATTCCTTTGTATCGGGAGTCAACAGGCATACCCCTATCCCCTAAAGGGGCATTTTGAAACAGATTTATAGTTTAATAAGTCTTTCAACCGCTGACTCAAGTGTTTCTTTCTTTTTTGAAAAGCAAAACCTCAGCACATGGTTGTCTTTACCATTATGATAAAACACTGAAACCGGGATGGTGGCCACACCAGCTTCTTTTGTTAAGCGGATAGCAAAATCTTTATCACCTTCATCACTGATGCGGTCATATTTTGCACAAATAAAATAACTGCCCCTACTATCCAGCATTTCAAATTTTGTGTCCTTCATTAATCTTATAAAGTAATCTCTTTTCTCCTGCATGAAACCGCTGAGGGATAAATAGGCGTCTTTATTTTTGAGAAACGCCGCCAAAGCTACCTGTGAAGGGGTATGACAACTAAAGCAATTGAACTGGTGCACCTTCCTGAATTCCTTTGTAAGCATCGCCGGCGCAACACAGTAACCCAATTTCCACCCGGTACAGTTATAAACTTTGCCAAAAGAAAAACAAACAAAACTTCTTTGCAACAGATCCGGGTAGCGAAGAATACTTTGATGCGGAATATTGTCGAAAATAAGATGCTCGTACACTTCGTCGCTTACAATAAAAATATTTGTATCCTCAACAACCTTTCTCAGTTGCTGAATATCTTCTTCGCCGATAACAGCGCCGGTGGGATTGTGCGGCGAATTAATAATGATGGCCTTTGTTTTCAGGGTAATAGCACTCTTTACTGCAGCCCAGTCTATTTTGTAATCAGGATAAATCAAAGGTATGGGTACAGCTTTTGCCCCGTTAATTTCTATGTTGGGAATATAACTGTCATAAGCCGGTTCAAAGACGATCACTTCGTCACCCGGATGAAGAATGGCTGTGAGAGCAGAGTAAATGGCATAAGTGCCGCCAGGTGTGATGGTGATTTCAGAATCCGGATTGACGGAGGTGCCGTACAGGAAATTTATTTTTTCTGAAACGGCTTCTTTTAAAGGAGGCCACCCAGGCATTGGAGAATATTGATTAAGCCCTGACTTCATAGCCTGGTTCACTAACGCAATCAACTCTTCACTCATTTCATAATCAGGAAAACCCTGGCCAAGGTTGATGGCTTTGTGTTCGGTTGCCAAACCACTCATCACAGTGAAAATGGTGGTACCGATAGAAGGGAGTTTGGAATGGATAGATGAAATGCTCATGCAGCGAAGTTATTCACTGAGAATTGCAGTTGCTTCAATTTCTATTAAATATTCAGGGGCAATTAACCCTTTCACCTCAATCATGCTGGTGCAGGGTTTTATGTCTTTAAAGAATTCGCCATGGGCACGGCCATACTCTTCCCAGCGGGAAATATCAGTGACAAACATTCTTGTCCGTACTACATCTTTTAACGAGGCGCCGGCACGGTGCAAAACTTTTTCAATTTTCTGAATGATGAACCGTGTTTGTTCATAAGCATCGTTACCGCCCACAGGAATACTGTTGTCATCCACAGCAACGGTTCCGGTTACTTCAATCACATTTCCGGTTTTTACAGCACGGCTGTAGCCAATAATATCTTCCCATTTGGCGCCGGAGGAATAGTTGGTTCTTTGCATAAAACAGCGTCTACTTTGAAGCAATTATTGAATCTATTTTTTTTGCCAGAGCCCGGTCTTTATCCGTTATAATATCTCCTTCGCTATGGGTATTGAGCCACACTTCCACGGTATTCCATACATTGGTCCACAGCGGATGATGATCCATTTTTTCAGCTTCAAGAGCTACACGGGTCATAAAAGCGAAAGCTTCGCTGAAGTTTTTAAAAACAAACTTGCGGTAGAGCTTGTTGTCTGTTTCCTGCCACATAGATGAAAGTTAAATGTTATTGGTAAAAAGTTAAACGGCTCATATTACAAGTTAACGGTTAACATTTAACCATTAACCAAAGACTCAAAATACAAGGTGCTCCTTATTCTTTATTTTTTCAGTTGTCAGCTCTACTACCAACTGCACACCACCGATGTTACGGAGGCTTTCTGTTTTTTGCTGCAGCATTTCTGTGCTTACCACATCTCCTTTCATCAGCCATAAAAAATCCAGGTGTTTGAATTCGGGCAGCAGGTATTCGCCATCAAACTGGTTGTTGTATACATAATGCTCCAGCGAGTTGGACTGTTCCCGGAACTCATACACGGAAAAAAAATAATTTCTTTTCTTTTTCTTCAGCTGGATCTCCAGCTCATTGTTGATCCTGAAATCCATTCCCAGCAGGCTGTTCAGGTGCCAGCAGAACTGGTAATCTTTAATAGGGGCCATAATACCGAGCAGGCGGGCTTCCTCAAAAAAATCGTCAGTCAGGTCTTTAGTATTCAGTATGAGTTTACTCACACAATATTTTTTACAAATTACAAATCAAAACTGAACATCAGCCTCCAGTGTTTCATTCCCTCTTTTATATTTTACTTTGGTGTTATCTCCCTTTTTGAATTTGCTCAATACCTGCATATAGTTTTCCAGGGAGCTTACATTAAAATCTCCCAATTGAATAATAACATCCCCGGCCTTCATTCCCGCTTTTTGTGCAGCTTTTCCTTCGCTTACTCCATCAATGCGCAGGCCGCTTCCGGTAAAAGTATAATCGGGCATTACCCCCAATGATACATTAAATCTTGCCGAAGAACCGGATTGTGTTTCCCTTGTTTTGGTAAAAGCAAGTTTTTGGTTTTGCTCATTGGCTGAAGTAATAAGAGCGGATATGAAATTAATGATGCGCAATTCACCGGTGTAGTTGATTTTATCAAAGTCATCACCCGGTTTATGATAATCTGCATGCAGGCCGGTAAAGAAAAACAACACAGGAATATCCTTCCTGTAAAAAGAAGTATGATCGCTGGGACCGGTACCACTACTATCAATCTTTATTGCAAAAGGAGATTTTTTATCGTTTGTCCTGATAAGAGGACTCCATTGCGGTGATGTGCCAAAGCCGCCAACGGTCAATACTTTTGCACTGTCGTTTAATCTTCCCACCATATCCATATTGATCATATAGTTCACCGTCTTTAAATCAATAGTAGGGTTTTCAGTAAAATATTTTGAACCGAAGAGCCCCAACTCTTCGCCGGAAAAAGCAATGAAAAGATAATTGCTTTTTTTTGTTTTCGCTTTCTTCAGAATTCTTGCAAGTTCAATCAATGCGGCGGTGCCGCTGGCATTATCATCAGCTCCGTTGTGAATCAGTTTTTCTCCTGTCCGCAACAGGGAGTTGCCGTCTTCGCCATAACCAAGATGATCGAAGTGAGCACCCAACACAACGGTGTTTGCAGCATTGTTATCAATAAAACCAATTACATTATTTCCTGTTCGTTTCTTATTACCAATAGCAATTTTTAGTTTGATGTCAAGCGAAGCTGATTCATCGGAAAAATATTTTTTTGCTGTCTCTTTTGATACATACACCACGGGAATACCCGGTTTTTCCGACCGGTCCCTGCCATTGAACTGAAGCTGATCATCAACAGAAGAAGTGTTAAAAAGAATAATAACCGAAGCTCCTTTTTCTTTCGCCTTCTTTGCATTGGTGCGGATGTAATCAGTGAGATCGAAATGTGGATTGTTTTTGTTCTCTTCAAGGGGTTCTTTCAGGTCAAAGAACCAAGGCATATCTGATTCCCGGACTGCAACAGACGGCAAAGATTCAATACTGATATCCGGCGACCAGGGGAAAGGGAAAAAATCAATGCCGGGTTTTAGATTATTATCATTAATAATAAAAAATGTAGAAGGATTTATTTGTTTGCCATCATCAACATCGAAGGGTTGGTAAAAACCATTGCTGCCTTTTGGTTGTAGCCCGATTTTTTGGAATTCGTTGCTGATATATTCTCTTGCTAATTTTTCACCATTGGTGCCTGTGCGTCTTCCTTCCAGTTTATCACTGGCCAGATAACTGATATGGGTTTGCAGATTGACAAGCGTTTCCTTTTCAGATTTACTCAGCCGGGGAGTATTCTTTTGTGCAAGGGCAAGCTGTGAAAAAAATAATAAGAGCAGAAAAAAAAATGTACGGTGATTATTCATAAGTATGCCATTGGTTAGGGCAAAGATAAAAATAGCGGGGAAAGAATGATGATTAAAGTTGTGTGATAAATCCGGAGAAAGTCATTTGTTTTAAAACAATAACCGCGGTTTCAGAATGCGGGGCAGAATTACCGGAAGTACAAGAGAGCCCTTCGCCTTGCTCTGGGTAAACTTGCAAGGGACGGTGAATAGAGTTCGGGACGCCGGCATGACAAAAATCACCTGTCAAAACACCGAAATTCGTAAGCCGCAATGAAGACCGCATTCTATTTTTGCAGGCTGTGGGGGGTAATAATATACATATCGGGCTGGTAGGCAATCCCAATAGTGGCAAGAGTTCGCTATTCAACTGCATTACTGGAATGAACCAGAAAGTAGGCAACTTTCCCGGGGTAACAGTTGAGATGAAACTGGGAGAAGCAAAGATTGCGGAAAACACATGGGCCGAATTTCTGGATCTGCCCGGCACTTACAGCCTTTATCCCCGGCGCAGTGATGAATGGGTAACCTACGATGTGTTGATGAATGAAGATCATGAAGAACACCCGGATATACTAGTGGTAATTGTAGACGGTTCGAGCCTGAAAAGAAATTTATTATTTGCTTCGCAAATCATTGATCTGAAAATTCCGACTGTTGTGGCGCTGACGATGATGGATCTTGCACGCAAAAAAGGAATTGAAGTTGATGTGGCAGGACTGGAAAGAGAATTGGGGGTTCCTGTAATTCCAATTAATCCCAGGAAAAATAAAGGGATTGCACAACTGAAAAAAAGTCTTACACAACTTGCGGCCAATGTCTCGCAAAGTAATGTCCGGAATTTTGTACCCGGGGCATTCTGGGGCAAAGGAACCGTCCAGGCAATTAAAGAAAAGCTTCCCCAACTAAGTGACTACAAGGCGCTGCACCTGGCGATGAATTATGGGGAAATTGACATTAACCCAATAGTAAAAAAAGCAGTTGAAGAAGCAATAAAAGATATTCCGCTCAACAAAACCTTATCACAGGCAGAAGAAATAACAGACCGCTATGCAAGGATAAAAACCATAATGCAGCAAACGGTGGTGGAACCCGACCCGCTGCAGAAAAATTTATTTACTGACAGGCTGGATAATATTCTCCTGCACCGCCGGTGGGGATATTTAATATTACTGGCTGTTTTGTTTTTGCTTTTCCAGAGTGTTTTTTTCCTGGCACAGTTCCCTATGGACTGGATAGAAATCGGTTTTGCAAAACTGAGTTCTTCGCTGTCATCCTCGTTGCCAGAAATCTGGTGGAGCGATCTTATCATCAATGGTGTCATTGCAGGATTGAGCGGTATACTTGTTTTTGTTCCGCAGATAATGATATTATTTGGTCTTATTACGTTGCTGGAAGATACCGGCTATATGGCCCGTATCAGTTTTCTTAGTGACAGGCTGATGAGAACAGTTGGCTTGAATGGTAAAAGTGTAATGCCGATGATCAGTGGCTTTGCCTGCGCTGTGCCGGCTATTATGAGTGCAAGAAGTATTGAGAACCGCAAAGAAAGATTACTTACCATTCTTATCACACCGCTGATGAGCTGCTCAGCCAGGCTACCGGTATTTACGATTTTAATCGGGCTTGTCATTCCGAATAAATATCTTTTTGGTTTTTTGGGCATACAGGGTCTTGTCATGATGGGATTGTATTTACTGGGGTTAGTAATGGCGCTGATCGTTTCCTCTGTAGCAAGGTGGTTCATTAAAATAAAGGAAAAAAGTTTTTTCATACTGGAGTTGCCAACGTACCGTTCGCCAAGATGGGGAAACATTTTACAAACCATGGTAAACAAAGCAAAGATTTTTGTCTTTGACGCTGGCAAGGTCATCATGATCATCAGTCTTATTCTCTGGGCACTCAGCTCTTTTGGTCCCGGCAACAGAATGAATGATGTGACGCAACGATATGAGCAGATAAAAAAACAACCCGGAGTTAATACAAAACAAATTGATAAAGAATTTCATGCTGCCAGGTTAGAAAACTCTTATGCAGGGATTTTAGGAAAAAGCATCGAGCCGGTAATAACTCCTTTGGGGTACGACTGGAAGATCGGGATTGCACTCATCACATCTTTTGCGGCAAGGGAAGTTTTTGTAGGAACAATGGCAACGCTTTACAGCGTGGGGGAACAGGATAATAATAGTTTAAGACTGCGGGATAAAATGAAAGCGGCTACAAAAGAAGACGGAACGCCTGTATATACACTTGCCAGTGGTTTATCACTGATGATATTTTATGTATTTGCTATGCAATGCATGAGCACACTTGCAGTAGTCCGAAGAGAGACCAAAACCTGGAAATGGCCAATCATTCAATTGTTGTATATGACAGGGCTGGCGTATGTAATGAGTTTATTAATTTACCAGCTGTTCAAATAAAACTATTTAACTGGTGAGGCCCAGTTGTCTTTGGGTTCAAAATAATTCCATAATAAAGCTGATATTTTTCTTGCCAGAGTCCATGCTTCATTATTGTGTGTCCATTGCTGGTCTTTATTGTTTTTGGTAAAAATGGAAAAAATATAGGGATTGTGCGGTGCATTTACCAACAACACTTCGCTACGGCTTGCGTCTACACATCCATTCTTGCTGAACACTTCGATATAGGGCGGTATTTGGGAAACAGCTTCATCTACATCCCAGTAGTTGCGGCCAAGACAGCGCATCATACGGTCACAGGCTTTGGCGGAGAAAATTTCATTGAGGTAAATTTTTTCAAATATGGTTCCCATTTCCATTGGTGTTGTTTGTCCCCAGCCATATTGTGTTCTGTTATTTTCTCTTCCGGGTGTTCTTGAATTCACTCTTGTATTTTTAAATCCAAGACTATCTAATATTTCATTGATCCGTGTTCCTTTTCCTGCGAGGCTTTGCAACCAAAGGCTTGCAGTATTATCGCTGGTGGTAAGCATCAGCATGATTACTTTCTTCAGTAAAATTTTTTCGTCACTTTTGAAAGAGCCAAGAATATCTTCGCCTTCATAAAGCAAGGAATCTTTATAAATCAACGTAGAGTCGTATAGCAATTCACCCTTGCTGATTTTATCCATAATTCCTATAAGAACAGGCACCTTCACTATGCTTGCCGTGGGAAAGATTGTGTCGGCATTAATGGCAATTGTTTTTCCTGTCCGGAGATTTTTTATATAAACACCAATGTCACCATTAAATTCCTTTACGACAGCTTCTAATTCTTTCTGCAATCTTTTATCTGTTTTTTGTGAAAAAGAAAAAAGAGAAAGCAGAACAAAAAGAAAAATGAACGCTATACGCATAAGAATTATTTCTGCATATTCATATAATCAAATACTATCTGACAAAATGCTTTGATGCCTGTTTTCATACCCGCCTCATCAACAAAAAAACCGGCGGTATGATGTGGTGGTGCTTTTTGCGGATCATTGCCCTTTGGCATTCCCCCAATATAAAAAAAGACAGAAGGTGCCTTCTCACCATAATAAGAAAAATCTTCAGCACCAGTGACCCAGGTTCTTTCAGCCACATTTGCTTTTCCGGCGGCGGTCTCAAGAGAAGGGATAATTTTTTTTAGCAGTTCCGGGTCGTTGTAGGTAACCAATGTTTTTGTATCAATTGTAATTTCAGTAGTAGCACCGCCAGCTGCAGCAATATTTGTTGCAACCTGTTTTATTTTTTCATGGATATCTTTTTGCATTTTGCTGTCCAGTGTCCGAATGGTTCCATACATGATACACTCTTCAGGAATGATATTGCTTCTTACGCCACCTTCAATTTTCCCAACGCTTATTACTACCGGAGCTTTTGTCAGGTCCGACTGGCGGCTGACAATATTTTGGAGACCCTGAATGATCTGAGCAGAAATAGCAATGGGATCAATTCCAAGCCAGGGTTGCGATCCATGGCTCCCCTTTCCTTTCACTTTAATTACAAACCAGTCTGACGAAGCCATAAATGCACCGGGCTTATATTCAATTCTCCCGATCTCAACATTTGATTCAATATGCAACCCGAACATTACGTCAACTTTCGGACTATCCATGACTCCTTCCTTTATCATCAATGGAGCTCCACCCTCTTCCCCTTCGGGTGGGCCCTCTTCGGCAGGTTGAAAAACAAACTTGATCGTACCCTTCAAATCATTTTTCATTCCTGATAAAATTTCTGCTACACTCATCAGCATAGCTACATGTGTGTCGTGGCCACAGGCGTGCATTACTCCCACCTCCTGCCCGCTGTAATTTGATTTGACTTTCGAAGCATAGGAAAGAGAACTCTTTTCCACTATTGGCAAAGCATCCATATCTGCTCTTAGTGCAATACATGGGCCGGGGTTTGCGCCTTTTAAAACTCCCACTACACCGGTTTTACCAACGCCTTCTTTAACTTCAATTCCCAATGAGCGAAGATGGCCCGCAACCAATTTTGCCGTTCTGAACTCCCGGCTGCCTAATTCAGGATGTTCATGAATATCTCTTCGCCAGGCTATACATTTCTGTTCTATTTTATTTACAGCAGCATTTATTTTATCTGTTACATTGTTTCCCTTTACCTGGGAGAAAAGAGTAAGAGAGTGAATAAAGAAGAGCAGCAGTATTACCAGTCGCATTTTTAAATATTTTTATGAATTTACTTTAAATAGGCATTCTTTTCATTTTAACTTCTACCGCTTACCTGATTTTTTATATATTTATCAAAGATGTTGCTTCGTCATGTACCATTTCTAAAAGCTGTTTTTATTCACAGCCTTACTGCTTTTGGAGGGCCACAGGCACATATTGGCATGATGATGAAAACCTTTGCCCGTCACAGGCATTATATATCTGAGGAAGAACTGATGGAGTACAATGCGTTTTGTCAGTTGCTACCTGGAGCTTCTTCTACACAAACACTTACTTTGATTGGCTATAAAAGAGGAGGTGTCCCTCTTGCTGTTCTTACACTTATTATTTGGATTTTACCTGCAAGTATTTTAATGGGGGCACTTTCTTTTTTACTTCATTATATAGATAAAAGGGCATTAAATACTGATATTTTTAAATTTATTCCACCTATGGCGGTTGGGTTTTTAGTATATGCAACTGTAACAGCGTTTCATATCTCTATAAAAAACACTATCACATGGGTAATCATGCTTGTTGGAGCCGTTGCAACGTATCTTTTGTTCAAACAGCCATGGATTTTTCCTTTGCTGATAGTTTTTGGTGGTCTTACAACTAACCTGAGTAAAAAAAGAATTCCTCAGGTAGAACAAAAACCAAAAAAGATTAAATGGTGGAATTTTTGGTTGTTCGGAATAATTTTTATCACAGCAGGATTATTTAGTGAAATAGCGAGGAAAAACGATCTGCCTAATCGCAGCCCGATTAATCTTTTTGAAAATACATACCGGATGGGAAGTCTTGTTTTTGGCGGAGGCCAGGTATTAATGCCAATGATGTATGAACAATTTTCTGTTCGTCCTGACGCGGTAAAAGAAAAAGACCGGGAAGTAATAAGGATCGATAAAGAAGATATGTACACAGGAATGGGTATTGTAAGAGCCATGCCGGGGCCTGTTTTCGCAATCGCCTCGTTTGCCGGGGGGATGGCATTGCAGGATCATGGTAAGACTCCCAAAGAGAGAACGGCTATGCAGTTCCTAGGATGTTTGATCGGTACAATCGCCATTTTTTTACCTAGTGCCTTACTGGTGCTTTTCTTTTTTCCCATCTGGCACAATCTCAAAAAATATGCTGCTGTTTATCGATCGCTTGAAGGGATTAACGCTGCAGTAGTTGGCATAATGATAGCGGCAACATTTTACCTGATGAAAGATATTTCATTGCTGGACGTAAAAGTAAGCAGTCTTTTAAACGCCACAGTCATTGCAGGAACTTTCTCATTGCTTCAATATACCAGGATTCCGCCTCCTTTTATTGTGATCGGTTGTTTATTGTTAGGGTACGTTTTTTAAAAATGTTTTTTAAAGAAAGGGTTATTTTCAATTTCTTCCCTGATTTTTTCCGGTACCAGATAGCGGATTGATTTTCCTTGTTTAACCAATTCCCGGATTTTAGTTGCAGAAATTTCTAACAAGGGGGCATCAAGAATTTTTATTCGGGGTGTGTAGATTTTTTTTATTTCAAACCCCGATCTTTTGTAAATATATAGGGGATAATAGTTGAGAATTGCTTCTGCGTTTTTCCATTTGTCAATGTTCTGAAAACTATCACTGCCCATAATAATAGAAAAATTATGATCTGGATATTTTTCCTGGAGGTAGGTAAGTGTATCTATTGTGTAAGAGGGTTTTGGTAAATAAAACTCAATATCAGAAGCCTTAATCCTCACATCATCTTCAACTGCTGTTCTTACCAGATGCAAACGATCATATTCATTCAAAAGAGAGTTATTTTTCTTAAAAGGATTTTGAGGTGACACCACAAACCAGACCTTATCTATTTGCGTTTCATTTAGGACATGGTTGGCAATTATCAAATGACCAACATGAACAGGGTTAAAAGAGCCAAAATATAAACCTATTTTCATTAAACTGTTGAAAATCAATTAATTACATCGACTATAATATGTTTGGCCTCATCAAGTCGAAGACTTAATGAATATCCAGATATATTAACGGATATTGGATCACCAAGCGGGGCAACTTGCTCCAAAAAAACCCTTTCGCCGGGCACACATCCCATTTCCATAAGCTTTAGAATCATTTCACTATTGTCAAACCTGCTAATGACTGCCTCTTGTCCAGGCTTTAGTTCTGAAAGGTTCATTTTCATTTTACAATATCCACAAAGCTAATTCTGCTGAATTACATTTGCTTACGAATTTTGAAATTATGCCCTCGACCCTAGAATCAAAAGTTAATTTCTTTTCAAATGGACTTAAACCACATCTTAAAAATAGACAGAAACTGAAACAGTTTATTCTGTCTATTTTTAAAAGGGAAAGGAAAAAATTAGAGACCATTAATTATATATTTTCTACGGACAGGACCCTATTAGATATCAATCAAAGATATTTGAAGCATGGGTTTTATACTGACATAATAACCTTTGATCTTTCACAGAATAAAAAGGAAATAATCGGGGAGATATATATAGGTTTAGAAAGAGTAAAAGGAAATTCAAAGAAATTAGGGATTTCGTTCAATTCTGAACTACACCGGGTTATTTTTCATGGAGTACTTCATCTATGCGGTTACAAAGACAAGCGAAAAAAAGATAAGTATGTAATGAGAAAAAAGGAAGACTATTACCTTCAGAAATATTTCAATGGCTAATGTTTCATGTGGAATTAGAAATTTTTTATAGTCGTTTCACGTGAAATGTAGTTAAACCATTGTTTAATTGTATTTAAATTACTCAAGCGATTGAATGTAACTTTGCCGCCCAGTGTTTGGAGAATATGATATAATTGTTGTTGGTGCAGGGCATGCAGGATGTGAGGCCGCAGCCTCGGCAGCCAATCTAGGCTCAAAGGCCTTACTCATTACTATGAATATGCAAACCATAGCTCAAATGAGCTGTAATCCGGCAATGGGTGGAATTGCTAAGGGCCAGATTGTAAGAGAGATAGATGCATTGGGAGGTTATTCAGGCATTGTTAGTGATGAATCTATGATTCAATTTAGGATGCTGAATCGATCTAAGGGTCCAGCAATGTGGAGTCCAAGAACCCAGAACGACAGAATGCTTTTTTCACAGAAATGGAGAGACATGTTGGAAAAGACGCTGAATCTTGATTTTTTTCAAGATACAGTTAAAGGGGTTTTGACCAAAGATGGCAGATGTATTGGAGTTGTTACCGGACTTGGACATGAAATAAGGGCCAAAGCGGTGATA
>Ga0255310_10000038_pt1 | contig 22052 bp, 23 predicted proteins | sample EtOH1_T0_E1_meta_FD_201359 | JGI IMG/M metagenome (GOLD analysis project Ga0255310, IMG submission 201359) | Sandy soil microbial communities from University of British Columbia, Vancouver, Canada - EtOH1_T0_E1 | ecosystem: Engineered > Artificial ecosystem > Sand microcosm > Unclassified ...
GAAATCGCCAAATGTTCGGTGCGAAGTTTGAGTTTAGCGTGTAGTGTATGGCGATCGAGGCTGTTAAGCGCTGCCCGCTTCGATGGCCTGCTTAAGTAAGTCTGCGGGAGGCGTGGATCCGCAAGCCAGATAAAATCCTACGCTGATGTTGGCTAAAGCATCTTTGGTTTGTTCGGCGGTTTCGGCGCGTGCCTGTATCAGGCAGCCTTCTAAAATCACGAAAAGTGCCCGTGCTTTTGGCAAAGCGGTGCCTTTGAAATGAAATTGGCCTTGCGCTCGACCGTTTTCCAGGATGCTGGCCATAAAGGCTTCGGCTTCGTGACGGGCGCGAGTGCGAAACTCCCTGATCAGTGGCTTGTCGATACGGCCAATACCGATGAGCAAACCGGATACACTCTCCAGATTTTCCTGATCGTCCAGGATGGATTTAATCCCTTGGAAGAACATCAGCATTTGGGTTTTTGGGTCAGTGGCGGATCTCATCGGCCCGTAAATGTGAGCTACCATTAGCTTACGCATGTGCTTTACGCACTCGACAAACAGGGCTTCCTTGTTCTTATAGTACCAGTACATGGCCCCTTTGCTGAGATCGCAGGCCTTGGATATTTGGTCGATGGACACGCCATCGTAGCCATAACGGCCAAACATCTCGAACGCGATCTGAAGGATGCGCTCGCCGGTATCGGCATCGCGTGGTTTTGGTGCTATTTTTCGAATGGAAGAAGTTGCCACAAATTAAACCTCGTTAAATTGACGAGTATTATATCCATCGTTTTTACTATGATCAATTTGTATAATTAAGGGTTCCCGAAAAAGAGAGGAATGGATGAATGCCAACCGAAGTCTTCTTCTGCTTCGCCATGCGCAGGCCGTGCCTTTTCTGTCGGCAGAAGGCGATATCGGCAGATCATTGACAGAGCACGGAGTCAGCCAGGCAAAAAGCGTGGGTGTCTGGATGGCTGGGCAGCCTTTGGATCTGCGGCGTGTCTTTTGTTCGCCGGCTCGCCGGACGAAAGAAACTTTAGCTGGCTTAAGCTTGGACGATAGTAGGTTAGACGTCCAGTACGAATCGACGATATTCAATGCCAGTCTGAGCCGGCTGCTACAGTTGGTTGATCAACCGTGGCAAGGAGGTTTGTTATTGATTGGCCATAACCCCGGACTCGAAGAATTACTTAACTATCTTGTTGATTTGTCAAATATTTTTTCTATGCAGCCGGCAAGCCTGGCTTGGTTGAGCCTGGCGGAAAGAGATCAAGCCCTTGAGCAAGGTAGTGCGCACCTGAAAGGTTTAGTGGATTTCGGCGTCACAAGAAAAAACTAGGCGTAGGCCAAATGCTTCCCTATAATTTGCGGCTTGAAAAGCTACTCAGGCTATAATTAACGATTTTTTAGTTAATCACAGCAAGAAAACAGGAAGGCATAAACAATCATGAATAACGGTCGATTGTACGCCGCGCTGACGTGGTCACTGTTAGCGCTCGCAGCTCAACCCGTACTCGCTCAAGGGGATCCGCAGCTGGGGAAGGCCAAGGCATCCACTTGTATGGGATGTCACAGCATCCCGGGCTATACCATGCCCTACCCGACTTATCATGTGCCCAAGATTGGGGGGCAGCACGCCGACTACCTCGTGGGCGCACTTAAACAATACCGGACGGGTGAGCGCAAGCATGGCACCATGCAGGCACAAGCATCCAATTTGAGCGATCAGGATATTCAGGATATTGCCGCATATTTTGCCTCTGGCAATTAGGTATCCACATCAAATCATAACAATCCTCCCCGCAGTAGGGAGTGGATGGGAGCTAGGTTACATGAAATACGCGGCATCATTAGTTTTGATTTTGTTATTGTTCTGCTCCATGGCGGTGGCCGCAGAAGCCGACCCGAAAGCTGGCGAACAAAAAGCCCAGGTTTGCGTGGTTTGTCACGGACCGGCCGGGCAAAGCACCAACAGCCAGTTTCCAAAATTAGCCGGGCAATACGCGGATTATTTGGTGAATACCCTCAAGGCTTATAAGTCGGGTGAGCGCGCCAATCCCATCATGAAGGGGATGGTCGCCGGGTTATCGGAACAGGATATGCGCGACTTGGCTGCTTACTTCGCCCAGCAAGACGGTTTGGTGGTGAAGAAATACAATATCGGCTCCAAAAACTAAACCCAGCGCTAGGAAGGCAATGAAAGCTCTATTGATAAGTTTGGCAGTCATGGCTACTGCGGGGGTGTTCGTGCTTGGCCTGGTGTTTTTTACGCGCGGCAGCTGGCTACCTAAGCTGCAATATCGAGTCCTCGATGCCAGCCGCCGACGCCGCGAGTCGTTGTTGCCGAAGAATCCATGGGAAGATGGGTATAAGCGCGAGTGGCAAAACGACTAGGCCCGACCAACAAATCCGCGCTGTTTTCCTGTAGGCGTCCGAGCCAAAATCACGTTTGACCGAATAATGCCAGCTATCCGCTGATTTGCGATGGTTGCCAGCTCTCGGCGATGCGAATTCTTAGTTGGTATAGCCGTGAGCAGTGACAGACGAACTCGCAGGCCTCTGCCTCTGAGCAAACGCCAGAGATGGGTACTAAATTCATCCTTCCCAACAAACGGCGCGACCTTCAAATCACGACGTCCATCCTTGCAGAAATATTCTAAGGCAGCCGGCTGGATCGAGCTCTGGGTGCTTTTGGCGGCTTCAAACAACCCGGAATGGAAAGGCATCACTTGCTCGCCGACGCTGGTGGTTCCCTCGGGGAATAACAGGACACGGCGGCCACAAGCGATCTCATCGGCAACCGCAGTGACCATTTTGCTCAGTGAGCTGTTTGACTGGCGGTCGATAAACAGAGTGCCTGCCTGGCCAGCCAGCCAGCCCAACATCGGCCAGGAGCGGACTTCCTGTTTGGCCAAAAAGCGACCTTCCACGCAGGAACCCAGCACGACAATATCAAGCCAGGAGATATGGTTGGCGACTACCATACGACTGATTTGGTGAGGTTGGCCTATAACCTCGACCTGCAAGCTCAGGGCTTTTGCAACGTGGCGAAACCAAATACCCATCAACCGGGAGCGGGTAGTCGATACTGACCAGCCTATGTGTTCGGCTAAGTGCAGCACCGATGCTGCTAGAATACCCCAGCTTAACGCCAAGACTAATTGACATAGCCGATATAAGGTTTCTGTCCAGGACGTTGTAGGCATCTCAGGCCGCCTTAAGAAAGTGTCGCTCGTAGCGAGGGGTCACTTTCTGCATAGACAACAAAATGAATACATCGGCCGAGTTGAACCGCCTATCCCAGTGTGCTTCGCCACTGACCATCGCGCCCAGGCGCAGATAGGCCTTGAGCAACGGCGGAATGCTGGCTACTCGGTCGGGGGATAGGCCATCCATGGGTAGCCGATCTTTAGCGCGCACTCCTAAATTGGGATCGAGAATTTGCTGTGGCTTTAATCGATTCATGATGTATTGTGCCTCGGAAAGGTCATCGGCCACCGGTATGCTGGCGCAACCAATGAGATAATTGTGGCCGCTGCTTTGGACATGACGGGCCAGAGCAGACCAAAGGACGGCGATGGCTCCGCCGGTGCGATAACCGGGGTGGATGCAGGTTCGGCCGATTTCCAGGAATCGCCCATTGATATCAAGAATACGACCCAGATCAAATTCTTGTTGAGAATAAAAACCACCTACGGCCGAGACATGCTCTTGGCTCAGTAGCCGGGTATAACCTACGATTTGATCTGAGCGTTCATCAACGATCAGCATGTGCTTGCAATAGGGGTCATAATCATCCTGATCCAGGCCCGGTTCGCTGGTAGAGAGGTTGGCGCCGAATTCTTCGGTGAAAATATCATAACGTAGGCGTTGAGCCTGACGAATTTCTGCTTGAGTACTGGCAAGTCGGGCGCTTAGTTGTGGCGAAGTCGAGTCGGAAAAAGCGATCTTATTTGTATTCATGGTGATTAATCGGCTCTCGCAAGGTTGTTGAGAACAACACAAATCCTAGGGAGATTGCGTGACAAATGCATTGCCGATAAATGAAGTTATTGTTAAATAAGTCAGCCAGCTGATGACAAATTGGTGAAAATTACCGGGTCAGGTTATGCTTCGCGAAGCGGGCTATACTTGCTTACAAAAGCAAACCGCGTAGCGGAAATAGGGAGAAAAGAAGTGCCGGAATTACGCCCTTTATTGATGAGTCGTTGGCCCAACGTTGCCGGGCTTTTGGGCTGCACGGGTTTGCTGATTTACGCGTACTATCTCCAGTACTGGGAGGGCTTGGAGCCATGCCCTTTGTGTATTTTCCAGAGAATTGCTTTTTTCGCGCTGGGGTTGAGTTTCTTGTCGGCAGCTATTCATCACCCGGCATCTCGGTTCTTAAACGGCTTTTATGCCACATTGATATCGTTAGTGTCATTGATCGGCGTGGCGTTAGCGTTGCGGCATCTGTATCTGCAATCGCTGCCTCCAGAAGCTATTCCCGTCTGCGGGCCGGATTTGGCGTTTATGCTTGAGAATTTCCCCTTGAGCAAAATTTTAACCACGGTATTGCGTGGTTCAGGCAGTTGCGCAGTGATCGACTGGACATTGCTTGGTTTATCGATTCCGGGTTGGGCGTTAATTTGGTTTTTGGTTCTGGGTGTCGGCGGGACGGTCGCTAATGTGGTACGAATTTTGCCTTCTTTGAAACAATAAGGTTCGATTCCAAAAGATAAGAAATAATTTATAAGGTGAGGGAATGGGCGAAACGCTTTGGGATGTCTTGCAGTTGCCAGTGGCGACACCACTTTGGCAGCTGGTATTGCTGGTCGGCGTTAGTGTCAGCACGTTGACGGTTGTGTTGGTCAGAATGGTGGCGGGGATGCGTAATAAGCAGCATCCGTATAGGCGCGATCTGTTTTTTGGGATGAACTGGCGCTGGGGCTATGAAGGTAAACAATTGGTCCATCTGCAATCTTATTGCCCGGACGACGATTGCGAGCTGGTGTACAGCCAGGATAAAGATCAAGGCATCGCGTTTCGTTGCGAAACCTGTGACCGACAATACAGTCAATATTCGATGGATATAAATTACTTGCGCGGCATGGTACGTCGCCAGATAGAGCGTAAGCTACGCACCGGAGAATGGCGCCAGGGTGCTGCAGCCAGTACAGCGCCAGTTACCGAAAATAATTTGGCTGATTCTGCTACTTCTGGCGCGCCAGAGAGCAAATCCGCAGTTTCTTAGCTGGGTTAACCCGGCGGCTCGATCTTGTCTGCGACCTGTACCGCCAAGGCGCGGGCAGTGGTCCATTTGCCGCCGAAAACGCTTAACAGCTGACCGTGGCGCAATAATTTGTATTCCCGGGTAGCCTGCGAGGGATTATTGGCGGAGCGGATGAGCGGCCGTATGCCGGCAAAACGACTCACAATGTCCGCTTCTGTCCGCGTATCTTGAAAGTGTCGGTTATAGGCGCGAAGCAGATATTGAGTTTCCTCATCAGAGCAAACTACTGGCTCATCAAGCTCTTGGCGAACCTCGGTTGTGCCGACCAGAGTTTTGTTTTGATAAGGCAGCACAAAGAAAATCCGCTGATCTTCGCCGGTCTCCAATAAAAAACCCAGGGCGGGTGGTTCGCCGTTCAAGATCAAGTGGCTGCCACGTACCAAATCCAAATGATAGGCCGATTCCAGCTTGCTTTGAGACAGTAGTTGGCCGGCCCAGGGGCCCGCTGCATTTACTATGCGATCGTAGGGAGTCAATCCTTGATTCGTCCATAGGACGCCTTCTGGCGTGACCCTCAGTACGGGCGAATTTTCTCGGACTTCAACGCCTTGTTTTTTCGCTTGCTCTACGGCCCATAGCCCTAAAGCACGGTCATCCATTTGGCCGTCATAAAAGCGATAACCGCCTTTTAACCCTTGGCTGGATAAGTTGGGAGCAAGCTGGCGGATAGTGGAGGCATCCAACCATCGATGGTTACCGAGGTTTTGTCGACCCGCCAGTAGGTCGTAGATCGACAGGCCTAGCTTCCACTGCCAGCGAGGACGCGTACTGTTCTCGTACACAGGCAGCAGCAAAGCTAGGCGGTGCGCCAGGTGAGGCGCTTTGTTAACCCACCAGGCGCGCTCTCGCAGCGCCTCATGAACCAGACGAATCTCGCCGTTTTCGAGATAACGCAATCCACCATGCAATAACTTGGTTGATGCCGAGCTGGTGCCAGACATTGGCTGATTTTTTTCGTACAGCGTTACTTTATGACCGTGCTCGGCCAGCTGCCAGGCAACGCAGATTCCATTGATGCCACCACCCACAACAGCAATATTTAGTCCGGCCATTATTGCGCCTGTTTGAAATTAGCCAACCGCTTCCCTTTCCCTAGAGATATTTTTTCCAGTTGTGTTGACTGTCACCAAACGCCAGGAAATAGGGGTTTAAGATGGATTCCTTGGTGTTATAGGGCAAGGGTTGCAGATTGAGGTTGGTGAGTTTTCCGCCGGCCTCTTCCAAAACGGCCTGGGCGGCAGCGGTATCCCACTCGGAGGTGGGGCCGAGTCGAGGGTAGATATCGGCCTTACCTTCAGCTACCAGGCAGATTTTAAGGGAACTGCCGATGCTGACCACCTCGTAGTCGCCCAGTTTTTCGAGAAAATCATCCACCTCCGGTCCGCGATGGCTGCGGCTGGCAACGGCGACAATGGGGTCGTCACCCAGGGCGCGTGTTTTGATGGGCTTGGTCGCGCCATCGGCCCGCTGGACAAAAGCGCCATGGCCTTTGGCGGCAAAGTAAGTGACGCCGCTCACCGGAACATAAACAACGCCGAGTATCGGCTGATGATTGTCTATCAAGGCTACGTTGACGGTGAATTCACCGTTGCGCTTGATAAATTCTTTGGTTCCATCCAGAGGATCGATCAACCAGTAGCGTGACCATGACGTCCGCTCCGCAAAGGGGATGACTGCGGATTCTTCTGAAAGTATGGGGCAATCCGCCGTGAGGTGGCGCAATCCCGCCACTAATAAGTGGTGCGAAGCCATGTCGGCCCGTGTTAACGGCGAATCGTCGGCTTTATCCTGCACGCTAAAATCACTGGCGTAGACTTCTAAGATAGCCAGTCCGGCTTTTTGTGCCAGATCGAGTAAGTCGGGCAGAAGTTCGGCGGGGTCGCGCATACGGGTTCCTGTGGTTGTTTGGCAGTCAGTGGACGATATATCGACTCAGTTTCGTCGTTGTTGAGGTCGCCGACTTCTGTTCGGGGTGCTGGGACGCCGGTCATCGCGCGGCTTGGCGGGGCGGTAGGCGGGCCGATTAATTTCCGTTGGCAGATCCGCCGGCAGACTTTCCACGGGGATTTTACTGCCCAGATACTGTTCGATCTCCGGCAGCGCATAACAATAGCGTTCGCAGCATAGGCTAATGGCGTCTCCTGTTGCGCCGGCGCGGGCTGTCCGGCCTATTCTGTGGACGTAATCCTCGGCATCCTGTGGCAGATCGAAATTGATAACATGGGTCACGTCGGGAATATGCAAGCCTCGGGCCGCCACATCGGTGGCCACGAGCACGGCAATTTGGCCGTCGTGGAACTCCTTCAGCAGTTGCTGACGTTTCTTCTGTGGCACATCACCACTGATCCAGGCCGCATGGATGCCGTTAGCGTTTAGGTAATCGTGGACGCGTTCGCCATCTCTTTTAGTATTGATGAACACCATCACCCGACCGTCTTTGATTTCTCGAAAGATACCCAGCAAAGCCGGAATCTTTTCGTCGTTGGCCACATGATATAACCGTTGACGAATCCCGGTCGCTGCCCGAGTAATCTGCTCGATAATCACGGTGGCCGGGTTGTTCATGTGTTCGTAGGCGAGCTCTACCACCCGATAGGACAGCGTGGCAGAAAATAACAGCGACAGCCGCTGCTCGGCGGGCGGCAAGCGACGCATCAAAAATCGCACGTCTTTGATAAAGCCGAGATCCAGCATTCGATCCGCCTCATCCAGAACCACCACCTGGATTCTGCGCAGATCAAAAATCTTTTGCTGATAGTAGTCGATAATGCGACCGGGTGTGCCGATCAGGACATCAACCCCTTGGCCGAGTTCTTGGCGCTGCTGATCGTAGCCGGTACCGCCATAGACCAGGCCCAGGTTCAATTCAGTGAACTGAGTGAGTATCTGCGCGTCTTTGTGAATCTGGATCGCCAGCTCGCGAGTGGGGGCTAGAATCAGCGCGCGTGGCTGATTGAGCTGGCGATCAGGCGGGCTGGGTATCGTTAGCAAGCGATGCAGTGTTGCCAGCAAGAACGCGGCTGTTTTGCCGGTACCCGTTTGGGCTTGCCCCGCGACATCGCGTCCGGCGAGTGCCAGCGGCAGGGTTTTGGCCTGGATGGGTGTGCAGCGCCGAAAGCCGGCCTGTGAAATCCCTTGTAATAACGGTTCCGCTAGCCCTAATTCAGAAAATTCGGGTTCGATGGGGAGAGCCTCTTTAACCATTTAGTTATCCGTCTATGATGCAGTCAATATCGAGTGAGTTGATTCAAGCTTTACCCGAAATTGCCGAATACTTGCAATGTGGCGGGGCCAACGTTAATCTTTACACCACATATAAAGCAAATCGAGAGCGAGCATTCCCCGATTGTGCCTTAAGTGGCGGACCACGTCACACTCTAAATCCCTGGTATAGTGTTGCTCTTTCCTGTGATGTATCTGTCGATAACCCATTTGATTAACTGTGTGGAGGTTGCGTGAGCGGTCGTATTACCCATGTAACTGATGATAATTTCGACGCGGAAGTGTTGAAGTCCGACCATCCTGTTCTGGTCGATTACTGGGCCGAGTGGTGTGGCCCATGTAAAATGGTAGCGCCAATTCTTGATGAAATTGCCGACGAATATGTCGGGCGTCTCAAAATTGCCAAGCTGAACATTGATGAGAACGTGAATACCCCGCCTAAGTTTGGTATTCGCGGTATCCCGACACTCATGTTGTTTAAAAATGGTCAGGTGCATGCCACGAAGGTGGGGGCTTTATCTAAATCACAGCTCACCGCCTTTCTGGACAGCAATATCTAAAACATAAAGATAATTTACGCCTCGGGCCGCTCCCGCAGCCCGGGGTCAATTTAAGGGGAAAACCTGGTCTTGCCAGGCACGACTTTTCTATAGCTAACCTTCCTAATCATTGAAGTTCAGGCCAAACGGCCACTTCCAATTCGGCGCTCCATTCCTTTGAGTCAAACAATATGAATTTAACTGATCTAAAAAAGATGCCTGCCCAGGCCCTCATTGAGCTTGCTCAATCCATGGGGGTCGAGGGTTCGGCCCGCTCCCGCAAGCAAGATGTCATCTTCGGCGTTCTCAAGGCCGTGGCAAAAAACGGCGACGAAATTAATGGCGATGGCGTTTTGGAAATCCTTCAGGATGGTTATGGCTTCCTGCGCTCTCAGGACGCTTCGTATTTTGCGGGCCCAGACGATATCTACGTCTCTCCCAGCCAAATCCGGCGGTTTAATCTGCGTACAGGGGATACGGTTTCGGGGCGGATTCGCCCGCCCAAAGAAGGCGAACGCTACTTCGCACTGCTGAAAGTTACCGACATCAATTTTGAGCCACCGGAAGCCTCGCATAACAAAGTTCTGTTCGAGAATCTGACTCCGCTCTTCCCCAAAGAGAAGCTGACGCTGGAGCGTGGCAACGGCAGTACCGAAGATTTAACGGCTCGTATCATCGATATGATCGCGCCCATCGGCAAAGGCCAGCGCGCCCTGATTGTGTCGCCGCCTAAAGCCGGTAAAACCATGATGCTGCAAAACGTAGCTCAAAGCATCACAGCCAATCACCCGGAATGTTATCTGATCGTTTTGCTGATTGATGAACGGCCGGAAGAAGTGACTGATATGATGCGCTCGGTACGCGGCGAAGTAATCTCCAGCACTTTCGACGAACCGGCCAGCCGGCACGTCCAAGTGGCAGAGATGGTGATCGACAAAGCCAAGCGGCTGGTTGAGCATAAGCGCGACGTGGTGATTCTCTTGGATTCGATTACCCGATTGGCGCGGGCGTACAATACCGTGGTGCCGGCTTCGGGTAAGGTACTGACCGGTGGTGTTGACGCAAACGCCTTGCATCGCCCGAAACGCTTCTTCGGCGCGGCTCGTAACATAGAAGAAGGCGGCTCGCTGACCATTGTCGCCACTGCATTGATCGACACCGGTTCGCGTATGGATGAAGTGATCTACGAAGAATTCAAGGGCACCGGCAACATGGAATTACACCTGGATCGCCGAATCGCCGAAAAACGCACTTTCCCAGCCATTAACATCAATCGTTCCGGTACCCGCCGAGAAGATTTGTTGATTGATGCGGAGGCGCTGCAAAAAATCTGGATCTTGCGCAAGCTGCTGCATTCCATGGATGAAGTGGCCGCTGTCGAATTTCTGCTTGAGCGGATGAAATCCACCAAGACCAACAACGAGTTTTTTGATGCAATGAAGCGGGGATAACGCCCCAAGGACTTAACATGTCGCGTGCCAGTCTCGGCCTGGATGATCGGCTCCAATCTTATTTGCTGACCACGTCACTGCGCGAATCCCCGGTGCTCAAAGCACTGCGAGAGGAAACGGCGCGCCTGCCCGAAGCGGAGATGCAGATTGCGCCGGAGCAAGGCCAGTTTATGGCTTTGCTGATCAAGCTTATCGGTGCCCGTCAGGTGTTAGAAATCGGTGTTTTCACGGGCTATAGCACCTTGGCTGTAGCGTTGGCCCTACCAAAAGATGGCAGGATAGTGGCTTGTGATATTTCTGAGCAGTGGACGCAGATGGCGCGTCGCTACTGGGAAAAAGCCGAAGTGGTTGAAAAAATTGATCTTCGAATTGCGCCGGCTTTGACCACGTTAGCTAATTTGCGTGCCCAGGGCCAAGAAGCCTGCTTCGACTTTGCTTTTATCGACGCCGATAAAGAAAACTACTCTCATTATTACGAGCATGCTTTGGCGCTGTTGCGCCCGGGCGGCTTGATTGCAGTGGATAACACGTTATGGGGTGGCCGAGTGGCCGATCTGAGCTATCAGGATACGGATACCGTCGCCATTCGAAAATTTAATGATGCCTTGTTGATAGATAAACGCATTGATCTGTCGCTGCTACCTCTGGCCGATGGTCTGACGCTGGTGAGAAAGCTCGGCTGATGTCTTGCCGCGCTGGGTTGCTTCAGTAAGAAACCAACCGGGTCGGGCAAAAATGCCCACCCGGTTGTCTGGAGTCTTAGCTTAGCCGTGTCGAACAACCCCTTCCCAGTAGCGAGCTTCCAGGTCTTTCTTGGGCAGTTTGCCGGCCAGATTGCGCGGTAACTGATCGACAAAGTCGATAATGCGTGGCAGTTTAAAGCCGTACAGACCGACTTGTTTGCAGTGCTCAAGGATTTCTTCCCGGGACAGCTGCTCGCCTTCCTGAAGTTGAACCACCGCAGCGGCCACTTCGCCCAAATCCTTATCTGGCGCACGCACTACGGCCACGTCAGCAACTTTGGGATGTAACTTAATGGCGTTCTCAATTTCGTTCGGGAACAGATTCACGCCGCCGGTGATGATCATTTCTTTTACCCGAGAAGTCAGGTAGAGAAAGTTATCTTCATCCAGATAGCCGATCAAACCGTCGTCGTACCAAAGTTGGTCTTTGATCTCGATAAAGTTTTTGCGCATGGTGGCTTCGTCGACGCCCGCATATTCCAGGCCATAAACAGTCGGCGTACGCATAATCACTTTGCCTTCCGTGCCCGTGGCACACCAAGTCTGAGTATCCGCGTTCCAGATGCCCACTTCACAGCCGCGCACCTTGCCGACGCTATCATAACGCTTGGGTTTGGCTTGGTAGTCTTCGGGGGCGAGTATGGTGACCAGGCCGGTTTCGGAAGCGGCGTAGTATTCGTGGAATACGTCATCCTTGGCACCTTGGCGACGGAACAGGGCGTTAATTGCTTTCTTCACGGCGGGTGGGCAGGGAGCCGCCGCACAGATGATGGTGCGCATGCTGGAAAGGTTATATTTGGCTTTTATTTCGTCGGACAAGCCAACCACTCGCTCCAACATGGTGGGTGCGACGAACGTCCAGTTAATCCGCTCAGCTTGAATTTGCTCGAGGAAGCTCTCGGCAGAAAATTTGCGCATCGGCACAACGGTGCCGCCGACGAAGAACGGCAACACACCGATTTGTACGCCAGCGTGGTACAGCGGACCAGGGATCAGCGAACGAACGTTATGGGTGATGGGGTCATGTAATTCGCCCAGCTTATAATGGTAGAAGGCGGTGAGCTGCATCAAGCCCATACGGATCAGATCGTCCTTCTTGGCTCCCCGCCGGTCAGCATCGGAGTCGCTGGCCAGCCGATCACGATTGATGTTCATGTACTTGGGCGTTCCCGTGGTACCGCCGCTGTAAGGGCGGGGCGCCATATCCAGTTTGCCCGGAGGTAATTCGGCGCGGGCGCGACTCATCAGTGTTTCGTAAGACAACATGCCTTCGGGAGCTTGGCCACCGACGACTAAGAAATGCTTAACCGAGGGAATCTGATCACGAATAGGCAGGATACGATCCAGAAACTCCTGATCTACCAGCAGTGCCTGTGGTTGAGCGGCGTTGATGCATTGGGCAAGCTCGTTGGGACGTAAGTGCCAGTTGAGCATGGGCATATTGATGCCGGTAAGGGTGCCGGCACCCATGGCTTCAAACCAAACCGGCCCGTTGTAGAGCAGCTCGGCAAAGCGGTCGCCGGGCTTTAGACCCAGGCCATGCAGCACGTTGGCAAAACGTAGAACCCGGTCCTTATATTCGGTAAAAGTGATGCGGTGATCACCATCGATGATGGCTTCTCTATCGCCCAGCGTATCCCAAAAAGACAAAAGCGCCTGTCGGGGTAGTTCTGCGCGTTGAAATCGACTGCGGATAAGGGCTCGAACAATGGTTTTTGCGCCATTTATGATGCCAACTTGACGCATCGGCGCCATTGCACCCAGTCGGGCTTCGGGCATTTTACGCAATTGTGCTAATACAGACATGGATATCTCCTCCTTGAGATGTGATTTTAATTTTATAATCTGTTTAGTTATAACCATAAATGATCTGCGGATAATATAATCGCCAGAATTGAGGCTCTGATTTCCTGTGAATTTAAGAACGATAGGTGAGTATAGGCTATGAATGTGGGGTTTGTCGGCTTAGGAGCTATGGGTCAGGGCATGGCTCGCAATCTGCACCGGGCAGGCTGCTTGGCCGGTGTGTGGAATCGTCATGTGCAGAAAGCTCAAGTATTTGCTGATGACCTGGGTTGCCGTGTTGCCAAGTCGCTTATCGATCTAACCGCGTTTTGCGATGTGCTGATATTGTGCGTTTCTGCCGATGCCGACGTGCGCCAGGTAATCTCGACCTTGCTGCCCGGTCTTGGCGAAGGTAAGGTGGTGATCGACTGTTCGACGGTGTCTGCCCGCACGGCGCGTGAAGTGGCTGATCTGGTCAGGGCGAGCGGCGCTGACTTTTTGGACTGCCCGGTGACGGGTGGTGTTGAAGGCGCTGTTAAGGGCAGCTTGGCTATCATGGCGGGCGGCGAGGCGCACACCCTGGAGCGAGTTCGCCCTTTTCTGTCAGCCATGAGTCAGCGCATCATCCACTTTGGTCCGGTGGGTAGCGGTCAGGCGGCCAAGGCCGTAAATCAAGCTATCGCGGCGGGTATTAATCAAGCCGTTACTGAAGGCCTGGCCTTCGGTGCCGCGCTTGGGCTGCCGATGGATAAATTGGTTGACGCAGTAAGTGGCGGCGCCGCCTCCAGCTGGTTTCTGCAGAAACGCGGTCCGACCATGATCCAGGGAGTTTTTAAGCCAGGTTTTAAGCTGTCCTTACACGATAAAGATTTGGCTATTTGTCAGGCCATGGCATTGGAGATGGAGGTGGCGCTGCCCATCGTGGAGATGACGCGGCATCATTATCGACGTCTTTTGGCGGCCGGACACGGGGACGAAGATATTTCCGTCCTCTATCGACTAAAACAAGCCATGCTCAATGGTGAGCTGCATTAGGAAGCGCTGAACAAGCCCGTCATGTCAGTAAATTCAAACCCGCATCCCCAGGTAGAATTAATTAAGGTCGATCAGGCCCATCGGGCAGTTTTGACCGGCCCATGGACTTTGCGGGAGCTGGCGCCTGGCCTGGGTCTTCTGCGGAAAAAACTGGGAGATCTGGCGAAAAAGCCGGGAATCTCCTGGGATCTGACGGCGATTGATAGCCTGGACAGTACCGGCGCCAGTTTGTTATGGGATGTTTGGGGAGAACGCTGGCCAGCCGCTATCGAACTGCATCCAGAGCAGCGCCAACTGCTCCAGCAATTGGCGGCGACTGCCGTGCCACCGGTCGCTCGTGGCTGGCCGAAAATCTCAGACAGACTGGTGGCGGTGGGTGAGCAGACGTTTAGCCTGGCCGGCCACGGCCGCGATATGGTGATGTTGTTCGGCCAGTTGGTTCTCGATATCGGCTATCTATTGATCCATCCGCAGCGCATTCCCTGGCGCGAAATTTCGGCGACCGTTCATAAAACGGGCACGCGGGCTTTGGGTATCACCGGGCTGGTGGGTCTGCTGATCGGCATAGTGATCAGTTATCTCTCCTCTATGCAGTTGAAAATGCTCGGAGCGGAGCGCTTGATTGTCGATTTGCTGGGCATCGGAGTAAGCCGTGAGCTTGGCCCCTTGCTGGCCGCGATACTGGTGGCTGGACGATCAGGATCGGCAATCACCGCAGAGTTGGGCGTAATGCGCATCACCCAGGAATTGGACGCGCTAGAGGTGATGGGCATTCCACCCAGCCTGCGCCTGCTGTTACCTAAGATTGTTGGTTTGGCACTGGCGATGCCGTTGATTGTGGTCTGGACCAATGCCCTGGCCATTTTTGGCGGGATGATTGTTGCGCTGACGGAGCTGGACATTACCTTCAGTCAGTTTTGGGTAGAGCTGCCCGATGCGATACCCATGTACACTTACCTGATTGGTATTGGTAAGTCTTTGGTGTTCGGTGTGATTATCTCCTTAGTAGCTTGTCATTTTGGGTTAAGAGTGAAACCGAATACCGAGAGTTTAGGCGCAGAAACCACCCATGCGGTGGTCACCGCCATTACCCTGGTTATGGTCGCCGATGCGGTTTTTGCCATTTTACTGGAAGGCGTGGGGATGCATGACTGATCAGCGTCATGATCCGGCGGAAGGGGCGGCCAGAGCGAGGCACGAGGATTGCGTTGTTGAGATGGAGCACATCCGCACCGTCTTTGGCCGTGAGGTGATCCACGACGACGTTAATCTGTGCTTGCGGCGAGGCGAAGTGATGGGGTTGGTGGGCGGTTCGGGCAGTGGTAAAACCACCTTGCTGCGCGAGATGATCGGCTTGCAGCGACCCAGCAGTGGGGTGGTCCGTGTCTTTGGTCAGGCATTGAGCAAGCTGAACTCGGTTCAGGCGAATCAGTTGCGAGGTCGTTGGGGTGTGCTGTTTCAGGCCGGCGCTTTATTTACCGCCCTTTCGGTGTTCGAAAATATAGCGCTGCCCTTGCGCGAGCTGCGTATTTTGGATGAAAAAACCATTCGCCGCTTAGTCTATTACAAGTTGAATTTGGTGGGATTAAGCCCGCGTGATGCGGATAAAATGCCGGCAGCCTTGTCAGGCGGTATGATCAAGCGTGTGGCGCTGGCTCGGGCCTTGGCCACTGAACCGGAGTTGCTGCTGTTGGACGAACCCACGGCGGGTTTGGACCCGATCACCAGTGATCGGTTTGTCGAGCTGATTGCGGGACTGCGCCAGTCGTTGGGGTTGACGGTGGCGCTGGTCACGCACGACTTAGACACGCTCAAAGACTTGTGCGACCGAATTGCCGTACTGGCTGATCGTCGGGTGGTGACTGTTGGATCCATGGCCGAGGTCGCCGCCGTGGATCATCCGTTTATCCAGGATTATTTTGGTGGCAATCGTGGATTGCGCCGTTTGAGTAAGGGAGCTTAGCGTGGAGAATCGTTCCTACGCCTTAATGACTGGGCTATTCGTCATCCTGTTTGGACTGGCGCTGGTGGCCGCTTCGCTGTGGTTGGGTGAGAAAACCATAGAGAAACTGCCCTACTACGTAGTCACCACGGATTCGGTGTCGGGACTCGCTGCAAACTCGGCGGTGCGTTATCGCGGCGTGCAGGTGGGCCAGGTGCTGTCCATCGAGTTTGCTAAAGATAAAAGCGGCGAAATCCTGGTCCGTATCGAAGTGGAAAGAGCCATCAATATCACCAAAACCACGTATGCTAATCTGCGTTATATGGGCGTGACGGGTTTGGCGCAAATCAATCTCGACGACGATGAGCCGTCATCGGAGCCGCTGGATACGAGTTTCCTAAAGCCAGGCCGTATCGCTATGCGTCCGTCGTTTCTCGATACGATAGGGGACAGTAGCGAGGAGTTGCTGAAAAATGTGCGCATCATGGTGGCTAATGTTAATCAGTTGTTGGATGCGGACACCCGGGGTCGCATTCAGGATATTGTTAAGAATGGTCAGGAATCGACCATGCGCTTAAATCAGCTGCTTAAATTGCTGGAGCCAACCCTTAAGCAACTGCCCCAGCTAAGCGCTCAAGGTAAAGAGACGCTGGCTAAACTTGATGCCATGATCGTTGAAGGCAATGGCTTGCTGATGCGTACCGAACGCTTGCGCAGTTTGGGTGAGAGCGCGGGTGAGGAAGTGGTGGTTAATACCTTGCCGAAGCTCAACTCCACCTTGGATGAGCTGGAAAAAACCATCCGCAATATCCAGTACTTATCTAACCAGTTACAACGCGATCCAGCGATGTTGCTGCTCGGGCCGTCACAGCCCAGTGGCCCAGGCGAAAAAACCGGAGAATGACGTGACGACATCATCGAGAGCGCGGCAATTTTGTCGAGTCATTGTGCTGGGTAGCCTGTTTGCGCTGTTGGCAGGATGTGCCGACTTATCCCAATTGTTACCCACAAGAGAACGGCCGGTGATTCACGATCTGGGGCCTGTTCCAGTTGCGGAGTCTGTTCAATCGCCCGCGCCGGGTATCGTTGTGCAGATGGATTCTTCGCCCTGGCTGAACAACACCAATGTGCAATTTCGCCTGGCCTACGAAAATCAGAATCGCCTCAATTTTTACTCTACCGCCCGCTGGGTCGGCCCGCCCACGGAAATGCTCAGAGAGCGTTTGGCCTGGATGATGGCTGCACATGGGCAACAGTTGGTGGCGTTTTCTAATAAAGGCATGGTGTATCGCCTTAATTTGAGCCTGGATGTTTTCGAGCAAGAATTCAGTGCGCCAGGAAAATCCGTCGCCAAAGTGCAGATGCGCGGCGTTTTAATCGACGCCACGTCACGCAAAATCATTTCTCAGCGGCTGGTTTCTGTTGCTGTAAATGCAGAGCCTAGTATTAATGGTGCGGTCAGCGGCTTGGCTGCCGCCGCAAATGGCGCGGTGAAAGAAACCCTGGATTGGCTTGCCGCCATTCCCGAAAGCCAGATTACGGCGGCCAGCGGACGGCGTTGACAGCCTGGCTTTCAACCCGTCGGACAGCTGATTATGCTGCTAAAATTTCGGCGTTTTTCGTCCTGTGGCGGCGATGGACGCCGATGTCTGGACAGGGTATTATCGCCCGACAAAACTGCTTGTTTATAAAGCGCCCGTAGCTCAGCTGGATAGAGTGCTGCCCTCCGAAGGCAGAGGTCAGAGGTTCGAATCCTCTCGGGCGCGCCAATCTTCTGCTAATTTGTTCTGTCTAAAACAGCTCATGCGGATCCACATCGACTGACCAGCGCACTCGACGTGCCAGGACGTGCTCAGACAAATTGGGTATTAAGCGCCGGAGTAGCTCGTGTATGGGGTGGGTGGTGGTGGCCTGAATCAACAATTGAGCACGATGCCGGCCGGCGCGTCGCGACATCGGCGCCGGTACGGGTCCGAGTACCATAAGCCGGGTGTCTTTGTTGTCGGATACGCTGGCTTTTGCCGCCGCCAGAAAAGCCATCACGTCCGCTTCGTTGATTGCCTCGGCGCGCACCAAGGCAAGTCGAGAAAATGGTGGCCAGCCGGCTTGGTTGCGCTGCGTTAGCGCCAGCTCGGCAAATCGATGGTAATCGTGGCGTACCAAGGTTTGCAATAAAGGATGTTGGGGTTGATGGGTTTGAATAAGTACTTCTCCGGGTTTTTCTGCTCGCCCCGCCCGCCCTGCGACCTGAGTAATGGTTTGGGCGAGCCGCTCACCCGCGCGAAAATCTACGCTGAACAGGCCTTGGTCAGCATCCATCACACCGGCCAAAGTCACTCCCGGAAAGTCATGACCTTTGGCTAGCATCTGCGTACCAATCAGGATGTGCACTTTACGTGCGTGTACGGCGTCGAGGATGGTTGGCAGGGCATCGCGGCTCTGTGCGGTATCGCGATCAAGGCGAGCAATTATGGCATCAGGAAATTGTTGGTTGAGGGCCTGCTCCAGCCGTACCGTACCATAGCCCAGCGCCTGAAGATCCAAGCCCGAACAGGAGGGGCAGGACAGCGGTGGCGAGGCGCGATGTTCGCAGTGATGACAGATTAACTCAGTGTGCGACACATTTTTGCCTCGAATATGAAGCGTGTAATGTGCGTCGCAATGCGGACAGCTGGCGATCCATCCACAACCGTGACAACGTAATATGGGTGCATAACCGCGACGATTGCGGAACAGCAATATTTGCCCATCAGTCGCTAAATGTTGCTGTATTGAGGTTATCAGCTGGGGCGATAAACCGGCGGGAGCACGAACTGCGCGCATATCGACCAGTTGGAGCTTAGGCAGGCGTGCTTCGCCGACGCGTTGTCGCAGATGAAGATGGTGATAACGTCCACGCTGGGCGTTATGGAGGCTTTCCAGAGAGGGTGTGGCGGAGCCCAATATCACGAGTATATTAAGACGACGAGCGCGCCACACGGCCAAATCTCGGGCGGAGTAATGCATGCCTTCGTGTTGCTTGAAGGAGGCGTCATGCTCCTCATCCACCAGGATTAGCCCCGGGTTGGCCATCGGCAAAAACACCGCCGAGCGAGTCCCCACCAGCAAAGAGGCGTAACCTTCGCGGGCTTGTAGCCAGGTTTCGAGCCGCTGTTTTTCGGTGAGGCCCGAGTGATAGAGGGCCATGGGCACATCAAATCGAGCGCGCAACCGCTGAGCTAACTGAGGCGTAAGGCCAATTTCCGGAACCAGAACGAGAACCTGCGCGCCGGTTTCCAGGACGCGTTCAATTAAACGTAAGTAGACTTCGGTTTTGCCGCTACCCGTGACCCCATCAAGCAGGCTGGCAACGAATCCTTTGCCCTGATCGGCGTTTAAGGCATCTAAGGCTGTCGCTTGCTCTGGACTAAGCGGTGGCGGCGTTTGTCCGCATACCGGGTCTCGTGGCGTGGGTCTGGGCGCGGTAGCCAAAGCCTGCGATACCAGGCCTTGAGTTTGCAGTCGTTTCATCGAATTGCGCCAATCGCCGCCCACACCGACTAGTTGGCCGGGCGTTAGCCCCAGCGGATGCTCTTTGAGCAACCTCAGCAGGCTTAGTTGTTTTTTTGCGCGAGCGAGTGTTGCCGGGTCTGTTGTTTGGCCGGCTTCGGTGAGGTGCCAGCGATGCTCTTGTTGGCGCTGGGCCGGTGCGCCGCGCCGCAACAAGCTCGGAATGGCGGTGGCGATGGCTTCGCCGATGGGATAGTGGTAATAGCTGGCCGCCCAGAGGATGAGATCCCACGCATCGGGGGTGAACAAGGAAGTTTTGTCCAAAACCTGGGTGACCCGCTTAAGTTGTTCTCGGGGCACCACCGCTTCTTTAACCACCTCAATCAGGACGCCGACAGTCTCGCGTGACCTGAATGGCAGAAGCAGCCGTTGCCCCGGTTGCCAGATCAACTCACCCTGGCCAAGGGGTGGCAAATAGTCGAACGTCCGATAAAGTGGGCAGGGTATGGCCACCTTGAGGATGGGCTCTACCATAGGAAAAAAACCGGTCGTGGCGTCATGATTTGAGGTGCCCGTTAATGCTTTTGGGCTTTTTTTTCGTTATCCACAATATCTGTGGATAACCTTGTGGATGAAATCAATAAACGATCGTCTAGGCTTGTCCAGTAAAGGCATTGTGTCAATTTGATGACAATTTAGCCAATTTTATTTTTTCAATAAAAACAGTTAGATGCTCGCTAATGGTGGGAAACGATGTTAACGATGTATAGGTCCCGCCAAGTATCTGTCGCCACTACCATTATTGTTAACAACTTGACAATACCGAATCAGATAAAACGTGATCAATTCAAAAATGGAGCCCCCGCTGATGCGGGGGGCGACAGTTTTTCAGGACTAGTCGGTCATCAAATTTCTTTCAAATGGCTGATTAAATCGCCGGCCATGGCTTGAGCATCGCCATACAGCATCCGCGTATTATCGAGGGTGAACAGGGCATTTTCGATGCCCGAAAATCCGGTGCCCGCGCCACGTTTGATAACGATGACATTTTTAGCCATATCCACATTGAGGATAGGCATGCCATAAATCGGGCTTTCCGGATTGGTTTTGGCCATCGGGTTGACCACGTCGTTGGCACCCATTACCAGCGCCACGTCGGCCGTGGGAAACTCGGCGTTGATGTCTTCCAGATCGTAGATCAGGTCGTAAGGTACACCCGCCTCAGCCAATAACACGTTCATATGACCCGGCATACGACCCGCCACAGGGTGAATAGCAAAGACGACTTTGACATCTCGTGCAATCAGCTTTTGGCAAAGCTCCCACACCTTATGTTGAGCCTGTGCGACCGCCATGCCATAACCAGGCACGATGATGACTTTGTTGGCGTAGCCCATCATCACGGCGGCGTCGGCGGCTTCGATGGACTTCATGGTCCCGCCGACGGCGCCCGCGCCCGCGCTTTCTTCGGAGGCGCCAAAACCACTGAACAGCACGTTGCCCAGTGAGCGATTCATCGATTTAGCCATTAACTGCGTTAGCAGTGTGCCGGCCGAGCCGACGACCGTGCCGGCGATAATCATCGCCGGGTTGTTCATCACAAAGCCTTCGAAGGCAACCGCTAAACCGGTCAAGGCGTTATACAGCGAGATAACCACGGGCATATCCGCGCCGCCGATGGGCAAGGTCATCGCCAGACCAAAACCCAAAGCTAACAGGAAGAAGATGCTGATGGAGAACCAGCCACCGCCGGTGTAGATGACAAAAAGGCCAAATAACAAGGCGACTCCGAACAGCATCATGTTGATTTGCTGTTGGCCTTCGAAGCGTATAGCGCGCTTGATCTTGCCATCCAGCTTGCCGTAAGCAACCAGCGATCCACTAAACGAGATCGCACCGATGAGTGCGCCGGCGACAGCCAAGGTAATGGAAGCCATACCGTGAGTTTTGGTCCCATACAGCTCGACAGCAGCAATGGCCGCCGCCGCACCACCGCCCATGCCGTTGTAAAGAGCGATCATCTGCGGCATATCGGTCATGGATACCCGTTTACCGGAAACCCAGGCCATGCCGCCACCGATGGCCATCGCTAATATCATCAGGAAGTAGTTGGTGAAGCCGCCGTGAATTTCTGGATGAAAAAAGGTGATTACGGTGGCGACGAGCATGCCCGCGCCGGCCCAGAGTATGCCGCTGCGCGCCGTTTTTGGGGAGCTCATCCGCTTAAGGCCGACAATAAACAGAAAGGCCGTCGCGAAATAGGCCAGATCAACAAAGAAGGAGCCCTCAAACATTTATTTTTCTCCCTTGCTGCTTTTGAACATTTCCAGCATTCGTTCGGTGACCACGTAGCCGCCGGCTGCATTGCCCGCCGCCAGAATTACGCCGACAAAACCGATTAACTGAGTAAAAAATCCGTCTGCCTGGCCCAGCGCCACCATGGCGCCTACCAGCACGATGCCGTGGACAAAGTTAGAGCCGGACATCAGCGGGGTGTGCAAAATGGCCGGCACGCGACCAATCACCTCGTACCCCGTAAAAGCTGCCAGCATGAAGATGTAAAGGGCGATAAATCCCGTGATCATGACT
>Ga0255310_10000039_pt1 | contig 21671 bp, 25 predicted proteins | sample EtOH1_T0_E1_meta_FD_201359 | JGI IMG/M metagenome (GOLD analysis project Ga0255310, IMG submission 201359) | Sandy soil microbial communities from University of British Columbia, Vancouver, Canada - EtOH1_T0_E1 | ecosystem: Engineered > Artificial ecosystem > Sand microcosm > Unclassified ...
AGAGGTATCACTTACTCCCAGTTGCGACTTCCAGGGCTGGTTGCGGCCCAGTCCTTATGAGCAGGAACAATCCTGGAAACAAGTACCTGGCGCACTCGGTAGTCGCCTACGATGGTCAAGTCCCGCCTGATAGTCACCTCAACGGTTTGCAGATAGAGTGGAATCTCTCAGAAACGCTGACAAACCGATAAAGGGCCATTGATTGGAGTGACGCAATTGAACTGGTTATTCGAGCTCTACAGATATTCTACTGGGAAGAAAATTGTAATGGCTTTGACCGGATTAATTGGCGTTGGATACGTAATCGGTCATATGCTTGGGAATCTGCAAGCATTCAGAGGACCCTCGAAGCTCAATGCCTATGCATCCTTTCTCAGGTCCACCGGGGTGCTGCTATGGGCCGTAAGAGTTATGCTCCTCGGTGCTGTGTTGCTGCATAGCTTAGCGGCTTACCAATTGGCGAGGTTGAGCCTGAAGGGCCGGGGCGTGGGATATTATCGCTGGCAACCCGTTGCATCAACCTACGCTTCTCGCACGATGAGATGGACCGGGCCGACGTTAGGTCTATTTATCCTATTCCACGTCCTCCATCTCACTACCGGCACGGTGCATCCCGACTTCCAACAGGGGAATGTCTATGCAAATGTAGTCACAGCGTTCCGCGTATGGTACGTCTCGGCGTTCTACATTATCGCAATGTTAGCCCTGGGTTTGCATCTCTATCATGGCGTTTGGAGCATGTTTCAATCGCTGGGGATCAATCACCCCCAATATAATCGCTTGATTCGCGGAGTCGCCATCTTCTTCACGGTTATCGTCGTCAGCGGATTCATCGCGATTCCCGTGGGCGTGATAATAGGTATTGTCTCCTAGAGAGGGAGGTAGACCGGACTCCAGGCACCCTGCGCTTATAAATCAGAGATCAATGAAACTTACGCTGAACGTGTGGCGGCAAAAGAATGCCGAGGCTAAAGGAAGGATGGTCAGGTATCAAGCCGATGACGTCACTCCCGATATGTCGTTTCTTGAGATGCTTGATGTTCTGAACTTACGGCTGACCATGGAAGGAGAAGAGCCTATTGCCTTCGACAGCGACTGTCGCGAAGGGATTTGCGGCGCCTGCGGCATGATGATCAACGGCGTTGCTCATGGGCCGCGACGAGCGACGACCACTTGCCAGCTTCAAATGAGGCATTTCAAGGATGGGGAGACGCTCGACGTCGAGCCCTGGCGCTCAAGGGCATTCCCGGTCATTAAAGACCTGGTGGTGGACCGTAGCTCTTTAGACAGGATCATCGAGGCTGGAGGCTACATTTCCGTTTCTACCGGTGCAGCTACCGATGCCAACGCGCTTCTGGTTGCTAAGCCCAAGGCAGATTTGGCCATGGATGCTGCCGCCTGCATCGGATGCGGCGCTTGCGTGGCGGCCTGCCCCAACGCATCGGCGTCGCTCTTCACTGGCGCGAAGGTCTCCCATCTCGCTCTGCTTCCGCAGGGCCAACCTGAGCGCGGCCAGCGTGTCACCAAGATGGTGGCGGCTATGGATCGGGAAGGTTTCGGCAATTGCACAATGCACCGCGAATGCGAAGCGGTATGTCCCAAAGAGATCAGCGTGAGCTTCATTGCCCGAATGAACCGGGAATATCTGTGCGGCAGCCTCACATAACGTGACGGAGATGCTCAAAAGAGAACTGCTAACAAAGGGGAAGTAAATAACATTATGAGGGGCGTATGATCTCGTTCGACACAGCCCATAAAGCTGTTCATTATCCGCCAGACCGTCGCTTTCGGGTCTGGATCAGGCCCAAGTTTGTCGCCGGAGTCGCCGTGTTGATGGCCCTGGCACTTCTGTTTGCCTGGGGACAAGCTGTTATTTTCGGGTTACCGTACATTCCCCCCATTTCTCAATTCAACGAGACAGCGGAAACGGGGCCACACGGCTTCCCATTATGGTTGCGCTATGCGCACTTCTTTAATTTCCTCTTTTTGATGATGCTCGTCCGCAGCGGCCTTTCGATTCTCATGGATCATCCGCGGCTCTACTTTAACGACCACTGCACGCCGGGCACTGAGTGGATTCGTTTTACGCCTTTGACAGTTCCGAAAGACCGTGTGTGGACGGCCAAGGACGATGCGCGTTATATATCGCCCGCGTTCGCACTGCCTGGCTATCGCCATACCATAGGGGTGGCGCGCTCGTGGCACTTCATCGATGTCTACGGTTTCGTTATTACTGGTGTGATTTTTGTGACGCTGCTTTTCGCAACGGAGCAATGGAGAAGGATTGTACCAACCTCCTGGGTCGTGCTGACGCAAGCCTGGAGTACGTTTGTCCACTATGCCAATTTCCATCTGCCGCCTGAGCCGAACGGCTTCTACGGATATAACGCGCTGCAGCAGTTGGCCTATTTTTCCGTAGTCCTCGTCTTTGGACCGCTTTCGATTTTGACCGGTATCGCGATGTCTCCAGCGCTGGCAAATCGCTTTCCACTCTACCTTCGATTGTTCGGCGGAAGGCAGGCGGCGCGCTCTCTCCACTTTCTTCTCCTACTCGGCTACGTCGCGTTCTTAATCGTCCACGTCACGCTTGTGGTGTTGACAGGATTTGTGCGGAATATGAATCACATCGTCCTTGGAACGGATGATCAAAGACCGCTCGGGATGATTCTCGGCTTTGTGGGTATCGCGGTAGTGATTCTTTCCTGGGTTGTCGCTCACTACACTTCGTGGAAGGTTCCACGGGTACTGCAACACATCCAGAAGGCGGTCTCACAGCCGCTGCGACTCGCTACGCTGAATCGACTCTCTCCAAGCGAGCGTTATACAAAAGAGCAGATATCTCCATACTTGTGGCCGAATGGCAAGAGGCCGGAACGCGCGGATTGGAAACGCTTGGCCGCTGATAGCTTCCGCGAGTACAAGCTCAAGGTAGGAGGCTTGGTCGAGAGACCGGTGGAGTTGTCGCTATCGGAATTGGAAGCACTTGGCAAAGCCGAGCACATTACCATGCACCATTGCATTCAAGGTTGGACGGGCATTGCGCAGTGGGGAGGCCTGCCGATGAGAGCGCTTGTCGAGTTAGTGAAACCGATCGCTTCGGCCAAGACAGTCGTTTTCTTCTCTTTTGGCGAAGGTCTGTATGGCGGAGTCTATTACAACACGCAGAGCCTGGAAAATGTGCTTAAGGCCGAGTGTATGCTCGCGTATGAGATGAACGGAGCGTCGCTTGGGGAGGAGTATGGAGCGCCGCTGCGGCTGCGAGTGGAGAATCAACTGGGATACAAGATGGTCAAGTGGATTGAACGCATAGAATTTATTGAATCCGAGAAGCAAGTCGGCGAAGGCGAGGGCGGGACGAACGAAGACGATGAGTACTTCGATCTACTGCCAAACATCTGATGTGAAACATGGTGGAAGATTAATCTATTTCCGAGATTGAAAGCCGGCGCATCATCGTGCGCCGCTTGGATTGGTGGGCGTCCATGCGTTCGAGGATACCACTAAGGAAGCGGACTGTCTCAACGAGATAGGCCAGGCTGCTTGGAACTAAGACGACATTGCCGCACTGTATCTTTGTCACTGCGGCGATCGGACTCGACGCATCAGGTCCTGAAAGCGGTTGTCAGAGCGAATCGGGGTCGAACCCGGGGTCCTGTCCGAGGGTTCCCAGTTGCATCTAGGCACGAAAAAGCTTCTTCGTGACGGCCCACCGCAACAAAAAAGAACCGCCAGTTCGCACTTCACCCGTTCTTAACTTCGTGACCGTCTTTGCTCGCAGCCCATTTAATTTCACCGCTCCGGCGTCACGCATCTCCTTAGCGAAGGTTCGCCGCGGAACAAGTCGCGACAGTTTCAGAAAGACATCGAGGCGCATTTTTGCGAAAGGAAAATGAGGGAGGGGGCGAGGGATGGAGGGGAGAGGCGCTGAGGAGCAGAGGTGAAAAGGAGCAGTGGAGAACAAGAGCCGCGTCGGCTAGCTAGCAAGACGTTCTGTAATCTGCCTGGAGGGTATCGTGATTAATCGGACTACTCGCGTTCAAGATCTAAGTCGGTTTTTTCTTGGCCCCAAAATACTTCGATCATAAGTCGCAAAACTTGGCGGAGGTTAAAGCCGCACATGCTGTGTCCACTTTAGGCTTGCCGTCAACGCTCGCGACAACTTTGCTGCTAGGGTAGTTAGAAAATTTATTGCTACGGTCGTTAGAAACCCCGTGTCCACTTTGCTCGGCCCATCTTCCATAAGTCGTCCGTAGTTCTCTATGTGACGATCATTGCGCGGTGGTAGTGGCGTGGAAACCGCGAACTCGCAGTAGTCAATGCCCTCTAGCATATCACCGGCGACGCGGCCGCGGTGAACAATGACTCGCTTATCGTTCTGGGTTACGGAGACTACTCCGATTCGGCCGCACTTTGTACACCGTTCTGTAAATGTTGTCGCCTGGCCGGTCCACATTTTCCCTTTGATGCATAGCCCCACGGGAACTGTGGTGTAATCCATGATGCTCTGTGTGCTGGCCAGATCTGGCTTAGGAGGTATGTGAAGGTCTTCTCTCATCATAATCCGCTCCAAACCATCAGGTACGGACAGGGGAAGAGCAGCTTCTCCAGTCGTGCCTAGATCGTGTTCCAGTCAATCGATTTGATCTCCGAGCTGATACCCAAGCGCATCGTTTTAGCGGTCAAACTCGTGGCTGAGTCGAGCGAGCGCGAGAGCACCCAGCAACAATCCGAAGTCACGCAGTGCAACATCGAAGTAGCCTGGGATCATCAGCAGATTGGCTATGATCAATGCGAGCCAGGCCGCTACTACATAAGAGAAGATCTTCGGCTTGAAAGCGACGCCAATACCGGCCACGATTTCGATCACACCCACACCCAGCATTAGTTCGTGGCCGTGACCGCCAACCAGGTTATTGACTAAGGGCGGCAGATACTGATCCCAGTTCACCAGTACGTGAAAGAACTTATCGAGCCCGGCCACAACCGGCGCCACGATGAACGCCAGATGAAGAATTTGATATGCCTGATAGCTCGGGCTCGAAGCACCAGCTCTGACATTGGTTGTCTCTACGATTGTTGCGGTTTGAGTGGTCATCACCATGTCCTTTCAGGATTCAGTTCAGGGGCTTGCGCTTGGCAGGATACTGAACTGCCATCCCATCGGAACACAGGGCAACAAGCGTGCCTGGAAATACGCTCGCATTCCTTCGCTTCAAACATAGAGGAAGTAACCGCTGCAAAAACTTTGACACGAACTGGTTGGTTTGGCGCAGTGAAGTGCGCGATTCTGTGCTTCATTTTTCGGGAGCGCGTTCGAGGTCTGAACGAAAGTGCGAAAGCGACGACCTACCGTTGCGTGCGCTGATCGGCACAGAGATTGCCCTTGTTATTGGTCTCGCTTATCGAGAGTTAGTTGACCACACAGGTAATGCTACGCCGAGCGCGGGGGGAATAAAGTCTATGGGGATTCAAACAATACTTGTGCCGACTGATTTCAGCAAAAATGCGAACGTAGCTGTTGAAAAAGGTTGTGAGTTGGCTCAGCAGCTGGGCGCAAAGCTGTACCTCTTACACGCTCAGGACGAAAGCACGCTAAGGACGGCGATTAAGGAGGAACTGTTTGACGCAGATGCTACTGACGAAGTATTGCAAGCCAGGATCAGGCAGATGGTTGAAGCGCGGTTCTCAGAACTCCTCGCGACCCTCAATCACACAGATTTGGAAATTCAATCTCTATCGCTGCGGGGGGATCCGAAATCCCTCATTACTCAATACGCGAGCGAGATCAAAGCCGATCTGGTGGTGATTGGGATGCGTGGCGTCACCGCGGCAAGCAGGATAGTCAGCGCGGTGATCGGATCAGTGACTGAATATGTGATGCGAAGCTCGCCTTGCCCAACCCTTGTCATAAGACTCGATCACGAACAATGGCTGAAGCGGCAACCGATCGCCGGCGCAATTGTTGCGCTTACTACTTAGCACAATGGACATACTAGCGTTTCTCAACAACCATAAGCACTACTGGGGCATTCCCCATGCTCGCGATATTGATAGTCGGATAGTTCAGACCTGCTACGAATGTGGGGCAGAGCGCGAGGTGAAGATAGATCTGCGCACATCACCGTTCCTTGATCCGATTAGTAAGGAACAGGAACACATCAAGGCTGCCTGAGAGGGCAATTAGGTTTACGGAAGCAAAAGAAGAGGAATAAATGACGCACAGTAGATTCGTGGACGACCTTTCCTAAGCAACAAATGTTGCTCGGAGGATGTTCACACCAATCGTCCCTCAGGAGGAGCTTGAAAAACGCTCCGCCTCATGGACCCAAACGCGTAAAGGAGATACCTAACATGTTGAAATCACTTATTACTGCGTTAGCCGTTTTCGCGGCTTTCAGCACTGTCCAGGCTCAAAACGAAGCCGCTAGCCCCACTGATGCTCAGATCGCCATGATCGCAGTCACGGCAGACACGGTAGATATTGATGTGGGAAAAATGGCTGCGCAAAAAACAAGCAACAGAGCGGTCAAAGAATTCGCTGAAACGATGGTTCGCGATCATACGGCAGTGAACGTCAAGGCTACTGCTTTGGCCAAAAAACTCGGCGTGACTCCGCAAGAGAGTGACACCAGCAAGAGCTTAAAGGCGGATGGCGAGAAGAAGATAGCAGAGCTCAAGGCCATGACGGGCGCTGAGTTTGATAAGGCGTACATCGATAACGAAGTGAGCTACCACGAAGCCGTCCTGGGCGTGCTCGACAAGACCTTGATCCCAAACACCAGGAACGCTGAACTCAAGATGCTTCTCGAGAGTGCGCGCCCAATCTTTGTGTCACATTTGGCACATGCGAAAAAGCTCCAGGCGTCACTAAGCAAATAGAACGACTCTGCCCACCAGAGAGTGGATACGGCGAGACGAAGGGGGTGCAAAACCCCATCCGGCGCGGTCCAACTTAAGCACCGCGCCGTAAACTTTTAGCGAGAGATAGGAGAGCCTTGCCTTGCAAGATCGACCTTCCTATAGGAGACCGGGAGAAGAACTATGAGAAACTGTTTTCAAAAGAGCGCGTCCGTGGTGCTCGGGACGTCGTTGATAGTGTGCCTAACCGTGGCGGCAGCGCCGGCGCAAAGAATACGTGCTAAACCGACGAAAGATGCCTTGCGTCAAGCAGCCGCAGCCTCCAGAGTTGTTAAAGGTCTTCGGGGTGATAAAGGTGCTGCTGCAGAACCGAGTGCACGTGCGGTCGTGAAAGTGTCGATGCGGAATATGCAGTTTTACCCTCGGACACTCAAGATAAAGAAAGGTGACGTGGTCGAGTGGAAGAACCACGACGTAGTCCCCCACACCGCCACCTCAGCTTCTTTTGATTCGGGTTCGATGAATCCGGGCACCACATGGCGGCACACGTTCACGAAGGCGGGTCAATTTGCGTACGTCTGTACTTTCCATCCCACGATGACGGGTGTCGTGGTTGTCAAGTAGCGCAACTTAAAACGCTACCGGCATAAGAGGACCTATTCTTGGATCGTCGTTGACAAAGAGGTGAGTCACCTGGATTGTCGGCGATCACGTATATTAGTCGCCACCGCGCTACAGACTTAAGGGAGAATCGCTATGAGTTCAGAAGCAATCGTTGTGTTGGTATTAACGGCGCTCGCCATCGGGTTCATTATCTGGGTTAGAATGAACTCGCAGGATCATGAGGGGGCCGGGCAGGCTAACTTCGGTGTAGATTCCGAGAAATCGCACGATCCGTAGTGACACGCACCAACCGGCTAGGGGCCTACGGGCTCCTAGCCGAGAGGATCAATGTGAATCCCCTTTGGACAAAAGTCATTGTCGACGCAGTGAGGAACAGCATGAAAAAGAAATGCCCCCACTGCAAGAAGACAGCTTCCTATCCCAGGAAACAGCCGGGCCAGTTTTACAACTGCAAGCGCTGCGGCCACAGGTTCAAAGAGAAAGGTCGATGAGTTTGTTTTTACGACGTTTCTCGTCATACCGTATTTCTAGCGCGGCTGTCGTTAATTATCCTTCCGTAGCAAAAGAGCTTGGATCCTGTTGCTATTGACGAACGGCGCGCCGGCGGCACGCGCAAATGCCTGGTTGGCGATGACGCGCTCGCGCGATATCGGGTCGCGTTTACTGTCGTGAAGTTGAAATTTGGCAATCATCGCTTGCTTCTCTCTCCGTCCGGCGAGAGTGGCGCAAAGGCTCACCTCACGTCCACATCTGCCTTTCGTAACACCCTACTAATTTAGGTGATCAACGTGGCCTTGCAGGTGCAGCACTTCAAGCTTTGCCAATTCTTCGCCGCGCACGGCTGAAGGTTTGCCTATTGCTAGTCGCGTTGGGCGAGCCTCTTGCGATAAGTTACCGATCTTTGTAACTATCCTTTGCTCTAGCTATTCTGAGGTCTCAAACTTAGTACGTCAGAGGGAGCATCACACTTTGGGATGTCCTGGCGATCGAGGCAACCTTGTCTAAACCTCACTCGCCAGGGCAGTCGACCTGGGCAGCTTCCGAAAGGGAAAACACTGGTCGGTACATGGATCAACAGTCACCGCGTTTGGATGAGATCGGTAACGACATGCAGCCGAGCAGGGTGACTGAGTCGGTGTCCGTACCTTGCTTGGCCGTGTGCCCTTTCAGTGAAAATGGAGTTCGCTATGGATGCACTGATTAGAATACTACTGGGTTATGATGGGTCTGATTACGCCGACGCAGCGATTGATGACCTGCGTTGGGCAGGGCTAGCTCAAGAGATTAATTTCTTAGTCGTATCGGTTGGGTACACCCTCACCGCGCGTACGATGTCGAGTCACGATATCACCGACAGTTCTGCCACGACGCTTAAAGAGGGATCAGCCACGTCGGTGAATTCTGCTTACGAGGAGGCACACAATTTGGCGTCGGAAGCGGGAAGGCGTGTCCAAGCGAGCTTTCCAGGTTGGGACGTGCACGTCGATGCCTTAGTGGGAAATCCGTCTCAGGGTTTGATAGAGCAGGTTGAAAGGTGGAATGCCGATCTCGTCGTAGTTGGATCGCAAGGGCGCTCCGCCCTGGGGCGATTCCTTCTCGGCAGCGTATCAAGGAGAATCGCTACCGAGGCGCGTTGCTCCGTGCGGGTCGCGCGGCGCATTCAGAAAGTCGATAACGCGCTACGAATCCTCGTCGGCGTGGACGGTTCGCCCGGTGCGGAGCTTGCAGTTCGTGGGATAGCAAGTCGGTTTGGCATTCTGAAACAGAGGTACGCATCACTTCTGTTAGTGATCGGATGTCGCCCACAAGGATCGCAGGCATGTTTCCAATAGCAGCAACGAGGATTGCCGAAAGCAACGAACAAGAGTCGGAGAAGGCGCGCGCGATGTCTGAGTGGGCGGCGGAAGAATTGCGCGCCGCTGGATTAGAAGCCTCGGTTCAGATCAAGAGCGGTGACCCGCTTCCAACCCTGATCGAGGAAGCAGAAATATGGGGAGCCGATTCTATCTTTGTTGGCTCCCATGGCCTGAATCAACCTGATAAGAAAGCTGGCTTGGGTAGTGTGGCAATGGGGCTGGTGACGAATGCACATTGCTCAGTCGAGGTTGTGCGCTAAAGAGACCGAGTAAATTCTCTTGAGTTCTCGGTTTTCAAAAGATCTGCACGCCCCTTCCAAATGGGCGCCCGACGCGACCGCGGGGAAACCTATTATCCTTAGATATATCGTCCGGTCAAAGACAAGTGCAAATAAGCCCACACTGAAGATTGGTAAAGACAGAGAGCCATGAGGTAGCTGTGAAGAGACTGACGAAAGAGTTAATAGACGGTGCCCTTATTGTTCTAGCTATTTTCTCCGCGGGCTTCGGATTGAAGGGGGGGTTTTCTGCTTTCGAGTAAATTCATTGACGGCGGCGTGACCGGAGTCTCCATGCTCCTGGCGACAATCTTTGGGTTCCCGTTGTCGATTCTAATTCTGCTCATCAACATTCCGTTCATTGCTCTTGCCTATCGCCAAATTGGGATGAAGTTCGCGATCAAGAGCGCCTTAGCGATTGCGGGACTCTCATTGTGCCTTGCTTTCGTGAAATTTCCCGACGTAACGCCGGATAAGCTGCTGACCGCTGTTTTTGGCGGGTTTTTCATCGGGGCGGGCATCGGGCTCGCAATTCGCGGCGGTTCGGTGTTAGACGGAACGGAAATCGCGGCCTTGCTCGTCAGTAAGAAGAGCCATCTGTTGAGGGTTGGGGATGTAATACTGATTTTGAACATATTTATCTTCCTGGCTGCGGCTTTCTTTCTCGGCGTTGAGCCTGCTTTATATTCGATTCTTACGTATGCGGCGGCGTCAAAAACGATCGACTTCATTATTCATGGAATCGAGGAATATACGGCGATTACCATTATATCGACGAAAAGCGAAGAAATAAGGGAAGCCATTACGCGCGGGCTAAACCGAGGGGTCACGGTCTACAAGGGCGGTGGTGGTATGGGTAGCAAAGGAATAGCTGAGTTCGAGCAATCGATTCTTTACTGCGTGGTCACCCGGCTGGAAATTGGAAAGGTTAAGGATGTTATCAAAGAGATAGACCCGACCGCATTTGTGACCACTCATGCCTTGTCTGATGTACAGGGTGGGTTCATTAAAAAGCCTCTCCTGCATTGAAATTGTTGCCGCAGTTGAAACGGTGAATTGATAATGCGCTATCTGCGGAATCATTACCCTTCAAGTGTGGTGTTCGCCAGAAACTTAACAACCGGACTATACGAGGAGCTTTGGATCGGAAGTGACAGATGAATGCCAGGGTAGCCTCCTAGCCTTGCGTGAGAATCAAATTGAATCTCATCTGCACAAAGGCAATTGTTAATGAAGTCAGCAACATCATGAAGGCGAAACGCCTTCACTGTTAGAGGCAGCTGGTTATCCCGGTTGTCGCCCCACGGCCAATCTGCTTGCGGGTCGTTGGTCGACAACCGAAAATGCGGAATCATCGTTGCGAGTATTAACCCTTCAGTACTCCCTCGACGGCAATCTCCACTTTCACACGATCAATTCCAGCGAGGCCCGCGATGTACTTGTTAAATACGATGTTTCTCCTATCTCAAAAAAGCCCCGATCCCTCCGGCCTCTCTGAGATGTGTAGCTGCGTCGCCCCGAACCTGTTCTACGGCTCCGCCCATGGCCACCACCCTCCGTGCCGCGCGTGCAAGCAGATCTCTGACAGCATGGATGCCAGCGCCGCAGTACTTGCAGACCTCTTCGCCATCGAGCATCAGGGTGGAACAGTTTGAACATCGGCTCCCACTCGGAGTCCAGCCTTCGGCGTAAACGAGCTGACGGACGCGGCCGGCTTGTACAGCCGCAATAGTATTGCCGAGTCCAATCGTCGCCTGGTTTTGTTTCTGAACTGCCTCGATGAGGTGTTTGACGATCTGGATTTCTTCGGTGCGCTCAGAGCTCGTGGTGAGCTTAAGAGTCTCTGCAAGTACTTCCTGCTTGCTAGCATCCAAGGCTAGCGCGATTGTGCCGATCACTTTTCCCCGCAGCGATTTCGACAATTGGCGATAGATTTCATTTGTGGCCTCGACAGACCCGGCCAGCACCAGGCGGTCAAACTCAAGCCGCCCGGCCACCGACTCCATTAACTCTGCGACCTCCTTCAAGTGCCCTACCGCACGTGCATCGGCCCGGCGGTGGTTGCGCACTTGCGACCGGATGTGGTCCCGCCCGGAAGATTTGGAGCGCGTGACGTTTGCCTCTGCAAGGGCCTCGCGGTATTCCTCGATCTCGCCCAGGGAGATTGAGAACAATCGTGTCTGGGATCGATCGGTTAGAATCACGCCGTAACGCTCGTGTTCGTCCATCATCTCGAGTAGAGGGCGGAGATAGGGCATCTCGCTCCAACGCGCCTCGGTCTTCACCGGAACGTGTAGTTCATAAGCCCAAAAGAAATCCTCCGAAGAGTCCGAGAAGATCGCCAACCCCTTAGCTTGAGGCCGATAGCCTTCAACAAAATGTTGGATGCGAATGGCATCCGCCTGGAAATCCATTTGCAGCGTGCTATCGAGTGTTTCCTCAACTTCGCGCACCAGATTGAAGAGTGCCACCTCGAACTTACGGTTCAAGTTCGCCGCATTAGATTGATCTATGTCCAGATAGATACTCAAGGTGGGACTGCCGGGCTTGGGTTCACGATCTATCAATTCTCTTAAATTCCGATTCGTTATCATCTATGTCCTCCTATATGTTCTCCTTGTCATACTGGCCGGGCCGTCTAGTTGACTTATTATCGAAGTGGTCAAAGGGCATTTTGAAATCCAGGAGCCCCTCTGAGTGCACACTGGCTTTACTCCGATGATCGCTGAACCTCGAACATTGATTGTCACGGCCTCCTGTCCACGGCGGAGGATCGCTCGCAGGAAAAGAGTCCGCCAGTATTTGGTCAATCATATCTTCTGAGAGTGCTCTACAGATCGAATGGTTAAACATCAGTTCCTCCGTTTTATTGCGCTCGAGCCACTGTCAGCGCGAGCCGGCACGATAAGTAGAGGGCGCCTGGTCAAGCGCGCAACTCTGTCAGTAACTGATCCGAATATCTCGGGTCGGCCGTTGTGACCGCGCGAGCCAATTACAATCAAGTCTGCATTTTGCTCATCGGCGACGTAGAAAATCTCCTCGGCAGTCTCCCCTACTCTTACAACGGCCCGAGCCCTTGTTTCTTCCGGCACGCGCTGCATCACTTCATGCAGCTTGCGTTGAGCTCCTGTGTAGAGCGCCCGCTCATATTCTGATAACACCAGATTCACTTCATCAGGATTAGAGTGGAGCGGACGTGCCCATTCAGGATCAGCAATCTTAGGCAAGACATGAACTAGGCAAAGCTCCGCTCTAAGGCTTGTTGATAGGCCTACGGCAAGGTCAAGCGCCACATACGAAGGACTGCTGAAATCAATCGGGCAGATAAGGTTTTTGACTTGCTGCAACATAACTTACTCCAAGTAGTTTGTAGTTCGTACTTTTGTCTCTTCTCGCAATCGTAGTCTACTAGTGCAAGTCAAGTGCCGGATCGAATTTGAAGCGTTTCGCACAAGGGGCGTCCTTGGCCAGCGCACAGTGTTGATAATTGACCACCCGTTGGGCGAAAACTTGCACTTATGGCTCCGCAACGGTCGAGCTTTCTAAAGAATTGCGGCTCCAATGTCCTCAAATTCGCCGCTTATGACCGGTACGCCGGTTGCACTTCACCTCAACTTAGCGATTCGGAAAACCGAGCGAGAAGAATTGTAGTGACATTGAAGCGAATCATAGGACGATGCTATGCGCATGAATGAGCGAACTCTGTGGGGTCTCGAGCCGCATCCGGCGCGGCAAAAGACGCAAAGCGTCGATTGACGCAATCGATGGGAAAACGCCTCGAAAATGACGGGGCAAAGATGATCAATTGGGAAGCCATCGTTGTTGAAGGGGAGCCAGCCACAGAGATTACTCGTTTGGCGGCCGAGCAGCGGATTGACTTGATAGTCATGTACTCGCGCAGGATTCCGCCCAACGTGAATTTGCTGAAGTCTAAAGCTGAAGCCATCAGTCGCACGGCGCCGTGCCCGGTCTTAATCACTCATGCACAAAGGCGAGATCGAGCGCTGTTATCAACAAACGGGATCGGCTTCAAGCGGATACTCGTGGCGTACGATTTTTCAGGTGATTCGGAGTTGGCGCTTACACATGGCGTTTCGCTTGCGCAGGAGTTTCAATCAGAGCTTCATCTAATGCACGTCTTGGCCCCGAACCAGAACGGCTCTTCTGAGCTTGCAATACCTCCAGCGACTGGTGAGAAGGCACTTCGAATGGCGGCGACGCGTCTTTCCAACGCCGTGCCTGTCGAGGCTTACGTGTGGAGCGATGTCAAGCAGGTAGTGCGCGAAGGGTTGCCTTATCGCGAGGTTCTCGCGTACGCAGGAGAAAACGACATTGATTTGATCTGTGTTGGCGCGAGCGGAGCGGGTTTTGGGATGTGGGCGCAGTTCGGCTCGAACGCAGATCGCATTCTACGACAGGCGGCGTGTCCGATCTTGATCGCTCGACCACTCAGGCCGTCTGCCAATGAAGCGGTTACCAACGTCAGCTGTCAACTGGCTGGTTGAGTATCGGAATACTCAGATTGAAATGAGCAATGATGATTGAGCAACTTTCAGCCTTCGTGACACGCGTCGCGTATGACGACCTGTCTGCAGCGGCTCAGCGTCAGATTAAGGTGAGGGTGTTGGATTCGCTGGCCTGCGCTGTCGGTGCGATGGGGTTCGAGCCAATGCGCAGACTTCGGCACCAGATAGAGCAATTTGGAGCAAGGCCGCTCGCCACAATGATCGGCGGAGGAAAGACGTCTCCCGATCGCGCGGCTTTTTACAATGTCGCGCTCACGCAGCGTTTGGGCTTCAACGACGCTTTCTTATGTCGAGACGGCTTTTGCCAGCCGAGTGATTGCTTGCCAGCGATTCTAGCAGCCAGCGAGTACGCGGGCGCTTCAGGAAGGGAGTTCCTCACGGCACTGGCGGTAGCGTACCAGGTGCAATCCCGGCTTTGTGAAGTCTTGTCCGTGAGAACGGAAGGTCTACGCCACGGTACGCCGGGATCCTACGCAGTTGCAGCAGGCGTAGCGAAAGCGCTTAAGCTGGATCAGGAGCAAACTGCCAAGGCTATTTCGACAGTTGCGTTGGCTATTCCGCGGCCGGCTCGTCTGGTGAAGGTGCCGTTTCGCTATGCCACCGAACTTTACGCTGAATCGCCGTCCTCAATATCTCAGACGGTCTTACTTGCAATAAGCAGTATCACTGGTTTGAAGGAAACGGTTGAGGCCCGTAAGCAGATGACTGAAACTGCCGCGCTCGATTCGGAAATTGATTGGGGCAAAGAGGATTTGGAAGCAGTGCGTCGCACGGTAACAAAGAAATTCAATGCCGAGATCCATTCACAGTCGGCACTCGAAGCCATCCTGTATCTTAGGGAGAGGCAACCCTGCCATCCCAATCAGATTGAACGGATAGAGCTCGATACGTTCGATGTCGCTTATGACCTTCTCGGTGGTTACGCGGAAGGAAGCGAGTACCAGGTGCGCGGTAAGTCGGAGGCCTATCGCAGCCTCCCGTATTTGCTGGCAGTCGCCCTGCTAGACGGAGAGCTAAGCCAGCCCCAGCTTAAGCAAGAAAGGATCCTTAGAGAGGACGTGCAGAGCCTCATGCAAAAAGTCGTGGTTAGGCCCAACAGCGACTTTAGTGGCCGCTTTCCAACAGAAATGCCCGCACGAGTACGGATCGTTTTGAAGGATGGACAAACCCTAACGAGAGAAAGGCACGACTACGAAGGATTCACCACACGTCCTTTGCGTTGGGAGCGGGCGATACAAAAGTTCAAGACCCTGGCAATGTTTCAGCTCGACTACGAGTCCGGTCAGCGGATTATGGAAAAGGTCCTCGATCTTGAAGAAATTGACGTACGGGAATTGACTGAGCTGCTTGCTGACGTCGATAGGACCACTCACCAGAAGAACCAGCAAGAGGAGTTTGCCCGCCGAAGGTACAAACGGGCCGCCTGACCAGAGCTTGCAAATTGCAAACTCTTCGATTAACGCGAGCGGAAATCACAATGAAGGAGTTGAAATGATACTAACAGAGACTGCGGATCAAAACATTAAAGCGCGGGAGGAGAATCGGACAGCTAATGAAGGTCTGAGAAACGGCTCGTCCCTTTATGAGAACGTCATCAAACAATTCAACAAAGCAGCCGATCTAATGCAGCTTGACCCAAACATCCGAAGGATACTCGAAAAGACCGCAAACGAGATCATCGTTAATTTCCCTGTAAAGATGGACGATGGGCGCATCGAAATGTTCACAGGCTATCGCGTGCAGCACGACAATGCGCTTGGCCCGTTTAAGGGCGGCCTTCGCTACCATCCGTCGGTAGATATTGATGAGGTGCGAGCGCTGGCTACCTGGATGACCTGGAAATCAGCTCTGGCAGGTGTCCCTTTTGGCGGAGCTAAAGGCGGCATTCAAATTGACCCAGCTAATTACTCCATCGAGGAACTGGAGCGGATAACTCGCCGTTTCACTTTCGCGCTGGGCAACAATATAGGACCCGAGTATGACATTCCCGCCCCGGACGTCAACACAAATGCTCAAATCATGGCATGGATAATGGACACATATCTGTCGACGATGCCGGCGAACGAGCGATTTCGTTCCACGCATGTTGTTACCGGCAAGCCCGTTAAGTCCGGCGGCAGCCTCGGGCGCGACAAGGCCACTGGTCAGGGCGTAGTGTACCTTATCCAGGAATGGGCAAAGGACCACAGCTTTGATCTCAAGGGAGCTAGATACATCGTTCAGGGATTCGGCAACGTTGGCTCATGGGTTGCGCGGCTCTTGAAGCCGCTTGGCGCGAAGCTGATTGCAGTAGAAGACATCACGGGAGCGATCGCCAATACGGCGGGCATCGATCCTAACGACCTGGCGGAATACGTTAAGCGACCCGGCGGCGTCTTGGATTATCGAAAAGGGTCTCCGATAGATCACGAGACTTTTCTCCGCACCGACGCTGATATATTCATTCCCGCGGCAATGGAAAACCAGATTACCGCGGAAAGCGCCCCTCTCTTGAGGGTAGGGCTCGTCGCTGAAGCGGCCAATGGCCCGACCACTCCGGAAGGCGATGAGATCTTGCAGGCTAGGCGCATCGAATTGTTACCGGACTTTCTAACAAACTCCGGCGGCGTGATTGTAAGTTATTTTGAGTGGTTGCAGAACAAACGAAGCGAATTCTGGGATCTTGAAGAGGTTGACTCAAAGCTCCGCAAGAAAATCGTGGGTTCTTATGAACGAGTGCGTGCAGCAGCTCGCGATCTGCGCACGGATTGGCGCACGGCGGCTTATGTTGTAGCTCTATCAAACTTAGAGAGTGTTTACAAAGAACGCGGGATTTTCCCATAAACCGTAATCGCTCGCCCAGTCAGGGTTCTAGCCTTGTGTCCGTGTCTTTAGCCCGCGTTGCGTTTATCCATATTTTCAACCACGAGTAGGGTGTGGGAGAGGAGGTTGCCATGAAGTTGGACGGATTCGGCATATCGGACTCACTAAAGCAAAGCGCCAGGGCTGCTCTAGAGAAGTACGGATACCCAGAAGACGACTTCGAGTGGGTACGTGCTCAAGATAGTAGCGCAGAAGGTCACGTTGCGGATGAGGAAACTATGTACGTTATTTACACGCCTTCCGGTTTTAGGCGAATGTATACGGGAGCGAATTGGGAAACCGAGTTTGAGGAAGATCTAAGAAACCAAATATTCAACCTGGGCTCTTAAGCAATTCACCTACCTCGTGAGAAACTGTCACGGTTGGACTGTTCGACGCGCGTCGTCGTGTGAGAAGGTGATTGCTCGTTCGCTCTATAGAAGGTTTGATGGGTTCGGAAGGGGTCGGACAGCCGCGCCGCCTCCCCAGCTTCTCTCTCTTGAAGTCCGCGTTCAGCATGGCGTGCCGCGTCAGTGAACTCCTTCCTTATTCGGCTGACATACGGCATCCTTTCGGCGAAATCCCTCAACTCTGCGATATCCGCCGAGTTCAGCATAGGCATAACCTGATTGGCACTAACTCCGGCAGCGCGGCAATGCTCGTCTAGAACCTTATCCATCAAATTGCTGAAGTCGCTCGCACGGTTGGATTGTCTTTCAGCCCTCTCTTGTTGTGATCTCACTGCACTGGCAATCCCCTTGTGCTCTCTCTTCTGCTCTGGCGTATCCGTGAAATGTCGGATAATGCTCTCCAGCGCATTCTTCGGAGAGACCTCTCTAAGACTCTTTGAGTAATCGAGTCCCTGTACATCTTTGAGCGGGACTTGTCTGAAGTCGCCGAACTGGAGAGCCGCATTGAATCGCTCTGCGCTCTTAAGCATGTCGAGTCTGGCCAAGATTGCGCGTCCCTTAACTCTCGACAACGCTTCGCGGGTTGGGCTGTTAAGAACCTTATCCCGAATATGCGCATAGACATATTGCAAAAGAGCAGCGTCTTTGTTGCGGTTCGCAATCGCATCAATCCTAATCAGCTCGTCGCCTTCATGGACAGGGGAAGGCATCTGCTTACCTTGCGCGGCGCGGGCTCTCACCGTTTGTTCGACCTGCTTACTGGCGATCTGATATCCGACCTCCCCCGCGCCAATGTTCTTCTCGATGCTGAGTTCTCTGGCCGCTAGCTGCTTCTGTATGTCCTTTTTGACTTCCTGAAGATAGTCGATCTGGCCACTTATTTCTCCTCGCTTACTTGGTCTAAGAAAGTTGTAGAGTTTGAACTTATCTGCTGTCTTGGTCTTTATTGCTTGCTCGATTTCCTTCAGGGACAGGCCCCGCTCCCATCCTTCGACATCAAATCTCCAGAAGTGCCTTGATACTTTGAACGCTTCAGCCTTCTCCTGGGCATCCTTCAACTCAGCGCCGGCGAGGACCCGGGCTGCCTGAAGCCGGGCGGCTGCGCGATCATCTCTCACTGGTAGTTCGCGAGAGTTACGATACTCCTTAAGTTGTTTCCACTCCTCGGTCGTATAGACGGCTTGAGGGAGCCTGTCCCGGCCTATTTCTTTTCGAACGGAAAGCGTCTTATCCAAAGCCTTAACAAACTCGTGAGCGATCTTGGCCGCCGATTTGATCTGGCCACTAGGAGAATCAGTACGGATCAAATGTGCAAGCTGTTCACGTGCAACCTCTGTCTTCGCTAATAAGCGGCCGGTTTCCTTCTCAGACGCGGGTCTGCTCAGCGGCTCGGCGGCCGGCCGAGACTCGAGATGCTTCCCGCGATCGCGCGCGTCGGACCTCTGAGCTGACAATCGCTGCTCGGCCAATCTCTCCCGTCGGTCGTTGTCTCGTTCGGGCTTGGGTGGAATCGGATCGCCCTTTCGGTAGGCTTCTGCGGCAGCTATCTTCCACTGCTTGGTTTCCTCTTTTCTCTTCAAGTACTCGACATAAACACTCTTGTCGCCAGCGAAGTCGGCGTATATTTTTGCCCACTTCTCATCGATGGTTTTGAACTCATTGTTCTTGAGCTGTATACGCCTTCCGTCGTATTGGCGAGAACTGAGGTAAAGATGGACGTGCGGATGGTCGGTATCGCGATGGACAGCGCCGAACGCGATCGCTTTAGGAAACGCCCGCTCAAGAAAGTTATTCGTCAGATCCCTGATCTGTTCGTTCGTAGCAGGGACGTCAAATGAGAGGATTATCCGGTAATGGGTCCTGCCGCCTTTTCTTTTCTCATAGTCCTCAAGCGACGCGAAGTAATCCTTGACGTTCTGTATCTTCTCTTTGAGAGTGAGCTTATCCTGGTCGTCTGATTTCGCGAGGCGTCGATCCGCTCGCGTTGCTCTCTGCGACTCGACCTCTGGTTTGAGTCCGTAGCCGCGACCCGTCAAGAAACCGGGAGCGTTCCAAGTCCAGATCGGGTCAGCAGCGCTACGGTCTTGGTTCGTCCTTCCCCTGTCCAATGCTTTCTCGTGAAGGTTCTCTTCAAGGGTTCCTTGTACAGTCGGCTCGGTCTTTGCTGGGTCGTCGTCGATAAACAGCGACGATTGATCCCGTCCTTGTTGCCCCAGGCCAGGCCTTTCTCTTCCTTCAGGGTCGAGTGCAGACAGGCGCGTTATGTAGGAGACGTGCGCTACGCCGTAGCCGCTCTTTCCTACACTCACTTTTGCTATCGACGTTGCCATGAGGTATCCCTTCAAGCTTGTCTAGGTTCCCCTTTTGACCCGCGTTGACTGCCGCGAGACTGACCCGTTATCTATCAGCTGTGCCGTAGTTCGTTCCCGGAGTGTGCTGCTTTGGTTAGGGCTGATGGCATAGTGTGTCGATTTGCCGGAGCATTGCTCTAAGGGTCTTTATAGTTTGCTCCAGGTTGGCGTAGTCGATTGTTCCCCTCTGAGCGTTCAACTGCTTGGCTATCTGGTTCAGGTTATTTCCGGTCCGAATGAGCTGAATGATCGCTCGTTCTCGTTGTTGTCTGTCCTCCCAAGTAGGCGCATCCTCGCTCAATCCGCACTCGACCAAGAACCGTGAGAGGGACAATTGCGCTTCCTTTGCCCGGCTAACCAGCCGCTCATGTTCGTTCTTTGTTGTTCGCATTGTGAACATTTTTGGATATTTTTTCTGTCTTTGCTTCTTCGTGCGTTTCATAAGGAATCTCTCTTCTGATCGTCTGGCGTGTGTGTCTGAGCGCGGTAGCGCGAAGACGTATCCCGCCTTACGCTCTGATCTTTCGCCTTTGTTTCTGTTCGTTCTTGCACTTGTTTTTTCCTTCGCTTAGTTCAGCGTCTGGGTGGGGATTTCGTGTGAGCCAGAGCCGCTTAATCGAGGTCTTTCAACCACTGCAGATGGCAAATTACTCGGCTCGACCATACGATGAATTACGATGGTGTGTTGAGTCGGCCGAGATGTAGCCGCTCGCGTGCGCCGAGATCGCGGATGATTGGCCGACGATTCGAGTTGGAGCTGGGCGCGGATTTCGTACTGTGGAACTTTCTGTCTCAAGCACTCTACGTAGCTAAGCATGCGTTGAATGGCGATGGCGCAATTGAGATCCGCGACTCTGTTGCTCCAGATTCGATCTGAAACATACGTTTGATAGACGCCCGGAGAAGTGGTCTTGCCGATCGGATTCAAGTCTGCGCTAGCGGCTTTGACGGCAGAATCTTGGCTGTCAGAGGTTGTCATTCGCAACCTCTTGGAGGCACCGCCGTCCAAAGTTGTTCTGCGGAACTTCGCGGGAAGCTCGGCGAATGCAGAGCGGTACTCTGATTCGTACGGAGCATGGGGGGCGCGCAAGGCAGGCTCAAGCGACGCATCTGAATGACCACAGGCCGGCGAACGCCTCCTAGAACTGTCCATTCGACTTAGCGTTGGTCGACCTGTTGGACGGAAGGGCGAGTTCATTTCTTAGTTTCCTGACGCTTGCGCGGTCGGTACTTTCGGTCGGAGCGTCGAATTTTCGAGGGTATCTTTCCACCTCTGAAAGCCACGATCGAGCTTGAATAGTTCCGACAGCGCGACTCCTATAACTTCACCGTCCGTAGGCTTCTCGCCCGTCGCTGACTCTACATAACTGATGTAGCGCGCGAGTTCTTCAACCTGGCGCGTATTCACCTCGCACTTAACAGATTGAAATCGCTGCACGCTGACTAGCGGATAATTGGTCTCTTGTAGATTATTTGCTCGCTTGCTCATGCTTTCCTCCTGGTTACAGTTTGGTTGTTGAGGCGGTCTGACGCAGGTGTCGCAGCTGCTTCCGAACTGTGTCTTCAGCTAGACCCAGCCGTTCGGCGACAGCGGTTCTATCCGGGTATTGCGCGATTGCGGTTTGAAGTAGCTCGAGTTTCACCCGCCTGAGATACGTCGCCATTGTCTCGCGGTCCGAAAATTCAAGTATCGACGCAGGCAGGGCGAGTTTGAATTGCGGTCCTATCTCGGGTCCAGCCGGGTCGTTTTCAGTTGTATCCAGTGTTGCGCCAATTGCAGTCTCGACATCGCTGGCCGTCACGGTTGATCCGTGATCGTGGACTATCAAACGACTGATCACATTTTCAAGCTCTCTGACGTTGCCGGGCCAATCGTAATTTACGAGTAGCTCAAAGGCGCTTTGGTCAATCCTAACGGACTGCTCGG
>Ga0255310_10000040_pt1 | contig 21383 bp, 16 predicted proteins | sample EtOH1_T0_E1_meta_FD_201359 | JGI IMG/M metagenome (GOLD analysis project Ga0255310, IMG submission 201359) | Sandy soil microbial communities from University of British Columbia, Vancouver, Canada - EtOH1_T0_E1 | ecosystem: Engineered > Artificial ecosystem > Sand microcosm > Unclassified ...
GACGGCCGGTCACCATCCTGATCCTGGTGGGCGCCCTCAACGGGCTGATCCTCCCGTTCGGGCTTGGCGCAATGTTGCTGGCGGCTCGGCGGAGGGACCTGCTGGGCGGCTACCGGCATCCTCCCGCCTTGAGCGCGGCCGCGCTGGTCGTGGCGCTCGCGATGACGGCGGCGGGCGGCTACGCGCTGATTACCGAAGTGCCGAAGTTGTTCCGCTGAGGCCGGGGCCCGGATCGCGGTGGGCGTCGAACCAGCCAGCGAGCAGCACCAGGGCCGGCCCGGCCACCAGGCCCACGATCGCGATCATCCCCTCCGCACCGGAGGGCGGCGGTGGCGCCACGAGGCTCTGGACGTAGAGCGCGGGGAGCAGCAGCAAGTAGGCCAGCGGACCCACGGCGCCGATCCGGTCGCGTGGCCGGGTGGCGTTGAAATAGAGCCAGGCCGCAGCGACCAGCATGCCGGCCTCGAGGGCGACGGTGGCAGCCGGCGAGTTCCAGAGGCCGAGGCCGAGGAGCGGCCCACCGGGCCAGAGTGGGAGATCGGGCCGATGGGTGATCCAGTCGAGCACCCAGTGGCTCACCACTCCGGCGGCCAGGATGACCGGCACCGGACGCGCCGCGCCGCGGGAGCGAGCCACGGCCAGGAACAGCAGGCCCCACAGCACGGCGAGCAGCAGGCTGTGCGACCAGGGGTAATGATCGAAGCTCAGGTTGAGAAAGGGATTGGCGCCAGGCGTGATGCGGAAGCGCTCCACGCCGAGCAATACGAAGAGGGGCCAGAGGAAGTCGAGCAGGAGCGGGGCGAGCAGCAGATAGCCCAGATTGGTTCGCGGAGCCCACCGCTTGGCCGCAAACCCAACGGCAAAGTGACCGATGAACATGACCCAAGCTAACCCCGCAGGCCGCCGCGGTCCTCCGGTCACCCGGAAGGAGATCTTCGGGTGGGCGATGTTCGACTTCGCCAATTCGAGTTACACCACCGTGGTCATCACGGTGCTGTACTCAAAATTCTTCGTGGGCTACATCGTCCCCGCGGAGTCGGCGGTGCGGACCTCGTACTGGTCGCTCGCGATCATCATCTCCACCCTCATCGCGCTGGTGCTCTCGCCGCTGGCGGGGGCGATCTGCGACTACAGCGGCAAGAAGAAACGCTACCTCTTCGGCACCGCGGCGACCTGTTCGCTGGCCACCGCCGCCCTGGCGCTGGTGCAACCCGGCGCGATCTGGTCGGCGATCGCGCTGATCGCGGTGAGCAACGCCGCCTTCATGCTGAGCGAGACGTTCTGCGGCAGCTTCCTGCCCGACATCTCCACGCCGGAGAACATGGGCAAAATTTCCGGGCTGGGATGGGGGATCGGCTACTTCGGCGGGCTGGCCAGCATTCTGGTCGCGCTCACCTTTGTGGTTACCGCGAACCCCGCCTCCGACCCCGCGAAGTACGTCCAGCAGAATCAGTTGTCGATGGTGGCGATCGGCGCGTTTTTCCTGCTGACGGCGCTCCCCACCTTCCTGCTGGTACACAACCGGACGCCGCCCGCCCCGGGTTATGAGCGGGCCGGCGTGCCGCAGCTCTTCCGCGCGGGACTACGCGAGTTTCGCCGGACCTTCCAGACCGCGCGGCAGAACCGGGTCCTGTTCCAGTTCCTCGGCGCCTTCATGGTGTACATGGCCGGGATCGACGCGATCGTGAAATTCGTCTCGATCTACGCCAGCGACGAGGTGCATTACTCCGACGGCGAGCTGCGCATGCTGTTCATCGGCCTGCAACTCAGCGCCGCCGCCGGCGCGTTTCTCTTCGGCTGGCTGGAGAGCAGGATCGGTCCGAAGCGGACGGTGATGGCCACCCTGGTCTGGTGGATCCTGGGGGTGCTGGGGATCTACTTCCTGGCGGCACTGAGCCGAGTGAGCGGCGCCGATCCCAAGCGGGTCTTCCAGGTGCTCGGGCTGGTCGCCGGCGCCGCGATCGGGGCAACCCAGGCCTCCAGCCGAACGGTGGTCGGCCTGCTCTCCCCGCCGGACAAGGTGACCCAGATGTTCGGCTTCTGGGGGACTTTCTCCCGGCTGGGGACCATCCTGGGCATGTCCTTCGGCTTCGTGGCCGACGGATTCCACTCGCCGCGCACCGCGGTGTTGCTGGTCCTGGTCTTCTTCGGGGTGGGGCTGCTGCTGCTGGCGCGGGTCGATCTGGATCGCGGCATGCGCGAGGTCCGCGCGGCGGCTCGATGATCGAGGCGCGCGGCCTCTCCCGGAGCTTCGAGGGCCGGCTCGCGATCGAGGGGCTGAGCTTCCTGGTTCCCGAGGGAAAATTGTGCGCGCTGCTGGGGCCCAACGGCGCCGGCAAGACGACGACCGTCCGCGTACTGCTCGGCCTGCTGCCGCCCAGCGCCGGGCAGGCGCGCGTCGCGGGCTTCTCGCTGCCGGGCAGCGCCGCGGACGGGGCGCGGTTGCGCGCCCAGGCCGGCCTGTTGACCGAAGCGCCCGGCTGCTACGACCGGATGAGCGGGCGGGAAAACCTCGAGCTGTTCGGCCGGCTCTACGGACTGAGCGAGGCGAAGCTGCGTTCCGGCCTGGAGCATTGGCTGCGCCGGCTGGAGCTGTGGGAAGCGCGCGACCAGCCCTTCGGCACTTATTCGAAGGGCATGAAGCAACGGCTGGCCCTGATCCGCGCGGTGCTGCACGAGCCACGGGTGCTGTTCCTCGATGAGCCGACCTCGGGCCTCGATCCGGCCGGGGCGCGGGAAGTCCGCGACCTGATCGCCGATTTCCGGGGCGAGGGGCGCACCATCCTGCTCTGCACCCACAACCTCGCCGAGGCAGAGACCCTGGCGGACCTGGTGGGAATCCTGCGGCGGCGTATGCTGGCTTTCGGGCCTCCCGCTTCGCTCGGCGCGGCGCGGCCCGCCCTGGAGGTGAAGCTGGCGGGAGACGCCGAAACCGTCGTCGCCGGCCTGGCCGCGTTGCCCGCAGTACAGGAGTGCTCCGCGCACGGCGGCGTGCTCCATCTCGTGGTGGCGGAGCTCGAGCGCGACACTCCGCTGGTGGTGCGGGAGATCGTGCGGCACGGCGGGCAGATTCTCTGGGTCCGTCCCGCCGGTAGCTCGCTGGAGGAGATCTACCTGCGGGCCGTGCGCGAGGAGTCCGCATGAACCGCGTCGTGCTGGGGCTCTTCCTCCGCAAGGAAGTGCGGGACCTGCGCTCCAACCGGCAATTGTGGCCCGCCTACCTGCTGCTGCCCGTGGTCGCTGTTCTGCTCCCGGTGCTGTTGCTGGCGTTCCTTCCCATGCTCTCCGACCCGGCCCAATCCGGAAACGATCGGGTGGTGCAGATTCTCATCGAGTCGGTTTCCAACGATCCGACGATCGCCGGTGCGACGATCAGCGAGCGGATCGCGCGGCTGCTGCTGCGCGACTTCGGGATGTTCTACCTGCTGGTGGGGGTCATTCTGGCGAGCGGGGCCGCAGCGCTCGCGCTGGTGCGGGAGAAGGAGCAGCGGACCCTCGAGCCGATCCTCGCCACGCCGCTGCACGACCGGGACCTGCTGCTGGCCAAGCTGGTCGCCGCCGTCGGGCCGGCGCTGGCGGTCGCCTGGGCATCCATGCTGGCCGGGAGCCTCGCGGGCGCGCTGATGGGCCGCTGGGTGATCGGGCAATGGATCCTTCCGACCGCGGGGAATTGGGTCGCCTGGAGCCTGCTCCTGCCGGCGCTGGTGAGCTTCGCCGCGCTGATCGCGCTGCGGGCTTCCGCTCGATTCACCGACGTCCCCGGGGCCAGCCAATTCACCGGCCTAGTCGTGGTACCGCTGGCCTTGATCGTGGTCGCGGTGCTGGGGCGGCCCGCGATGGCTAGCCCGGCGGCCGGAATCATCGGGGCAGCGGGCGTGGCCCTGCTTTCACTCTGGTTGTTTTACGGAAACGTGCGCCGGTTCCGAAGGGAGGAGATCCTGACGAAGTGGCGGTGACCAGTGACCAGTGACCAGTGCTACCGCTTGGCGTAGACCGTGGTCTTTCCTGCCGCGTTGAAGCTGAGCACCTGGTAGGGCTGGGGATTGGGGCCTTCCATGCCGGGTGAGCCGGTGACCATGCCGGGGACGCTGAGGCCGAGCACCTTGGGTTTGTCCTTGAGCAGCTTCTGCACCAGATCGGCCGGCACGTGCCCTTCGATGACGTATCCCTCGACCAATGCGGTGTGACAGGAGACCAGCTCGGGTGTGACGTGGTAGCGGCGCTTGATGGCCGTCATGTCGCTGGTGTTGCGCACCGAGACCACAAAGCCCGAGCTGCGCATGATGGCGACCCATTGCTCGCAGCAGGCGCAGCCCGGATCCTTGTACACCAGCATCGCTGTCTTGAGGATATCCGCCCGGAGGACCCGCGTGATGCCGGTCAGTCCAAGGGCGAGCAGGCTGCCCTGCGCGAGCAGAGTGCGGCGGGAAATCGAGTCGGGCATTGCGGCCTCGGCGGTTTGGTCTTTCCGAATAATAAGCGCGGCGACCGGCTCGCTCCTACCTGGTCCAGACCACCACCAGCCCGCACGCAGCGGCACCGTAGCTCATGAACTCAATCGGGACCTGCGACCCGCTCCGATAGACCTCGACGGCCTCCACGTCGTCAGGGCGGAAGTCATTGACCGCCCAGCCGCCGGTGGGGGGCGAGCCGTTGAGGGACACAGCGGGGGAGCAGCGCCGGTCGAAACCGGTGCTGCGCGAGGCAACCCAGCCGATTCCTTCCCGGCCCCAGGCGCTCCCAAACGGGTCGGGGTAGAAGGGCGTGAAGAAGGCTTCACTGCTCACGAACGGCAGGTAGCGGCGCACCGCATCGCCCAGGAAGGTCGCGTGGGAGCGCTCGATGTCGTCGCGGGTGAGGAAACGGCCGTGCAGACTCGATTTGGACCGCCACACGAAATCGCGGTACTGCCGCTCCCATTTCTTGTTCTCCGCCAGGACTTTGACCTCCGGCAGATTGAAGGCGAGCGGCTCGAGCTGAAAGACGACCTCCCGGTCGTCGCCCGGCTCGAAGGTCAAGGCGGCTTTCAATGGCTGATAGCCGATGCGGCGGGCGATGACCCAGTACCTGCCCGGCTTGATACTGTCGAACCGATAGCTGCCCGAGCCGGAGGTGGTTGCCACCAGGTCGAGGCCGACGATTTCGATCTGCGCGCCATCGATGGCCCGGCCGAGGGTGTCTTGAATGGCCCCTCGCATGACCGGCAGAGGCTTGGGCGCCTTCTGCGCCTCCGCTCCGGCGGTGAGGGTGGCCAGCGCGAAGGCCGGCAGCAGAAAACGGCGTATCCCTGACATGAATCTGTCCTCCAATCCGAACAACCTGTCCGCGGAAGCGGACATCCGACTGCGTTACAACGGGTGGTCGGACCGCTTAACGCAAGGTTCGGTCCCGCCACACCTCGCGGCCGGCCAGGAGGGTGAGAAGCACTTTCGCGGCATGGATTTGGGCCACCGGAATCCGGTACAGATCCCGGTCGAGCACGATGAGGTCCGCCTCCTTCCCGATCTCCAGGGTTCCCTTGGTGACTTCCTCGCCCGCCGCATAGGCCCCCCCGACGGTGTAGGCCAGGAGCATGGTGCGCAGGTCGACCAGCTCCTCGGGGATCCAGGGAGGACCGGCCGGGGCAGCAGGTCCCCGACGGGTGAGGGCGACCTGAATCGCCTCGAGGGGATTCATGGAGGAGACGGACCAGTCGCTGCCCGCGGCGAGGTGGGCGCCGGTCCTCGCCACCGAGCCGATGGGATAGAGCCAGCGTGAGCGCTCGGGGCCGAGCACGGGCGCGGTCAGGCGGGTTATGTAGTCGTCGGCAAAGGCCCACAGCGGCTGAAAGCTCGGGATCACCCCGAGGGCGGCGAAGCGCGGGATGTCTGCGGGGTCGATCAACTCCAGGTGCGCGATGATCGGGCGCGCATCGCGGGGACCGTTGTGGCGCCGGGCGAATTCCAGCGCATCGAGCGCCATGCGGACCGCGCGGTCGCCGATGGCGTGCTGGTGCACCTGAAATCCGGCGGCATCGATGGCCGCCACGAGGGTATCGAGCGCGGCGGGAAGCAGATTCGGCTCGCCGCTCCGGCCGCTGCCGTCGCTGTAGGGCGCCAGCAGCGCCGCGGTTTTGGCTTCAATCACGCCATCCACGAAAACCTTCGCCGCGCTGGGAGAGTACAGCCGCCTGCCGGGGAAGCGGCCCCGCCAGGTGCGCAGAGAATCGAGCTGCTGCGGACCCGCGGTCGGATCCACCGTGATGGCGGCGATGACCCGCGCGTTGAGCCGGCCGGCGCTGTCAAGGGCCGCGTAGGCCTCGAGCAGGGCGGGCCCGGCCGAGGCGTCGTGCAGCGAGGTGATTCCGAAGCCGTTGGCCAGCGCGACGGCGCGCAGCAATCCGGCGCGCAGCTCGTCCTGGGTGCGGGCCGGAAGCTGGCTTGCCACCAGGTCGACGGCGCGCTCGCGCAGGGTCCCCGAAGGCTCGCGGGTGCGCGCATCCCGCTCGATCCGGCCATTGGGCGGATCGGGCGTGGTCCGGGTGATGCCCGCGAGCTGCAGCGCGCGGGAATTGACCCAGGCCGAATGACCGTCCGCCGCGGTGAGGAACACGGGGCGATCCGGCACGATCGCGTCGAGCCACTCCTTGCGAGGATTGGCTTCGGGGAACACGGGGAGTTGCCAGCCGCGCCCCCGCACCCAGGTCCATTCCGGATGCCCGGCGGCGCAGCGGCCCAGTGAATCGAGCACGGCCTCCCGGGTCTTCAGGTCATCGAAGCGGCATTCGCCCAGGCCGACGCCCTCGCTGGGGTGCAGGTGGGTGTCCCGGAAGGCGGGCAGCACCATCCTGCCCTGCAGCTCGATGACTTCGGTGCGGCTGCCGATGAGCCGATCGGCTCCGCGATCCTCGCCGGTGTAGACAACCCGCCCATCGCGGATGGCCAGGGTCTCCACCGCGGCGGAATCGATGACGAGCGGATAGATGACCCCGTGGCGCAGCACTACATCGGCCGGCTCGGTGTGCCGGCAACTGGAGAGACCCAGGCCAAGCAGCAGGATCGGGAGGGGCCAGCGCTTCGGCATGGCTGGAAGGTAACTTTCCGGGATGCCCCACCGTTACCCCGAGACCCATGTGCTGTACCGCAACCTGGGGCGGGCCTATCCCTTGGTCATCAAGGGAGAGGGGTGCTGGCTCTACGACTCGGACGGGCGCCATTATCTCGATGGATGCGGCGGGGCGTTCGTAGCCTGCCTGGGTCATGGGGTCGCCGAGGTGGTGGATGCGATGGCCGACCAGGTTCGCCAGGTCGGTTATGTGAGCGGGATGGCGTTCACCAACGAAGCCGCCGAAGGCCTGGCCGATGAGCTGGCGGGACTCGCGCTCGGCGACCTCACGCTCTTCTACTTCCTTTCCAGCGGGTCCGACGCGATCGAGGCGGCGCTCAAGCTGGCGCGGCAGTACTGGGTGGAGCGGGGGCGCACCGAAAAGGAGCTGGTGGTGGCCTTCGCGCCGGCCTACCACGGCAATACCCTGCTCGCGCTCTCGCTCGGCGCGCGGGAGCACTACAAGACCTACTTCCAGCCTTGGCTGCTCGACGTCCCCCGGGTGCCGGCGCCGTACAGCTATCGCTGTCCCTGCCGCGGCCACGACGGCGGGTGCGCGCGCTGCAGCGGCCAGGCGCTGGAGGAACTGCTGCTCCGGCTGGGACCCGAGCGTGTCGCGGCGTTCGTCGGCGAGCCGGTGGGCGGGTCCTCCACCGGGGCCGCGGTGCCCCGGGAGGGGTACTGGCGCACCGTCCGGGAGATCTGCGACCGGCATGAAGTCTTGTGGATTGCGGATGAAGTGTTGGTCGGTGCGGGACGCACGGGAAGCTGGTCCGCGCTGGAGCCCTACGGCGCGGTGCCGGACATCCAGGTGATGGGGAAGGGAGTCAGCGGTGGCTACGCGCCGCTCGCGGTGGTTGCCGCGCCGCGGCGGATCGTGGATGTGCTGGCGGCCGGCTCGACGGGCCTGCTGCACGCCCAGACCTACATCCACTCTCCGGCGATGTGCGCGGCGGGCGCCGCCGCCATCCGGTTCATGCGGCGCCACGACCTGATCGCGCGGTGCGCCAGGATGGGCGGGATCCTCCACGAGCGGCTGCAAGCCTTGCGCAGTCTGCCCTACGTGGGCGACATCCGGGGCCGGGGCTTGCTCGCGGGGATTGAATTCGTGGAGGACGTCGAGAGCGGCGCGCCGTTCCTGCGGGAGCAGCGCTTCGCCGAGCGGTTCACGGCGTCGGCGGAACGGGCGGGACTCATGGTCTGGCCCAACACCGGGCAGGCCGACGGGGTGAACGGCGACCTGGTGATGCTGGCGCCGCCCTTCGTGATTTCCGAGCAAGAGATCGACGAGATCGTGACGCGATTCCGCCGTGCGCTCGAGGACATGATGTGAGGCATTTCCGCTTTTTCCGGAGCGTACCCCATGACGGATAAATCGTATCCCCGGATCGTGACCCCGCCGCCCGGCCCGAAGGCGCGGACCATCATTGCCCGGGACAAGGCGGTCGCGGCGCCCTGTTACATCAAGGAATATCCGCTGGTGGTGGCGCGGGGCGAGGGCGCGATGGTGGAGGACGTGGACGGGAACCGCTTCCTCGACTTCATGGCCGGGATCGCGGTCTGCTCCACCGGGTACAGTCACCCCGAGGTCGTCCGGGCGATCAAGGACGCCGCGGATCACTTCCTGCACATTTGCGGCGGCGATTTCTACTACGAGGGCATGGCGGCGCTCAGTGAACGGCTGGCGGCGATCGCTCCGGGACCCGGGCCTAAGAAGGTCTTCCTGACCAATTCGGGCACCGAAGCGGTGGAAGGCGCGATGAAGCTGTCGCGGCACGCGACCGGCCGGACCGCCTTCGTGGCATTCAAGGGCTCCTTTCACGGGCGGACCTACGGCGCGCTCTCGCTCACTTCGAGCAAGGCCCGCCAGCATGCCGGCTTCGGCCCCTTCCTGCCCGACGTGCACCACGTGGCCTACGGCTACTGCTATCGTTGCGAGTTCGGCAAGACGTTTCCGTCCTGCGGGATCTACTGCGTCGAGCAGATCGAACGGGACTTGTTCGCGCGGCATCTCGATCCCAGGGACGTCGCGGCCGTGTTCGTCGAGCCGCTGCAGGGCGAGGGCGGGTATGTCCTCCCGCCGCCCGGCTGGCTCGCGGCGGTGCGCGCGCTGTGCGACCGCCACGGGATCCTGCTGGTCATGGACGAGGTCCAGTCGGGCATCGGCCGCACCGGGAGGATGTTCGCCTGCGAGCACGAAGGGGTGGCCCCGGACATCCTGGTCACCGCCAAGGGGCTGGGCTCCGGCATGCCGATCGGCGCCATCATCGCACGGGAGGCGGTGAGCACCTGGGAGGCCGGCGCGCACGGCAGCACCTTCGGGGGCAATCCGGTGTGCTGCGCCGCCGCGCTGGCCACGCTGGACGTGGTGCAGCGCGAACTGGTGGCCAACGCGCGGGTGCGCGGCGAGCAGCTCACCCAGGGGCTCAAGGCGATTGCCGGCCGCCACGGGTGCATCGGAGAGGTGCGCGGGATCGGTCTGATGCAGGGCATCGAATTCGTCAGCGACCGCGGCACCCGGGAGCCCGCCGGCGAGCTGGCGCACCAGCTGGAGCAGATGGCCTTCGCCAAGGGGCTGCTGTTGCTGGCCGCCGGAAAGAACGCGTTGCGGCTGGCGCCCCCCCTGGTGGTGGATCAGCAGGACGTCGAGATCGCGCTGCACATCCTCGATCAATGTCTCAATGAGCTGGATTGAGGGAGCCGGCGAGCCAGGGCGCCGGGCAAGCAGCCTTCCCGCCTTCGCGCTCTGGCTGCTTGCCTCCCTGACGCCCTGGCTCCCCGGCTCGCTCGTTTTCGGGCAGCGCGAGCCGGTCCTGAAGCAGATCAACGTCCCGCATTCCTACTACTATCGCGAGATGTACCTGCCCCAGGCGACGAGTGGACCGAGCTCGGTTGCCTGGTCGCCCGACGGCAGCGAGCTGGTGTACTCGATGCAGGGCAGCCTGTGGCGGCAGCGGATCGGGAGCACCATCGCCGTGCAGCTCACCGACGGCCCCGGTTACGACTCCCAGCCCGACTGGTCGCCCGACGGCCGCTACCTGGTCTATTCCTCCTACCGGAACGACGCGCTGGAGCTGTGGATCCTGGAGCTGGCCAGCGGCAGCGCGACCGCCCTGGTGGCCGATGGGGCGGTGAACCTCGACGCCCGCTGGTCGCCGGACGGCAGCCGGATCGCCTTTGTGTCCACCGCGTACGAGGGCCGCTGGCACCTCTATCTGCTGCCGGTCCAGGGCGGGCGGGCCGCGGGGGCGGCGGAGCGGATCAGCGAGGACCACGACAGCGGGCTGCCGCGGTACTACTACAGCCGATTCGATCACTACCTGTCTCCCACCTGGTCGCCCGACGGCAAGGAGCTGATCCTGGTCGGCAACCGCGGCCACGTGTGGGGCTCGGGCGGGCTATGGCGCATGGAAGCGCGCCGCGGCGCCGCGATGCGGGAAATCCGCAATGAGGAGACGACCTGGAAGGCGCGGCCCGATTGGGCGCGCGACGGCAAGCGGGTGGTCTACAGCTCCTACCTGGGGCGGCAGCGCAACCAGCTCTGGCTGACCACCAGCGACGGCGGCGATCCCTTCCAGCTGAGCTACTGCGAATGCGACCACACGGCGCCGCGCTGGTCGCCCGACGGACGGCGGGTGGCGTTCATCAGCAACGCCGGCGGTAACACCTCCCTGGCCGTCGTGAGCGTGCCGGGCGGGACGGTCGAACCGGTGCGCGCCGCGACGCGACGGTACCGGCATCCCACCGGGCGGCTGCGGCTGGTGCTGAACGACGCAGGGGGCCAGCCGGCCGCCGCGCGCGTCTCGATAACCGGCCCCGACGGACGGGGCTGGGCTCCCGACAGCGCCTGGCGCCACGCGGACGACGGCTTCGACCGCCGGGAGCGCCCTTTCGAGCTCAGCTATTTCCACGCGGCCGGGCGGGCCGAGCTGACGCTGCCCGCGGGTGAATACACGGTGGTGGTGACGAAGGGACTGGAGTTCGTGCGGGTGGTACGGACGCTGAACGTGGCGGTGGGGCGGACCGCTGTCGCGCGTGTCACGCTCACCCGGCTGCTGGATCTGCCCGCGCGCGGGTGGTGGAGCGGTGATCTCCATGTGCACATGAACTACGGCGGCGCCTACCGCAACGACCCGGCGCGGCTCCGGTTTCAGGCGGAAGCCGAGGACCTGCACGTGGTCGAGAACCTGATCGTCAACAAGGAGCAGCGCATCCCCGACGTGGCGAGGTTCCGGGCGCGCCCCGACCCGGCCTCCACCGCCCGCACCATCATCAAGCACGACGAGGAATTCCACACCTCCTACTGGGGGCACACTGCGCACCTCGGTTTGACCGAAGGGCTGATCCTGCCGAACTACGCGGGTTACGCGAACACCGCCGCGGCGAGCCTGTTCCCCGACAACGCCGCGATCTTCAAGCTCGCCCACGCGCAGGGGGGAATCTCCGGCTACGTCCACCCCTATGAGGAGCTGCCCGACCCGGCCGGCGCGACCGCGGTCACCCACGCCCTGCCGGTGGATGTCGCGCTGGGCAACGTGGACTATCTCGAGGTGGGCGGATTCAGCGACCACCTCGCCACCGCGGAGGTCTGGTACCGGCTGCTCAATGCGGGGTTCCGGCTCCCCGCGGGCGCCGGCACCGACGCGATGGCCAACTACGCCTCGCTGCACGGGCCGATCGGGATGAACCGGGTGTTCGTCCGCTCGGGGGCGGCGCTCGACTATCGCGGCTGGCTCGCCGGGCTCAAGGCCGGCCGGAGCTTCGTCTCCAACGGGCCGCTGCTCTCCTTTACGCTCAATGGCCACGCCGCGGGCGACGAGCTGCGTTTCCCGGCCGGGGTGCATCCGGTGACCGCCAGGGTGTCGCTGCGCTCCAGTGTGGCGGTAGAGCGGCTGGAGATCGTGGCGAATGGCGTCGTGGTGGCGCCGATCCCGCTCAGCATGGACAGCCTGCGCGCCGATGTCAGCATCCCGCTGCCGATCACCCGCAGCGGGTGGCTGACCCTGCGGGCCTACTCGCGGCACTCGGCTCCGGACGTGCTCGACGTTTATCCCTTCGCTACGACCAGCCCGATCTACGTCATCGTGGACGGGCAACCGATCCGCTCACCCGAGGCGGCGCGCTGGTTTGTGCGCTGGATCGAGCGGCTGGAGGCGGGTGCGGTGGCCCATCCCGGCTGGAATGACGCCGCGGAAAAGGCGGAAGTCCTCGGGCGGATGGCCCAGGCGCGGGAACGATTCCGGCAACTCGCGGAGCCACCGCGGGACTAGCCGAGCAGGGCCAGGCTTCCGGGGAGAACGTCGAGGGTCAGGGCCCCGGTTCCTTCCAGCTCCTGTCCGTCACACTCCGCCCGCCAGGTTGCCTGATCCAGCGCGATACTGAGGGCGCCGCGAAGCTGCGTCACCCGGGCCTCCGGCATGCCGAGGTGGGTGCCGCGTTGCAGCCGGGACAGCGCGAGCGCAGCGCGGGGGGCATGCATGGGCCGCAACACCACCAGCTCCAGCGTCCCATCGCGCGGAGAGGACGCCGGTGAGATCGGCATGCCGCCGCCGAACGACGCCCCGTTCGCGACGGTCAGATTGAGTGCCGTGCCGTCGAACAGCAGTCCGCTTTCGTCGCGAAGCAGGTACCGGGTGTGTTCGGGGGAGAGCAGGGCGGCGAGCCCGCCGAGCCCATAGCGCAGGCGGCCGGGGCGCACCGCGGGAATCCGGTGCGCCAGCCGGTTGGCTCGGACGCTCACGCCGAGCGAGAGCGAGTTCAGGAAGACGCGGCTGCGAGTGTTTCCGGCGCTGTCTCGGAAGGTAAGCCGCCCGAGGTCGCTGGGCCGCACGGTGGCGGAGTGCAGCCGCCGGGCCGCCTGGTCGGGGTCGAGCGGCAGTCCCGCGTTGCGGGCGAAGTCGTTGCCGCTTCCGGCCGGGATGATGCCTAAGCGTCCCGCCCCCCCGGCCTGCCACCACCCATTGACCGTCTCATGAACCGTCCCGTCGCCGCCGACGGCGAGCAGCGTCCCGGCGGGGTGTTCCCGTCCCCATTGCAGGGCGAATTGCTCGGCGTCACCGGGTGCCGAAGTGTGCCGGACCAGGAGGGAGGGGAAGGCGCTGCGCAGGCCCGGCTCGAGACGATCCCACAGCCGCCCCGCCCGCCCGCCCGCGGCCACCGGATTGACCACCACCAGCGCCGGGAACGTCAAAGTATGGTACCCCTTCCGTCCAGCGGCCTTTGTGTCCATCCTAGAGGCGCGTTGCCCGCACCCCCCAAGACCTTTCATCGCCTCGAGGAGTCGGAATATGCGCTCGACCCGCGCCCTGCGCCCGCTGTTCGCTCTGACCCTGCTCTTCCTGCCGCTGGGTCCGCTGCAGGCCCAGCGCTATTGGCACGACGACCGGGGTGTGGACGCCTTGCGGCTCGACGTGCTCTATCCCTTCCTCAAGGGCGGCGGCTACAAGTTCCCGACCTTTGCGGCGATCCCCTCGGTCAGCATCCGGGCGGCGGAGGGGATCCGGGTCGAGGGCGACTTTCCGCTGATGCGGGCCTCGTACGATTTCGGGGGCGCCACCGGTACCCAGACGTCGTTGCGGGTCGGCAATCCGTACGTCGGGTTTCGGGTAGGTGACGATGCCAAACCGGTGTCGGGAACCCTCGGCGTGCGGCTTCCCCTGGGCGAGAATCCCAAGGATGCGGCGGGCCAGTATGCGGTGCGTACCGGGACCGCCTCGAGCTTCGACGACTACGAGGCCTTTCAGCCCAACACGGTGCTGGTGCGCGCCGCGCTGGAGGGCCGCTGGGGCAGCGGCAGCTTCTTCGGCGGCAAGCTGGGCGGATCCATCGTGGTCCCGACGGCCGGCAACCCACTCTCGCAGACCGTCAAGTACATCGATTACGGCGCCCGCGCCGGGGTAACCGGGCCGAATGGCGAGGCGTCAATCGCGCTGACCGGCCGACTGGTTTCGCAGAGCATCAGCGGCAGCGGCATCGCCGCGCGAACCCATCACGCAGTGACGGGGGCGGTGGGCCTGACCAGGGGGATGTGGCGACCCCGGCTCTCGCTCCGGGTTCCGTTCGACAAGGACCTGACCGACGAGGCGGCAGCCATCCTGGGCGTGGGGGTGACCGTGGTTCCCTAAGCAGGACAACGAAGCAATGTGGGGACGGGGCCTGGCGGGTATCCAGGCCCCGTTCTGCTGTCCGGCGCTCAGGCGCCGAGCGCGAGGGTAAGCCCGCCGGCGCGTTGCTCCAACTGCAGCAGGAACTGCTTGCGCCAGAGCCCGCCGCCGTAGCCGCGGAGCTGGCCGTTCTTCTGGATGACGCGGTGACAGGGCACTACGATCGGGATACGATTGCGGCCGTTGGCCATGCCCACCGCGCGCTGAGCACCCGGCCGACCGATCCGCGTCGCCAGTTCCTCGTAGGAAATGGTACCGCCAAAGGGAATCCGGAGCAGCTCCCGCCAGACGGTCTCCTGAAACTCGGTCCCGCGCAGGTCGAGCGGCACGCTGAACTCGCGGCGGCCGCCCGCGAAGTACTCATCGAGCTCGCGAATGACCTGGTCGATGTGGGGGTGGTTGCCGGGCACCACCGGCCGCTCGAACCAGCGGGCCAGATCGGCGGCCTGGCCGGGCAGCTTCTTCCGGTCCGCGAACTCGAGCATGCAGAGTCCCTGGTCGGTCGCCGCGGCGAGCAGGGCGCCGAGCGGGCTGGGGAGCAGGGTCGCGACGATGGGGGTGGTGCCGCGCGCCGCGGCCGGCGTCAGCCCGAACAAACGCTTGAAGGCATCGCGGAATCCGCTGGCGGACTCGAATCCGCTGTCGAAGCCCGCGGGGGTGACCGGCGCGCCCTGCTGCAGCTGGTCCAGGGCGAGGCCGAGGCGCCGGGCCCGGGCATAGGCGTGCAGGGTCATACCGAATCTCCCCAGGAAGTACCGGCGGGCAGTGGCCGGCTGAATGGCGAGCTTGCGGAGCGCCGCATCGGTCCAGCGGCGCGCGGGCGCCGCGTCGAGCGCGGCAAGCAGGCGCCGCACCCATTCGGGGTGCTCACCGGGCCGGTCGAGTGGACGGCAGCGGCGGCAGGCGCGGTAGCCGGCCTTCGCGGCGTCGGCGGGAGACGCGAAGAACTCGCGGTTCTGGCGCAGGGCAGGCTTGGACGGACAGGTGGGGCGGCAGAACACGCCGGTGGTACGAACCCCGACCAGGAAAATGCCTTCGTAGGAAGGATCCCGAGCATCCACGGCGCGATGCAGCTCGCTGACGCGGGGAAGCCGGCCCAAGGCCCGGGGGATCACGGCGATCGTCATGGCTGACAATCTAGACTGCGCCGGAACCGGCGCCACCGAAAGCTGCACATCCAATTCCGCCGGCGCTCTGGCCTGGCTTTCCCGCCGCGCCTAAGCTTCAGCCGTTTCCTTCCTCCGGAGCCGCATGCGCGTCCTGCCGCTGGACTGGCTCATCGTCGTCCTCAGCATCGGCGTCTCCTTTCTTCCCGCGATCCTGCTGGCCAAGCGCGCGGGGAGCAGCACGGCGGAATTCTTCACCTCAGGCCGCTCGGCGCCGTGGTGGCTGATCGGCGTGTCGATGGTGGCGACGACGTTCAGCACCGACACGCCGAACCTGGTGACCAACCTGGTGCGCGAGAAAGGCGTCGCGAACAACTGGCAGTGGTGGGCGTTTCTGCTGACCGGGATGGCCACGGTGTTCTTCTACGCCCGGCTGTGGCGGCGCTCCCGGGTGCTTACCGACCTGGAGTTCTACGAGATCCGCTACGCCGGGCGGGCCGCCGTCTTCGTGCGCGGTTTCCGCGCGGTGTACCTGGGGCTGTTCTTCAACTGCGTGATCATCGCCTCGGTGAACCTCGCGGCGGCCAAGATCGCGAACGTGATGCTGGGCTGGCCGATGGGCAAGACGCTGGCGATTTGCGCGGTCCTCAACGTGGCGTTTGCCGCCACCTCGGGGCTGTGGGGCGTGCTGGTCACCGATTTCATCCAGTTCGGCATCGCGATGACCGGGAGCTTCGCGGCGGCTTATTTCGCGCTGCAGCAGCCCGAGGTGGGGGGCCTCAGCGGGCTGGTGGCGAAGCTCGATCCCAAGACCCTCGCGTTGCTGCCCGATTTCGGCGACTGGGGGATGACCCTTTCGGTCCTGGTGATCCCGCTCACGGTGCAGTGGTGGTCGGTGTGGTATCCCGGCGCGGAGCCGGGGGGCGGGAGCTATATCGCCCAGCGCATGCTGGCGGCCAGGAGCGAACGGGACGCCGTGGCGGGGACCCTGTTCTTCAACGTGGCGCATTACGCGCTGCGGTCCTGGCCCTGGATCATCGTGGCGCTGGCGTCCCTGCTGGTCTATCCCAATCTGTCCGACATCGCGCGCACCTTTCCCTACGTGGATCCGCGGCTGATCGGGCACGACATGGCCTACCCCGCGATGCTCCGGTTCTTGCCCGCGGGCTTCATGGGACTGATGATCGCGGGGATGCTCGCGGCCTACGTGTCCACCATCTCCACGCAGCTCAACTGGGGCACCTCCTACCTGGTGCACGATTTCTACCGGCGTTTCCTCAAGACCGGTGCCTCGGAGCGCCACTATGTCACGGTGGGACGGCTGACCACGGCGGGACTCATGGTCTTCGCCGGCTTCCTGACTTTCGGCCTGGATTCCGCGCGCGAAACCTTCGACCTGCTGCTGTCGGTCGGGGCCGGCACCGGGCTGCTCTACCTGCTGCGCTGGTTCTGGTGGCGGGTCAACGCCTGGAGCGAGGTCTCGGCGATGGCGAGTTCCTTCGCGATCGCGCTGGGGTTCTTTCTCGCCCGCAAGGCGGGCGCGGTGATCCCGTCGCACGTCTCGCTGCTGGTGACGGTCGCCGCGACCACGCTCATCTGGGTCAGCACGACCCTGCTCACCCGACCGACCGAGCGGGCCACGCTGCTGAGCTTCTACCGGCTGGTGCGGCCCGCGGGATCGGGCTGGAAGCCGATCGCCCGGGAGGCGGGCGAGGTCGGCAGCCCGGACAGCATACCGCAGTCGCTGCTGGGCTGGGTGCTGGGCTGTTGCTTCATCTACGCCGCGCTGTTCGGCGCGGGCAGCTTCATCTACGGCAAGACCGCGCAGGGGCTGGTGTGGGCCGCGCTGTTCACGATCAGCGGCGGCGGGCTGCTCCGGCTGATGCCGCGGCTGTGGGGCGAACGGCATCCCGCTTGACCGAGCACGCCGTGGTGCTCGCCGCCGGACGGGGCAGCCGGATGCGCGGCGCCGAGCCGCCGCCCGGGCTGAGCGGCGCGCAGCGGGCCGCCGCGGCGGGCGGGCACAAGGCGATGATTCCGGTGGGCCGGCCCTTCCTCGACCACATTCTCAGCGGGTTAGCCGACGCCGGCCTGCGGCGGGTCTGCCTGGTGACCGGCCCGGCGCCCAACCCGATTCGCGAGTACTACCTTGGCGCGGGCCGGCCGCGGCGGGTGACGGTCGAGTTCGCCGAACAGGTCCGCCCGCTGGGGACGGCGGATGCGGTACTGGCCGCGGAGGCGTTCGCGGCGGGCCGGCCGGTGCTGGTGCTCAATGGTGACAATCTCTATCCGCGCGGCGCGCTCGAGGCGCTGCGCCAGCTGGTGCGCGCCGGGCTGCTCGGCTTTCGCCGCTCCACCCTGCTGCGGCTGGGGAACATCCCCGCGGAGCGGATCGGCGCCTTCGCGCTGATCTCCGCCGACGGCACGGGAGTGCTCACCCGGATCGTGGAGAAGCCGGACGCCGCCGAGGCGGCGGGATTCGGCGCGGATCCGCTGGTGAGCATGAACGCCTGGCTGTTGCCGCCGAGCATCTATGCCGCGTGCCGCGCGATCACGCCCTCGCCCCGCGGCGAGCTCGAGCTGCAGGACGCGGTCCGCTATTGCGTCGAGCGGCTGGGGGAGCGCTTCCAGGTGATCGAGTCGGGCGAGGGGGTGCTCGATCTCTCCCGTCCGGAGGACATTCTCGAGGTGGCCGCCCGGCTGGGGCAGCAGGAGGCACGACCGTGAGCGCGGACCGACCGGAGCGCAACGCGGCCCTGCTGGCGCAGCTCCGCGCGACGCTCGGCCCGGGCCCGCTGCGCGGCTGGATGGTGCCGGGTCGGATCGAATTCCTCGGCAAGCACACCGATTATGCGGGGGGCCGCAGCCTGGTCTGCGCGACGGAGCAGGGGTTCTGCTTTCTGGCGCGGCCGCGGGCGGACCGCACGCTCCACGTGGTCGTCGCCGCAACCGGCGAGCGGGCCGAGCTGCCGCTCGAGCCGACGATCCCGATCCCCAGTGGCGAGTGGGCGGCGTATCCGGCCACCGTGGCGCGCCGGCTCGCGCGCGATTTCGGGCCGCTGTCCCAGGGTCTCGACCTCGCCTTCGCGAGCGATCTGCCGCGGGCGGCCGGGCTCTCGAGCTCCAGCGCGCTGGTGGTCGGCGTCGCGCTGGCCGTCGCGGGACTGAACCGGCTGGAAGAGCTGCCGGCCTGGCGGGCCGCGTTTCCGAACCGGGAGGCGCTTGCGGGTTATCTGGGCGCGGTCGAGAACGGGAAGGCGTTCGGCGCGTTTCCCACCGACTTCGGCGTCGGCACCATGGGCGGCACCCAGGATCACACCGCGATCCTCTGCGCCCGGCCCGGGCTGCTCTCGCAGTACGGGTTCGCCCCGGTGCGCTTCGAGCGCACGGTACCCTTCCCGCCCGACCACCTGCTGGCGGTGGCGGTGAGCGGAGTCGTCGCGGCCAAGAACCGGGAGGCGCTGCTGCTGTACAACGCCCGCGCCGAGGCGGTCGAGTCGCTGCTGGACGTCTGGCGGAGCCGGACCACCCGGAGCGATGCCACACTCTTCGCCGCCCTGGCCAGCGCCCCCGGGGCAGCGCAGCGGCTGAGCGGCTGGCTGCGCGGGCATCCCGAGGAGGCAGCGCTGCGCGCGCGGCTCGAGCAGTTCACCGCCGAATGCGATGAAATCATTCCGGCGGTGGGCGATGCCTTCGAGCGCGCCGATCTCGCGAAGCTCGGCCCGCTGATCGACCGCTCCCAAGCGGGCGCCGAGCGGGGCCTCGGGAACCAGGTGGCCGAGACCATCCAGCTGCAGCGGAGCGCGCGCCGGCTCGGCGCGGTGGCCGCGTCGGCGTTCGGGGCGGGCTTCGGCGGCAGCGTCTGGGCGATGGTCCGCCGCGACGAGGCCGAGCGCTTCCTGGCGGACTGGAGCGCGGGTTATTGGAGCGAGTTTCCCGGCCACCGCGCCGCCGCCGCCTTCTTCACCACCCGGCCGGGGCGCAGCGCGGAGGAGCTCGCCGGCTCCGCGCTCAGGGGTTGAGCTGTCCCTTCCTGGGCGACGCGTAGACCTGAGGCAGGTTCAGCTCCAGCATCAGCCGGTTGAATGCGGCCAGCTCCGCCGCCTCCAACTGTTGCAGCCGGCGGACCTGCTCGGCGACCCGGGCGGCGAAGTCCGCGATCATCTCGCCCTGCTGTTTGGTCGGGGCAAAGTCACCGGTCTGGACCTGGGCGTTGATGGTGAGGAGCTGGTTGTAGAGCTTCATCGGCTGGTCGAGCGAGCACTGGTCCACGTGGCAGCCCACTTCATAGAGCGCCGCCCGAATTCCCTCGAACTGCTTGCGCAGCGACGTGGCGGCCGAATCCACCCGCGCCGCGAAGGCCTGGTCCTTGGCCTGGCTGACCCGCTGGTCGAGCTGTCCCTGAACGGCTTCGATCCGCTGCGCCGACTCGGCCACCTCGCTGATCCGGTCCCGGGTCCGGATCGCCGCGTCGAACTGCGCAACCAGCTCGGCCGTGCTGGTGCGGATGCGCGGATCCGGAAGCACCGTGAAGGGTCTGGCGAGGGTGTCCCGCCCAGCGATGAGCCGCACCTGGTAGCGGCCCGGCGGCGCCAGCGGTCCCTCGTGGGTGCCCTCATCGACCAGGGTGTTGCGCAGGCTCTTGGCGCCGGGGTAGCGCAGGTTCCATACGAACCGATTGCTGCCCGCGCGCGCGGAGACGACCGAGTCCGCGGGCTGGTAGACGACGCTGTCCCGCAGCGCCGCGCGCACCCTCCTGCCGATCGAGTCGGCCGCGGTCCGCGCGGCGGAATCGGCCGCCGGCGCCTCGCTGGTGTAGCTGTGGATCAGCTTGCCGGCGCCGTCGAGAAACTCGAGGGTGAGCTTGCCGGCCGGGGCGGTGCGCAGGTAATAGTCGATATAGGCGCCTCCCGCCGGATTCTGACCCGCGGTGAGACTGTTCCCGCCGCCGGAAAACCAGCGCAGCGCCGGTGACGGCTGGAACAGGTGCGCGGCGCGCGCGGTGACGGAATCGCCCAGCTGCCGCAGCAGGACGATGTCGTCGATGAGCCAGAACGAGCGCCCGTGGGTCGCCGCGATGAGATCGCTGCCGTGCACCCGCAGGTCGCGAACGCTCACCCGCGGCAGGTTGAGCTGCAGCGTTTCCCAGTGCGCGCCATCGTCGAACGACAGGTACACCCCGGTTTCGGTCCCCGCGTACAGCAGACCGCGCCGCACCGGGTCCTCCCGAATGGTCCTGGCGTAGGCCCCCGGCGGGATGCCCGCGTCAATGTGCGTCCAGGTCCTGCCGTAATCGGCGGTTTTCCAGAGATAGGGCCGAAAGTCGTCCTGCTGGTACCGGTTGGCGGCGACGTAGGCTACCGCCGGGTCGAAGTGCGAGGGCTCGATGGACGCGGTCCGGGTGAAACCGCCATAGGCCGGCGGGGTGACGTTCTGCCAGCTGGCTCCGGCGTCGCGCGAGACGTGCAGCAGCCCGTCGTCGCTCCCGGCCCACAACAACCCGCGGGTCAGCGGGGACTCATTGAACGCATATATCGTGGCGTACCACTCCGCGCCCGTCATCTCGCCGTGGATCGGCCCGCCGGTGCGCTCCAGCGTCCGGGGATCGTGCCGGGTGAGATCCGGCGAGATCTTTTCCCAGCTGGCGCCCTCGTCGCGGGAGCGCAGCACGTACTGCGACGTCACGTAGAGTGTGCCGGGGTCGTGCGGCGAGAGCAGGACGGGGAAGGTCCACTGGAAGCGATAGGGGATTTCGGAGGCCGCCCACCCGTCGTAGTTGCCCAGCCAGACGGAGATATCGCGCTCCTGGCGGGTGGCGCGATCCACCCGGCTCAAGAACCCCGTGTAGCAGCCGCCGTAGGTGACGTTGGGGTCGCGCGGGTCGACGGCGATGGTGGCGCTCTCGCACCCGGCGACCGGAAAATAATCGCGCTCCCCGATGGCGCCGTCGTCGGAGCGAGACGCGATGGAAACGGTGCTGTTGTCCTGCTGCGCGCCGTAGATGCGGTAGGGCCACTGGGTGTCGGTGGTG
>Ga0255310_10000042_pt1 | contig 20882 bp, 9 predicted proteins | sample EtOH1_T0_E1_meta_FD_201359 | JGI IMG/M metagenome (GOLD analysis project Ga0255310, IMG submission 201359) | Sandy soil microbial communities from University of British Columbia, Vancouver, Canada - EtOH1_T0_E1 | ecosystem: Engineered > Artificial ecosystem > Sand microcosm > Unclassified ...
TTTTGAGGAATTCCGTTGCCATTATCTTTTACAGAAATCAACACCTCGGCCCCCTTGCCCCCCGAAGGGGGGGTCTTTAGAGTCTTTACGGTTACAGTTGGCTCATAACTCTCAAGACCCTGGTTCTTCTTTTCACTCACAACGTAGAAAGCATTTGTTATTAAATTAAGAATCACTCTTCCAATATCCTGCGGAATGATGTTGATATTACCGATCGTTTCATCAAAATCCGTTTTCATAGTTGCATTGAATGATTTGTCTTTTGCACGAAGGCCATGGTAAGCTAAACGTAAATATTCGTCTGCCAAAGCATTAATATCTGTTGGTTCTTTTACCCCGCTGCTGCTCCTGCTGTGTTGCAGCATTCCTTTTACTATTGCATCGGCCCGTTTACCGTGATGAAGGATCTTTTCTTCATTCGTTATAATATCATCGGCAATAATTTTTACTTCTCCTGTATTTCCCTTTTCAATTTCTTCTTTCATCTCCGTCAGCAATTCTTTATTTAACTCAGAAAAATTATTTACGAAGTTTAACGGGTTTTGTATTTCATGGGCAATGCCTGCAGTGAGTTCACCCAAAGAAGCCATTTTTTCGGATTGGATAAGTTGGGATTGGGTGGATTTTAAATTGGTAAGTGTTGTTTCCAAAATTTTATTTGCCTTTTGTTTCTGCCTGTTGTTGCGGTAAAGAATGGAAGCAACAAGAAGAAGTATTCCCAATCCTGCAAACAAAGCATATAGTTTCAGCTTGTTTTGATAACTGATTTGGGCAACTTCAATTTCTTTTTGATGTTGTTCCTCCTGAGCAACCAATACCTGAATAGCCTGTATATTATTGGTGCCAAACAAACTGTCTTTGTAGGAATCTGCTATTTTAAGATAATGAAGTGACTCTTTGGTATCTTTTTGTTCATATAATTCTGACAGTAGTGCCGCCGCTTCCTGCAGTGTTTTCTTTTGCGCAATTAATGTTGATTCATCAAAACCTTTCCTGGCATAATAAATAGCAGAATCTGGTTGATTTATGACTTTATAAAAAGATGCAATTTTATTATAGGCATAAGCTGTAGCTCTGGGTTCATTATTTATAATGGAGATATAAAGACTCTTTTGATAGTAATTCAATGCTTCTGCCTGATTTCCTGATTTCATTTTAATATCTCCCAAAATCTTATAAACCAGTGGCTCTTCCCGGGAAATTTTTGCAAAACTCGTAATGGCCTGTTGTTCATAATAAAATGCTGAATCCAATTGATTCATTTCTTCATAAGCGTATCCAATATCATACGAGGCATATGCAATCGCTTCTTCAATGTCATTAGTTATACCAATTGATTTTTGCTGCTGTAAATAGCTTATCGCTTTGGGGTAGTCTTTTAGTATAATATAAGTTTCACCAAGGGCATTGAATGCTCCTCCTGCTTTGTTTTCCAAATGATTTGTCTTAGCAATCTGTAATGCCTTAAATGCCATTTCAAGTGCCTTGGGTAAATTACCGAGTTGTGCCATGGTAATAGCCATATATGATAAGGCTCTGATTTCGCCTTTCGGATAATTATTTTGTTGCGCCAATTTTAAAACCTCTTGCCCGTAAAAAAGCGAAGAATCAGTATTTCCTAAACGATAAGAATAGCATAAATCTATCAGGACATTAATCTTGCTGGTATCATTTTTGGCAACAGCTAACCGGTGCTGCAAGCTATCAATTACCTGCCTGGTTTGAGTGAAACCCATGATGAATACAAAAACAAAAAGAACAGTAAATGTTAATGATTTTATCATTGTTTTTATTAAACTGGTAATTGAATAATAAATTCACTTCCCTCCCCTTCTTTTGTTTCCATTTTCAACTGCCCTCCATGTGCTTTTACAATATTATAACTTGTCAGAATCACGGATTTAAACGGATTTATGGATTTCACAGATTTTAGAGTACAAGTCTTTTAAAGGTTAAGCTTTTGCTTCCAAAATTGATCAACAAACCAACTTCGAGCCGGTAAGCTTTGAGGTAATTCAATACCTGGGCAAGATGCACATCTTCAAGTTCGATAATTGCCTTCAACTCCACTAATACTTTTCCTTCTACAACAAAGTCTGCTCTTCTTGTTCCGATCGGTTCCTGCAGTTCTTTATAAAATATTTCCTGCTCAATTTCCCTGGCATATGATAGTCCGGCTTGTGAAAACTCCCAGGCCAATGCTCTTTGATAAATTACTTCCTGAAAACCGTTGCCGAGAAACTTATGTACTTCAAAGGAAGCACCGATAATTTTTTCTGTTATGTCTTTATACTTTAATTCTGGCATTATATCAATCCGTGTAATCTTTTAATCCCGTTAATCCCTGCCTACCGGCAGGCAGGCGTGATTCAGACAACGGGTAATTGAATAATAAACTCACTTCCTTCTCCTTCCTTCGTCTCAACCTTCAACTCTCCACCATGTGCTTTTACAATATCATAACTTAAAGACAGACCCAAACCTGTTCCTTGTCCTGTTGGTTTGGTAGTAAAGAATGGTTGAAATATTTTGTCCAATACTTTTTGAGGAATCCCATTACCATTATCCTTTACACTTATTTCGACTTTTCCATTATTCTTTTTTGTACTTACAATGACTGTTGGTTCATAGCCATCGAGATTTTGTTTCTTCTTTTCACTTACAGCATAGAATGCATTGTTGATCAAATTGAGAACAACTCTTCCGATATCCTGCGGAATAATGTTAATATTGCCAATGCTTTTATCAAAATCAGTTTTTATTTGAGCATTAAAAGATTTGTCTTTTGCTCTTAATCCATGATAAGACAATCGTAAATATTCATCAGCCAAAGCATTGATATTTGTTGGTTCTTTTTGTCCACTGCTTGTTCTGGAATGTTGCAGCATTCCTTTTACTATTGCATCGGCTCTTTTACCGTGGTGATTTATTTTTTCCTCATTATTAATCACATCATCTGCAATTGCTTTTACCTCATCTACGTTTCCTTTATTCGCTTCGGCTTTTAATTCCTCGAGCAATTCTTTATTTACATCTGAAAAATTATTGACGAAGTTTAACGGGTTTTGAATTTCGTGTGCAATGCCTGCAGTTAATTCTCCCAATGAAGCCATTTTTTCTGATTGGATAAGTTGGGATTGGGTGGATTTTAAATTATCCAGCGTAGTTCTTATTTCTGCAGTTTGCCTCTTTACTTCTTCCTGCAAGATCTTTTGTTGATTTAATGCTTGTTCTTTTTTCTCTTCTGAAAGCTTTACTACCTGTTTTGCATTTTCCCGTACTTCTTTGATTATTTCTTTAAATCGCATAGCAACATATACCAATAATGACAATGGAGATGAAAGGAACAAGCCTGTAGAAAACAATAGCCCGAGTGAATAATTTTCGGGTGCTACCATACCCCCAGTGACCAATGATAATCCAAAGCTAAATGTCAGTATTATTCCGACAATTACAGCCCATTGGGCTCCTTTTAATGTTTTCCATGACGTCGTAATATAATAGGCATAATTAATTATTATTAAAACGAGCTCGAAGATCAGTGGATATACGTTCTGAAAGAATACAAGGGCAACGCCTGCAGCAAAGATCAGCCACAGTGAAATTTTAAACGATAAGCTTATTTTTCGCTTAAATATCCGGAGCATCAGTAACAGGCTGAAAATTCCGCAGAGAGATACTAATATCGCCCAGGCCACACGCAGAAATGCATAAAAAGCATAGGTAAAACCCTGTGTTGGTATGGATTGATCGCAATAAATAGTAAATGCCAAAACGGTAGTGTATACAGCAATAATGAAAAAATTTTTTTCATTTCGGTTTTGAAAGGCCAATAACCAGAATAATAGACAGAGAATTATATTTGCCGTTAACCAAATTGTTCTGAAAGCATGAAATGTCAGGGTTAGATCAAGATCAAGTTTGCGGAACTCCGGAGTTGTTATTATAATAAAACTTCTGATCCTGTTTTGCATTTCTGATTTCAGGTTATACGGTGGCAGGACAGAAAGAAAGTCGACAAAATGTATAGCGAGAATATGTTCATTGCCTTTTTCTAAATTAAAGGGAATAGGAGGCTTGTAGTTCGGGTTGTATTCTTCGAAAGGTTTTCCGTTTGCTCCAGTATTACCAAAAGTACAGTGCAGGCTTCCGTCCACATAGATATCGGAAGCAGCCCATGCATTCATATACAGGTCAAATGTTGTGTCGCTGAAAGCTGGATCTAACTTTATTTTTATTCTCAGCCATCCTTCTAATTTTCCATTTTTCTCAGCAAGCTTACCCGAAAGTTGTGATGGTTTCATTTTTTGCCAACCCTCATCATCTATTTCTTTTCTTGCCCATGAGATATCGTTGCCTTTTCTGAATAACCACCCATCTATATCGCCTAGTGACGTGTAATTTGATTTCATCGTTTGAGGGGAAATTGTTATTGTAGTATCCTGCGCAACAAGCGAAAAAGGCAATAATAAAAGCAATACTATTTTTGATAACAATTTCATTCAGGTTTTAATTACCGGGTAATTGAATAATAAACTCACTTCCCTCACCTTCTTTCGTTTCCACTTTCAGCTCACCTCCATGTGCTTTTACAATATCATAACTCAATGATAAACCCAACCCTGTTCCCTGTCCGGTTGGCTTGGTGGTAAAGAAGGGATGAAATATTTTGTCCAATACTTTTTGAGGAATTCCGTTACCATTATCCTTAACCTTTATCTCAACGGTGCCATTCGATTTCTTTGTACTTACTGAAACGATTGGCTCATACCCGTGTTGATTCTGCTTCTTTTTTTCATCCACCACATAAAAAGCATTATTGATTAAATTCAAAACAACTCTTCCAATATCCTGCGGAATAATGTTGATGTTGCCAATTGTTTCATCAAAATCAGTTTTCATTGTTGCATTGAAAGATTTGTCCCTTGCTCTTAAACCATGATAACTTAAGCGGAGATACTCATCTGCCAATGCATTTATATCTGTTGGTTCTTTTATTCCACTACTGCTGCGGCTGTGTTGCAGCATTCCTTTTACAATGGCATCGGCTCTTTTGCCGTGATGGTTTATTTTTTCAGAATTTGATTCTATATCGTTTGCGATAGCAGACACTTCTTCCAGGTTACCTTTAATTACTTCCTCCTTTAATTCCCTAATTAACTCACCGTTTACTTCCGAAAAATTATTTACGAAGTTTAACGGGTTTTGAATTTCATGGGCAATACCGGCGGTCAGTTCTCCCAACGAAGCCATTTTTTCTGATTGGATAAGTTGTGATTGGGTCGCTTTTAATTCAGACAATGTATTTTGTATTTTTTCTTTTTGCGATTGAAGCAAGGCATTGGCTTTTTGTTTGTGACGATTATTGCGGTAAAGTAGAAATGCAATGATAAAAAACACTCCAATAGCAGACCATAAACCAACCATCTTCGTATTATTTTTATACCGCTCCTGTTCCCGTTGTATCTCCTGCTGACGTTGCTGTTCCTCGAGCATTAACAATTGAAGTTCTTTGAATTTTTGAGGCCCATATAGGCTATCGGTCATTGCTTTTGCAACATCCTGATAATAAAACGCACTGTCCATATTTTTTCGCTGATAAAACAACCTTGTTAATAATTCACTTGTCTCCAATAATTCGAAACGTTGTATTAACAGCTCGCCATTTAGAAATGATTGGCGGGCATAGTAAAGACTTGAATCATATTGCCGGGTAAGCTCAAATACTTCAGCGATCTTTCTTTGTATTTTACTAAGGTTCACTTTTTCATTTACATTCATTGAATTCGCTAATGCCATTTGATAATAAGTCAATGCCGAGTCTTTTTTTCCCAGCGCAACATATGCATTCCCCATTCTTGTAAGAATAAGAGATTTTAAAGGACCATGATTTAAACCTGTATATGTTTTATAAGCCAATTTTGAATAATATAATGCGGAGTCAGGCATTTTCAATAAATCATATGCGTTGGCAGCATTAGTCAGGCTAAAAGTTTCTCTTAGCTGGTTGTGCATTTCTTTGTCAAGCCTGATTGCTGATAACAAGTATTCAAGTCCCAGGTGGTATTCTCGAAATTCAATATAATCAAGACCAATAAAAGCCATCGTTCTTGCTTCGCCATTAATATCTTTCATTTCCCGGTTCATTTGCAAAGCCTCAAAGTTTAATTTCAATGCAAGCGGATAATTACCCAAAAAACGAGTTGCTTCTGCCAGTTCATTCAAATTAGTAACCACCCCTCTTACATAGCGCAACTCCCTCGATAAGGCCAATGCTTTTTCGGCAATGACTCTTGCAGTATCAGGTTTCGTAAAAAAATATTCATTTTCTATTCGCATAAGCAGCTTTACCCGGTTCGTATCCTGTCCGGTCTTTGCTAATAGCTGGTTCAAGCTATCAACAACTAGTGGATTTTGACCATTAGAATAAAAAAAGAACCCGGTCAAAAAAATTGATATGATTAAAAAGATTTTCATCTGCACAAATCGCTTTTAAAGTGTAATTATAAATTCCGACCCTTCACCCTCCTTAGTTTCCACTTTCAACTCCCCACCATGTGCTTTTACAATATCATAACTCAGTGATAAACCCAATCCAGTTCCTTGTCCTGTTGGTTTAGTGGTAAAGAATGGTTGAAAAATTTTATCCAATACTTTTTGTGGAATGCCATTCCCATTATCGATCACTCTCAATTCAACTTTATCACCCAGGTTTTTTGTTGTTACAGTAACAGTTGGATCATACCCGTCGCCAACTTGTTTTTTCTTTTCTGTTACTGCATAAAATGCATTGTTGATCAAATTGAGAATTACTCTTCCGACATCCTGCGAGATGATATTTACTTTATCAATAGATTTATCAAGATCCATTTCAAATTTTGCATTGAAGGATTTGTCTTTTGCCCTGAGGCCATGATAAGACAGCCGCAGGTATTCATCTGCCAATGCATTGATATCCGTTGGCTCTTTTTTACCGGAACTACTTCTTGAATGTTGCAGCATACTTTTCACTATAGCATCGGCCCTTCTGCCATGGTGATTTATTTTTTCTAAATTTTGTTTGATGTCATCGGCAATGGCTTTTGCTTCTTCCATATCTCCTTTTTCAATTTCTGCATTCATTTCATCTAACAATTCATTGCTTACTTCAGAAAAATTATTGACAAAGTTCAACGGATTTTGAATTTCATGTGCAATACCTGCAGTCAATTCGCCTAATGAAGCCATTTTTTCTGATTGTACTAATTGCTGTTGTGCCTGCCTCAGATCCACCAGCGTTTTATCTACCTGTTGTTTGGCCGCTTCCAGTTTATTAAAATCTTCATAGCGGGCATAAGCAGTAGAGAATGCATCCGCTACGGATTGAAGCAGGTTTATTTCTTCTTCACCCAATTGAGTCGTGTTGCCTGCATACAACATGCCCTGCAAAAAAGGAAGGAAGTGTAAATAGAAACCACCCTTCGGCAGCGTTATCAAATATTGCTCCTTAGTAGCAACAGCGCCTTGATTCACCAAAATTTCTGAGATACTTAAAAAATCTGTTTCATTCCAATGATCTATATAGATCTTTTTCTTGCGCCATTGATTCAATACCTCCCCAATATTTCCCGGCATGTCATAGGGCAGATGAAATGCAGCGATCGCTTTTCCATCAGGAGTAGAAAGAAAAGTATGAATGAGTTTCTGTGAATCATCCATAATAAATACACCGCAGCGGATAAAAGTAATACCGAGTATGGTGAGTTCATTCCATATTAATGGAGTAATTCTATCCAGGTCACTGATGTTACGCATAGATGCAATGTCTGCACGAATGCGATCAAGAGATGCCTGTTTTAAGGCATCCTTTGCACGAGCCTCTGCATCTTTTAAGTCTTTGTAACGTTTATAAGTGAGGCTGAGTACTGTTGTAAACCTGCGGTATATCTGCAAATCCTCTTCCTTCAATTCTTCTTCAGTCCAGGCGTATACATCGCCTTCTTTAAACATAAAGTAATAGCCAAACTGAACCACATCATGCGGATAATCCGGGTAAGAGATCTGGGGTCTTAACACTTTGTAATACTCTTTGATCTCATTTCCGCGAAGCACTGCATGATATTCTTTCTGTTCCAGCCAGTGTTGATATACATCATCCAATAAGGGGTGCCCTGACATTTTTAATTTCCCTAAGTTTTCAACAGAATCACCCTGCTCGGTTGTACTTATAGAAGCCAGCTCGGCCATCCGGGATTCTTTATCCATCAGGGCTACGCCACATCTTCGTGGGATTACACTTAATAATTTTAATTCCCGGTAAAAGACTGCGATCGTTTCAGATAAGTCTTCTGAGCTGTGCATGGCCATCGCTTTTCCCCTTACTCTTTCCAGCGATGTTTCGATCTTTGCTTCTCTTGCATTGGCTTCTGCATTTTTCAGATCGAGGAAACGGGTATAGCTTTGATTGAATACAGCAGCAAATCGCTTCAATACCATTTTGGCTTCTTCAGGGAAAGCATTCGCACTGAATGCAAACAAACCACCCGCTTCAAATACAGCTATTTGATAGTATTGTGTGGTTATTTCATCTGCTGACAATATGAGTTGTGAATCTGGTAATCTTACTTTGCCGACACCTGATGTCCTATAGTATTGTACCAGGTCTTCACCTTTCAATACGTAACTGAAATCTGTATTGTTAAGCCATGCATCGAATGCACCTTGCAGCAATGGATGCTGATCCATAGATTCAGTGCCGGAAACCTGTACGGTTTTTCCTTCATCTGAAACAGATGTTATCCATGCATCTGCATTCCGTTTCTCTTTATTAATGATTCCAATGCCACATCTGAGTATACCAAGTTCAAGTGTATCCAGCTCTTTAAATACTACTTCAACTACTTTGCTCAGATCTTCACTTTTGTACATGGCCATTGTTCCTGCCCTTACCCGCTCAAGCGATGCTTCAATTTTTGCTTCCCTTGCCTGTGCCTCGGCTTTTTTCAAATCCTGGTACCTGCGGAATGTAAGAGAAAATACAGAAGCAAATCTTTTCATTACCTGTTTATCCTCTTCGGAGTGTGGTTGCAATGAGTTGGTCCATACTGCCCCTTCATTAAAATAATAAACCTGGAAATGTACATCTGGAAATTGTTGTAAGGCCTGGGGTAAATAGCCCTGCGCAGCATTTAATATTTTAATGTATTCATCTTTGTCCTGACCTGCAAGAAAATAATATGTGAAATCTTTTTTTGCTTCCCATTCTTTAAACATAAACTGCCAGAATGGATGATCATCTATATTAAAAGCACCAACAGCTTTTACTACTTTTCCTTCAGCCAGGTTATTTACCGACCAAACATCCTGGGTACGGTTTGTAAGGATATTGGTAATTCCACCGCGAAAATTTTCAATCCCCAATTTCTCAAGTTCGGTGAACATGGTTGCAGTGGCTGTACTTACATCATCGCTGCTGTGCATTGCCATTGTTCTTGCACGAACTCTTTCTAATCCTGCTTCGATCTGTGCTTCTCTTGCCTGCGCTTCGGCTTTTTGCAGGTCAAGAAAACGTATATAAGCCTGTTCGAAAACTTTTGAAAATCGTTTAAGAATATCTATATCTGCTTCTGAAGGCAAATTTTTTGAGAACCTGTTTATTTGTACACCAGTATTTTTTGCAAATGCAATTGCAAATGCAATTCCTTCTGCTTCCGCAATGAATTTTTTCCGCTCCGCAGTTAAGTAATTAAAATCAGAAAGTTTATAGGCATAATCGAACCATTCATTCTTTTCTTCAAAAGAATATGACTTAAAGAATATATCAGCTCCTTCTTCCCTGGCTTTTACCAGGTCTTTAGTCAAATGCAGATCCATATAAGGAACATGAAAGACTTCTGACCTTTGTTGCACCGGGCTTGCTATCCAATAATCATAATCTCTTGTACCCTCTTTAAAAATAGCGATGTTGCAGGAATCCATTTTAACATTCAGCTCTTGCAATCTTTCAAATACTGTATTCACCACTTCCTGCAGTTCATCACTTTTATGCATGGCTAAAGAACGGGAACGAACTTTTTCTAAAGCAGCTTCGATCTTTGCTTCCCTTGCCTGGGCTTCTGCTTTTTTTAAATCATTGAAACGGGTATAGGTTTGCTCGAACACTCTGCCAAAGCGCATGAGTGTGTCATTGTCTGCACCAGAGAAAGGGAGGCCTGAAAAATTCAGGATATAGAGAATTACATTCTTCAAGATAACATGAGATGTTTCATAACCCGGGGCATTGTAAACTACTTTTTTTAGTTCCTGTGGTATAGGTATGTATTTTGAAATATGATCAAAAAATCCATTCCTCTCTTCGGATGTCAGGCTGGAAGTATAAAAATCGATACCTTTTTCTTTAGCTTCCTTGTAACGGTTGAATTGGGGATGATCAAAATAGGGAATATGTACTTGGTAGGGGAATGCCGAGGTAGGATCAGCAAGCCAGAAGTTAAAGTCATCACTTTCTCTATAATCCATTGCAAACCCTGCGCCATCTAATTTGAAATTCAAATGAACCAATTGTTCATATATAACCTGGATAACTTCCCGCAGTTCTTCACTTTTTTGCATGCCCATGGAACGGCTTCTCACTCTTTCCAATGCTGCTTCAATCTGTGATTCCCTTGCCTGCGCTTCTGCTTTTTGCAGATCAAGGAAACGGGTATAGGACTGTTCAAAAATTTTTCCAAATCGTTTCAGAATATCATTATCCTCATCAGAAAACTTCTTTCCGTAGTGATTAGTAACAGCTATACTTGTATATTGGGATATTACGGCTGATCTGGTTAAACCACCCTCCCGGGATAGAAGCTGTTTTTTTCTTTCCTCAGTACTTGAATTCCATGGGGCGTGCAGGAAAAGATGTTCAAAAAATTCTGTTTTTTCTTCCCGGCTATATTCCCCTGCAAAAAAATTATTTTTCTTTTTTATCGCATTCCTTAGATCTGTAAAGATGGGTTTGTCCAAAAATGGCACAACCACTTTTTGAATATAATCAGCCGCACCGGATGAGGCCCAAAGCGGAATATTTTCATCAACTTCATCATTGATGGTGATGATGACCCCGCCACTAATATCCATACCCATAGTAAGTAATTGCTGGGCAAGAATATTGACAACCTCCTGCAATTCTGAAGTGTGATGCATGGCAAGGCTTCGGGCACGAACTCTTTCTAATGCCAGTTGTATTTCTGCTTCTCTTGCCTGTGCTTCGGCTTTTTGCAGATCAAGAAATCTTGTATAGGTCTGTTCAAAAACTTTTGCGAAGCGTTTGAAAATATCATGGGCTTCGGGTACCGCCTCATAAGTAATAAACATGAGATAGCCCTGTGAGAAAAAAGCACAATGCATAATTTGAAATTCGGGTATTACAAGACCTTCAGGCGATGCGCTTTCAACATATTCCTTAAAAATTGGAATAGAATTCATGTACCTGTAATGAGCTTTCAATTCCTCGCCAGCCTGTTCTCTTACAAACAGGGATTCTCCTCTTTGCGCAGCATTATGAATAAGAAGAAATATATCTTCAGAACTTGATGTTTTGAATGGAGGTGGTAGATTATCTGTTGTAACGTTACACATCCAGGCTGTTGCAGCTTTTTTGTCGTCGTCCCAGATATTAAAACCGGAACCAAATTGTGGCACACCCAAAGTCTGTATCTGATGTACCATAACACTGGCAGCATCCTGCAATTCATCGCTTCGCTGCATGGCCATTGTTCTTGCACGAACTCTTTCCATCGCCAACTGTATCTGTGATTCTATTGCTTGTTCTTCAGCCTGTTTTAAATCATTAAAGCGGATATAGGTTTGCTCAAATACAGCTGCAAATCTTTTTAGCAGATCAAATGTTTCAGCTGATATGTTTTTATTGGAAGAAAAGGACAACCATCCCTTTGAAAAGAAAATGATATTGACGATCCACTGGTCTTCAGGGAAATTTACTTTCGTTTCAAAAAAACTATTACGGTGTTCATTATAGTTTTTCAATTCCTGTCCTTCGAACTCCATTTTCAGCGATTTGCGTTTTGCTTTCCATGCAGCAACCGCTTTAGCCATCACATAAGGGTCATCGATCGGAACTTTAAGGGTATGTGGCAAATGGTGGCCCTGAACTGTTGTAGATAACTCAACAAGTCCTGCCTCCTCATTAACGATTCCAATAGAATTTTGTACAGTCGTCTCACCCAATTCTTTCACTTGTTGAAAAAGCAAGTATGAAGTTTCGGGAAGCTCATCACTTTTTTGCATAGCCATTGTTCTTGCACGAACTCTTTCCAATGCTAATTGTATTTGTGATTCCCTTGCCTGTGCTTCTGCCTGTTTCAAATCATTGAAACGTGTATAAGTGAGATCGAAAACTTTTCCGAAGCGGCTAAGTATATCGAGATTAGCATCTGATAATGGTGCATCTCCTACAGTTTGTAATCCTCCGAAATTGCTGAACGAAAAAGAAACAACATATTTTTCCATAGCCCTCGATGCTGCCTGTGCTGCTTCAGGAGTCCTTTTAAATTCTGTTTCACTGAATAAGTAATCATCATATATTTTTTTTTCATCCCCTTCCAGTATATATACTGATTTAGTTTTCCTTTCTTTCCACCCTTTCATCATTGCATGGTGAAAAGGATAATCCTCAAACAACATGTGATAAGACTCAGGAGCTTTATTAATATCCGGATTGGCTGCCCAAACAGTATTTGACATTGAACTTTCATCAATGATATTAATGATACACCATGTTAATGCAAAATCAAGTTTGGTCAATTCTTTAAAAACAGTATCAACTAATTCAGACAACTCATCAGACTTTTGCATTGCCATTGCTCTTGCTCTTACTCTTTCTAAACCCAATTCAATTTCTGCTTCTCTGGCCTGTGCTTCGGCTTTTTGCAGATCAAGAAAACGAGTATAGGTTTGTTCGAATACCTGCGCAAAGCGGGGAAGAATAGCAACTTCCCTAAATGGTTGAAGTGCAGAAATGAGTAGATAGCCATACCTGAACGAAGCGCCATAATCTATTTCCCATGTGGGTAACTGAGGTAAAGCAATTCCTTTTGCTGCTATCCCTTCCCAAACAGCTTTTACTGAAGGTAGTGCTAACATTAAATCAAAGTGCTGTGCAATAATATCTCCGGGTATTTCTATTGAAAATAATTCAGCACCCGACTTCCATTGTTCAAATCTGTATTGGTGAATTTGGTCCAGGTTAACTGGGACAAAAAATGGCGCCATCATCCCTGCACCTGGTACGCTATGCCATTGCTCAACTTCGGTTTTGTTTTTGTCACACAATACAATTCCGGTAGCAAATAATTCTCCTCCTAATATTCTCAATTGATCAAACATTGCTGCAGCCACTTTTGACAGGTCTTCACTCGTCTGCATTCCCATTGTTTGTGATCGAACCCTTTCCAGTGCCGCTTCTATTTGTGATTCCCTTGCCTGTGCTTCTGCTTTAGTTATATCAATGTACCTTTTGTAAGCAAGGTCAAATACATTCCTGAAACGTTTTAGTACGTTTCTTTTTTCTTCAGGAATGGGACTATAGGTGGAAATCCCAATGGATCCGATCCCAATGGAATAAAAATAATAAGAGAGTGAATCTATTTTGTCCAGCCGCGGGTCATCTTTCTCGCCGATTTTCACCCTGTGTTCCCTCCAATCTTTTAATTCATTGCCACTGACCGTCAACTGCCCAAAAGCATCATTACTGCTTCTGACCTGTCTCAAAAGGTTTTCAGTTACAGGATGATTGTTGTAAAGAATGGTGTTAAGGGCCAGGCCCGATGTATGAGAAAAATCGTACTCCAAAAATGATCCCTCAGCATCATTATGAATCTGGATCATCGCATTCCTGAGTTCGGTAAAGCCGAGTTTATAAATTTCATTAAACAACACTTCGACAATGTGCATCAGGTCTTCCGGCCTTTTCATTCCCATCGCTACGGACCTCACTCTCTCTAATGATGATTCTATTTCCAGTTCCCTGTTTTTTTCTTCAACAGCTTTTGATTTTTTTTGCAGGTCTTCAATACTTTCTTCCAGCATTACCGAAAGCGTTTGCTTGTCTCTTTCCAAACGATCCAGTTTGAATTGAGACAGACTTTGTGCTTTATCAGCATCTTTAATTTTTTTGATAAGCAATTCTTTTCCCGATTCGCTTAGACCAGCCGTGTTTTGAATTGCATCTAATATGGCCTGCAGTTGAAGATTCATTTTTTAATTATCCTTTTCTTTTAACAAAGCCAGTGAACAGGTCATGTTATAAAATTCATACTTCCCATCTAATCCACGGCCTATTTCTCCAAATGAAAACAATCCGATCATCGGTGAATTCCATATTTTATTTAATCTGTCGATCTCATCACTCATATATGGGCCAAATGCAATTTCACGACCGGCACAGGAAAAAAGAATGATCGCATCGGCGCTGGATGCATTTTTACTGTATTCAGTGAATTCAGCCACCACATTGTCCACCACTTCAAAACCAGGAAGTATAGAGAACTTGACTTTTGAACCCTGCGGCAATCCGCCGGCAAATAGAAGAGACCGGTCGTCAAAATTTGCATACATAGGTGTACTCATAATAGGAGATGCATTTTCTCTGTCCAATTGAATTTGAAAATAGCTTGCAATATTCAGCATGTCAATTTCGCTTTTCAATTCATCACTCCCTTTTCCGCAATATCTTAACACCAGGTCAAGGGCCGCCTGGTCATCAATTGTGTAAACAATATTTCCATCACTCCTGGTAATGGTATGATAAATCCCGACAGGTTGAGAACCTCCCGTGGCATGACCTCTGACACTGATCTTTTCTTCATTCAGAATTAATGCAAGCAGGCCATTATCAGAAATTTTTCCATTGCTGAAAACAAATGTTTCCATTATTTTAAAATCGCTGGCAGCCATTCCGCCAAAAAGAGTTACATTTTCTCCTGCTGCTTCCTGTATTCCCTCAACAATCTTTTCTCCATCTGTTCTTATTCCTCCTGATGCAACAATAAATGCCGGTTTGCTGAAAGTTTTTTTACCAATTTCCCCGATTGCTTTTGCAATTTCTTTTGTCGTGCTATTACCAGTTTCCCGGAACTCTATTTTGAAATATTCCTGTTTTATTTCCAGCAACATCACAGCAACTGAATCGGTGTCATGATCTTTATCAATGAACTGACCGAATGAAGAAGCCCCGAAAATTGAAATTCCTTTTCTATCAAAAATGTCGCTGATGTTCCGCACTTCATTTTTTTTGGGTAAAAAAATTATGGCCAGTGTCGGTTTAAGGCCATCCGCCATGCTTTGTTCTAATGCCGATTGAATTTCTTCGGGTGATTTCCCTTTAATTGATTTTGCTTGCATACTTTTTAAACTCTTTTTCAAATTTTAAAATTCATCACTTTCCCGCCGTCGGTATTTGACCTAACTGCATCATGAAATCAAGATTGTCGAAGAAATCCGTTTCTTCTGCAATTTTTCCATTTGACATGTGTATGATCGTAGTACCGTCAATATTTACATTTTTGTTTGTTGCAGGTATGCCAAAGAAAGGACCGCTATGTGTGCCCTTAAAATTCCAGTACTTCACCATCTTATCGCCTTCGCCGAATATTTCTTTTACCGTAAACTGAATATTTGAAAACCCGGTAACAAACTGGCCATAATAAGCTTTAATGCTATCAATAACTACAATATCTTTTGGGCTGGCATGTACTATTGCATCTTTTACCCAATGATCGCTATTGAACTCTTCAATTTCTCCTTTGTTAAGGATATCATCCCATACCTGGCTGTACATTTTTTTGTTGGCCTCAAGCTGACTTCGTTTTTCCTCTGCTTTCGCTTGTTCATTTCCCGAGCAACCGGAAAAAGATAAAATAATAATTGCACAAAAGGCAATGAAGGCGGTGTTGAGTTTGAGTGCCTGTTTCATGTTTATAGTTTTTAGTTTAGAAGTAATTGAATAATAAATTCAGTTCCTTCATTTTCTTTTGTCTCTACTTTTATTTCCCCGCCATGTGCTTTTACAATATCATAACTAAGTGATAACCCCAAACCTGTTCCCTGTCCTGTTGTCCCGATAGCTATCGGGATGGTAGTAAAGAAAGGCTGAAAGATTTTATATAACATATCTGGAAGTTCTGGTACTATTTATTTTCTCCTCACAGATATTTTTGCCTTACTCTACAAAATACATATCTATCCTTTCTTATTTCTGGCTTCAACAATGCCGGCATACCCTGCCTTAAAATATTTCAATCTTCTTTCAATCCTTTGATGACCACATTCCCGGTTCCGTTTTTATCACAGGGATACCCGAACTCCTTTTGCACCATTTTCGGGTTATTGATTGTTGCATAAAATTCATCAAGATACCGGACAGTGGATTTTATATATTTTTCATCCAGCAGGGTACACCCGGTATATAAACTGTAGATGTCGCTTTTCAAACGGTTAAATTCTGCAAAAGCATTATCAAACACTTTCATATCCTGCACACAATAACCCCTGTAGCGGCGTTGCCGTATTGAAGTCATTTGTAATTCATCAGCTGGTCTTGCATAGGGAGCATTTACAATTCCGGCATGATCAAAGTCATAAGGCACCGCAACAGCGACAGCATTGGAATCGGCCGCCAGCAGTTTCATATTCTGAAGATACTGTATTGACCAGTCTGTATTGCCAATCATGTATTGAAAAACAGCCGTAGTCAAAAAAGCTTCTTTCCCGGTTTGCTGTGGCTGAAGTTTCCTTTCCACAGCGATTGCATGATTCCTTTTCGCCATCTGCTTTTCTTCTTCCAGCAATATTCCATAAAAAGGAGCGACAGGTTTTTTATTCCTGGCATCTTCCAGTTTCACCTTCACCAGTCTTGCCCGAAAACTTTTTGGTGTAACGAGGTTATATATTTTATACACCAGCCATTCGCGGATAATGTAGCCATCTCCCACACAGGGCATTACCAGTTTTAATTTTTTCTGTTCACTGAAAACAGAAGATTTGTAGGGTCCTTCTTTGGGAAACTGAATCTGTAAGGGCGGGTAATCACAATTTTCCTTCATTTTGCGGAAATGCCCCCTTGTTTTTATTTCAACAGGCAAAGCTATTTCAGTGCTGTCTTCTTTTTTGTAAGAAAGAATTACTGAATAACTTTTGGGATTATCCGACCGGTCATTTAATGCATTATGAATATCCCCACTGAGAGTTATCTGCAACACATCATCCGTATCAAACAATCCATTTTCCGAGGCCGAATGGGATAACACAGGTGAAGAAGAACCGGTTTGCGTTGGTGCTTTAACAAAGAATATAAAAAACAAACAACCTGATATTAAAAATAAGCGGGAGATCAAATTAAATTTCATAACTAAAAAATTAAAATCACTTAAACGGGTAATTTGATTATAAACTCTGACCCTTCATTTTCCTCCGTCTTTACATTTATTTCACCGCCATGTGCTTTTACAATATCATAACTCAACGATAAACCCAACCCGGTTCCCTGTCCTGTTGGTTTGGTTGTAAAGAATGGCTGAAATATTTTATCCAGTACTTTTTGAGGAATGCCATTGGCATTATCACTGACACTAATCAAAACCCCGGCGCTCCTGCCACCCAAAGGGAGGGTTCTGGAAGTTTTCACTGTAACGATGGGCTCATAATTATCACCAGCCTGTTTCTTTTTGTCAGTTACGGCATAAAATGCATTCGTAATTAAATTAAGAATTACTCTTCCGATATCCTGTGGAATGATATTTATATTTCCAATGGTTTTATCAAAGTCTGTTTGTGTAGTAGCATTGAAAGACTTATCCTTTGCCCGCAGACCATGATAAGCCAATCGCAGGTATTCGTCGGCTAAAGCATTAATATCTGTTGGTTCTTTTACTCCACTGCTGCTGCGGCTGTGTTGCAGCATTCCTTTTACTATGGCATCAGCTCTTTTACCGTGGTGGTTTATTTTCTCTTCATTCTCTTCAACATCCTTTGCTAAAGCTTTTACTTCATCATAGTTTTCCTTTTCAATTTCTCCTTTCATCTCAGCAATCAATTCTTTATTTACTTCTGAAAAATTATTAACAAAATTTAGTGGGTTCTGAATTTCATGAGCAATTCCGGCTGTGAGTTCACCCAGCGAAGCCATTTTTTCTGATTGGATAAGCTGAGCTTGGGTGGATTTTAAATTGGTAAGTGTTGTTTCTAAAACTTTATTTGCTTTTTGTTTTTGGCGATTATTTCTGTAAAAAATTATTGCAAGCAATAGCAATACGCCAATGCCGGCCATCAAAAAATATACTCTGAGGTTATTTTGATAAATGACCTTTTCTTTTTCCAGTTTCTGCAAACGAAGTTGTTCGTTGAAAGTCAGGTTCTGAAACTCTGCTAAATTTTTAATTCTTAATTTGTTTAAACTGTCTTTTGTTACCAAGGCAAGTCCCTGATACTTAAAAGCACTATCGAACTGGTGATTAAGTTTATAACTCAAATATAAATATTCATACCCAATTCCCACATTGCTTTCAGTTCCAACTATCGACCCAAGTGATTGTATCGTATGCAGATTTTTAGTGGAATAATATAATGCCGAATCCTCGTTGCCGGCTATCAGATGATAATTACTTAGCCGAAGATAATTTCTGCTTAAGCTACTCAGGTTATGCTGCTCAGTTGAAAATTGTATTCCACGATAATAATATTGCAGGGCTAATAATTGGTTCCCCAGCGACTGGTAAATATCACCCATATTAACTTCAATAATTCCCAAATATTTTTGAAAATCAATTTGGAAAGCAAGCCTTTCAGATTCTTTTTCATAATAAAGCGCCGAGTCTGCTTTATTGATCTGCAAATAACATTGGCCCAGGTTCATGTATGCAAGCATGACACGAATCATCCGGTTAATTTCACCACCAATCTTTGCAGCTTCTTTAAAATGGACAATCTGCTGTTTTATATTTTCCGTTCTGCCCATCAGTAGCGCAAACATATGATGCGCATAAGACAATGATAAAAGTCTTTTATTACCTTTAAAACCCGCAACAGACAAATCCCAATCGTCTTTTTTTTCATTCCGTTTATCTTCCGCTATTGCAAATGCTTTCAGTAAACATTGCAGTGCATCTCCGAATTTTCCCGATTCAAGAAGCTGGTATGCTTTATTGCTCAAAGAATAAGCCACAGCAATTTTTTGATCGTGTCTCCCGGCGATCAAAAGTTCCTGGTTGGCATAATAAAGTGCAGAGTCCCTGTTTGTTTCTTCGTAATATTCATATACATCCCTGGAAGCTTTATATTTCTGAGGTCCACTAGCTGTTGTCTTAAAAACATTTTTGAGACTGTCTATATTGCTTTGTTGTGCATTCACCATGAATGGGAATAAAATAATAATGAATATTATAAAGTAATATTTCATTACGATTAATGATTTGGCAGTTGTATAATAAACTCAGTTCCCTCATTTTCTTTTGTGTTTACTTTTATTTCTCCGTCATGTGCTTTTACAATATCATAACTCAATGATAAACCCAACCCTGTTCCCTGCCCGGTGGGTTTGGTGGTAAAGAAGGGTTGAAAGATTTTGTCCAATGTTTTTTGAGGGATTCCATTGCCGTTATCTTTAACCTTAATATCAACCTTATCACTTGATTTTTTTGTACTTACTGTAACCGTTGGCTCGTACGCATCTCCCAATTGTTTCTTTTTGTCCGTAACGGCATAAAATGCATTTGTAATTAAATTAAGAATTACTCTTCCGATATCCTGTGGAATGATATTTATATTTCCAATAGTCTTATCAAAGTCTGTTTGTGTAGTAGCATTGAAAGACTTATCCTTTGCCCGCAAACCATGATAAGCTAATCTCAGGTATTCGTCGGCTAAAGCATTAATATCTGCTGGTTCTTTTATTCCACTACTGCTGCGGCTGTGTTGCAGCATACCTTTTACAATACTGTCTGCTCTTTTGCCATGGAAATTTATTTTTTCCTGATTTTCTTTTAAGTTATTTGAAATATTTATTGCTTCATCACTATTACCTGCTTTTAATTCCTGTTGCATTTCATCGATCAGCTCTGCATTTAATTCAGAAAAATTATTGACAAAATTCAGCGGGTTTTGAATTTCATGGGCAATGCCGGCAGTGAGTTCGCCAAGCGAAGCCATTTTTTCTGACTGGATCAATTGTTTTTGTGTTGCCTTTAATGAGACAAGTGCAGATTCCAGTTCTTCTTTCTGACGGGATAATAAAGTATTGGCTATTTTCCGTTGGTAGCTGCTTCTCCATAACACAATCGCCACAAATAAAAATATTACGAGGCCAGCGAGCAGTATATACATCCTGAACTTTTCCCTGTAAGCTGCATTGGCGGTTTCAATTTGCTGCTGCCGTTGCTGCTCATCAAAATCTATATTCTGAAATTGTTGTGCCTGCTTCGAGTTAAACAGGCTGTCATTTATCTTAATGATCAATGACAGGTATTTTACAGTGCTGTCGTTATTACCCTCGGCTCTGTAATAATCTGCCAAAGCAGTATAAGATCGCAATAATAAGTCGGGACCATTTACATACTGTGCTGCCGTAAGAGCATCTTTTATATAGTGAAAGCCTGAATCTCTATTCGATGATTGTTTGTAAAAATCGTTTAACAAAAGATTGCTCGCCACTACTCCCCTGAAATAGTTTTGTTCTGCACTTGCTGCTAAAGCTTTCCGGAAATATTCACTAGCCAGCTGTGTATTTCCCCGGACCGCATGAATCCGTCCCATATTTAATAAAATACTGCCAAGGTATTTTTTATATCCTGTCTGTATGGCCTGATCGTATGCCTTCTGTTCGCTGACTAATGCAGAATCTGGTTTCT
>Ga0255310_10000043_pt1 | contig 20876 bp, 19 predicted proteins | sample EtOH1_T0_E1_meta_FD_201359 | JGI IMG/M metagenome (GOLD analysis project Ga0255310, IMG submission 201359) | Sandy soil microbial communities from University of British Columbia, Vancouver, Canada - EtOH1_T0_E1 | ecosystem: Engineered > Artificial ecosystem > Sand microcosm > Unclassified ...
CTTGGGTGTACACCATAGGTCTTGGTATCGTGGTCACGGTGGTTGTTTTGATCTATCGCTGGTTCCAGCAAACCCACTCTTTCACCGTGGGGTTGGATTATTTCGAGCAAGCATTTCAGGATACTTGGATGCGGCTTTTCTACATCCAGATGTCTTTGATTATGCTCGCGGGGATTATCGGCGTGCCGGCGGTCTGGTTTACTCGTGAAAGAGACCTGAGTGCGGTGACGCCGCAAGATGAGCTGCGGCGGATTTATTGGGTACTTAGTGTGGCGGCTGTCGCCAGCGTTTTGGTGGTGATTGCTCTGGGTTTGTTTGTGGAGGCGGACGCAGCCTGGCATCAAACCACCATTCGTGATACCGACTTTACGCCCACCCACATTGCTTTGTTTTACTTTATTTTACCGGCGGGGTTTGTTGGTTTGATCATGGGTTTTGTGTGGATACACACGCGGATCCCCTATTTTGCCAACCGGGTATCGGTGCCCTTGAGTGTGATTTGCCTTGGACTGCCACTGATTATGCCTAACCTGGGCTTTAACGAATGGGGTCACACCTTCTTTTATATGGAAGAACTGTTTGCTGCACCTATCCATTGGGGTTTTGTGACTTTGGCGTGGGCCTTCTTTTGCCTGAGCGGATTCACCGTTCAATGCCTTGCTCGGATGCGTGAATTGACCACGTTGCCAGGGCAGGAAAAATCGGCACTGCCAAGTTAATTTTAGGCAGTCATTCGTTGATAAAAGCCGCTGGGTGATGTCCGGCGGCTTTTTTTGTGCGCTTGTGGGATGACCGCGTAGAGCTGCTAGAATATGGCCAATTCGCAATCTACTTTTTATTGAATTAAGCAGCCACTTTTAAGGAAAGAACCCACCATGATTCGTTTTCAAGGCACCGAATCCTATGTCGCCACCGAAGAGTTAAAAATGGCTATGAATGCGGCCATCACTTTGGAGCGACCCTTATTAATTAAGGGTGAGCCGGGCACCGGCAAAACCATGCTGGCCGAAGAGGTGGCGCAGTCACTGGGTATGCCGCTGTATCAATGGCACATCAAGTCGACCAGCAAGGCTCAGCAAGGGCTTTACGAATACGATGCGGTGTCTCGGTTGCGCGACTCGCAACTGGGCGACGAACGGGTGCATGATGTTCGCCATTACATTAATAAAGGCCCGCTTTGGCAGGCGTTTGATTCAGAACACAGACCGGTTTTGTTGATCGACGAAATTGACAAGGCAGATATTGAATTCCCCAACGATTTGCTGCGCGAACTGGATCGAATGGAGTTCTATGTTTACGAATTGCAGCAGGTTGTTCAGGCCCGCCACCGGCCCATCATCATTATCACCAGTAATAATGAGAAAGAGCTGCCGGATGCTTTTTTGCGCCGTTGTTTCTTCCACTTTATTCGGTTTCCCGACAAGGCGACGATGGATCAGATTATTCAGGTTCATTACCCTCACCTTAAGAAAGATCTGACCAAGGAAGCGCTGGAAGTTTTCTTTGATCTGCGCGAGATACCGGGGCTAAAGAAGAAGCCTTCCACATCGGAGCTATTGGATTGGTTAAAGTTGCTGATGGCAGAGGATATCCCAGCGGCGGCGTTGCGTAGTGCTGATATTAATGCGGCTATTCCACCGCTTTACGGCGCCTTGCTAAAAAATGAACAGGACGTGCACTTGTTCGAGCGATTGGCCTTTTTGTCGCGTCGCCAGGGTTTGTGATCATCCCTGGGATTTGGAGGTTGCGATGTTAGTCGACTTCTTTTTTGCGCTGCGTCAGGGGGGATTGCCAATCACCCTCACTGAGCATCTGACTTTGCTGGAAGCCTTGGAAAAACGGGTGATCAGCGGCAGCCTCGATGATTTTTATCACCTTGCCCGCATCGTGCTGATTAAGGACGAAAAGCATTACGACAAATTTGATCGCGTTTTCGGCGCTTATTTTAAGGGCGTGGAGAATCTGGCTGATTTAATTAATCAGGCCATGGAGGATCGTCAAATCCCCCCCGATTGGCTGGCAAAACGCTCGCAATTGGATTTGACGCCCGAAGAGCAGGCGATGATCGAGTCGCTGGGCGGCTGGGAGAAGCTGATGGAGGCTTTTCGTGAGCGTTTGCAGAATCAAAAGGAACGTCACGAAGGCGGTAACAAAAATATCGGTACGGCGGGCCGCTCAGCCTTTGGTGCGCACGGTTACAACCCGGAGGGTATGCGGCTGGGCCAGGAAGGCACGCGCCATCGCCGTGCGGCCAAGGTGTGGGATCAGCGCGAGTATCGTAATTATGACGACTCGGTTGAGCTGGGCACCCGCAACATCAAGGTGGCGCTAAAGCGGTTGCGGCATTTTGCCCGCGAAGGCTCGGATCTGGAGCTGGATATGGACAGCACCATCCGCGAGACCGGCCGCCACGGGTATATCGATATTCAGATGCAACCGGTCCGAGAGAACAAGGTCAAGGTCTTGTTGTTTCTTGACGTGGGCGGCTCTATGGATGATCACGTCAGGATTTGCCAGGAGCTGTTTTCGGCCGCCCGCAGCGAGCTTAAGCACTTGGAATATTATTACTTCCATAATTTTATTTACGAATGGATATGGAAGGATAATTTTCGGCGGCGCGGCAATCGGCTGTTTCTGCCGGATGTCCTCAATAAGTATGGGCCGGATTACAAGGTGATTTTTATCGGCGACGCGACCATGAGTCCCTATGAGATCACCCATGAAGGTGGCGGCATCGAGCATCACAATGCGGAGCCGGGTTATTTGTGGATGCAGCGGGTTCGCCAGCATTTTGGTAAGGTGATCTGGTTAAACCCGGAGCCTAGGGAACGCTGGACGCATTCGCCCTCGATCCAGATTGTTAACGAGGTGATGGAAGGTCAGATGTACCCATTAACTCTGGATGGGTTGACCAGGGGCTTGCGAGCGCTGAGTGGCCGTTAGCTATGTTTAAAACCGTGGTGCCGCAGTTTAAATCGATGTCCTATGGGCAGCTGCCCCGGCAGCGCCTGGATGTTTTTATGCCGCGCCGGGCGGTGGCCTTGCCGGTGGTGGTTTTTTTCTATGGTGGGGCCTGGAAAAGAGGCTCGCGTCATCAATATAAACTTCTCGCTTATGCGTTAATGCGGCAAGGTTATGTGGTGGTGGTTCCCGACTATCGGCTTTACCCGGCGGTACGATTCCCGGCGTTTGTGGATGACGGCGCGGCGGCCACGGCCTGGGTTTATCAGAATATCGCGAAGTTTGGTGGTGATCCGGGTCGGGTGTATTTGATGGGCCATTCCGCCGGGGCGCATATCGCCTCAATGCTCGCTCTGGACCCGCGGTTTCTTGGCAGTCACGGCCGTGATGCGCAGACGCTGGCCGGGGTGATCGGATTGGCCGGTCCTTACGACATTATGCCGTTTCGGGATGCGGAGCTGGCGGATACCTTTGGGCCGGAAGAAGAGCATGAGCGGACTCAACCGATTAATCTGGTCACTCGTGGGCAGGCGGTGCCTTTTCTGCTGTTACACGGCTCCTTAGACAAAGTGGTGGGGCCGGGTAATAGTAAACGTTTATGGAAGAAAATCGAGGCCAGCGGCGGCCGGGCGCGTATGGTGTTTTTTAACCGGCTGGATCACATGACGTTGCTATTGGCGTTGTTGCTGCCCGGCTTGAAGCGCTTTCGTTCGGTACGCAATGAAATCAACCAGTTTATTGCCGGTCAACAACCGGCGCATCCGTCGGGCGAATTTGTCTCCTACGATTATTAGTATTTTCCTAACCGGACGGGTTCCGTTGAGTGACTCGGTTCGTGCTTTGCCGTGCCCAGGCTGTGCAAGAGGTCGGTGACCATCTGGCCACGCGAAGCATTCTCCACCATCGGCAAGGTGTAGCGCAATATGTGCTGGCCATCCATGCGGTAGCGTTTGGGCTGCGTTTGCAGCAGTTTGATCACCGCTGCCGCATTTATCTGTGGTTTATCGCCAAAAATAATCCGGCCGCCTTGTGGGCCGGCTTCCAGCTTGCGTATTCCCAGTTCGGCGGCGACCAGGCGCAGTTCCGTGACTTGAATCAGGTTTTTGGCAGCCGGTGGCAACAGGCCAAAACGATCAATCATTTCGATTTGCAGTTCGCGAAGTTCGTCGTTGTTGCGGGCGCTGGCCAGACGCTTGTAGAGAATCAAGCGCAGGTGGACATCGGGCACGTAATCTTCGGGCAGTAAGGCGGGCAGGCGTAAATCCACCTCCGGGCCGTGATCCATGGGCTCGTCTGGGTTGGGCAGTTCACCCCGGCGAATGGCTTTGACGGCGCGTTCCAGCAGCTCGCTGTAAAGGCTAAAACCGACGGCTTCGATTTGGCCACTTTGTTCTTCGCCCAGCAGCTCACCCGCGCCGCGAATTTCGAGATCGTGGGTGGCCAGGGTGAAGCCGCTGCCCAGTTCGCCCAACGCTTCGATGGCCTCCAGTCGCTTTTGCGCATCCGCAGTGATGGCGTTGCGCGATGGCGTTAGCAGATAAGCATAGGCACGATGATGCGATCGACCGACGCGGCCGCGCAGTTGATGCAGTTGCGCCAGGCCGAGCTTGTCGGCTCGGTTAACTAAGATGGTGTTGGCGGTGGGTACGTCAATGCCACTTTCGATGATGGTGGTACACACCAGGATGTTGAAGCGGCGATGGTAAAAATCCAGCATCACTTGTTCGAGCAGGCGCTCGGGCATCTGACCATGGGCGATTTCGATGCGCGCTTGAGGCACCAGGGTGGCCAATTGGTCGGCGATTCGTTGGATGGATTCGACTTCGTTGTGTAAAAAATAGACCTGGCCGCCGCGTTTTATTTCGCGCAGGCAGGCTTCTTGAATCAGGTTGTCATCCCACTCGCTGATAAACGTTTTGACCGCTAATCGATCTACCGGCGGTGTGGCGATGATAGAGAGATCGCGCAGTCCGGCCAGCCCCATGTTGAGGGTGCGTGGAATCGGGGTGGCCGTCAGCGTGAGTAAATCGACTTGAGCCCGCAGTTTTTTCAACTGTTCTTTGTGACGGACGCCGAAGCGATGTTCTTCATCAACAATAACTAGGCCTAGGTCTTTGTAGCGGATTTGTTCCTGCAGTAATTTGTGGGTGCCGATGATGATATCGACGTTACCGTTGGCCATAGCATCCAGCGTGCTTTTTTGTTCTTTAGCGCTTTGCAGGCGAGACATCATTTCGATACGGATGGGCCAGTCGGCGAAGCGATCATTAAAATTGCGGAAGTGCTGCTGGGCCAATAGTGTGGTGGGCACCAGGATGATGACTTGTTTGCCACCGTTTACGGCCACAAAGGCGGCACGCATCGCTACCTCGGTTTTGCCAAAGCCGACGTCGCCACAGACGACTCGATCCATCGATCGTTCCGAGGTCAGATCAGCAATCACGCTGTCGATGGTGGTCTGTTGATCGGGCGTTTCTTCAAAGGGGAAGCCGGCCGCAAACGCACGGTATTCGGCCTCATCAAAATGTATGGGTTCTTTTGTGCTGGCGGCGCGTCGGGCTTGAATTTCTAGCAGTTCGGCAGCGGCGTCATGGGCTTTTTCAGCGGCTTTGCGGCGGGCTTTTTCCCACTGATCACTGCCCAGGCGGTGCAGTGGGGCGTGTTCTGGGTCCATGCCGGTGTAGCGAGAAATAAAATGCAGCGATGCCACGGGGACGTATAGCTTGTCGCCACCGGCATAGGCTATGGCCAGGTACTCGCCTTGCACGCCACCAATGTCGAGCAGCGTTAATCCCAGATAGCGTCCCACGCCATGTTGTTCGTGAACCACCGGTGCGTTGATGGCGAGGTCGGTCAAGTCACGAATGATGGTGGCCGGGTCGCGAGCGGCTTTGCGGCGCTGCTTTTGCCTGACTCGCTCGCCAAATAATTGGGGTTCGGTGATCAGCGTTAGATTAGGCAGTAATAAGCCACGTTCTAATGGCGCGACAACCATGCCCAGGGGCGCATTGTCGGCCATAAACTCGGCCCAATCATGGTAGGGTTTTGGACGCAGACCTTGATGAATTAATACGTCGGCCAAAACTTCGCGGCGACCGGCCGATTCGGCAGCAAACAGGGCGCGACCCGGAAACTGGCGCAGAAACTCGGCCACGGCGGCTGCGGGTGTTGGCGCACGGGCGTCGAGCAGCAGCAGGGGTGGTTCAGAACAACCAAAATCGACGGCATGGTTTGGGTTATCGCCCGCAGCGGCTAGCTGGATTAAGGTAAAGCGTTGCAGGCCGTTTTGTGCGCTTACGGGATCAAGAAACACTTCGGCTGGGTCAAGCAGGGGGCGTTCGTTGTTGTGGCGACGCTGCTCATGGCGGTCTTGGATTTGCGTCCAGCCGCTGGTTAAAGTGGCAGCGACCTCTTGATCCTGTATGACCAGGGTATTTGCTGGTAAATAATCGAAGAGTGTCGATGTCTGATCAAAAAACAAAGGCAGGTAATATTCGATGCCACCCGGTGTAACACCTTGGCTGACATCGCGATAGATCAGACTGGCTTGTGGATTACCCTCGAAGCGTAGCCGGTAGCGGCGGCGAAACTCTTTGATACTGTTCTCGTCCAGCGCAAACTCACGGGCGGGCAATACTTCGATGACGTCAACTTTTTCCAGCGATAGCTGAGTTTCTGGGTTAAAGGTGCGGATGCTGTCTACTTCGTTGTCGAACAAATCGATACGGAAGGGCAGTTCGCTACCCATCGGATAGATATCGAGCAGCGAGCCGCGCAGGGCAAACTCGCCATGCTCCATCACCTGCGTGGCACGGTTGTAACCCGCCGCTGACAGCCGTTCGCACATGGCGGTTGGATCAAGCCGGTCGCCGCAGGCCAGCAGCAAGGTGTTGCCGCTGACATAGGCCACGGGCGGCAGGCGCTGGATCAAGGTGTTAACCGGCATCACGATGACGGCGTGGGTGACGTCTGGCATACGGTACAAGGTTTGCAGCCGACGGGAGACGATGTCCTGGTGCGGCGAGAAAATATCGAACGGTAAGGTTTCCCAGTCCGGCAGATGCAGAACGGGAAGCTTGGCCCCAGCGGCGTAGAAGCCGATCTCGGTTTCCAGGCGTTCTGCGTCTTGGGCTTCGCTGGTGACCACCAGCACCGGGCCGCGATGTTGCCGTGCTGCGGTAACTATCGCCAGGCTCAGGGCGCTGCCGCGTAGCCCCTGCCAATGCTGTACTTCGCCGACCTGGCGGGGCAGGGGAGGATGATGGATGTCGGTCATCGTGTCACTAACTCGCGGAGTTTATCAGATGTTTCTAGTTACGGCGGCGCAATGATACACGAGCTTCGTAAGTTTGACGTGTTATGCGCCCGTCCTCCGGTCAGTATCATGCAAGCAGATTCAATCCCGATAACGTCGTTGCAGATCGCCGTAGGCATCGATGCGGCGGTCGCGAAGGTAAGGCCACATCCGCCGAACCTGCTCGGTGTGTTGCCGATCAATGTCTGTCAGGACGAGCTGTGCGGAGGCATCGTCAGCCATTGCTAAGATCTCGCCTTGAGGACCACAGACAAAGCTATGACCCCAAAATTGGATGCCCTGTCCACTTTGCGGGTCGGGCTCGTAGCCGACTCGATTGCACGCCAAAACGGGGATTCCGTTAGCAATAGCGTGCGAGCGCTGTATTAACTCCCAGGCTTGCTGCTGACGGGTGTGCTCTGCTTTGTTGTCGCGGGGATCCCAGCCAATGGCCGTGGGGTAGAGCAGCAGATCGGCGCCGGCCAGTGTCATCAACCGCGCGGCTTCGGGATACCACTGATCCCAGCATACCAAAACGCCTAGGCTGCCCACGCTGGTTTGAATCGGCGTGAAACCCAGATCGCCCGGGGTAAAGTAAAATTTTTCGTAATAGCCCGGATCATCAGGGATGTGCATTTTTCGATAACGGCCGGCCAGGCTGCCGTCCGTGTCGAGGACAACGGCGGTGTTGTGATACAGGCCGGGGGCGCGCCGTTCGAACAGCGAAGCGACGATCACGATGCCTAAGGTTTTGGCCAGTGCGCCGAAGTGTTCGGTGCTGGGGCCGGGAATGGGTTCGGCCAGATCAAAGTGGGCGGGATCTTCCTGCTGGCAAAAATAGCGGCTGTTATGTAGTTCCTGCAGCAATACCAGTTGCGCACCCTTGCTTGCGGCCTCGTGTATCCGCTCTGCCTGTCGCTTAAGGTTGTGGGCAGGGGCGCTATCGCAAGTCTCTTGCACCAGGGCGACGCGCAGTCGGTTTTCGGATGAATCGGTCATGGCGTTTTGCACACGTTAATAAAGATGGCCATAGTCTAGCAGTGTACACGTGAGGATGCCTGGGTGGGCCGTAGATGACTGGAGTCGAAGCGGGCCTGCGATTACAATCGGCGTTTAGTTTTATCTATAACTCTTGAATCTTGAAGTGAAAGGAACAATCTTCCGATGGATGAGCAAGGACTAACGCAGGAACGCGCGCAATTGTTTCTGGATTGTGTGGCCGGGATGCTGCACAAGCTTTATGACGCTAAAGATGACGTGGTGGACCCCAACGAAAACCCCATGCAGCGTATGATGGCAGGGCCGGCCAAGGACGATTTTATGACCTTGCTTAAGCTGATTACTTTTGCGTCGGTACAGAAAATTTTGCCGATGATGGGGGGGCAGGCGAAACTCGATCCCCGTTTGCTGGCAATAGAAAAAGGCAGTGTTGCCGTGCAAAGCCCGGACGTGGCCGTCTATAAGCTCAAACCTGGGGTGCTGACCACTCGCTGGGTAAACGAGAAGGGTCAGTACAAAATCAACGACTTCGAATTCAAGGTGAACTGGTTTTGGGTGATCTGGAACTGGCGGGCGATTCGAACTTTTCGCCAGCAGTCAAAGCCTGCCATCGCGGCTAATGCTTGATCGGTATGCGTAAAAAAAGCCCTGTTCCCAGGGCTTTTTTTGTAACCGGCGTGGCGCGGCGATTTCTTAGTGGTGATGCCCGCCCGGGCCATGCACATGTCCGTGGGTCAGTTCTTCTGCGCTGGCGGCGCGGATTTCACAGATAGTGACGTCGAAGTTAAGCGTTTGACCAGCCAGAGGATGATTGGCGTCAACCGTGACCGTGTCGTTATCGATTTGGGTTACCGTCACCACTTGAATGCCGTGCTGGTTTTGCGCCTGAAATTGCATGCCGACTTCCAGGCGACCGCCGCCTTCGAATTGATCACGTGGTACATCCTGCACGAGCTCCTCATTCCATACGCCATAACCTTGTTCAGGGGGTATGGAGACGCTCAGTTCGTCGCCAGCCAAACGACCTTCAAGCGCATCTTCCAGGCCAGAGATGATATTGCCGGCGCCATGAAGGTAAGCCAGCGGTGTGCGGCCAGCTGATGTGTCAATAACATTGCCCAAGTCATCAGTTAGCGTGTAGTCGATCAGGACAACAGCGTTTTTTGCTACGTGCATAAGGGATACTCCGCGATAAAATTCGCCGCCAGTCTACGCGCTTTGCGCGTGGGGGGGAAGGCCAAGCTGGCGCAAGGAAAACGTTGAATATTGATCTTGATCAAAACCCGTATTGGCAAATCTCTTAGACTGAGCCGGTCGTTTAATAGCGTATTAGTCACTGGAGTGGTCATGTCAAAAATCCATCAAATTCGTCAACAGATGCGGCATAAGCTTGATCAGTGGGAGGCGGTAGCCGAATCCATGGAATTGCAGCTGACCCTTGGGCGGGCAGAGTTGTTGCAGCGTTATGACCGAGAACGCGAACACATGAGTGTTTTGGTGAAGCAACTCAAAACCCAGTTGGTTTCGATGGAAAAACTGGCCGCCGGTACCCGGGAAAAATTAACTGCGGCCGTGGCACATCTCGAAGTGCAATTGGCGCTGGGTCGAGCAGAAACTCAAGATGCTTATTTTGAGCAGCGAGATAAGCTTAGGTCGGCAATCCGAGCTTTGGAGGATCGGTTCGATGAAGCAGCGAATGAGCTCGGTGGTCGTTTTGAGCAGCAGTTAGAAGCAGGACTAGCGGCTTATGTTAGCCGCGCTGATCGGTTGATGACGGAGTTGGAGTCGCTGGAATATCAGTTCCAAGTCAATGTTGACAGCGCAAAGCAACATCTCCTGGACAATAAAAATGAGCTGCTGTTAAAAATTCAGGCTTTTCGTAAACATCTGGCGCAACGCCAAACGGAGGCGAAAGAAAAATTTCATCAGGTGGAAAGCGAACTGGCCGAATCTGTGCAGCATTTGAAGGCGGCGTTTATGCGATCGTTCAAGAAGAATTAATGGAATTCAATTAACGCGGCATCGATTCATCCATGGGTAATCTGACCGTCACTTGACGGTCATTTTTTTGGCTGATGATTTCCCACCTTGTATTTAGACATCGTGCCGCCGTTTGTCTGCACCAGGGATGAAAACCTGAAATTCTCTTGCGTCAATTCTCCGGGGCGGCCACAATTGCGTTGTTTAAACCAGGATTTATTGAGGATTCTTCATTTATCACGACTTAATCCTTTTGATTTGGGCTCCCTGCGACAATAAATGATCAATAAGTTAAGTGGTTTGCAGAAAATATTAAGTGACCAGTTAAGCTCGGCGGCATTGCCGTGGTTGGGGTCTTTTGTTTTTGTATTCCTGATCGCTCAAACCTTGGCTCAATTGACGTGGCGTGTTTTGGCGCCTGAAGATGATGCCCCCCCAGCTACAGTGGCTACGGAATCTATGGTGGGTGCGGCGACTCCTTTAGATTATGCCTCCCGGATTGGCGGTTTGAACCTGTTCGGCGAGTCCGCCGTTAAGATCACGGCCGAAGCGGCACCGCTGACCCAGCTAAGCTTAAGATTATCCGGCGTTATCGCGGGGACGCAGCCGGCCATAGCCATTATTGCGAACGAGCAGGGCGACCGTGCTTACGGCGTGGGTGAAAAAATACCGAACGGCCCCGAAGTAGAAGAAATTTATCCCGATTATGTGTTATTACGCGGCAGTGCAGGCCTGGAAAAGCTGCAAATGCCCGTGCCGGCGATAATTTCAGGGCTGACGATGGGCGCCGATGCCTCCAGCCGTCCCGAACAGATCGATCCCAGAGATTTGATCGATCCCAGAGATTTAATGAGAGACATGCCCGAAGAGGTCTTTAATGCCGATTGAGCCGCATTTGCAAAATCTACGGAATAACAGCGTGATGAAAGAAATGCGTCGTAACAACACCCGGCAACGGTGGAAGGCGATGACTGTGCTCGCGCTCTGGCTGATGGTGGGCGCCAGTTGGGCTGAGCCGATTACTCTGAATTTTCAGGATGTTGATATCGCTGCTGTGATCAATGCCGTGGGTAAGATCACAGGCAAAAATTTTATTGTCGATCCCCGCGTTAAAGGTAAAGTCACGATGATCTCGGCCCGACCCATGGAGGCCGACGAAGTCTACGAGGTTTTTCTCTCCATCCTAGAAGTACATGGCTACGCGGCGGTAGGCGAAGGCAATATCGTCAAGGTCGTCCCCGACGTTACCGCCCGGCAAAGCGCCACGCCGGTCACTACGCAAGATTCCAGGAAGTCAGATTCCAGCATGGTGACCCGGGTTTTGCGGGTAGAAAATGTCCCCGCTACTCAGCTGGTGCCGGTACTGCGCCCCTTGGTGCCACAAAATGGCCACGTCGCGGCTTATCCAGAAACCAATACCCTGGTGATTTCGGATATGGCCGACAACGTTGATCGTCTGGCAGCGATTATCCGCAATATCGACAAACCTATTTACAGTCAGGCCGAGGTGGTGACTTTACGCCAGGCGTCGGCTACACAAGTAGTCAAGTCACTTAAGGGCCTGGCGAGTGGCGATCCCAATCAACCCAATGCCATTGTGGCTGATGATCGCACCAACAGTGTCATCATCGGTGGTGATCCGGCGGCTCGGGCTCGGTTACGGTCGCTGATTCAGCGGCTTGATGGCCCGGCGCCACCGTCTGGAAATACCTACGTGGCCTACCTGAAGTACGCCAACGCCAAAGAAATGATTCCCGTCCTGATGGGGGTGCTGGGTGGGACGACACCGGGTGGCCAGCCGGGTGCTAGTGGCGGCCAGACTCAGGATGGCGCGAGCATCCAGGCTTATGAGGCCACCAATGCCTTGATCATCACGGCGCCGCCGGATGACATCGGCAAATTGCGCATCGTTATTGATCAGCTGGATATTCGTCGGCCGCAAGTGATGGTCGAAGCGTTGATTGTCGAGGTGGCTGCGGATAAAACCAAGCAGTTGGGCTTGCAGTGGTTGATGGACGGGTCGCCCGGCGGTCGTGGGCCGGTTGCATTGACTAATTTTCCTGGCGTCGGCACGTCCCTGGCAGAGATTGGGGCCGCCTTGCTGGCGGATTCCGTGCCGCCCATTTCGTCCGGCATCACCACGGGTGTGGGTGACTTTAATCGCAAGGGCGTTGATTTTGGGGTGATTCTGCAGGCCCTGCTCTCCGACGGCGATACTAACGTGCTGTCCACGCCGACGTTATTAACGATGGATAACGAAGAAGCGGAGATCGTGGTCGGGCAGAACGTTCCTTTTGTCACCGGCTCGTTCGCTTCTGGTTCGACGACGGGTGGCGCTTCTGGGGTTAATCCGTTTCAGACGATACAACGTGAAGATGTGGGCTTGACCTTAAAGATCAAGCCGCAGATCAATGAAGGCGGTGCCGTGCAGTTGGCAGTGGAGCAAGAGGTTTCCAGCGTCGCGCCCTCGTCCAACGCCGTTCGAGCGGCCGACATTATCACCAACAAACGCTCTATTAAGACCAATGTCCTTGTCGACAACGGTCAGATGGTGGTACTGGGCGGGTTGATCGACGATAACATTCAGACGACCCAGCAAAAGGTGCCTTTGCTGGGTGATCTGCCGGTGCTGGGAGTGCTGTTCCGGGCGGAGCGTACCCAAAAAGTTAAGCGCAATCTGATGGTTTTTCTGAGGCCGTCCATTTTGCGCGAACCCAATGATGGCATGGGGCTCACCCAGTCTAAGTACGATTTATTGCGTCGTCAGCAGCTCGACGTTCGTGGAGAAAACTCCCCCGAACTGATTGGACCGGACGCGCAAATGCCCACGTTCGATAAGATGCAGCGTGTTCCGGCGGCGATCAATCCGCTGCCGCCGGTTTCCGAAGAGTCCATGGTGCAGCCGGGTGGCTAGCCTGATGGGGCAAAAAGGGTCGGGGGCGACAGGCACGATTCCTTTTGCCTACGCCAAGCGTAATGGTTTGGCCTTGCACAGTATTGCCGATGGCCAGGCGCTGCTGTGGTGTCGTGAAAACTTCAATCCCTTGGCGCTTGCCGAAATTCGTCACCGCCTGGGTCAGCCGTTGCAGTTGAAACAGGTCGATGCAGCGGAGTTTGACGCTTATCTGCAACGCCTCTACGAAGCCGAGAGTGGTGCGGCGGCGGCCGTGATCGATAGCCTCGATCAGGCCGAAGATTTGCAAGACATCAGTAGGCAACTGTCTGATGAGCCAGAAGATTTGCTGGAGTCTTCAGATGACGCTCCGGTGATTCGCCTGATTAACGCCATCATTGCGCAGGCGGTTAAAGAGGGCGCGTCGGATATCCATATCGAGCCCTTTGTCAAAGACTTACGCGTGCGTTATCGGGTGGATGGCGTGCTGCGGGAAGTGCTGCGCCCCAAAGCGGCCGTTGCTCCGCTGATCATTTCTCGTATCAAAGTAATGGCGCGTCTGGACATCGCTGAAAAGCGGTTGCCTCAGGACGGTCGTATCTCATTGCGAGTGGCCGGGCGTCCCGTTGATATTCGTGTGTCAACGTTGCCCAGTGGTTATGGCGAGCGGGTGGTGTTGCGCCTGCTCGATAAGCAGGCCGGGCGGCTGGATCTTAGTCAAATTGGCTTGTCCGAGGCGGATCAAGCGCGCCTGGGTGAGTTGATACAAAAACCCCATGGCATCATTTTGGTGACTGGTCCGACGGGTTCAGGAAAAACCACCACGCTTTATGCGGGCTTGACGCGGCTTAATGATTTGTCGCGCAACATCATGACGGTGGAAGATCCCATCGAATATTTTATCGAAGGGGTTAGCCAGACAGCCGTTAACACCAAGGTAGAAATGAGCTTCGCCCGCGGGTTGCGAGCTATCCTCCGGCAGGATCCGGACGTGGTGATGGTGGGTGAAATTCGTGACTTGGAAACCGCAGAGATTGCGGTTCAGGCCAGCTTGACCGGCCATTTGGTGCTTTCCACCCTTCATACCAACACGGCTATTGGCGCGGTGACACGCCTGGTGGATATGGGCGTGGAGCCCTTTCTTATCGCTTCCAGCCTGCTGGCGACGGTGGCGCAACGTTTGGTGCGTCAGTTGTGTAGGACTTGCCGGGAAGCTTATCAAGCCGATGCCAGCGAATGCGAAGCTTTGGGCGTCAGCGCCGGCCAGCCGCCAACTATTTATCGCCCTGTGGGTTGCGCTGCCTGCAATTTCACCGGCTATCGTGGTCGTAACGGCATTTACGAGCTCGTCGTTATCGATAACGAAATGCGTGAGTTGATTCATGACCGGGCGTCTGAGCAGCGGTTGGATCAGGTAGCGCGACGCCAGACACCGTCTATCCGCCTCGCCGGATTGTCCAAAGTATTGGTCGGCGAGACCTCCCTGGAAGAAGTCATCCGGGTAACTCGGGAGGATTAATCCGCCATGGCTGTTTACCATTACGTTGCTCTGGATGCCGTCGGCAACCGTCGCAAAGGTGTTTTGGACGGCGATCATCCCAGGCAGATTCGCACCTTGCTCAGAGAGCAGGGATTAATGCCTGTTGAGGTAGAAGAAGTCCGCCAGCGTGAGCAACGCAGTGGCCAAAAACGCATCGTTCAACGTATCTCTGGTCGTGCCCTGGCCTTGATGACCCGGCAATTATCGACGATGTTACGCGCTGGCGTACCCCTGGAAGAGTCGCTGCAAACCGTGGCGCAACAAACCGAAGATGCGCGTGTCCGCAGTATTGTTTTAAGCCTGCGCGCCCAGGTCAGCGAAGGCCAGTCATTGGCTGCTGCGATGCGCGGATTTGCCCGAATCTTCCCCGAAGACTATATCGCCACCGTGTCGGCCGGCGAGCACACGGGGCGGCTGGAGGTGATACTGGAGCGGCTGGCTGATCACACCGAGACCCGCGACGAGTTGCAGCAAAAAGTGGTGGCTGCGCTGATCTATCCGGCCTTGTTAACCCTGACCTCGCTGGCGATTGTCACGGGTTTATTGGTTTATGTGGTGCCTCAGGTGGTGCGTGTTTTCGATAGCTTTGGTGGCGAATTGCCTTTGCTGACTCGAATTTTGATCAGCATCAGTGATTTTATGCGTAATGGCGGCATTTATATTTTATTGGCCGCCGGGGTGTTCTTTATCGTGGTCATGCCCCTGCTTTTGCGCAACGAAAAACGCCGTTTTATCTGGCATCGCTGGGTATTACGCATGCCGCTTTTTGGCCGCCTGGCGGTGGGGGTCAACACCGCACGTTTCACCCGGACGCTCAGCATTCTAATCGCTAGCGGTGTGCCGCTGCTGGAGGCGTTTCATGTGGCGGCCGCCGTGCTTAGCAACCTGCCGATGCGTGCCGCCGTGGTTGAGGCCGCTGCCCGAGTGCGCGAAGGCGCAGGAATTTTTCACAGCCTGAATAAAACAAAATTTTTCCCGCCGATGACTTTGCACTTGATCGCCAGTGGCGAATCCAGCGGTCGGCTGGAAGAAATGCTAGAACGAGCGGCCCATGCGCTGGAGCGGGAGCAAGAGTCCTGGTTGACCACTTTAGTGCGCATACTTGAGCCTGCGATGATATTAATCATGGGCGGTGTGGTGTTGGTTATCGTGCTTGCCATTATGTTGCCGATTTTCCAGATGAATAAGATGATCGGCTAAGACGTGCGACTTGGTTAGGAGAAACATCCATGAATAAACGTGTGCAATCCCGGTTTGCTGAACGAAACCGGCAAACCGGTTTTACCTTGATCGAAATCATGGTCGTGGTGGTGATTCTGGGGATTTTGGCCTCTGTGGTGGTCATCAATTTATCGGATCGGCCGGACGTGGCTCGGGTGACCAAGGCCAAAGAAGATATCCGGGGGCTGGAAACCGCCCTGGAAATGTACAGAATGGATAACTTCCAATATCCCTCAACAGACCAGGGCATTGAGGCGTTGGTGAAAAAACCGGAAACGCCACCGCAAGCGGCTAATTATCGGGCGGGTGGTTATCTCAAGCGCCTGCCCAACGATCCTTGGGGTCGGCCTTATGTTTATTTGAGTCCGGGTGTTAATGGCTTGTTTGACTTAAGCACGCTGGGGTCTGATGGTCAGCCTGGGGGTGAGGGCTTTGCCGCAGATATCGAAAATTGGTCGCTGAAATAGACGTAGTAACGTCGGGGCAATCGATGACTATCGATAACTCGATGGGTCGGCAGCAGGGCTTTACCTTGCTTGAGCTTATGGTTGTGCTGGTGCTGCTGGGCATTATCTCTGGTGTTGCCATATTGGGCGTATCGGCTAACGATCCGGCGCGGATGGTTGCCTACGAGGCGAATCGCCTGCGGCAATGTCTAAAGCTCGCCGGTGAAGAGGCTGCCTGGAAGGGTCGACCGTTAGGCCTAATGGTCAATCCCGACGGCTACGGATTTATGGAATTTGATAAAGGCTGGCAGGTAGCGGTTGATCCACCGTGCAAAGCCCGGTTTTGGCCCAAGGGAGTTTCAACACAATTGCTGGTCGAAGGATTGCCGCCCCCCAGCTTATCTAAAGGCGCTAAATCTGGCCAAAAAACAGTGGATTCCAAAACTTCGGATGAAGATGAAGGGGGTGACAAAAATAACCAGTTGCAACCTCAAATTTACCTGTTTGCCAGTGGTGAAATGACGCCCTTCAGCCTGGAGCTTATCGTTGCTAAGAGCGTCTATCGGTTGAGTGGGAATATGCTGGGGGAGTTTGAAATCGAGCAGATCACCTTATGACGCCGCCGCAGCGCGTAATTCAGCAGGCCGGCTTTTCCTTGATGGAAGTCATGATCGCCTTACTGGTATTGGCGATTGCCTTAGGCGCATTGATCGAGGCCGGTGGTAACGCTGCCCGTAATGCCAGCCGTATGCAGGAGCGTACCATTGCCCATTGGGTGGCGGAGAATGTTGCGGCAGAGCTGCGTTTGGAGGCGGCATTGGCGCCAACAGGGAAACGCGAAGGCAAGGAGACCCAATTGGGCCGAACTTGGCGTTGGCGCGCCACCCTATCCTCCACACCGGATCCTGATTTGCGGCGAGTCGATATCGAAGTTGCCGAAGCCAGCGAAGCAGACTTTAAATCGGTGACCACCTTAGCCGTGTTTCTGGGGAAGCCATGATCCTGCAGACAGGTGACAGGCGTCACCCCGCCGGTCGCGGGTTCACACTGATAGAACTTGTTGTTGCCATTGCCGTTTTTGCCGTGGCCTCGACCCTGGCTTATCAAGGGCTGGCCAGTGTGATGCTCAGTCGTGAGCATATCACTGAGAAGATGGAACGTTTTGGCGAGGTGCAGCGTGCTGTGTCGCTACTGACGCAAGATATACAGCAGGTAGTGCCACGGGCGATTCGCGATGAACGAGGTGATGCGGAGCCATCTTTTTTGTTGAAAACCTCGCGCCAATCCGTATTGACGTTCAGTCGAGGTGGTTGGCCGGAAATGCCGGGACAAGCCCAGTCCAGCCTGCGGCGATTAAGTTATGCACTGGAAGGTGACCGCCTGACCCGCTCGGTTCAGCAACGGTTGGATCGTGGTCCGGGCGCGGTCCCGAATCGAGCCGATTTACTTAAACAAGTCACTGCCTTTGAGGTGAGTGTTTTGGATGATAGAGGGCGTTGGCTCAAAGATTGGCCGGCAGCTGGTGAGAGCGAAGAGCGCTTGGCCAAGGCAGTGAAACTGCGCCTGGTAATCAAAGATTTTGGCGAATTACAACGTTTGATTGTGTTGCAGCCATGAGCCTATTCAATCAGATTGAAAAACCGCAAATACCCCGCCGGCAGAAAGGGGTGGCCCTGATTACCGCGATGCTGGTGCTGGCGCTAGCGGCCCTGCTGGCGGTGGAGTTGTCGGACAGCCAATTCCTCGCCATCAGGCGTACCAGCAATGTGGTGGTTGGCGATACGGCTTGGGAATATTGCGTGGGCATGGAGGCTTGGGCGCAGCAAATTTTGCGGCGCGACGCCAAGCAAGGGCAAATCGACCATCTGGGCGAAGTCTGGGCAACTCAAGCCCCCCCCTTGCCGGTACAGGGCGGTATGTTGCAGGGACGACTGGTCGATCAGCAGGGTCTGTTTAATCTGAATAATCTGGTGGTTGGCGGCCAGGCTCAGATTAAGCAACTGGCCTATTTTAAGCGCTTGCTTGCACAGGTTCAGGTGGCTCCTGAGTTAGCCGATGCGGTGGTCGACTGGTTGGATGCCGATGACAACCCGTTAAACGCCGGCGCCGAAGACGGTATGTATTTGCGGATGACGCCACCGTATCGCGCCGCTAATCGACCCATGGTTGACGTGAGCGAGCTGCGATTAGTGGCGGGATGGGACGAGGGCAACTACCGTAAGATCCTGCCTTACATAACGGCTTTACCGCAGCAGACAAGTATCAACGCCAACACGGCACCGTCACCGGTGTTAATGGCCATCGGCGAGAATCCCAGCACTAATTCGGCTCGCATTCAGGAAACGCAGCAGCAGGGCGGCTTTAAAACGATAGGAGAAGTCATCGAATTATTGGGTTTGCCGAAAGCTGCCGACAGCAGTATGTTGTCGTTAAGCAGTCAATATTTCATGGTGGAGACCCAGGCCAGCATAGGTGGGTATCGGGTGGGCCACCGGGCTATTTTGCGGCGAGTGGTTGATAAGGTCATCGTCATCTGGCGAGTAAGAGGCAATAGTGATGGCAGCACGATTTTTACTGCGCCTACCGGCAGTTAACAGCGACCGTTGTGAATGGAAAACGTTGCCCAATGGCGAAATGCGCCAGGGCAAGTTAACTGAATTTTCGGCAATGGCCAAAGAAGCCGAGGTCATTGTCGCTGTTCCCGGCGAGACTTGCATGTTAAGCGACGTCAATCTGCCCGTGCGAGGGCGTCGTCAGAGGGTGGCCGCGTTGTCCTATGCCTTGGAAGACTCCTTGCTGGATGATGCTGAGGCCTATCATGTCGCCGTCGGGCCAAGTATAGGTGGTGATCGCCATGCAGTGGCCGCCGTGCTGCACGAGCAGATGCGGCTATGGTTGACTGAGTTTGAGGAAGCGGGCATGGCCGCCCCGGTGGCCATGGTGCCGGAGGCGTTGTTGCTGCCCTACCAGGAACAGTCGTGGACGATACTACTCGAAAATGACTGGGCGACGGTGCGTGCCGGTGCGGCGGGTGGGTTTTCTTGCGATCTCGGCAACTTGCCGTTTATGTTGGAATCTTTGCTTAAAAAGCCCGGTTCTCCGGAACGCCTGCGCGTGCTTACTGGCATGGCAGCGATGCCAAAAGATACCTTGGCGGAGCTTGAGCAGCTGGCGGAGAAGGCAGGAAAGGGTAAGTTAGAAATTATCATGTTGACTCATGCCCTGGCTGCATTTTCCAGTGCTGAGGGCGCGTCGATACTGAATTTGTTGCAACTGACCTACGCCCCATCCTCTCCCTGGCGCGAAAAATTGTTGCCGTGGCGTCCTGCGTTTGCCTTGGCGGCCTCCTGGGTGGTGCTGCAAATAGCCATCACGGGAATGGATTATCTTCGCTACGATCAGCAGTCAACGGAGTTACAGACTCAGGTGACCCAGTATTTTCGCCAGACCTTCCCAGAAATCCAACGCATAGTTAACCCAAAAATACAGATGAATCAGCAGCTTGATCTGCTCAGGCGCGGGCGGCAGAATCAGGGGTTTTTACCCTTGCTGGGCGAAGTATCCCCTGTACTCACCACATTGCCCGGGTTTGCGCTGCAAACTATGCGTTATCAAGACGGCACCCTGGATTTGACAGTCAAAACCCAGAGTGTACAGGCGCTGGAAGCCACCAAAACCGTGCTGGCTGGAAAATCATTTGATATGACCATCGTCTCGGTGAGTACAACCAACGACGGCGTGAGTGGGCGGCTGACTATTCGGAGGCGCTCATGAAAAGTTGGTGGGTGGGGTTGTCGTTGCGAGAACGGCAGTGGGTTGGCTTGGCCGGTGCGGTTACGGCGGTATTCTTGTTGTACTTGCTGGCTTGGTTGCCGTTTCAGCGCGCCACTCAGCAGCGCCGCGTTGATGTCGAAACTCAGCGTGAATTACTGGCTTGGATGCAAGCCGCTGGCAAAGAATTAAATGCCTTGCGCGCCGACGGCTCCGGTCAGGCGGTGATTGCCTCGGGCAGCCCGTTGTCGGCGGCGGAGGAGCTGGCTCAGTCTATGGAATTACGCTCCCACATTACCCGGCTGGAGAGCGAATCCAGCGGCAGTGTGCGGGTGAGTTTTGAAAAAGCGCCTTTTGATCGCCTGCTGCGTTGGTCTGAGAGGATGGCCTCAGAGCGTGGCATTCGCATTGATCGGGTCTCTATGGATCCCACGGGTGAGCCTAATCGGGTCAACGCCGTGTTTACCCTATCACGGGCGAGTTAATCCATGCGTCGTCCTGTGCTGCTTATGAGTTTGGCCGGATTGATCGCCTTTCTGATGTTTTTTCTGGTCGAACTGCCCGCCAACTTTGTATTGTCTCGCTTTGCTTTGCCGATTCCGCCAGCGCAGCAGATCAAAGGCAGTGTGTGGAGCGGCGAAATGGCTCGAATGACCGTCGCCGGTGCGCAGTTGGATCGTGTGCATTGGCAGGTTCGACCGGCGTCGTTGCTGCGTGGCGCGTTGGTCGCCGATCTGACCGTCATAACCATTGGCGGTGATTTGGCCGGTC
>Ga0255310_10000044_pt1 | contig 20380 bp, 19 predicted proteins | sample EtOH1_T0_E1_meta_FD_201359 | JGI IMG/M metagenome (GOLD analysis project Ga0255310, IMG submission 201359) | Sandy soil microbial communities from University of British Columbia, Vancouver, Canada - EtOH1_T0_E1 | ecosystem: Engineered > Artificial ecosystem > Sand microcosm > Unclassified ...
TTGTTCCGGCACGACATGGATGCGGCCGCCGCGCTCAAGGCCAGCCAGGTGCCGACCGCGATCATCGCCGCCGAGCACGACACGATCGTGGCGCCGGCCCGCACCGACGGCTTGCGCGCGTCGGTCGGCCATCTCGTGTTCGACCGCACCATCCCCAACGCCGGTCACAACGACATCTACCACCGGCCCGAATTCCGCGATGCCATGCAGGCCGCGCTGGCAGCGGTAGGCCCAGAGCGGGACTAGGCTTCAACCGGGCCCCTTGCCGCCGCGCCGCCCGCGAGCCATATTCCTGAAACCAAAGGAGCAATCGGGCCAGTGGGCGTTGTGGTGGCGTTGTTAAGACTCCCGAGAGTTTGATTGTGCAATAAAGCGGGCTAGCATGGTGCCCGATCAACGGGCGTCCAAGGCCGGACGAATAGGACTGGAATGACCAAGCTTTCAGGCGGCGACAGCAAGAGCACCCTCTACTGCTCGTTCTGCGGCAAGTCGCAGCATGAGGTGCGCAAGCTCATTGCCGGGCCGACCGTGTTCATCTGCGACGAGTGCGTCGAGCTGTGCAACGACATCATTCGCGAGGAATCCAAGTCCGCCCTCGTCAAGACGCGCGACGGAGTCCCGACTCCGGCCGAGATCTGCAAGGTCCTCGATGACTATGTGATCGGCCAGAACCGCGCCAAGCGCGTGCTCTCAGTCGCGGTCCACAACCATTACAAGCGCCTCAACCACGGCGCCAAGACCGGCACCGACGTCGAGCTCGCCAAGTCGAACATCCTGCTGATCGGCCCGACCGGCTGCGGCAAGACCTTGCTCGCCCAGACGCTCGCGCGGATCCTCGACGTGCCGTTCACCATGGCCGACGCGACCACGCTGACCGAGGCCGGCTATGTAGGCGAGGACGTCGAGAACATCATTTTGAAGCTGCTCCAGGCGTCCGACTACAACGTCGAAAAGGCCCAGCGCGGCATCGTCTACATCGATGAAATCGACAAGATTTCCCGCAAGTCCGACAACCCCTCGATTACCCGCGACGTGTCCGGCGAGGGCGTCCAGCAGGCGCTGCTGAAGCTGATGGAGGGCACCACCGCCTCGGTCCCACCGCAGGGGGGCCGCAAGCACCCGCAGCAGGAATTCCTGCAGGTCGACACGACCAACATCCTGTTCATCTGCGGCGGCGCGTTCGCCGGGCTCGAGAAGATCATCGCCGACCGCCTGCAGGGCAAGTCGATCGGCTTCGGCGCCCATGTCGCCGCGCCCGAGGACCGCCAGACCGGCGAGGTCCTGAAGCATTGCGAACCCGAGGATTTGCTGAAGTTCGGCCTGATCCCCGAGTTCATCGGCCGCCTGCCGGTGATCGCCACGCTCGAGGACCTCGACGAGGAAGCGCTGGTCAAGATCCTGGTCGAGCCCAAGAACGCGCTGGTGAAGCAATATGCGAAGCTGTTCGACATGGAAGACGTCGAGCTGGACTTCACCGAGGAGGCGCTGGGCGCGGTGGCGCGCAAAGCGATCGACCGCAAGACCGGCGCACGCGGCCTGCGCTCAATCCTCGAAGGGATATTGCTCGATACGATGTTCGACCTGCCGTCGATGGACGGGGTCGATGAGATTCACATCGACCATGATGTCGTCGAGGGCCGCAAGGAGCCGGTTCGCGTCTATGCCAAGAAAGGCAAAGCCGGCGACGCTGCCTAAGACATACTCTTAAGCTTCCGCCTTAATTCCCTGAAAACGCTGCCAGGTCGCGCTCACCGAAGTACCGGGCGATGACCGCCGGGTCGCGCTTGTAAGGATCGGGCCTGAACACCACGCCCTGCGGGCTGGCCGCCACCGTTAAGTAAGTCACGTAGACCGGCACCGGGTCGGGCAGGTCGACGCGCTCCGGCCGGTCCGGGTCGGGGGCCTGGGGCAGCCCGCCCATCAGCCACGCGGCCATCCGCTGCGCGTCCTCCAGCCGGATGCAGCCGTTGCTGATCCAGCGATTGTCGTCCGCGAACAGCTCCTTGTGGGGCGTATCGTGGAGGTAGATGCCGAAATCGTTGGGCATCATATACTTGACCTTGCCCATCGAATTGGCGGGCCCGGGCAGCTGGCGGACGCGGATCACCTTGCGGCCGTCGGCCACCGCCTGCCAGTCGACCGTCGACGGATCGATCGCCGAGGCCTCGTCGCTCCAGTCGTTGAGGACCTCGTAGCGGCGGTCCTTCAGATAGGTGAAGCCCTGCTTGATGACATTGGGCGCGATCAGCTTGATGACCAGCTCGGGCGGCACGTTCCAGTACGGATTGACGCTCGCGTAGCGCAATTGGGCGGCCATCATCGGCGTCGCCGTCTCTTCCTTGCCGACGATCACCTTCATGCTGTCGACCGGCCGTCCGTTCTCGTACATGTACAGCCGCGCCGCGCCGACATCGACGAGGATGTAGCGGTGTGCCTCGGTCGCCAGCGGCAGCCGCCGCGCGCGCTCGAGGTTGACAATGATCAGCCGCTCGTAATGGTTGGCGCCGAGGTTCAGCGAGGCGATCGTCCCGCCGGCGACGATCCCGTCGGCCTTCAGCGCATGCGCCTGCTGATATTCCTTGACCACGTTCGCCAGGGGCTGGTCAAAGCTGGTGCCGGGCGGCAGCCCGAGCCGCTCGCGCAGCATCGCCACGCGTTCTCCCTCCGACCCGAGCTTGAGCGCCGGTCCGGCCGGGAGGTGAGTCTGAGGGAGGTTGCCCCACCGCTGCTGGTAGCGCACCAGGCCGCGGCGCAGGTCGGTGTAGATCGGGTTTACCGGCAGGAACAAGTCGTAGGGGGCACCGGCCCACTCCTCGAACGAGATCTGGTGGAGCGCGACGTCGTTCTCACGCAGCTTGGGTGCAATTTCGGGGTCGATGTAGATCATGTCGACGCCTTGCTCGACGCTCGGCGGCAGGTCGATCGGCTCGATCGGCTGGTCGCGCGACGCCATCGCCGGGGCCGAAAGCCCGAGTGCGGCGACAGCGAACAGGAAACAAAGCGACTTCAAATGGCGGTTTAGCATGCCCGAACGCTTAGCATGGAAACCTGAACGGTATCAGAATCAGTGATTTATTCGCCTTCCAACGGCAGCGAGTCGTCGCTTTTAGGGAAGATCGGTGCGTGCAACGCTTTCGCCGCCTGCTCGACTTCCTCGTCGCTCGGCGGCGTCGGCAGCTCTTCGCGGGGAGCGAGCGCTTCGTCCGGAATGCCGGGACCGGTGCCGGCGATGGTCTCGTTGATCGGCTCCGCATTGGGGCCGGTGCTTAGCTTCTCGCGATCCACTGATACATCCGCCTCCTGTTCTGCCCCCGTGCCAAAAGCGACCGATCTCTGGGGATTGTTCCAGCGCCTTTGTTGCACCGCGCCGGGCCGCCGCCCATATAGGCCGGCATGACACGCTTGCTCCCCATTCTCCCCCTTCGCGACATCGTCGTTTTCCCGCAGCGGATCGTCCCTTTGTTCGTCGGCCGCGAGAAATCCGTTGCCGCCCTCGAGGCCGCGATGGCCACCGACAAGGAACTGTTCTTGGTCGCCCAGCTCGATCCGGGCGAGGACGATCCCGACCGCGACGCGCTCTACGACCTCGGCGTCGTCGCCACCGCGATGCAGCTGTTGAAGCTGCCGGACGGCACCGTGCGGGTGCTGGTCGAGGGCTTGCGCCGCGCGCGGCTGGTCGATCTGGTGGCGCGCGAGGGCTACATGGCGGCCGAGGTCGAGGACGTCGAGGAGCAGGCTCCCGAGGGCCCCGAATCCCAGGCGCTGATGCGCTCGGTCATCGACCAGTTCGAGAATTACGCGAAGCTCAACAAGCGCCTGCCGCCCGAAACTGGCATCCAGCTCGGCGAGATCGAGGATCCGTCGGTGCTCGCCGACGCGGTCGCCTCGAACCTGTCGATCAAGGTCGCCGACAAGCAGGCGCTGCTCGGCGAGCTCAATCCGGTTCGCCGGATGGAGATGGTGTTCGCCTTCATGGAGGGCGAGCTTGGCGTGCTCCAGGTCGAAAAGAAGATCCGCAGCCGGGTCAAGCGCCAGATGGAGAAGACCCAGCGCGAATATTATCTCAACGAGCAATTGAAGGCGATCCAGCGCGAGCTTGGCAACGAGAGCGAGGAGGGTGGGGACGAGCTCGCCGAGCTGGCCGCCAAGATCCGCAAGACTCGGCTGTCGAAGGAAGCCCGAGTCCGCGCCACGTCCGAGCTCAAGAAGCTGAAGGCGATGGCGCCGATGTCGGCCGAGGCGACAGTCGCCCGCAACTATCTCGACGTGCTGCTCGGCCTTCCGTGGGGCAAGAAATCGCGCGTCAAGAAGGATATCGCCGAAGCCCAGGCGGTCCTCGACGAGGACCATTACGGGCTCGAGAAGGTCAAGGACCGGATCGTGGAATATCTCGCCGTGCAGGCGCGCACCAACAAGCTCAAGGGCCCAATCCTGTGCCTTGTCGGCGCCCCGGGCGTCGGCAAGACCTCGCTCGGCCGCTCGATCGCTCGCGCCACGGGGCGCGAGTTCGTCCGCCAGTCACTGGGCGGGGTGCGCGACGAAGCCGAGATCCGCGGCCACCGACGCACCTACATCGGCTCGCTCCCCGGCAAGATCATCTCGAATCTGAAGAAGGCCGGCACCTCCAACCCGCTGTTCCTGCTCGACGAGATCGACAAGCTCGGCACCGACTTCCGCGGCGACCCGGCGGCGGCGCTCCTCGAGGTCCTCGACCCCGAGCAGAACGCCCGCTTCCAGGACCATTATCTCGAGATCGATTACGACCTGTCGGATGTGATGTTCGTCACCACCGCGAACTCGCTCGACATCCCCCAGGCGCTGCTCGACCGGATGGAGGTCATCCGCCTCGAAGGCTACACCGAGGACGAAAAGGTCGAGATCGCCAAGCGCCACTTGATCCCCAAGCAGATGGAAGCGCACGGCCTCAAGCCCGAGGAGCTGCAGTATACCGAGGGCGCGCTGCGCGGTATCATGCGCCACTACACGCGCGAAGCCGGCGTCCGCACGCTGGAGCGCGAACTGGCCAAGGTGGCGCGCAAGTCGCTTCGCCAGATCCTCGAGGGCAAGGTCGCCTCGGTCGAGCTGACCGAGGACAATCTCGGCGATTTCCTTGGCGTGTGGCGTTTCCGCTACGGCGTCGGCGAGGAAGAGGACCAGATCGGCGCGGTCACCGGCCTCGCCTGGACCGAGGTCGGCGGCGAGCTTTTGACGATCGAGGCGGTGACGGTGCCCGGCAAGGGCATGGTCAAGACCACCGGCAAACTCGGCGAAGTGATGCAGGAGTCGATCCAGGCGGCGATGAGCTTCGTCAAGGCGCGCAGCCCGAGCTATGGCGTCAAGCCGTCGATCTTCGCCAAGAAGGACATCCACGTCCACTTGCCCGAGGGCGCGGTGCCGAAGGACGGCCCGTCGGCGGGCATCGGCATGGTCACGGCGATGATTTCGACGCTGACCGGCATTTCCGTGCGGCGCGACGTCGCGATGACCGGCGAGGTGACTCTGCGCGGGCGGGTGCTGCCGATCGGCGGGCTCAAGGAGAAACTGCTGGCGGCGTTGCGTGGCGGCATCACCACGGTGCTGATCCCGGCCGAGAACGAGAAGGACCTCGCGGAAATCCCGGCGTCGCTGAAGGAAGTCCTCAAGATTATTCCGGTGATCCACGTCGACGAGGTGCTGGCACTGGCGCTGACCGAGCCGATGACGCCGATCGAATGGACCGAGGCCGACGAACATGCGGCGGAACCACCGGTTCATCCGATTGCGCCCGAAACCGGGACACCGGTTCGCCACTAGCCTTTGACTTCCCCGCGGAGTCTTGCCTTAAAGACAAGCGGTCGACGCGTGCCGAGTCTCGCCATGCGTCCGGGGAGCAGCGAGTCGATGAACAAGCAGGAATTGATTGGCCATGTCGCTGATCGCGCCGGACTCAACCGCAACGACGCCGTGCGCGCGGTTGAGACCATGCTCGAGGTTATCACGTCGGCCTTGAAGCGCGGCGACGAGGTGCGCCTCGTCGGTTTCGGCAACTTCTCCGTGACTCGCCGCAAGCCGTCGACCGGGCGCAATCCGCGGACCGGCGAGCCCATACAGATCAAGGCCAGCTCGCAGCCCAAGTTCCGCCCCGGCAAAGGCCTGAAGGACGCCGTCCAGTAATTCCTCCAGTCATTCTGCTGCGGTTTTCCGCCGGCTAGACAGCAGGCAAGGGCGGCCTTATTCGCCCCGTTCCGGCGAGGGCGTGGGCGCGTAGCTCAGTGGTAGAGCACTGTGTTCACACCGCAGGGGTCGCAAGTTCAATCCTTGCCGCGCCCACCACGCTTCGCCGTCCATTTCAGCGTTCGTTCGGAAACAACGCTCTGGCCACGAGCGCGGCACACGCGGCGCCGGTCAGCTGGGCGACAATGAACAGCGGTACGTCGCGCGGGGCGATCCCGGCGAAGGTATCGGACAGGCTCCTGGCGACTGTGATTGCCGGATTGGCGAAGCTGGTCGACGACGTGAACCAGTAGGCCGCGCTGATGTACAGCCCGACGCTCGCCGCCACGGCCTTGGGCCGGTAGCGGACCGTTCCGAGGATGGTGAGGATCAGGCCGAACGTCGCGATCGTCTCGCCGAGCCACTGGCCAGCACCGGTTCGTGGCTTCACCGAATATTGCAGGACGGGAAGGTCGAACATCAGGTGCGCGGCCCACGCGCCGAGGATTCCGAACGCCAGCTGCGAGGCGATATAGGCCACCGCGTCCCGCCAGCCGAGATCGCGCCGGGAGGCCGCGACCAGCGACACTGCGGGGTTCATGTGCGCACCGGAAATCGGGCCGAGCATGGTGATCAGCACGAACAGCATCGCCCCGGTTGCCATCGTGTTGCCAAGCAGCGCGACCGCGTCGTTCCCTGCCGACAGCTTCGCCGCCATGATGCCGGAGCCGATGACGGCCGCGAACAGGAAGAAGGAACCGATCCCTTCCGCCGCCACCCTGCGCGCCAGCGGTGGCTGGTCAGGCGGCGCCGTCGGCATCGAGCGAATAGCCTTCGGAGCGGACGGTGCGAATAAGGTCGAATTTTTCGCCCTTGGCGAGTGCGATGCGGAGCCTGCGGACGTGGACGTCGACGGTCCTGAGCTCGATCTCCTCGCTGTGCGGCCACACCGCTTCGAGCAGCTGCGACCGTGAGAACACGCGCTGCGGATTCTCGAGGAAGTGCCGCAGCAGGCGGTATTCGGTCGGGCCCAATGCGACCGGCTCGCCGTCGCGGCGGACTCGGTGCGCGACCACGTCCATCTCGATCCCGTGATAGTTGAGCGTCTTGGCCGAAAGGTGGGGCCGTGCCCGCCGCAGCAGCGCATTGGCGCGGGCGATCAGTTCCTTGGGGCTGAACGGCTTGGTGACAAAGTCGTCGGCGCCGGTTTCGAGCCCGCGGACGCGGTCATCCTCCTCGCCGCGGGCGGTCAGCATCATGATCGGCAAATTGGCGGTGGCGGGACTGCGGCGCAGCCGGCGGCAGACTTCGATCCCGCTGATGCCCTCGATCATCCAGTCGAGAATGACCAGATCGGGCTTGACCTCGTCGATCAGGATCAGCGCTTCGTCGCCGACGGCCGTGCTGGTGACCGTGAAACCTTCCCGCCCGAAATGATACTTGACCAGCTCGGCCAGCGCCCGGTCGTCCTCGACCAGCAGCAGCCGCTTGGTGCCGTTCCTTCCCATCCGTCAGCCGGCGCTCGCGGCGCCGCGGTCGCGGTCGGCCATGTGCTGGCCGGTGGCGGCGAAATAGACCATCTCGGCGATGTTGGTCGCATGGTCGCCGATCCGCTCGAGGTGCTTGGCGACGAACAGCAAATGGGCAGCCTGGCTGATGCTCTGCGGGTTTTCCATCATGTGGGTGAGCAGGGTGCGGAAGACCGAATCGTAGAAATCGTCGACTGCGTCGTCGCGCTTGCACACCTCGATGGCCATATCGGCATCGCGCTGGATGAACGCGTCGAGCACGTCGTGGACCATGCTGGTCGCAATCCGCGCCATCTCGGGCAGCAGCGACAAGGGCTCGATCTTGTGCGCGTTCTCGAGCTGGGGAACGCGCTTGGCGATGTTCTTGGCATAGTCGCCGATGCGCTCGACGACGCCCGAGATCTTGAGCGCCGCGACGACATCGCGAAGATCGCCGGCCATCGGCGCCCGAAGCGCGATCAGCTGCACCGCGCGGCGTTCGGTCTCGACCTCGAGCGCGTCCAGTTTCTTGTCGTTCTCGACGACTCGCCGCGCGCCCTCGGTGTCGCGTTGGACCAGGCACCGCATCGCCTCGCCGATCGCATGTTCGGCCAGGCCGCCCATCTGGCTGATGAGCGCGCGCAGCCGGTCGATGTCCTGGTCGAACGCTTTCAGCGTATGTCCGCTGGTTTGCTGTTGCATGGCTTTCGCTCCGATCAGCCGTAGCGGCCGGTGATGTAATCCTGCGTGCGCCGCTGCGTAGGATTGGTGAAGATCTCGCTGGTCTTGCCGTACTCGATCAGTTCGCCGAGGTGGAAGAAAGCGGTCCGCTGCGACACTCGCGCCGCTTGTTGCATGTTGTGGGTGACGATGGCGATCGCGTAGCGGCCGCGCAGCTCGTGGATCAGCTCCTCGATCTTGGCGGTCGCAATCGGGTCGAGTGCCGAGCACGGCTCGTCCATCAGGATCACCTCGGGATCGACGGCAATCGCGCGGGCGATGCACAGCCGCTGCTGCTGGCCGCCCGACAGCGCGGTGCCGCTTTCGTCCAAGCGATCCTTGACCTCGTCCCACAGTCCGGCGCGCTTCAGGGAATTCTCGACGATCTCCGCGAGCTCTGCCTTCGAGCTGCCAAGTCCGTGGATGCGTGGGCCGTAGGCGACATTCTCGAAGATCGACTTGGGGAACGGGTTGGGCTTCTGGAACACCATGCCGACGCGGGCGCGCAGTTGCACGACGTCCATCGCGGCGCTGTTTACGTCCTCGCCGTCGAGCTCGATCCGCCCGGTGACCGTCGCCGTCGGGATGGTGTCGTTCATGCGGTTGAGACAGCGCAGGAAGGTCGATTTGCCGCAGCCCGACGGGCCGATAAAGGCGGTGACGCGGTCGTCGTGGATGTCGATCGAAACATTGTTGAGCGCCTGCTTGTCGCCGTAGAAGACGCTGATCTCCCGCGCCCGCATCTTCGGCGTGCGTCCGGAGTCCAACTCGGGCGCGGCTACTGGCTCTCCCGAAGGTTCGGCGGGAAGGGCGACCCGGGTTGCGGGCTGAGGCTCACTCTCCTCGGTTGTGGAGGGTCCCTCCCGACTAGCGTCCGCAGCGATGGCTGCCGACGGGGTCGGCACCGGCGGCGTCGTGAGGGGCATCTTTTCTTTCATCAAGGTCACCAGCGCTGCTCGAAGCGGTTGCGTAGATAGATGGCGAGGCCGTTCATCAACAGCATGAATAGCAACAGGACGATGATCGCCGCGCTGGTCTTCTCGACGAAGCCGCGATCGACCTCGTCCGACCACAGGAAAATCTGCACCGGCAGGACGCTCGATGGATCGGTAATGCCACGGGCCGGCGCAGCGATGAAAGCGCGCATGCCGATCATCAGCAGCGGCGCCGTCTCGCCCAGCGCCCGGGCCATGCCGATGATCGTCCCGGTCAGAATGCCCGGCAGCGCCAGCGGCAGCACATGGTGGAACACCACCTGCATCTTGGACGCGCCGACACCCAGCGCCGCGTCGCGGATCGACGGCGGCACCGACTTGATCGCGTTGCGGCTGGCGATGACGATCACCGGCATGGTCATCAGCGCCAGCGTCAGCCCGCCGACCAGCGGCGCCGAACGCGGCAGGTGCATGACGTTGAGGAACACGGCGAGGCCCAGGAGCCCGAAGATGATCGACGGTACCGCGGCAAGATTGTTGATCGAAACCTCGATGGCGTCGGTCCAGCGGCCGCGGCGGGCGAATTCCTCGAGATAGACCGCGGCCAGGACGCCGACGGGGAAGGCGAGCAGCATCGTCACCATGATGGTCAGGAAGCTGCCCTTGAGCGCTCCCCAGACTCCGACCGCGGACGGGTCGGTGGCGTCGGATTCCATGAGGAAGTCGGTGTTGACGGTGCGGCGGAGCCCATGCCGGGCCTGGAGCTGGTCGACCAGCCGCTCGCTGGCCGCATCGCCGTCCTGCTTGGCGGCGACGTCGACCTTGCTGCCAACCGGGAGCCACAGCTTCGCGCGGCGGTTGAGGAGGTCCGGATCGCGGATCAGCTGGCGGCCGAGCGAGCGCTCCGCCGCGCCGCCGAACATGTTTGCGGCGCCCGGACCGTAAGCGGCGCTCGCGGCCTTCGACAAAACGCCTTCGACGTCGGCACCGGCGACGACTTCCTCGGCTTGACGCCCCTTGAGCGTGGCGGGATCGAAGACTAGGTCGGAGCGCGGGAAGTCGACCGGCAGCGCCGCTTCGAAATGCGTGAAACCGCCGAGGCCTTTGGACGCCATGGTGAACAGCAAAAAGGCGAGGAACGCCGCCGACAGGCCGACCGCGAACAGTCCGGCGAGGCGGAAGCGGCGCTCGGCCGCGTAGCGCCGCCGCAGGCGTGCGGCCTGGGACGGAGCGGCCCGGCGCCGCGCTTGGGCCGCGCTACTCATATGCCTCGCGGTAGCGCCGCACGACGGTCAGCGCGATCAGGTTCAGGACCAAAGTGATCAGGAACAATGCCAGCCCGAGCGCAAAGGCGGCGAGCGTCTTGGCGCTGTCGAATTCCTGGTCGCCGGTCAAAAGCTGGACGATCTGGGTGGTGACGGTGGTGACGCTGGCGAACGGATTGGCGGTCATGTTGGCGGCAAGGCCGGCGGCCATCACCACGATCATTGTCTCGCCGATCGCGCGGCTGACCGCGAGCAACACGCCGCCGACCACTCCCGGCAGCGCCGCCGGGAGCACGACCTTGCGGATGGTCTCCGACTTGGTCGCGCCCATCGCCAGCGATCCGTCGCGCATCGCCTGCGGCACCGCGGCGATCGAATCGTCAGCCATCGAGCTGATGAACGGGATGATCATGATGCCCATCACGAGGCCGGCGGCGAGCGCGCTTTCGCTGCTGGCCGAAGTGACGCCGAGCGCTATGCCGAGGTCGCGGACGTGGGGAGCGACGGTCAGCGCCGCGAAATAACCGTAGACCACGGTCGGCACGCCGGCGAGGATCTCGAGGATCGGCTTCATCCATGAGCGCACGCGTGGATGTGCGTATTGGGTCAGGTAAATCGCGCTCATCAGCCCCAGCGGGATGGCGACGATCATGGCGATGATCGCGCCGATGAAGATCGTGCCCCAGAACAACGGAATCGATCCGAAGGCGCCCGACGATCCGGCCTGGTCGGCGCGCAGCGCCATCTGCGGGCTCCACTGGGTTCCGAACAGGAATTCCGTCGGCGGCACCATCTTGAAGAAGCGCAAACTCTCGAACATCAGCGACAGCAGGATCCCGAGCGTCGTCAGGATGGCGATCAGCGAGGCCGCGATCAGCAGCGCCATCAGCCATCGCTCGACCCCGGTGCGGGCGCGGAACTGCGGCGACGTCCGGCGCAGCGCGAACACGGCCGAAGCCAGTGCAAGGATTATCGCGAAACCGCCGCCGATCGTCGCGAAGCGGCTTGTCGCCGCGGCGAAACGCGGCGCGAGCGGTGCGGATTCGGGGTTGAAGCCGGTGTCGCGCTCGCCGCTGGCAATCTCGCGCGCTTCGGACATGATCGACTCGCGCTGCATGTCGAACGCCGGCAGGGCGCGGCCTTCCGGGCTCGCCAGCACCGCCTGGTCGACGAAATGCGATTGCACGGGCGACCAGGCGGCCAGGAACAGCAGGGCGGGGAGAGCGGCCCACAGCGCGGCATAAGCGCCGTGATAGACCGGCAGCGAGTGCAGGCGGGTGCTGCCGCGCAGCCTCCTGGCGCGCGAAAATCCCAGCCAGCCCGCCATGGCGGCAATGGCGAGCACGGCGGCGAGCGCAATGGTCAGAGACATTGCGCCCCCCGCCGTTCGCTTACTTCAGCGTCGACGGGTCAAGCGGCTTCAGTGCAGTCGCCTGCGCCGCTGCACCGCTGGCGTCGGCCCCGCCGAACGGCACCAGGCCGATGCGCTCGAGCGGCCCATCCTTGCCCCACGCCTTGGCATAAGCGGCAACCAGGTCCTTGATCCGCGGCTTGGCCTGCATGTGCTCGCCCTTGACGTAAATGTAGAGCTTGCGGGCGCCGGGGTAGGAAAGATCGCTGATCGTCTGCTCGGTCGGGACGACACCGGCGATCTTCACCGGCCGGACCTTGTCCGCATTCTCCTCGAGATAGGAGTAGCCGAGAACGCCGAGCGTGCCGGGATCGGCGGCGACCTTCTGGACCAGCAGATTGTCGTTCTCGCCGGCTTCGACGTAGGCGCCGTCCTCGCGGATCTTGGTGCAGACGTTCTTGTGCTGGTCCTCGTTGCTCTTGGCCAACGCCTTCATCGCCGGATCGGTGTCGCATCCCTTGGTGAGATAGAGGTCGGCGAGGCTGTCACGGGTGCCGGAAGTCGGCGGTGGGCCAAGCACTCGGATCTTGGTCGCCGGAAGCGACGGATTGACGTCCTTCCAGGTCTGCGCGGTGTTGGGGCCCTTGCCGAACGGAGTGGCGGCGAGCGCCTTGTAGATGTCGGCCTGGGTGAGGTTCATCGGCGCCGAGCCCGTGCCCTCGATAATAGTCAGCCCGTCGATCCCGATCGGAATCTCGATGATCTGCTTGACGCCATTCTTCTGGCAATCGTCGAACTCGCTTTTCTTCATTGCTCGCGAAGCATCCTCGATATCGGGGAATTGTCCTCCAACGCCGGCGCAAAACAGCTTCATGCCGGCGCCGGTGCCGGTCGATTCGACAATCGCGCTGACTCCGGCGTTGGCGCGCTGGAACTGTTCGGCGACCGCCTTGGTGAACGGATAGACGGTCGAGGAGCCGACGATCTTGATCTGTTCGTTGGAACCGCCGCCGGAATTGTTGCTCCCGCAGGCGGTGAGCAGCGCCGTGGCCGCGATCAGGGGTACGTACTTGGTCATGTGAACTCCTCGTTGGACAGGGTCCCGTCGGCCGTCGCCATAGCCGCGGCATCTGACGCCGGCGTGACAGTCGCATGACAGTTTTGTGACGACGCCAGGCCCATCAGGCGGCGACCGGCAGGCGAACCACGACCTCGGTTCCCTCGCCGACCGTGCTCAGGATGTCGAGTGACCCCTTGTGGCGCTCGACGATGTGCTTGACGATTGCCAGGCCGAGCCCGGTGCCGCCGGATTCGCGGCTGCGGGCGGCGTCGACGCGGTAGAAACGCTCGGTCACGCGGCGCAAATGATCGCGCGGGATGCCGGGGCCGTTGTCGGCGACCGCGAGCCGGATCCAGCCGTCGTCGCGGATCGCCGAAACCCGGATCGCGCAATCCTCGCGCTCGCAAGCGTAGCGAACCGCGTTGCTGAGCAGATTGTCGAGCAGCTGCATCAATTGCGCATGGTCGCCGAGGATGGCGGGCAGATCCTGCTCGACGTCGAGGCGGATGCTGCATTGGTTCGCGCCGGCGATGCGGCAGGCGCCCTCGACCGCGCTCGCCGCGACCTCGGCGACCGACACCCGGTCGGCGGGGGTGACGAACCGGACCGCCTCGATCCGCGACAGGCTCATCAGATCCTCGATGATCCGCAACATGCGCTTGGCCTCGCCGCGGATGATCGAGCCGAATTTCGCCCGGTGCTCGCCGTCGAGGTCGGCCTGGTCGGCGAGCGTCTCCGAATAACCGAGGATCGTCGACAGGGGCGTGCGCAGCTCGTGGCTGGCGTTGGCGACGAAATCGACCCGCATCTTTTCCGCCGCGATCGCCGCGGAACGGTCGATCAGCCGGACCAGCAGCATCCGGTCGTCGATCGTGCGGATCGACAGGGTCCACGGCCGCCCGAACTGACCGATACCGGTAATGTCGACGTCCCCCGCCGCCCCTGGCAGGATATGTTCGAGCGCCTGCGGATGGCGAATGGCGAGCCGAACATCATTGCCTTCAATCGCCGCTCCTAGAAGCTCCCGCGCGGCCTGATTGGCGATCCGGACGATGCCGCGGTCTATCACCATCGCCGGCTCGTCGAGCGCGTCGAGGAACGGTCGGATGTCGGCGGAAGCCATGGTTCGGCCTTTAAGCCTGTCGATCAAAGCGGGCCATCCAAACCGCGCGGAGAAAGACCCCCTCGCTCAACCGCGAACGAGGGGGCGCCTTTCTGTCGGGGAGAGGACCGAAAGGCTAAAAGTCGATTTGCGCGCGCATCGCGAGAACGTCGCTGTCAAATTCCCGCTTGTTGATGGTTTCGGTGGTTGATCCGAACGGGAACATGCCAAGCTGAGCCTGAGTTGGACTGGCCGCCGTCGACAGCGTCGGGCGTGGGCCGCCGGTCACGTTGATGTGCGCGTACTGGGCCATGAAGCGGACATAGTCCGTCGGATTCCAGATGAGGCTTGCCTGATAGGCAATCTGCTTGCCGCCATTGACGTAAAACGGCGCTGCGACGGACGCGGAGCTGCTGTCGACCCGATTGCTAAGGTTGAGGTAGTCGATGCGGCCGTTGACCTGGAAGGCGCCCCAGCCCCCGTCGTTGAACGGCTTCAGGACCTTGATACGGCCGAAACTCCCGCCCTTGTAGGCGCGGGTCTCGCCGGTGAGGAAGAAGCCGACCTCGGCATATCCACCCCAGAAACTGGGATTACCGTTGAGGGCGCTCCCGGTCGGGACATCATTGCTGCCGAGATCGGCATTGATGGCGGCGATTTCGCCCGCATCGAGTGCGTCGCGCACCCACACCTTTTGCGCTTCGGCGACAAAGTGAAACCGCTTCATGATCGCGGCAACTTCAATGCCGGCGACGTCGTCGCCCTTCGCCGCCAAATTGCCGGTGCTGATGAAGCGCTGGTCGGTGAGCTGCGTGGTCGGCCGAGCCTGGTAATTCCTGCCCAACACCTCCTGCTTGTTGACGCGATGCGCGAAGTTCGCGCCCATATGCAGGCGGGTCGTTCCAAGCGTCGGCGAGAAAACACCGCGCGCGGCGAACAGCCAGCCGCTGCGGTTGAAATCGCCGTTGTTCATCTCTTCGCTGAACAGGCCGGCTTGCGCGGCCCACTTGTCCGACACCTTGTCGTTGGCGATTAGCGCGGCGCCGATGCGGCGGTTGTGGCCGAACGCATCGGTGATGCCCGCACGCTCCATGAACGACGTATACTTGGAGCTGGTCATCGTCTCGAGGCTCGAGAAGGGATAGAAATATCCGATCTGGGCGGTGATCGGCGACTTCTTGAAGTCGTAGGCCAGGAACACGTCCTCGAAGTCGATATTGTTCTGCACAAAGTTGAATTCGGCGCTGTAGCGGAACCCGCCCGGCACCGTGCCTTCTGCGCCGATCGTCAAGCGCCGGGGACGCGTGGTCCAGCCGAGGTTCTGATAGTTGAGGCCACCGAGGATCGTGCCGCGCAACTCGTCGCCATTGGGGAAGCCGACGTAACCGGCGTCATATTGCAACAGGCCCTTGGGCTTGAACGACCAGCCCGAATCCTTGTCCTCAAGCTGCGGGCCGCCCTTCCAGGTCGGGGTCGCCTTGGCCATCTGCGTCTTCAGGCCATCAATCGCTTCCTGCAACGCGTCGACCTGGGCTTGCAGGAGCTCGATCTTGGCTTGGGCATCGTCGGCAGGAGCGGCCGCCGCGATGGTCGCATCGGCGGTCGCATCCGACTGGTCGGGTTCGGTCGTTTCCTGCTGCGCCGCCGGCGGCTCCTGGGCGAATGCCGTGCCGGAAAAAACCAGCGCGCTGCCGCCAAGGAGCGCGGCGATAACCTTCTTGCGGATCATTTGAATTCCCTTTCCCCCGCCTCTCTCTGGAGGCCTGCGGCGCAACTGGCCGCGACGTCGTGAATGTCAAACCCTATTTGAGGCTTGCGAGATTTAGCGGCGACAAGGACCGCGCGGCGGCCTGGCTGCGGGCCCGGATCGCCGTCGGTGCGGCCACCATGCCGGCGCGGAGCAGGTAGCCGTTCGGGCCGAACGCGCTTTCCTTGGTGAACTCGGCGATGAACGCCCGCACCGCCGGAATGGCGCCGACGTGGGCGTTCTTCACGTACACGTAGAGCGGCCGCGCACCCGGATATTTGAAGCTGCTGATCGACTGGTAAGTCGGCACCACCCCGTTGATCGGAAGGCCCTTCAGCTTGTCGGTGTTCTCTTCAAGGTACGAGTAACCGAAAATGCCGATCGTGCCCGGATTGGCCTCGAGCTTCTGGACGATGAGATTGTCGTTTTCGCCGGCTTCGATGTAGCCGCCGTCGCTGCGCACCGCTGTGCAGATCGCCTTGAACTTGGCTTCGTCGCTCTTCTTGAGCGAAGCCATCGCCGCGTTGGCTTCACAAGGGGGCGTCAGGATCAGCTCGCCGAGCGCGTCACGGGTCCCGCTGGTGGTCGGCGGCCCGTAGACCCGGATCGGCAGCGCCGGCAGCTTGCCGTTGACGTCCTTCCAGGTCTTCGCCCGATTGGGCCTGCCGAACGGCGTCTTGGCGATCGCTAGGTAGATGTCGCGCTGGGTGAGGCCGGCGAGCGGCGTTTGCTTGGCGGTGGCGAAGGCGACGCCGTCGAGGCCGACCTGGATTTCGGTGACCTTGGTGACGCCGTTGGCGGCGCACAATTTGGCTTCCGACGCCTTCATCCGGCGCGAGGCATTTTCAACGTCGGGGAAGCGCTCGCCGACGCCGGCGCAGAACAGCTTCATGCCCGCCCCGGTGCCGGTCGATTCGATGATCGGCGTTCCAAGCCGCGGATTGGCGCGGGCGACGCGCTCGGCTACCGCCTTGGCGAACGGATAGACGGTCGACGAGCCGACCGCGCGCATCTGGGTGCGGGCCTCGGCCACGCTCGGCGCCGACACCGCGACCAGCAGCGCCGCCGCGTTAGTGAATTTCTGATGGTTCATCCGAGCCCCCTTTGGGCGGCCCATTGCCGTCCCACGACTCGGATTTAGGAGGCCAAAGCTACGTTCGAATGACGCCGCCATGACACATTGATGACAGGGGATCGCGAACGGCGCCGCGGCGCGGCTATTCGAGGTAGCTCGGCTGGAAGCTCGCCAGGCGGCGCATTTCCGCCCAGTCGCGGAACATGATCTCGCGGCCGCTGCGCTCGATCAGCCCTTGCCGCTGCAAATCGGCGAACACCCGGTTGACGTTGACCGATGTCTGGCCGGTGATGTCGGCGATCTGCTGCTGGGTGAACGGATTGACCAGGCGGCCGCTCTCGCCGCTGACGCCGCTCCGCGCCGCCGTCTCGCACAGCAAGTGCGCGACCCGGGCGGTCGAATCCCGCCGGCCGCAGTTGACCAGCCATTCGTAGCTGATCGCCTCGTTGCGCTGGATCAATCGCCAGAAGAACCGGAAGAGTTCGGGGTGCGCATCGACGATCGGATCGAAATCGGTCGCGCTGCCGACCATCACTTCGCTTCGAACGATCGCCTGGATGCCATAGTCGGCGGGCCCCGCACGCGGCAGGATCCCTTCGCCCTGGAAGCGCAGCGCGACGATCTGGCGGCGGCCGCTGCCGTCGGTCTTGTACTTGCACAGGATCCCCGAGCGAACGAACATCACCTCGCGGCGTGACGCGCCCGGCTCGCGGAACGGCCGCCGCGGGTCCACCAGGACCCTCTTGTGCGGCATATCCGCAAGGAGCGAGACCAGATGCGGGTCGAGGCCAGCCGCGAGCAACGTATCGCGCAGCGATACGCCGACAGCCGCCGTGGAACGCCGACTCGCCGGCATCGCAGTCTCCCCCCGGCATTGATGCGCCCGTCAGGAAGGCGGCGCAAGGTATCCAAAGTTAGCTAATATGCTCTGCAAGATCGTCGCGTAACGCGCTGATCTGCTGGGGTGAAAGCGGAGTTGCGGATTTGAGATCGGGCGCCCCGGGCCAGCCCTGGTCGGCCAGCTCCTGGCCGTTCCATTCGCGCGTCCCCGGATAGCGCGGGATGACGTGGAAATGGACGTGCGGGTCGACCATCATCAGCATCAAATAATTGATCCGCTCATAGCGGCAGAAGCCCGCCAGGCCGTTCTCGATCGCGGCGATGACGGCGGCCTGCTCGGTGAACGCCTCCAGCGGCAGATTGCGATAGGCGGTCGCGTCACCCTTGGCCGCGAGAACCAGCGAGCCGAGCGTCACCTGCGCCGGCCGCACCAGCACGACCCAATGCACATATTCGCGCACCAGCGTCGCTGGAAACCCGAACTTGTCGATGGTGGCGTTCATCGGGGACCGTCGCTTGCCTTCGTCAGGCCTCGACCCTAATGACCGCGCGCGCCTTAGGGAACCGCTCCCGAGGCGCGCCGTGGCGATCGTAGCTCAGCTGGTTAGAGCATCGGTTTGTGGTACCGAGGGTCGCGGGTTCAAGTCCCGTCGATCGCCCCACCGGCTGCTCTCGCTGAAAGATGGAATGCTTCACCGTATGACGAGTCCTTGGCGCCTACCCGACTACGACGCGCATGAAGTGCTGCACTTCGTCCATGACGATGCCTCCGGCTTGCGGGCGATCATCGCCATCCACTCGACCCACCTCGGCCCGTCGGCGGGAGGGGCCCGCTTCTGGCATTATCCCGACGACGTGGAGGCGCTCACCGACGCGCTGCGGCTGTCGCGCGGCATGAGCTACAAGAACGCAATGGCCGGGTTGCCGCTGGGCGGCGGCAAATCGGTGATCCTGGCCGACGAGAACCATAGCAAGTCGCCCGAACTGCTGGCGGCGTTCGGCCGGGCGGTCGAAGGCCTGTGCGGCCGCTACGTCACCGCCGAGGACGTCGGCATGAGCGTCACCGACATGGTCGAGGTCGCGCGCCAGACCCAATACGTCGCCGGGCTGCCGGCCGAAGGCGGCGTCGGCGGCGATCCCGGCCCGCACACGTCCCTGGGCGTGTTCCTCGGCTTGAAGGCGGCGGTCCGCCATGCGCTCGGCAAGGACAGCGTCGACGGGTTGCACATCGCGGTGCAGGGCGCGGGCAGCGTTGCCACGGGAGTCGCGCTCCACGCGGCGGCCGAAGGGGCGAAGCTGTCGATCGCCGACATCGACGCCGCCAAGGCCAAGAAGCTTGCCGACGCCGCCGGGGGCAAGGTCGTCGCGCCCGAGGAAATCCTGTCGCTCGAAGCCGACGTGCTCAGCCCCAACGCACTCGGTGCGATCTTCGACGAAGGCACCATCGCCGGGCTGCGCGTGCCGGTCGTCGCCGGCGGCGCCAACAACCAGCTCGCCACGCCCGAGGACGGCGCGCGACTCAACGACCGAGGCATCCTCTACACGCCCGATTACGTGATCAACGCCGGCGGCATCATCAGCGTCTGCACCGAATATCTCGGCGACGGCGACGACAAGCTGGTGCGCCAGCGGATTGAAGGCATCCCCGACCGGCTCGAGCAGATCTGGGCCGAGAGCAAGGCTTCGGGCCGCGACCCGGCGGCAGTCGCTGACGCCATGGCGCAGCGGCTGATCGGTCGGGGCTGACGCCTCCGCCCGCAGCCATGCATTTTCTCGCTAATCCTGCACGATTTCTCAAATTCGCGCGGCCGGCGACGTCCTGGCTGCTGTGGCTGGGCTTGCTCCTGGCCGTTGCCGGGATGACCGCCGGGCTGACCCTGACTCCGCCCGATTATCTGCAGGGCGAGACGGTGCGCATCCTCTACATCCACGTGCCCGCCGCGTGGCTCGGGATGGCCGGTTGGGCGGGGATCGCCGCCGCGTCGGTCAGCCAGCTCGTCTGGCGTCATCCTCTGGCCGCGGTTGCCGGCCGCGCGGTCGCCCCCGCCGGCGCGACCTTCGCTCTAGTCTGCCTGGTGACCGGCTCGATCTGGGGCCGGCCGACCTGGGGCACGTGGTGGGAGTGGGACGGACGGCTAACCTCGATGCTGATCCTGTTCTTCTTATACCTCGGCTACATCGCGCTGGCCGCGGCCGAGCGCGAGCGCGGCGGGGAAGGGCGGCTGGCCGCGATCTTCGGCCTGGTCGGGGCGATCAACCTGCCGATCATCCATTATTCGGTGCTGTGGTGGCGCACGCTCCACCAGGGCCAAAGCATCGGCTTGACCGGCTCGAGCATCGCCGGCTCGATCCTGTGGCCGCTGCCGCTGACGATGCTCGGCTTCACCGCGATCTTCGTCAGCGTGGTGCTGATGCGCATGCGGGCCGGGCTGGCCGAGGCGAAGGTCGAGGCGCGGCTGCGCCGGGCGGCGGCGCGATGAACCCGTGGCCGTTCGTCATAGCCGCTTATGCGGTGGCAATGATCGCCGTCGCGGTGCTCATCCTGTGGTCGTTGGCGTCGATGCGTCGCGCCGAGGCAGCAGCCG